>Ga0172370_10000230_pt1 | contig 83249 bp, 83 predicted proteins | sample LakKiv5m_FD_114538 | JGI IMG/M metagenome (GOLD analysis project Ga0172370, IMG submission 114538) | Freshwater microbial communities from Kabuno Bay, South-Kivu, Congo - kab_022012_11.5m | ecosystem: Environmental > Aquatic > Freshwater > Lake | place: Democratic Republic of the Congo... | reverse complement strand
TCCGAAGTCAGGCGCTCTATCCATTGAGCTACTGAGGCGTGGCGCAGATTATACCCGATTCGCCGCGCTAATCTTTTGTTAAAGGCGCGGTTTTCTTTTGCGGCAAAGCGAAGTCTTCCGTCTTTTTTTTACGAGCAGGTTTACGCGCTTTTTTAGGCGGCGCATCCGTGGACTCTATCGCCTCGTGGGCAAAAATCTTCTCAACCAAGCGATTCATCTCAACCGGCGCGGAAGGTATTGCGCGCGGACGCAACAAATCGCGCAGTTTTTTTTCCAGCGGCGGGGGAAAAGACGAGGCAATGCGGCGAAGCGTCACCGCAGTCATAGGATTTTGCGAATTTCTCAAAATATTTTTTAATAAAAATATGGCTTCATTGGCAGAGGCGCGGTACAAAGCCACAATCAATTCCGCCAATTCCAATTGAAGAGCGGCAGGCGCTTCTTCAATCACGGGTTCAACCATATCTAAAATTGCGGGCAAATATGAGTCGTTTGCATCCGCAATCACAGGCAACAGGGCTTGAATTCCATTTGACCATGAGCGCATACGCGCCGGATGAAGATATTCACGCACAAGGTTAAAAAATTGTTCGGGCGTTTCTTTACGCATCCGCGTCAAACTGGAAGAGAGTAGCGCGGCGCGGACTTCCGGGTCGCGGGTTTGTTGCGTCCATGCGGCAAGGCGCGGCAACAGTCTTTCCGTCTGCGGAGAAATTTGCCCCAACAAAAAAGCCGCCAGCAAAGACATCTCTAACGCGTCTTCCTCCCACAAAAAATCGGCGAGGTCCAGCGCGGCTTGCGGGTTAGAATCTGCAAGCAGGCGCAATTCAGATTGAATTTGAGATAAAACAGCGGGCGGCGTGCGATACGTTTTAAGGTTGGAACCCGGCGCCACGTTTTCTTTTGTCCGCAAGGTGTAATTAACATAAAAGTCTAACGTCTCGCGCAGATGTTTTGTAAATTCTTCAGGCAGGAAGAAAAAATCGGCGAGGCGGCTGGCTTGTTTACGGAGTCGGGCAAGGTCAATAGCAGGCATGGACTGTAATTATACAGCCTGATTCAAGGTGGGGTATAATTTTATGGAAGCAAGGAGTAATTATGTTGACGACTTTACAAGGCGTGTATCGCAAGGGAAAGATTGTGCTAAAGAACAATCCTGCCGACATTCCTGACGGAACTCCCGTGATTGTTACGTTTCTGGGCGTGGAGGGAATTGACTTGCGCGCGCAACTTACCGCATTCGCAGAGGAATGGGATAGCCCCGAAATGAGCGTCTATGACAACTATCCAAACGCTTAAGATGAATTTTATTTATTGGAGGCTCAAATGAAACTTAAAGTTATCGTTCACCCCGCCGAAGAAGGCGGATTCTGGGCAGAAGTTCCCGCCATCCTTGGTTGTGCCACGCAAGGCGAAGACATGAAAGAACTCATGGAAAACGTGCAAGAGGCAATCGAAGCCTGCCTTTCAGTTGACGTGGAAGAATATGAATTGAATGAAGATGCGCAGGTATTAGATGTTGCCGTATGAAGTCTGTTTCGGGGGCGCAATTTGCAAAGTTTCTTGAAAAACACGGCTGGGCGCTTTTGCGCGTTAAGGGCAGTCATCATGTGTACGGCAAGACGGGAAAAATAGAGCGGATTTCGATTCCCATTCATGAAAATCAGCCTTTGAAAATTGGATTACTGCGTCATTTATTGAAAGTCGCAGGACTTGAAGAAAGCGACTTGTAATAATGCACTGTCACTGCGAGGAACGAAGCAGTCTCATGGAATTGGGGGATTGCTTCGTCGGGAAGAACACCCTCCTCGCAACGACATGAATGGAGTTGACATGACTCAAAAAATTTCCCGCCGTGACTTTCTCAAAACCACCCTGCTTGGATTGGGCGCAGCCTTCCTTGCGGCGTGCGAGCAACTGCTTAACCCAACGCCCGCGCCAACGTCCGCGCCTATGGCGACAGAACCTCCAACTGCGGAGCCAACCGAAACGGTGGTTGAGCCTGTCGAAACCCCACCGACTGCTACGCAGACATCCACCCCGACCGAAATTCCCTGTTTCAAGTTGTTGACGCCTGAAAACGGGGCGAAGGTGGGCGCGGTGGGGAGGGTGACTTTTTCATGGGAGGAAATGATGGGGGCAGCCAGTTACCAGTTACAAATTACTCTGCCCACTGGGCAGGTTATCTCTTTTGAAACGGACAAAACCAGCCGTGACCAATATCTCGAAGCGCTCAAAATGGCGGGCGGGTTTCAATGGCAGGTGGTAGCAGTTGACTCAACCAGCGCGGTGATTTGTGTTGCCGAGCCGTTTACGTTTGAAAAAGAGAAAGCCCCCGTGCAAAATAATGATGGCGGAGGCGGAGATGGAACAGGCGGGGGGCCTAGCACTACCGCAACAGGTGCGGGCAGCGATCAGTAATAAATTTATGACTGCCTGAAAGAGTGCGCGTTGCAAAACGCACAGGTATCGAATTTCTCGCCCATGCTTCCCGCCGCGATTCGTTCCGCGCGTTCGGCTTGAAGTTCGTGCGCTTGTTTCAGCCAGAGTTTCACCAAATCGGCAAACGAATGTTCGCGCAGGGAACCTGTCACCGCGCCGCTTTCGGTCGTGTCACAGCAAAAGATCAGTTCGCCGCGCGGGTTGAAGACCAGATCGCGCAGGTTCAGGTTGTTGCAAAAATTCACCCCGCCGCGCGTGTACAACGAACTGAGCGTGTGAATGGGGAAGCTCGAACTCTCACGCAGCTGCGCGAGCTGCTGGTGTAGTTCCAACGATTCGTGGTCGTTCAAAATCAGGTCGGCGTTCCACGCGGTGGGAATCGTCCCCGCGAAGTTGATTCCGCATGCGCCGAGTCCCCGCGCCAGTTCCAGCAGCGCCGCGGCTTCCCCTTTGTTCTTTTGATTCAAACTCGAACTGATCTTGACCTTGCAGCCGCGCCCGACGTATTCCTTCACCGCCGCCACCACCTTATCGAACGCGCCCACGCGTCCGCGCAGCGCGTCGTGAGTTTCCGCCCGCGCGCCGTCCATGCTCACCGTCACGTGCGAGAGCTTGTCCTGATGTCTTTCGAGCGCGCGCAGGTAAGGCTCTGTCCGCTGTCCGTTGGTGACGAAATGCCACGTATACCCATACGCGACGATTTTATCCACCAGCGCGTCAAACTCGGGATGCAAATGCGGCTCGCCGCCCGTAAGGGCGACATGGTTCGCGCCAAAGGGCAGCGCCGAGGTCAGCAGTTTGTCCAGCAAGTCCAGCGGGAAGTCGGGGCGCTCGTGGGGAAATCCGCGCAGGCAGTGGGCGCAGGTCAGGTCACAGCGCAGGGTGTTGATGATGACGAGGTGGGAGAGCATGGTTCAATTTACGGTTTGCAATTGACGATTTTGGATTGGTGGTTGAGTAGGTCGAGTGTTCTTCTCGACCGTATCGAAACCACGATTAACGACCCTTCGACTAAGCTCAGGGCAGGTTTTGAATTGTCTTGGCGATTTCATCCAGCACGTCAAAGATGTTGACGGGTTTGCCTGCAATCACTTCGCTATTTTTCAGATGTACGTGATGGGGGAAGTTTTTGAGTTTCTGATAATGCAGGGCGTTATCCCATCTGCGGATATGGTTCTTATCTTCATCGAGCCATTGATAACGATAACTGACAACTTCCAATTCATCTTTCTGCTCGACGAATTCGGATATATCAAGAACATCACCGTTGATTAAGGTTGCCCGCGCGCGAATAAATCCTTCGTCTGCGTTGGCGAGTTCCCTGATGATTTCATGGCTTGCGATAATCGGGTCGGTTGCTAAACGCCGCTTGACAGACTCTACATAATCTATCGGGTTCATCCCGCTTCCTCGCTAATTACGGCGAGCCGCTTACGCAAACTGTCCGCCATTTTAGCCAGCGAAGACCACTCGATTGATTCGGCGCTGTCGTCGGTTTTCCCCGCTTGATAGCGTTTCAAAAATTCCGCCGTTGACATGTTGAATTGTTTTTCGTAATCGTTCAGGATTTTTTCGATTTCCAGCAATTGCGTTCGAGCATGTTTTACTTCATCTTCGATGACGCGATTCAACATTTGCGCGGCTGAATCGCTGATTTGTTTCTTCTCGTAAAGTTCCGCAAGCCAGCGAACACCCTTCACGTACTTTGTGTTAGGAACAGTATGGATTGACATATTACACCTCGACTCTAATTATACAATCAGTGTCACGTATTCCAGTGTTTCAGTATCACGTGACACTGAAACACTGGAATACTGAATTACTGCCTAATACGCCTTTGCAAAATACACTTTACGTTTGGAAGGCTTGCCGCAGATAATGCACGTTCCTTCTTCGGCAGGTTGCTCAAAAGGAATGTTGCGCGTGGTGGCTTTGGTGTCCTCTTTGACCTTTGCCTCGCAGGCTTTGGATTCGCACCAGTAGGCAAACGCCCAGCCATCTTGAACGATTTCTTTGAGATGTTCATAATCTCGCGGGGCGTGAATATTCGCGTCTCGGAATTCTGTCGCCCGACGTAAAAGCGCGGATTGAATCTCGACGAGCAGGTCGCTGACTGTTCCCGCGAGTCCGTCTTGCGCCGCAAAGGTTTTTCCTTCGCGTCCGGGTTTATCGCGGCGCGCAAGCGCGACTGAATTTTTCTCTACATCTTTGGGACCAATTTCGATACGCAGAGGCACGCCGCGCATTTCCCAATCGTTGAACTTGAATCCGCTGCTGACGTTGTCGCGGTCATCCATCTTGACGCGCACGCCCGCAGATTTAAGTTCCGTGAAAATGCGATTTGCCGCCTCCATCACTTTTATTTTTTCATCTTCCTTTTTGAAGATGGGAACAATCACCGCTTGAATGGGCGCAAGGCGCGGAGGAAGCACAAGCCCCTGGTCGTCTCCGTGCGTCATAATAATTGCGCCGATGATGCGCGTGGAAAGTCCCCACGAGGTGGTTTCCACAAATTGCAGTTGATTATTTTGATTGACGAATTGAATCTCGAAGGCTTTGGCGAAGTTCTGCCCGAAGTAATGCGAAGTTCCCGCTTGCAGCGCTTTTTTGTCTTGCATCATGCCTTCAATGGAAGTTGTGATTTGCGCGCCTGCGAATCTTTCCGTCTCGCTTTTTGTGCCTTTGAAGACGGGCAGCGCGGCTTCGTTTACCGCAAAGTCTTGATACACATCAAGCATCCGATACATTTCTTCAATGGCTTCTTCTTTTGTGGCGTGCGCGGTGTGACCTTCCTGCCAGTAGAATTCGGCGGTGCGGAGGAATAACTTTGTCCGCAGTTCCCAGCGCAACACCGAACCCCATTGATTGATGAGGATGGGCAAATCGCGCCATGATTGAATCCATTTTGCGTACATGTGACCGATGATGGTTTCGGAGGTGGGGCGCACAACGAGAGGCTCTTCCAGTTTTTCTCCGCCGCCATGAGTCACCACCGCGAGTTCGGGCGAGAAGCCTTCGACGTGTTCTTTTTCTTTTTCAAAGAACGACATTGGAATCAACGTGGGGAACGCCGCGTTAACGTGACCCGTATCTTTGAAGCGCTTGTCGAGCGCCGCCATGCAGTTTTCCCACAGCGCCCAGCCGTAGGGCTTTACGACCATACATCCGCGCACAGGGGAATAGTCTGCGAGGTCTGCTTTGAGTACCAGTTGGTTGTACCATTCCGAAAAATCTTCCGAACGGGGTGTTAATTTATCTTCAGCCATGTTAACTCCAGATGATTAGAGATTAGATAATTAGATTAATAGAGATTGGAGATTGGTAATTAGAGATTATGCAAATCTCTAATCTCCAATCTCTAATAACTTAACAGCAGTTTTCACGTCTTTTGCAAAGTGTAACAAGTCTCTTTGGCGAAAAGGCATGTACGACTCGAACTCTTTGAAGAACTGGTCAAAAGTGGACTGCCAACCACTCCCAACCAGTATGAGCGGGGTTCGGGGAATAGATTCTACAATCATCAAATTCCACATGAGGGAAATCTCGGTCAGCGTGCCAGCGCCGCCCGATAGGGCGATTGCCGCGTCTGATTTGGAGATGATAGTTTGCAGGCGCTCAATCAGAGTCTGTTTTTTGATTTCCTCTTTGACCCAAGCGTTAACTTTTGCGCCACGCCATGCTTCAATGTCGGCGCAGGTAACGCCAATGACATGCCCGCCATTTTCATGCGCGCCGCGACTGACAGCTTCCATTGTTCCCATGTAGCCGCCCGTGAGGACGGAATGTCCGCTTTGGGCGAGGAGCGCGCCAAGTTGGCGGGCTTCTTCGTAAGCCGCCGAGCCTTCTTTGGGTTGTGCGCCGCCAAACACTGTTACGTTCATGTTTCCTCATCTAAAATAAAAACGGCTCGCCAAGTCTGGGAGCCGTAAATGCGCGGAGAGTCGAACCTAGCCAGACTTAGCAGATTTACAGAAACAAGGGGATGGGTTCGGGTTCATCAACATGGCGCGGATTATAGCGGGGGATGGCAGGTTGCGCAAGACCGAATCGAGGTTAGTTGCACCTCACTCCAACTCGTCAAATCCCAAAGAAAACTGGATTGCTTCACGGACTTCTTTCATCCTTTCTGACGATAAGTGCGTAATAAATGCCCCCAGGTTTTGTCTCTGTATAGTTTGAAGGTTATCCGTATTTACAACACAGGCTTCAGGCACGCCATCTTCATCAGGCGTCAGAAGGACTTCAGAGGGAATATTTCGAATTGTTGTGGTGAGCGGCGCGACAGTAACGCCAGTCAACAACGGGATGGCGAAATTCCGAGTCAACAACAAGACGGGTCTGCGTTTATCAGGAGCATGAAACGTATCCCAGTACACGTCACCCTGTTTCACGCTTCACCCCATGACTGCTCAGATTTCCACTCGGTAATTTCGTCTTTTGTTTGGGGTTGTTTGGCGTAACCTTCGGCAAAACGCTTTTCCATCTCCAAAATTTTTTCACGTTCTTCTCTAACCGCTTCTTCAAACAACGCATGGAACAAATCGCGGCGTTCCTCGAATAATTCGAGCAAAGCCTGCTTGATCAAATCTTTTGTATGTTTGTCTTCCAAAGATAAAACGGTCATGGGATACCTTTTTCAAATAGTCATTAAATGACACCGACATTATTTTACAACACTTTCAGGGTCGGTCGGCGGAATCGGGTATAATTTTTTTCGTTTGTTATCTCAGTTTCAGGAGGCGCGCGGAAAATTTCATACGGGAAAGCAGCGCATGACCCTTCACATGAAGGGTGACGAGGACAGGGTTCTTCATCGCAAGATGAAGTTAATCTTGTGAGCCAAGTCTTAAGACTTGACGCACGAGAGAAAATCGAAAGTTCAGCGGAAGCCCTGCGGATGCGCCATCATCCGTTCTCTTTCCCTCCAGTACATTAAACTTTGCAGCCAACACACGCGGGCAACTGCGCGGATAAATCTGCATGGAATGGCAAACATCGGAGCAAGATTTAACCACTGAGATCACGGAGAACACGGAGAAAAACCTATTAAAACTCTCTGTGGACTCCGTGTCCTCTGTGGTAGAGATTTTTTGCCCCCATAAATCTATCTAAAAACCTGGAGGAACTCTCTTATGTGTGGAATCGTTGGATACATCGGAGCGCGTGACGCGACGCCGATTATTTTGAACGGACTCAAACGGCTGGAATATCGCGGCTACGACTCGGCGGGCATTGCCATTCTCAATGGCGACCATATTGACCTGCGGCGGGACGCGGGAAAACTATCCCAATTAATGGATTTAGTCGCCAAAGAACCCATTGCGGGCGCGCCCGGCATTGGGCATACGCGCTGGGCAACTCACGGCGCGCCCTCCGCGCGCAACGCGCATCCGCATGTTGGCAATTCCGGGAAAATCGTCATCGTCCATAACGGCATTGTGGAAAACTTCATCGAACTTAAAGACGAGCTCGTCAGCGAAGGCGCAACGTTTAATTCCGAGACGGATACGGAAACCATCGTCCATCTCGCGGAGCATCATCAAGCCAGCGGGGCGAATCTTGTCGAAACTGCGCGCAAAACTTTCAATCAAATTGAAGGCGCAAATGTCATCGTCATGCTCTCCACCGAAGAACCAGACAAAATCGTCACCGCAAGAATCGGCAACGCGGGCGGCGTAGTCATTGGGCTGGGCGATGGCGAAAACTTCATCGCGTCCGACATCCCCGCCATTTTGGAACATACCCGCAAAGTGATATTTTTAGAATCGCGCCAAATGGCAATCGTCACCCGTGAAAGCGTGCGCGTGGAAACGCTGGAAGGCGAAGAAGTCAAACCGCAGATTCACACCATCTCCTTTGACGCGGTCTCCGCCGAAAAAGGCGAATATCGCCACTTCATGCAAAAAGAAATTCACGAGCAAGTCCGCGCGCTGACGGATACCCTCGCGGGGCGCGTGGATTTTAAGGCGGGTAAAATCCGCCTGCCCGAACTGAATCTCACCGCCGAACTCGCCAAACGCATTCAACGCATCTACATCACCGCCTGCGGAACTGCCGCGTATGCGGGCATGGTTGGAAAATATCTCATTGAAAAAATCGCGCGCATTCCAGTGGAAGTGGTCATCGCGTCCGAGTTCCGTTACAGCGACCCCATTCTTGACGCGAACACTGTAGTGCTTGCCATCTCGCAATCGGGCGAAACAGCCGACACCCTCGCCGCAATGGAAGAAGGTCGCCGCAAAGGCGCAATCGTGTGGAGCATTGTCAATGCCATTGGCTCACAAGCCATGCGCGGCGCGGATGGCTTCATCTCCATGCAGACAGGTCCCGAAATTGGAGTTGCGTCCACCAAAGCCTTCACCGCTCCGCTAGTGGACCAATACATGCTGGCGATTCTGCTGGCAGATTTGCGCGGCGCGCTGGACGAAAAGACCCGCCGCGCCCTCGTCTCTGACCTGCGCCTTGTGCCTGACCTCGTCGGCAGAGTCTTAGACGCCGAACCGCAAATTGAAAAGGTCGCGCATGTCTTAAAAGATATTCGAGATTGTTTATATCTGGGGCGCGGAATCAACATGCCCATTGCGTATGAAGGCGCGTTGAAACTCAAAGAAATTTCCTACATCCACGCGGAGGGATACCCCGCAGGCGAGATGAAGCACGGACCCATCGCATTGATTGACAAAGAAATGCCCGTCCTGTGCATTGCGCCCAAAGACCCTTGGCACGAAAAAATGATTTCACAAATTCAGCAAGCAAAAGCGCGCAACGGCATTGTCCTTGCTGTCGCCACCGAAGGAGACGAGCAAGTAAAAGCAATGGCAGACCATGTGTTATGGATTCCCGAAGCGCCGTGGATGCTCTCGCCCGTTATCACAGTGCTTCCCCTGCAACTGCTCGCGTATCACATCGCCGCCATTCGCGGCTTGGATGTTGACCAGCCGCGCAATTTAGCAAAAAGCGTAACGGTGGAATAACAAGTTATAAAAAAGATGAGCGTTAACTTTACCCCGCGTCCCTCGCAACAAAAAATATTGCAATACACAGGCGGCAGGCTGGGCATTGCCGCCGTGCCGGGCGCGGGTAAAACGCACATCCTCTCTGCGCTGGCGGCGAATATCATCAAAAGCGGCGCGCTGCAAGACGAGCAGGAAGTTCTCATCGTCACGCTGGTTAATACCGCCGTAGATAATTTTGAAAAACGCATCAAAGGTTTTTTTGACAACCCGCTGCAAGCCTTATACAAATATCGCGTGCGAACCCTGCACGCCCTCGCGCACGAAATTGTCCGCGAAAAACCCGCCAACGTGGGCTTGGATAATCAATTCAAAATTATTGACGAGCGCGAATCGAAAGCCGCGCTGCAAGACGTGGTCAAAGCGTGGCTGGCGACTCATTCAATGGAAGACTATCTCAACCCGGAGATGGAAGCATCCAAACGCGACTGGGCGCGCCGCGAAAAATTGCCGACAGTCGTACATTCTCTCGCCGCTGCATTTATCAAAACAGCCAAAGACCGCCTGCTCACGCCGGAAACGCTGCGCGCCCAACTAGATTCTTATCCGGCGGCGCTGCCGCTGGCAGACATGAGCTGCGACATCTACGCCGATTATCAACGCGCGTTGAACTATCGCGGCGCAGTGGATTTTGACGACCTCATCCGTTTTGCGCTGACCATCCTGCAAGGAGACGAAGAATATCTGGCGCGGTTACGCGCGCGCTACCCGTTCATCTTAGAAGACGAAGCGCAAGATTCCAGCCGCACGCAACAAAAGATTCTCGAACTCATTAGCGGCGAGGACGGCAGCTGGGCGCGCGTGGGCGACCCCAACCAAGCCATTTACGAAACCTTCACCACCGCAGACCCGGAACTGCTGCGCGCCTTCATCCGTGAAAACCGCAGCGCAGACATGCCCGAATCCGGCAGGTCGCAGCCCGCCGTTCAGGCGCTTGCGAATCAACTCATCCATTGGAGCATGACCGCCCACCCGCAACCCGCGCTGCGAAACGCGCTCAGCCTGCCGTACATCCTCCCCACCCCGCAAAATGACCCGCAGCAAAACCCGCCCAATGACCCGCAAGCCGTAAAACTGATTGCAAAAAAACACACGCCAGAGCAGGAGCTGGAAGCAGTGGTCAAGTCGGTTAAAAATTATTTAAGCGGCTTTCAAGACGCGCCCGAAGAAGAAAAGCCGACCATCGCCATCCTTGTCCCCATCAACTTTCGCGGCATAGATTTCATTGACGCGTTGAAGAAAAACGGCATCGAAGTCGTTGAGATGATTTCATCCACATCCGAAACGCGCGCGGCGGCGGGTTCACTGCATCATTTGCTGGCGTACCTCGCCGACCCGCAGTCGGCGGGGAAACTCTCCAAAGCCTATGAAGTGTTTCGGCGCGATTGGCGCAACGGAGCAGAATCGGAAAACCATAACGCGGAACTGCTCAAACGCGGCGCGGCGCTGCTCAAAAAAATAACGCATGTGGAAAACTTTATTGCGCCAACCGATATAGACGCATTGGCGCAAATTGGCGAGGGCGAACCCGCAGAGGTAACGGAAGAACTGCGGATATTTCGAGACGTGATGCGGCGCTGGCTCAACGCGGCGGCGCTGCCCATAGACCAATTAACGCTGACTCTGGCGCGGGATGTTTTTAAGAGTCCCGCCGACTTGGCGCTCACGCATAAATTGGCGCTGGCGCTGCGACAAGTCGCCGCCGACCACCCACATTGGCGGCTGCCGGAACTCGCCGCCGAGCTTTTGCTCATTGCTAAAAATGAGCGGCGCTTCATTGGGTTTTCAGATGACGATTTTGGCTTTGACCCGGAAAAACATCGCGGCAAGGTCGCTGTTGCCACCGTGCATAAAGCCAAAGGGTTGGAATGGGACCGCGTGTACTTAACCTCAGTCAATAACTATGACTTTCCATCCAATGAGCCAAATGACCAATTCATCTCTGAAAAATGGTTTATTCGACAAAAATTAAACCTTGAAGCGGAGGCATTGGCGCAGATGGACGCGCTGCAATCGCATAGCGAATACTACGAATACCAAGAAGGGGCGGCAACCGCCGAAGCCCGCGCCGCTTACGCCAAAGAACGCCTGCGCCTTTTATATGTTGGCATTACGCGCGCCAAGAGAGATTTAATAATCACATGGAACACGGGGCGGAACGGCGCATCCACCGCAAGTTTGGCGCTACAAGCGCTGATAGAATCGAATCAACGCGGCGACAAGTTATAATGAGAGCAAGTTGTTTACCTTAAATTGGAGGAACGCATGAATATATCCGCCTTAATTCAGTTATTTGCATCTGTGGCTTGGATAGCCTTTATCGGTCTGCTGGTTGTGATGGGAATGCGCGCCAGCCGCAACCAACCCGCCAAAGGATTTGGCGCGCTGACCATCGGCGCGCTGGTTGCGGGAATTATCCTCAGCACCCTAGGCGCGGGCTTAGTATACATTGAGCCAACCGAGCGCGGCGTAGTCAAGACCATTGCCTCCGGAGGCATTCGGCAAGATACGCTAAACGCCGGTTTGCATTGGATTATTCCATTTGTAGAAGACGCGGTGACGTACCCCATCTCGCGGCAAACTTACACTATGTCCGCTGCAGGTTCAGAAGGACAGTTAACAGGCGACGACTCCATCCGCGCGCGCACAAAAGACGGGCAGGAAATCTTCATAGACGCTTCGGTCATTTATCAAATTGACCCGCTAAAAGTAGTGGATTTACACATCAACTGGCAGAGCCGCTACGAAAACGAGCTAGTGCGCCCCGCCACGCGCAACACCATTCGAGACGCGGTCTCGCAATATGGCGTGGAAGAAATTGTCAGCACCAAGCGCGTTGAAATGGAAGAATTAGTAACAACAGAATTAGGCAAAAAACTTGCCGCCAATGACCTAACGCTAATTGGCTTCCTGCTGCGCGATATTCATTTCAGCCCAGAGTATGCCACCGCGGTAGAACAAAAGCAAATTGCCGAACAACAAGCGCAACAAGCTAAATTTGTTGTCGAATCTAAAAAACAGGAAGCCGAGCAAGCCCGCCAAGTGGCGCAAGGCGCGGCAGACGCGGCGGTCATTGCGGCGCAAGGCGCAGCCGAATCGCGGCTCATTCAGGCGGAAGCGGAAGCAAAAGCGAACGAATTATTATCACAATCGCTTACGCCCACCCTCTTGCAGTATCAATATATTCTCAAACTTGCGCCGGGCGTGCAGACTATTTTCATCCCCAGCGGAAATCAATTTATTTTGCCGCTGCCCGACACAACTACCGCGCCTTAAGCGCCATCGGAGAAAAATGCCCATTCCACAAAGCGGACGCGAAGTGCGCCTGACGACTCTTTCCGCTTGCGCGGGCTGAGCGTCTAAACTAAGCGCGGACGCGCTGACGCAGGTGCTGCGTCCTCTTCAAAATATTTTTGACCCCGCCGCCTACCCCGATTTAATCATCGGGTTGCAATCGCCCGATGACGCGGCAGTGTGGCGTTTAAGCGAAGACAAAGCCATTGTGGTCACAACGGACTTTTTTACGCCGGTGGTAGATACTGCCTACGAATACGGCGCCATCGCCGCCGCCAACAGCCTTTCGGATATTTATGCCATGGGCGGGCAGCCTTTCCTCGCCTTGAACATTGCCGCGCTGCCCGACCAACTGCCGAGCGAGGTTTCCAGCGAAATTTTGCGCGGCGGCGCGGAAAAAGCCCGCGAAGCGGGCGTGGTCATTGCGGGCGGGCATACGGTCAAAGACAAAGAGCCTAAGTACGGCTTGGTTGCCATTGGCTTTCTAAACCCGCAGCGCATCATTAACAAAGGCGGGCTGCGCGTTGGGGACGCGCTCATATTGACCAAACCGCTGGGCTGCGGCGTGACGACCACCGCATTAAAACAAGAGAAAGCCAACTCCGCGCATGTGGAAGAAGCCATTCAATGGATGCTGCGATTGAACAAAAACGCCGGACAACTCGCCTTAGAATTTGACGCGCGCGGCGGAACAGACATCACCGGTTTTGGTTTTCTTGGTCATGCGCTGGAAATGGCGCAAGCCTCTGGCGTGGGGCTGCGCGTCCAATATTCCGCCCTTCCATTATTGAGCGGCGCGCGCGGCTACGCCGAAATGGGAACTTTCCCCGGCGGCGCGTTTGATAATATGGCGCACGCGCAAGCGCAAATTAAATTTGACGCGGCGCTGGGCGAACCCGCTCAAATGCTGTTGTACGACCCGCAAACCAGCGGCGGGCTGCTGCTCGGCATTCCACAGGAGCGCCTGACCGAGTTCCATGCGCGCGCCAAAGAATTAAATCAACCAATATGGAACGTGGGCGAAGTCGTAGCAGGCGCAGGCATTGAGGTTATCGCTTAATGTTTTATATCAGCGCTTTGGAGTTAACGTTAACGTGCGCGCTGGTTGCGGCGCTGTTTATTGCGCCCGCGCTCATCAAGCGCTCTTACGCGCAAATGGATAGAAGATTGAAAAAGATTGAAAAAAAAATGGAAGAAAAAAAGTAAGTTAAAATGAAAAACTATGTTTGATATTCCCATAGAAATAAAAACAATTCGCCTGCCAGCCTCTATTTTTATAAACTGGCGAAGTTTTTTTGCCGCATGGAATCATGCGGCAAGAGACTTTTAACAAAATTAACAGCCAAAGCAAGGAAGAGATGAGTATTACCAACGAAATTGCGATGATTATATTTTTAATTGCCATCAATGCCGTCCTAGCCATGTCTGAAGCGGCGCTGATGTCTTCAAAAAAAGCGCGCCTGCAACAATCTGTCAGCGAAGGCAATGCCGCCGCTAAATTGGCGCTTAAACTGATAGAAGACCCGAATATTTTTCTATCCACCATTCAAATTGGAATTACGCTGATTGGCGTTTTGGCGGGCGCAGTGGGCGGCGCGACTCTCTCGGCGGCGCTCGCCGAGCAATTACGCGGCGTTCCGTATCTTTCCGCGCACAGCGATTCGATTGCCCTCAGCGTTGTGGTATTAAGCATCACCGTTCTCACCATCTGGCTGGGAGAGTTAGTTCCCAAACGTTTGGGAATTAACAGCCCGGAAAAAATCGCTCAAATTGTGGCGGGACCGATGTTATTGCTTTCTACAATATTTTCTCCCATTGTGAAAGGCATGAGCGCCGCCACAAATTTTGCGTTAAAAGTTTTTGGCGTAAAGGCAACCGCCGAGCCGCCCATCACAGAAGAAGAGTTGCAAATTTTAATAGACCAAGGCACGCAGGCGGGCGTATTTGAAGAATCGGAACAGGATATGGTGGAGGGCATTTTTAGCCTCGGCGATTCGCGCGTATATTCTTTGATGACTCCCCGCACGGAAGTGGTCTGGCTGGACGTGAACGAAACGCCGGAAGAAATTCGCGCAAAAATTGCCGCCTGCTCTTTCTCCCGTTTTCCGGTGCGCGAAGACTCGCTGGAAAGCATTGTGGGCATTGTGCGCTCACGCGATATTCTTGTGGAGAGTTTAGCGGGCAACCAAATTAATTTAAAAAAATTACTACAGCCCGCGCACTTCATCCCTGAAACCATGTTCGCCTCGCGCGCGCTGGAAATGTTCAAAGAGAAAAACGCGGAACTGCTTTTGGTGATAGATGAATTTGGCGGCTTTCAAGGGCTGCTCACCGCCAACGATATTATTGAAGAAATTGTCGGCGCAATGGAATTTGAAGAGCCGCAAGCCACGCAACGGCAAGATGGCTCTTGGTTGCTAGACGGCATGTTGGAAGTGGATGAGTTTAAGGAATTATTCAAAATGGAAACGCTGCCGCACGAGGATGAATACGAAACCTTAAGCGGATTTACGATGACGCAGATGGGGCGCGTGCCACAAACTGGCGATATTTTTGAGTGGAACGGCTTTCGTTTTGAAATTATAGATATGGACGGTAGGCGCGTGGATAAAGTCCTCGTGAGCGCGCAGCCCAAAGCCAACGCGCCGCAATAAATTTTTTAAGGAAACGCTGTGTCCAACAAAAAACATATTCTCGCCATAGACCTCGGCACGTCCGGTCCCAAAGTCGCCTTGTTCAACATGCAAGGCGACTTGCTTGTCAGCGCGTTTGAAGAAACGCCCGCGCAGCTTTTGCCGCACGGCGGCGCGGAGCAAGCGCCCTCCGATTGGCGAGACGCCATAGACCGCGCAACGCGGCGGGTTTTGGCGCAGAGTCAAATTGAGGCGAAGACCATTTCCGCCATTGGCGTAACCGCTCAATGGTCAGGCACGGTAGCGGTGGATGAAAGCGGCGCGGCGCTGGGCAACGCCATCCTCTGGATGGACTCACGCGGCGCGCCTTACATTCATCAAATGGCGCAAGGTTTCCCCACAGTGGAAGGCTACGGGCTAGGGAAAATTCTCAATTGGATTCGCCTCACCGGCGGCGCGCCGAGTAATACGGGCAAAGATTCCATCGCGCACATTTTGTATCTCAAACATGAGCGCGCAGAAATATACAACAACGCCTATAAATTTTTAGAGCCAGTGGATTATTTGGGCTTGGCGCTGACGGGGAAATTTGCCGCGTCTTACAACTCCATCACCTTGCATTGGGTGACGGATAACCGCGATATTGAAAACGTGACGTATCACGATGGCTTGCTGAAATTAGTCGGCATAGACCGCGCCAAACTGCCAGACTTGTTGCCCGCCAACGCGCCGCTGGGAACGCTGCAAAAGGAGATTGCGCGCGACTGGGGCTTGAGCGAGGATACGCAAGTTTTTGTCGGTTCGCCAGATTTACACTCGGCGGCGGTTGGCTCTGGCGCGGTGAAAGATTACGAGCCGCATTTATACATCGGCACATCCAGTTGGCTGGTTTGTCATGTTCCTTTTAAGAAAACAGATTTATTTCATAACATGGCTTCGCTGCCCTCCGGCATACCGGGGCGTTACTTACTGACCAACGAGCAAGAGTCGGCGGGCGCGTGCTTGCAATATCTGCGCGACCAAATTTTTTTTCCGCAAGATGCGCTGACGCAAACGGAAAAGCCGCAAAACGTGTATGCCTTGTTTGACGAACTCGCCGCGAGCGTTCCGGCGGGGAGCGATAACCTCATCTTCATGCCGTGGCTGTACGGCGAGCGAACGCCCGTAGATGACCACCTCGCGCGCGGCGGATTTTTCAACGTGTCGCTCAATTCCACGCGGGCGCATTTCATCCGCGCCGCATTGGAGGGCGTGGCGTACAACGCGCGCTGGCTGCTATCTTATGTGGAGCAGTTTACGCGCCGTCCGGCGGAATCCATCCGCATGGTGGGCGGCGGGGCGCAATCTGATTTATGGTGTCAAATTTGCGCGGATGTGTTAAATCGTCCCATTCATCAGGTTGCCAATCCATTGGAAGTAAACGTGCGCGGCGCGGCGTTGTTGGCGGTTGCGGCGCTGGGCGAGTTGCGTTACGATGAAATTGGCTCGCATGTAAAAATTGCGCGGACGTATACGCCAAACCCGCAACATCGCAAAACCTATGATGAATTATTTAAGGTATTTGTCGGCTTGTATGAAAAAAATCAAAAGACGTTTGCGAAGTTGAATGAGTAACGTTCCAACGTTTTAACGTTAAAACGTTGGAACGTTAAGACATTGGAAGGTTAGAGGAGAGAAGATGGATATAGAAGCGCTGATGATGAGCGTGATGGAAAAATTACCTCCGCGCGCGGCGGCGACGTTAGAGAAACGCTTGAAAAAAATCTCGGTTGTGCAAAAAAAACTAAATGAGCGCTCCGCCGAAGTTGCCGAAAGTTTGGAGCGAGACTTGAAGCCTTATAAAAATCGCTTTGCCGCGTTTACGCGCATCCCCACGCAGGGACGCGCCCGCGCTGAAATTCTGCGCGATATGCAGGCGATGACCGCCGAAGAAGAATTGCGCTGGAAAGAGGGCTATCTTTCCGGCGGGGTCTATCATGGAGACGCGGCGCATGTGGATTTTCTGAATCAAGTCTATGCGCTGCATTCGCAAAGCAACCCGCTGCACGCGGATGTATTCCCCAGCGCGTCTAAATATGAGGCGGAAATTGTCGCCATGACCGCCGCCATGCTCAACGGGGAAAGTGGCGCAGCCTGCGGCGCCATCTCCTCCGGCGGCACGGAAAGTATTTTATTGGCAATGAAGACCTACCGCGATTGGGCGCGCGAGGAAAAAGGAATCTCTAAACCGGAGATGATTGTCCCCGTCAGCGCCCACGCGGCGTTTGATAAAGCCAGCCAGTATTTTGGAATTAAGATGATTCATACGCCGCTCGATTCTCAATTTCGCGCGGATGTAAACGCCGTGAGAAAAGCCATCACGCGCAACACGGCGGTCATTGTGGGTTCTGCGCCATCCTTTCCACATGGGGCAATTGACCCCATTGAGGAAATGTCCGAACTGGCGCGGACGCGCAATATCGGCTTTCATACCGATGCCTGCTTGGGCGGGTTTCTTCTGCCGTGGGCGGAGCGGCTGGGCTATCCCGTCCCCGCTTTTGATTTTCGCCTGCCGGGCGTCACGTCCATCTCGGCAGATACGCATAAATACGGCTACGCCGCCAAAGGCACGTCTGTCATTTTGTATCGCTCCACCGCGCTGCGACATTATCAATACTATACAACCAGCGAATGGAGCGGCGGGTTGTACTTCTCGCCCACGTTAGCGGGCAGCCGCCCCGGCGCGTTGAGCGCCGCTTGCTGGGCGGCGCTCACTTCTATTGGGGAAGAAGGCTACCTGCGCGCCGCGAAACAGATTCTCCACGCGGCGGAGATTATCAAAGAGGGCATTCGCCAAATGCCCGACCTGCGGCTCTTGGGCGACCCGCTCTTTGTCCTCGCCTTTGATTCGCCCACCCTCGATATTTATAAAATACTGGACGCGATGACCAGCAAAGGATGGAGTTTGAACGGTTTGCATAAACCCAGTTGTATGCACATTGCCGTTACGCTGCGGCACGCGCAAGCGGGCGTTGCCGAGCGCTTTGTGGAAGACTTGCGCGAATCTGTGGCGCAAGTCAAAGCCGACCCGCAGAAGCGCGGCGGCATGGCGCCGGTTTACGGCATGGCGGCGACCCTGCCCATGCGCGGCGTGGTCAATGATTTGCTCAAACAATATTTAGACGTTCTCTTCAAGGCGTAAACGCATCCCCATGAAAAAATATCTCTACCTCACTGTATTTACTTCCGGCATGACCACGCTCGCCGCCGAGCTCAGCGCCTCGCGCCTTATCGGGAATGTCTTTGGCTCAAGCAATCTCGTTTGGGCAAGCATTATCGGACTCATCCTCATTTATCTTTCCGCCGGATATTTTCTCGGCGGCAAATGGGCGGATGACGACCCAACGCCGCGCGCCATGTTTCGCGTTCTGGCGTGGGGCGCGTTCACCATTGGGCTTGTGCCGTACATCGCCGCGCCCGTTCTCAAATATGCCGCTGCCGCGTTTGACATCCTCAACGTAGGAGTGATGGCTGGCTCTTTCCTGCTCGTGTTGATTTTATTCAGCGCGCCCATTACGCTGCTCGGCGCAATTTCGCCATTCGCCATTCGCCTTGCAGTGGAAGACCCGCGTCAGGCGGGAAAAATTTCAGGGCGAATTTACGCCACCTCCACGATGGGTTCATTCATTGGAACGTTTCTACCCACGTTGATTACCATCCCCACCATTGGAACGCGGCTGACCTTCTTTGCCTTCGGCTTTATTCTGCTTGTCGTAGCGCTGATTGGCTTGGCGAAATTTTCTCATCCCAAAGAGGCGGCGCGGCTTTTGTGGATGCCGCTCCTCTTAGCGCTGACCGCCGCGCTGTCCTACGGGCTGGCGCTGAAATCCTCGCCGGACCAAGTGTACGAAAGCGAGTCCGCCTACAATTACATTCAAGTTCGCAAAGAAAACGGCTACACCATTTTGAAATTAAATGACGGACAAGGCATACACTCCATTTACCACCCCGACACACTGCAATATAACGGACCCTGGGAGCAGTTCTCCGTTGGACCTTACTTCTACGCCAACCGCCGCCCGCAGGACGTGAAACGCATGGCAATTGTGGGGCTTGCAGCCGGAACAGCGGCGCGGCAAGCCGCCGCCATCTATGGCAATCTTCCCATTGACGGGTTTGAACTGGACGAAAAAATTGTAGAAGTGGGAAAAATCTACTTTGGGTTAAACCTGCCCAACTTAAATGTTTACATTGGAGACGGTAGATTGAACTTGGAACGCAGCCCGTATCAATATGACATCATCGCCGTAGATGCGTACCGCCCGCCCTACATTCCGCCGCACATGACCACCCGCGAATTTTTCTCCATCGCCGCCGCGCATCTCACCGAGCAGGGCGTATTGACCATCAACGTTGGCTCTGTCCCCGGCGATAGAAGACTCATCAACGGGCTGGCGACCACCATATCGGCGGCGGGGTTTCAATCCATCCATCTGATGGATATTCCCGGCACGCTCAACACCATGATATTCGCCACAAAACAAACCACCCACGCGGAAGATTTTGCCGCAAACTTAATTGCGCTGGCGCAAGACCCCGCCGTTCACCGCCTGCTAGTCAATATCATGGCGCTCACCTATACCAACATGCAACCCGCCTACGAAAAGACAACCGTATACACGGATGACCTTGCTCCCATTGAATGGATTGTCAACGACATGGCTGTGCGCTTTATTCTACAAGGCGGGTTGGAGTATTTGCAGTGAAACCAAGAACGGTGAGCGAAAACGAATGGACGTTCACCTTTTTAGGGCTGGCAATTTTCTTTGGGGCTATTGCGCGTTTTCTACCCGCGTACATTTCCGGCTTTCCGGTCAATGACGGCGGCATGTTCGCCGTGATGATGCGCGACCTGCAAAATAATCATTTTGCGTTGCCGCAGTTCACCACATATAACAACGCTCAAATTCCATACGCCTATCCACCTTTGGGGTTTTACATCGGCGCAAGCCTACAACTTACGAGCGCGTCTCCTTTTCAAATTTTACGCTGGCTGCCCTTCCTCTTTTCAACGCTGGAAATTCCGCTCTTTTATTTCCTCGCCGCAGAGTGGACGCAAAGCCGCCCGCGCGCGGCTCTGGCTTCTGTCTTCTTTGCGCTGACGCCGGGCAGATACATCTGGCAAATTATGGGCGGCGGATTAACGCGCGCCTTGGGGCTGGTCTTTCTCCTCCCCGCGCTGACTTTTACCCTGCGCGCCTTTCAAAACGCCCGCCGAAAAGATGCGTTGTTGGCGGCGCTTTTCTGCGGGCTGACCATTCTCTCTCATCCACAAGCCGCCTTCCTCGCGTTCATTGGCTGCGCCATCTTATGGCTTTTCTTTGGAAGGAGTCCCGGCGGAGCGCGCCGCGCCGCCGCCATCGGCGCGGGCGCGGCTCTACTTTCCGCGCCTTGGTGGGCAGGGATGATTCTGACTCACGGCTGGGGAATTTTCTCCCCGCTGGGCAGCATGGGAACATGGCAAGACTCGCTGCGCGCCATCTTGACCGCCCTCATCACTCGCGCCACCCTCCTGCCCTTTGGAATGATATTCACGCTCATGGGCTTAGGCTGGGCAATTTGGAAACGCCGTTTTGCCCTCCTCGTCTGGGGATTTTTGCCTTACTTCATAGACCTACGCAGCGCAGCCATCACCGCCGCGCTGATGTATTCCATCCTCGCGGCGCATGGCATCATAGACGCGCTGCCCGCTCTATGGCGCGCGTTGCCGCGCCCGCAAAGCCTCAACTTCTTCAACCAGCGCGCGCTTTCCATTAGCCTGCTGGCGCTGACTTTCTATTTTTTTCTGGAAACAGTTTTCTACGCCCAAGTCGCGTACACCATCACGCTCACGCCCGCCATGCGACAAGTCGCTCAATGGGCAAAAAACAACACCCCGCCAGAAAGCGAATTTCTCTTGCTAACCGGGCGCGCAGACATTATGACCGACCCGCTGTTGGAATGGTTTCCCGCGCTTTCGGGGCGGCGTTCCGCGTCCACGCTGCAAGGGCAAGAGTGGGTTCTGCGGCGCGGGTTTACAGCCCGCTGGCGCGAGCTCTCTGCCCTGCAAACTTGCCGCAGCGCGGCTTGCGTTTTCAACGCAAGCCGCGACATTCCCCTGCAATATGATTATCTCGTTCTAAAAAAGCGAATGATTAACCCCGCAGAATTTCCGCAAACAGAATATCAAATTTTATATGACGCGGGCGGATATATTGTGATGCAAAAGAAATCACAACGTTAAGTTAACGCACTGCGCCCGTCAAACGCGGCAGCCAATACCACAAAAGGTCGGCGGCGGGCTTGCCGCGCACCGAAGTAGATTTATCTTGCAGGGCAACCGGCGGGTAATACCCGCGACTGACAAAGCCGCTCACCCACGCGCGCTCATTCACCGCCATCAATAACGCTTCGTACATATCGGCTTGAATTTGCAAGTTCACATTTAACGCGGCGGCGCTAGACGCAGACGGATAGGAAACCGCTAAAATCAGCGGCTTCTTCACCAAACTGACCAGCGGAGAAATTTCATTATCCAAAATGCTTCCCGCCGCGTTGGCGTAATCCAATTTAGTCGCGGCAGGGTCGGAGGAAAGCGGCACAGACCAAAGCAGGTAAATTCCATCTACATTTTGCAGCAGGCTCAACGGCGCGCCCACAGACGCTTTGCTATACGGAAGCGCCCACCACACTTGACCTTTGAAACGAGCGCGCACATCGCTGAGGATGGAAGCCCAACGCGCCTCTACATCATCGGGCAGGTTGGATTCTGAGCCGTCCGGCAGGGAGCCGCCGGGCAAGGCGGGCGCAAGCCAATCGCCGCCGAGAACCAGCGCGTAAGCGCCGCTCTGCGCGGCGAGGTCGGCATAATTCAGCGCAAAGGCGCGGTAGGTTTTGAACCAGTCCTCCTGCCATTGCGCGTCACGCGGAGCGCTTTGCCAGAACTCGGCAGAGGTGGAAGAAAAATTCGGCGAGGGGAACAATATGGCATTAAGCCCCAAGGCGCGGGCTTGAGAAATCATCACGGCGCTATCCGTCCACAATGGGTCATCGCCGGGCGCAATGGCAAACTTCAACGGGGATACTTTTTCATACGTCCATGTCGGCGTGAAGATGACGGCGTTTGCGCCCAATGCCTGCGTATTGACCAGCGCTTGCGGCATAAAGTAAGACCAGTTTGGGCGGTAGTAAGTTGAGGCAAATTCCATGCCCGCCACGAAGCCGCCTGTACGTGGGTTGATGGTTGCGCCGACCACCGTCACGTCAGATGGTTCGTTGTATCCCGTCCACGCGCTGACGGTATCTTTCAAATCTTGCGCGGTAAAACTGGTGATGGCTTTTCTACCGCTGGCGGTTGCGCCTGCCGTTGCAACGTCATCCGCAATTCCGCATTGACCGTTGCGGCAATAGCGATAGTTGAACGAGCCAAGCGTGTTGAGCGGGCTGTACAGTTTGTACGCCCAAACGTTATTGCCGAGGGGCCACATGGGGAGCGGCTGCATCCAGACAAGGGCGTTAAATTGAATGTAAATAATATCGCCGGGCGGCGTGTACGCGGGGACGCTGGCTTCAAACAGAATTGGCGCAGAATCGCCCGCCGACCAAGTGGCGATGGAATCTTCAATGGTTTTGTTTTCGTTTGGCACAAAAAGTTCGCGCAGCGCCCAAGCGCCGCTACGCTCATGTTCGGCGTTCCAAAAGCCGTCTCCGAGCGTGTATTTGTATTGAAGGTAAGCGCCCGCCGGAAGAGATAACGTAACCGCGTAACGCCCATCGGCTTGCAAACTCATAATGGGCATACGGTCGGCGACCACGCTAACGCTGCCTTGCAAGTCGGCAAAGGTATTGCCAAACTGCAAAAGGTTTCCCGCCATTCGCAGCGGCGCGCCGGGCGTAGTAGAGGAAGGCGCAGCGGCGACAAATGTAATTTGAACCAAAGGCGCGGATTGCAAGCGCAGTTCTACGGGCGTTTCGTTATTTTCCGCCACCAGCGCAATTTGTTGCAAAGACTGATACGAGCCGTCTAAACTATACGCCAACAAATTATGCGCGCCAATCGGCAGATGAGCAAGTTCAAAGCGTCCGGCGGAATCGGTGATGGATTGAACTCCCGCGGCGGTCACGAGCATATTGGGCAACGCCGCTCCGCTCTGAAGGTCTAACACGCGCCCCAAAATCGAGCCAGTCGGACGGGCGTAGTTTTTATCGCTCCAATCCGCCAGAATGTCATTCACTTCCATCGCGCCGTCCACGCGCATCATGCGGTAGCGAATCGAATCTCCCGCGCTGGAATCTTCAAGGATTTGAGTCGCGCCGCCGCGCGCGTAGCGATATTTAATAACGCTATGTTCAGTCAAAGTCAGCGCGGCGGTATAGGTGAGCGTATCACGCGGGGACATAGGATACTGCCGCCCGTTCAGTTCCAGCCCGGTCACTTCATCCAAAAGAATGAGGGAGAGCGTTTCGTTTGCAGTCAGCGGTTCAGGAAGAACTACGCTAAAAGTTACCTGCGCGGTTGGCAGGGGAACAGGCGTGGAAATCGGCGCGGCGGTAGGCGCGCTCTCCGTAAATGGATTTTGAAACAGCGAAAGCGAGCAGGCTTGCGCCGCCAATGCCAGAGTGGCAATGGCAACGCTCACGCGGCGAAATAAAACGGCGGATGTCATTCTTGCTCTTCTTGTTGTTGCGCCCTGCGCTGCCTACCGGCATAGGCAATTTGACTCAGCCCAATGCTCAGGAAGTACAGCAAAATCATCGGCGCCATCACCAAGCCCTGATTGATAGGGTCAATGGTGGGAGTTACAGCCGCCGCAATGACGGTGATGAAGACAATTGCCAGCCGCCATTGTTGCGAAAGCATTTTTGGCTCTATTAAGCCAATGACCGATAGGACGTAAATGACCAGCGGAAATTCAAAAAATAAGCCAATCCAAAACATTAAGCCGGTCACAAAGGTAAAGTAAGACTCCGGGCGCAGTTCTGTTTTTACGCCAAAAAAGTTAGTGAGAAAAGGCAGCGCCGCCGGCAACATCACATAAAAGGTGAACGCCGCGCCGCCCATGAAGAATAATGCCGCCAACGGAATGCCCGCCAACCCCAATTTGCGTTCTGTGGGGCGCAAGCCGGGCGCGGCAAAGAGCCACATTTCAAAGACAATATACGGCACAGCCAGCGCAATGCCGCTGAACATTGCCACGCGCATAAATACGCCAATGGTTTCCGTCACCTCAATGGCTTTCAAATTTTGCAAACCGCCTACCGGCTGAGCCAGATACTCGATGATGTCTTGCGTAAACAGAAAGGAAACGCCCACGCCAATGGAAAGCGCAATCACGGCGCGGATAAGGTGCGCGCGCAATTCTTCCACATGCGCCCACATCTGCTCGCGGAATTTTTGGTCTGAAATAATGCCCGCAATGGAATCGACCAGCGCGCTTTCGGGCGGCTCATAGTTCAAAAATTCATGGAAGCGGCGAAAAGCGCGAAATGGGAAGGCAAGAATATTGAAAATCAATCGGAATGGGAAGGAGAGAATCTTCCACAGCCCGTTGAAAAATTTTGGAAAGCGGCGGTACAACGCCACAAAGGGGAATGAAAGCGCGCGCCAAAAAAATGGAAAGACGCGCGGAAAACGCCGATGAAACGCGCGAAAAGGGAAGGCAACGGCGTTGAACAAAAAGACAAGAATTTGAAAAAGTAGTCTAAATGGAAATGTCAGCCCCCGCCATATTCCGATGAACAAGTTACGCATCTTGATGAGGTTCGCTTTCGGTCTCTTTGGGCTGCGGCGTAGGGATGACCACATCCGCAACGGGTTTGCTGCCGCTGGGCGGCGTAAATTGAAGGTTCTTTTGAACGTCCGCGCCAATGTTATTCAACTGTTGCAGTTCCGGGTTTGCCTCGCGCATTAGGCGCGTGGGCAGGGCGCGAATTTCCTTAGAAGTCTGTTGAAACATGCGCCAGCCGTCTGATGTGATAATTTTACGCAACCACGCGCCTATGGTTCTGCCCGCTTTTTCCATATCTTTGGGTCCCATAATGATGAGCGCGACAATCACAATAAAAATAATTTCAGGCATTCCAATGCCAAAAATTTCCATAGTTACAATTCCGCTTGCGCCAATTGCGCCGATTTATTTTTTAATATCTGCCGAATTTCGCTCTCATGTTCCGAGAGCGAGCCTAACACGCCGTTCACAAAACGCGGCGTAGAATCCGCGCCATACTGCTTGGCTAATTCTACGGCTTCGTTAATTGCCACCTTGACCGGCGTTAAGCCGGAGGCAAACTCCCATAAAGACAGGCGCAGAATGTTGCGCTCAATGGCGGCAACTTGTTCAAAGGGCCAATCTGGCTCATATTTTTCAATGATGGCGTCCAAATCATGGAGCAGCGGCAACGCGCCAAAAATAATTTGGCGCGCAAATTCCGCCAGTTCTTCAGAAAGCGGCGCCTCCGCCAAACGCTCCTGAAAAACATCCACAGCAGGGTGATTGGCGAGGTCCACTTCATAGAGAACTTGCAAAGCAAGGGCGCGCGCTTTTGTGCGCTGTTTCATTTATTCAGCCTCAACAGTGACGTAATCAATATCTTCAATGTGAATATTGACCGCCGCCACGTCCATGCCGACCATTTCTTGAATGGAACGCGCCACCTGTTGCTGCGCGTTGCGGCTCACTTCGCGGATGTTTACGTCTTGCAACAGAATAAGATGCAAATCTATCGTAACCACATTGCCATCCGTTTCAATGCGAATGCCTTCCGCTTTGCCCTGCTTAAAAAAACGATTCACGCCGCCGTTCACTGGCGCAAGGCGGCTTACGCCGGGAACATCCAACGCGGCAAGGCGGGCAATAGTCGTCAGCACATCGGCAGAGACGGTAGTCTTTCCATCGGTATAATCTGTCATCGTATCTCCTTTTTACATCATCGCCATGCCGCCATCCACGCCCAAAACCTGCCCGGTGATGTAGGCGGCTTCGTCAGAGGCGAGAAAAGCGGCGGCGTAAGCAATTTCTTCCGGTTTGCCTTTACGCGCCAAAGGCACAAGCGTTTTCACCATGGCGTCCAATGTTTCGGTTGGCATGGCGTTCAAAATTTCCGTATCTACAAAGCCGGGCGCAAGCGCATTTACGGTGATGTTGCGCCCCGCCACCTCGCGCGCCAGCGCTTTGGTAAAGCCAATTTGCCCCGCTTTGGAGGCGGAATAATTCGTCTGTCCGGGGTTGCCCATTTGCCCCGCCACCGAAGCAATGCTAATGATTCTGCCGGTTCGCTTTCGCATCATGTGTTTAACGGCGGCTTTGGAGCAGTTGAAAGCGCTCTTCAAATTGGTATTAATCACGGCGTCCCAATCGGCTTCGGGCATCATCATAATTAATTGGTCGCGGGTAATTCCGGCGTTATTGACCAAAATATGCAAGTCGCCAAAGGTCTCAATAGAAAATTTGACGAGCGCCTCGGCTTGAGCGAAGATGGAAACATCCGCTTGAAAAATCGCCGCTTTGCCACCCGCGTCTTGAATCTGCTTGGCGACAGATTCCGCCGCCTCTGGCGATTTGTTGTAATTAACCACTACGGCGGCGCCGCGCGCGGCAAACTCTAAAGCAATGGCGCGCCCAATGCCGCGAGAACCGCCAGTAACGAGAGCCACTTTATTCGCTAATGATAAGGTCATGGGGAGGGTTTCCTTGTGGATGAAATAAGTCAAATTATACCCGCTGTTTAATTCCAAAGGCTAAACCTGCGCCGCCGCCCAAAGCAATGACCGCCGCCCACAGAAAGGCATCCTGCCAAAAACGGATGGGGAATAAGCGAATGAGCGTGTCGGAATAATAGAAGAGCCACGAGTCGCCTTCAAAGAAAATTTTATGGAAGAGTTCAAAGAAGGTCCAAAAAATATCGGGGTTGATGAGGATGCCCGCGCCCGCCACCAGCGCCAACGCGCCCGCAAAATAAATCAGCGCCCAGCCGCCGCGCCGCAGCGCTTGCAGATATTCAACTCGCCAGCCCTGGCGGAGAGAAAAGCCAGCGGCGGCTATCAACCCGACCAGCGCTACATACCAGACCCGTAGGGCAGTTTGCGTGACGCGCTTCACGTCCGCCATGTGATTCAATTCCCGCCCGTTGTAAAGCGGTGCGCCGTCATCCATTTGTAAATTGGCAAGGTAGGAAATATCGGCGCTATTGACCAGATATTCCACCGAAGGTTTTGCCCAGCGCAAACGGTCTTGCTGCGTAAAACCATACGGGTCGGCGGGAAAATAGGGCATGGAATATTCCACCGAGTAATACAGCGGAGTCAGTAATATTTGCAAGGCTGCGCCAAGCAACGCCAACGGCGTGAGGAATGAAATGAGGAAAGAAAGGATTTTGTTCATTAGGGGCGTATTATACCGTTCAACAAAATTGGAGCATCGTCCTTTATAATAAAACCTGTAGCCTGCAACCTATAACCTCAAACCCACACCAACCTATGCCCACTCTCATTGAATGTATTCCCAATTTTTCCGAAGCGCGCCGACCCGCCGTGATTGACCAAATTGTCGCCGCCATCGAATCGGTCAGCGCTGTCAAGATGCTTGACCGCTCCTCTGACCTTGACCATAACCGCACCGTGCTGACTTTTGCGGGCAGCCCTGCGGGTGTGGAAGAAGCCGCTTTTCGCGCCATTCAAAAAGCGGCGGAGTTGATTGACCTCAATCAACATACGGGCGCGCACCCGCGCATGGGCGCAACGGATGTTTGTCCGTTTGTGCCGTTGAGCGGCGCGACTATGGAAGAATGCGTTGCCATTGCCAAACGGCTTGGCGCGCGCGTGGGCGCGGAGTTAAATATTCCCGTCTATTTGTATGAGGCGGCGGCAACCCGCCCAGAGCGAACAAACCTTGAAAACATCCGCAAGGGGCAATATGAGGGGATTAAGGTCGAAATTGAAAGCGACCCGAATCGCGCGCCGGATTATGGTCCTTGTAAATTGGGCGGCGCGGGCGCAACGGTCATTGGCGCGCGCAACCCGCTGGTGGCGTTCAATGTGTATCTTACAACGGGCGACGTAAGCATTGCAAAAAAAATAGCCAAAGCCGTCCGTCAATCTTCCGGCGGATTGCGTTACGTTAAGGGGCTTGGCTTGCTGGTGGATGGACGCGCGCAAGTTTCAATGAACTTGACAAACTTTCATGATACGCCAATTGCCCGCGTGGTGGAATTTATCCGCCGCGAGGCGCAGCGTTACGGCGTGGCAATTCATCACAGCGAGCTGGTGGGGTTAATTCCACAAGAGGCGCTGATAGATGCGGCGGTCTGGTATACGCAGTTAGACCAATTTGACAAAGAACAAATTTTAGAGTCGCGGTTGTTTGAATCAAATGGAAAGACGCAAGCGGAGGAACCGCCTTTGTCTTTCATTGAGGAAATTGCCGCGCCGACTCCAACTCCGGGCGGAGGGGCTGCGGGCGCATACGCGGCGACGCTGGGCGCAGGGCTGGTCTCTATGGTGGCGGGGCTGACCATTGGCAAGAAAAAATACGCCGAAGTAGAAGCCGAGATGTTGGCGATTCGCGCCGTAGCGGAATCGCTCCGTAAGGAATTAACGCAGGCAGTGGATGACGATTCTTCCGCCTTTGAAGCCTTAATGGCGACTTTCAAATTACCAAAAGAAACCGAGCAAGAGAAAGCCGCGCGCAGCGCCGCAATTACGCAAACCACGCTCAACGCCGCGCATGTTCCGCTGCATGTCTGCGAGGGCGCAGTTCAAACTATGGAATTGGCGTTAAAATGCGCTCAACGCGGGAACGTAAACGCCATTAGCGATGCGATGTCCGGTTTTAGCATGAGCCGCGCCGCGCTCACCGCCGCAGGCTATAACGTGAAAATTAATATCAATACCTTGGAAGATAAATCTTTGGGCGCGGGCATGTTGGACGAGTTGCAAAATTTAGAAACGCAAGCCGAGCAGGTGGAAGCAAAAATTCGCGCTACATTGAAGGAACGCGGCGGAATATAAACAGTAAGAAATAAGTAATATAATCGCTTAGGAGATTTTTCACTCCAATCGGGGTGACATGCCTAAAACGCATAAAACAAATTATTACATCAATTAAAAGGAGAGAATATGAATATTGGAATTTTAGGAAGCGGCATTGTAGCGCAAACGATTGGCGCGCGTTTAATTGAACTGGGTCACAGCGTTAAACTTGGCTCGCGCATGGCGGAAAACGAAAGCGGGCGCGCTTGGGCAAAATCCAAAGGCAAATCTGCTTCTTCTGGAACTTTTGCCGAAGCGGCAGCCTTTGGCGAATTACTCTTCAACTGCACCGCCGGACGCGGCTCTCTTTCTGCGCTGGAATTTGTCCACGCCAGCGACCTCAACAACAAAGTCTTAATTGACGTCGCCAATCCATTAGATTTTTCTCGCGGCTATCCGCCTACGCTCACGGTTGCCAATTTTGATTCGCTCGGAGAGCAGATTCAACGCGCGCACCCGCTGGCAAAAGTAGTTAAGGCGCTAAACACGCTCAACGTGGACGTAATGGTTCACCCGGAAAGAATCGCCGAAGCGCATGACGTTTTCATCTGCGGCAATGATGCCGCCGCCAAAGACACAGTGACCAAACTATTAAAATCTATGGGCTGGCAATCTATTGTAGATTTGGGAGACATTACCAACGCGCGCGGCATGGAAGCCTCGCTGCTCTTGTGGCTCTCTTTGCAAAAGAAACTCGGCACGAATATCTTTAACTTCAAAGTGGCTAAATAGCCTTCTTGCGTAAGTTCAAAACCTTAACCAAAGAGACGCAGAGGACGCCCATCAAAAAACTCTGCGCCTCCGCGTCTCAGCGGTTAATGATTTTATAGCCAACCATCAAATACTTATGTAAGGGCTAAATAAAAAAGAACCGCTCACTTTTTAAAAATGACCCACGCCGTACCATCTTGCGCGTGGGTTTTCTTTTCCCCCACCGCGAGCAGCGCCTCAATTTGAGCGGGCGTTAAAAAATGACTCCGCATTAACAATAACTTTTCCGCCAAGGCAATCAACTTTACGCCAAAAGTGCGAATATCCGGCTCTTCAATGACCAACGCGCCGCCGGGTTGCAGCACGCGGAACATCTCTTTTACGCTCTCGCCATGATGAACGACATGGTGCAGCGCGTCCACCATAATGACCCGCGCAAAAGATTCGCTGGCAAACGGTAAAGACTCAGAAAGCCCGCAGACCGGACGCAAAACGGGCGGCGTTTCGCGCAGCATTCCCAAAGAAACATCCGCCACCACCGTCTCGTCCACCAAGTCGCGCAATGCCGCCGAGACGCGCCCCGTGCCGCCGCCCACATCCAATAAACGCCCGACGGCAGGCAGCGCGGCAAGTTCGCTCATCAACGCGCGTTTGGAATACGTCACGCGCGCATAGATGGGGGCAATCAAAGAAAAATGGTCAAAAGACATTTAGTATCCTGTGGTAATTAAATTGCGGATATTTTCGAGCGTGGTCTCGCCAATGCCAGAGACATTCAGCAAATCTTCCACGACAAAAAAGGGACCGTTCGCTTCGCGGTAGTCAATAATTTTTTGCGCGGTGGAAGGACCAATGCCGGGCAGAGAATCTAACTCTTCCAACGTGGCGAGGTTCACATCCAGCAATTCGCCGCTGTTAATGACCGCGCCGCTGTCGCCCGCTTCGCCCCCATCGCTGGGTAAATCTAGCGTGGTTGCGTCCACTGGGCAAGAATCATCTTTGCAAGGGATGATAATCTTCTGCCCGTCTTCCACGCGCTGCGCGAGGTTCACATTGGTTGTTTCGGCGGTGGTCAGCAAGCCGCCCGCCGCGCTGAGCGCGTCTTGCACGCGCGCGCCTTCGGGCAAATAATAAATGCCGGGGCGCGCCACGCCGCCCACAACATGCACCGCCAGCGGCTCTTGGCTAGGAGCAGGCTGTAAAGTGATGGCGCTTCCGCTGGGCGCGCGCGAAACATAAAACAACGCGCCCGCTAAAATAAAACCGGCTATCACGCCGAGTAAGGTGTATAACGCATTCTTCATAAGAATTATTTTACTTCATCGCCTGCCGCAAGCCCGCCAGTAAAACCTCATCCTGTTCGGGCAGAGTTGTGCGCGGGTCAAGCAGAACTTTATCATTAGCCGCGCGCGCGATGATGGGCGGAACATTCTCGCGCAGACGTTTTAAGAATCCATCGGCGGATTTCACTGAGAGAGCCAATACAAAAGTGGGAATCGATTCCGTTGGGAGGCTGCCGCCGCCCACAGTAGATTCAGACTCCTCCACAGTTCCCTGCCCCAAAGCGCCGCGCCACGACTCTACCCGCCGCAGAATCTCATCCAGCGGCATGGACATCATCCTCCAAATGGGAATCTCGCGTTCCGCTTCATCTTTTAGATAATGAAGCAGCGTGGCAGTCACGCCCGCCAGACAGGTTTTATCTGCGCGGACGGCGCGCGCCAATGGATGTTTTTTGATTTTATCCAGCAGTTCTTTTTTCCCCACAATAATTCCCGCCTGCGGACCGCCAAGTAATTTATCGCCGGAGAAGCAGACTACATCCACGCCCGCCGCAAGGGATTCTTGCACGGTTGGTTCGTGGGCAAAACCATATTTTGCCGTGTCCAGCAACGCGCCAGAGCCGAGGTCGTCCAGCACGGCAACCTGTTTTTGATGCGCGGCGCGGGCAATTTCTGAAAGTTGCGGCTCGGAGGTGAAGCCAATCACCTTGAAGTTTGAGGGATGAGCGCGCATGACCAGCGCGGCGGGTTCTTGTAGCGCTTCTTCGTAATCTCTTAAATGGGTTTTGTTGGTTGTGCCAATTTCAACCAGTTTTGCGCCCGATTGTTTCATCACGTCTGGCACGCGGAAGCCGCCGCCAATTTCCACTAATTGAGCGCGAGAGATAATCACGCGCTTTTTATTTGCCAAGGCAGAAAGCGCCAGCAGCACGGCGGAGGCGTTATTGTTCACCACCACAGCGGATTCTGCGCCGGTGAGTCTTTGCAAAATAGATTCGGCGTGAACGAGGCGCGAGCCGCGCGCGCCTTTGGCGAGGTCATATTCCAAATTAGAGTAGCCGCGTGAGACGACATCCATTGCGGCGAGGGTTGCGGCGCTAAAAGGCGCGCGTCCAAGATTGGTGTGCAGAATTACGCCGGTGGCGTTGATGACGCCGCGCAGGGTGGGTTTTGTCCAATCGGAGAGAAGTTTGGCGGCGTTTGTGAGGAGCGCGTCTGCCTGAGGGGGGCGCTCCGCTTCGCCAGATAGAATCTGCTTGCGGGTAGAATCAAGCGCGGAGCGAATTGCATTCAGCGCGAGCGGTCTGCCATATTCCGCAACGAGGGCGGCGGCAAATTCAGTTTGCAATAAAGATTCAACAGAAGGCAGGTTACGCGGGTTTGTCATTGGAAGGGGGGACAGGGCTTGCGTTTTCGCGCAAGCGGATGAAAGACTCTGCGGCAATAAAGCCCGCCGCCAAGCCAAAAATAACATAGATGTTTACGAGCCGCCCGAGTTGCAGCCATTCTAAAACTGCGCCGTACACGCCCACCCATAGCGCTTGCCGCGTAATCACTTGCGGCGGGGCGGGCGGTTGAGTTGGGAAACGTAAATGCAGAAAATAAATCACCGGCAGCGCAAGTCCGCTAAGCGCCATCACGCTGAACACAAAGAACGCCCAACGCGCCCAAACCAGCGGAGGAATTTCAAAGTAGAAAATCATCAGCGCCAAGCCGCCCCAGCCAAGCGCGGCGAGCGCAAGCGCGGAAAGAAGCGTTTGTTTCAAATTAGACATGAGTGGGATTATAGTACAATCGAATTAAGGACGAGGGGACAGGAAGTAGAAAATAAAAAAATAGGTGATGAGGCATGGGTTTTTTTACCGGATTAGAGGACGAAAAATACGATAGGCAGTATAAAGACCGTGATTTGATTCAACGCATGGGCGCGTATTTTCGCGCGCAAAGCGGACGGCTGTTAACTTCCACGTTGGTGATGTTGGTTCTGGCGGCAATTGGCGCGGCGCTGCCGCTGGTGGTGAGCCGCATGGTAGATTTGCTTCAAAACCAACCCACGTTGAGCGCCATTGCCTTAGTGGGCGCGGCGCTGGCGCTGGTGGGCGTGGCTCTATGGGGATTAAACTGGCTGCGCCGCAGTTTAATTGTGCGGGCGGTTGGCGATGTGGTCTTAGATATGCGCGCCCGCGCCTTTCGCGCCGCCGCCGAACATGATTTGTCGTTCTACGACCAGTTTTCGTCCGGCAGAATTGTTTCGCGCATCACGTCAGACACAAACGACTTTGGGCAGTTAATTGTCATTGTGACGGACGTGGTTTCTGAAATTATACAAACCGTTATCTTGGGCGTCATTCTCTTTCGCACAGAATGGCGGCTGTCTTTGCTGCTGCTGGCATTTATGCCGTTCATCTTCCTTGTGGCAGCGGGGTTTCGCGCGCTGGCGCGGACGGTGACCAAGCGCGGCATGAAAGCCATGTCTGACGTAAACGCCGCCATCAAAGAAACGATTAGCGGAATTTCCATTGCAAAAAATTTCCGTCAGGAAGAAAGCATCTTCGTTTCTTTTGACGAGTCGAATCAGCAATCGTATCGCGTTAATATTCAACGCGGATTTGTGCTTTCGCTGGTCTTCCCCACGCTGAACGCGCTGGCGGGAATTTTTGTTGGGGTGTTAATTTACGCAGGCGGCATGAGCGCCGCAGCGGGCATGGTAAGCGTGGGGGCTTGGTATCTCTTTGTGATGAGCCTGGACCAATTCTTCTTCCCCATTCTCAATTTGACGGCGTTCTGGGCGCAAATTCAATCGGGGCTTTCGGCGGCGGAGCGCGTCTTTGCGTTGATAGACGCAGAACCCAACGTCATTCAAATAGACGCGCAAGCCGCGCCGCGCCTGCGCGGCGAAATTCAATTTGAGCGGCTGCAATTTCGATACAAAGATAACGAATCAATTTTGAACGATTTTGATTTACACATCCGCGCCGAAGAAACGCTGGCGCTGGTCGGGCATACGGGCGCGGGAAAATCTTCGATAGCGAAATTGATTGCCCGCTTCTATGAATTTCAGGGCGGGCGCTTGCTCATTGACGGGCGGGATATTCGCGCCTTTAATTTGAGTCAATACCGCAAACAGCTGGGCATTGTTTCGCAAGCGCCGTTTTTATTCTCCGGCACGGTATTGGAAAACATCCGCTACGCCGCGCCCGACACATCCGAAGAGCAGGCGCTACGGCTCGCCAAAAGCATTGGCGATGGCGAGTGGCTGGAAACCCTGCCAAATGGCTTGCGTACCGAAGTTGGCGAGCGCGGCAACAGGCTCTCCATGGGGCAGCGGCAACTTGTGGCGCTGATGCGCGTGCTGGCGCAAAACCCCGCCATCTTTATTTTGGACGAAGCCACCGCCAGCATTGACCCGTTTACCGAGTGGCAAATTCAACAGGCGTTAAACCTTATCCTCAAACACACCACCAGCATTTTGATAGCGCATCGTTTGTCCACCGTCAAAGCGGCGGACAGAATCGTTGTAATGAAGAAAGGCTCCATTATTGAGCAAGGCAACCATGACGGGCTTTTGGCGCAAAACGGACATTATGCCGAACTATACAACACCTACTTTCGCCATCAAAGTTTGGCGTATGTGGAAAACGCCAAAACGCTGACGCAATAGCCAAAGGAGAAATCCATTAACAAACTTTTTATTTCCTATTCGCGTAAAGACGCCGAGTTCTCCCGCAAATTAGTGGAGCGTCTGGAAGCGGAACAAATGGAAGTATGGGTGGATTGGGAAGATATTCCTCCAAGCGTAGATTGGATGAAACAAATTCAAAAGGGCATTGAAGAAGCGGACGCTTTTGTCTTTATCATCAGTCCAGATTCGCTTGCCTCCAAAGTCTGCGCGGAGGAACTGCATCACGGCGTCCAAAACGGAAAACGTATTATCCCCATCATTGCGCGCGAGACAGACCCCAGCACAACTCCGCCGACCCTCTCGCATCTCAACTGGATTTTTTTCTCGCGCCCGCAAGATAACTTTGATGAATCTTTTCAAAAGGTCATCACCGCCATCCGCGTGGATTTTGAATGGGCGCAAGTTCACAGCCGCCTGCAAATCAAAGCGCTGGAATGGCAGCGCAACCAGCAGGAAGACAGTTACCTGCTACGCGGAAAAGATTTACAAGACGCCCAAGCGCAACTGACCGTTAATAGCGAGAAAGACCCCAAACCCACCGCGCTGCAAATGGAATACGCGGCAGCCAGCCGCAGCGCGGAAGAAAACAGACTCGCGGCGGAGCGCGCCAAAGAAATGCAAATTCTCATGGAGAAAAAAGTCGCTAACCGCCTGCGCCGTCTCACCTATGCCGTATTGGGAATATTTACCATTGCGTTTCTGGCGCTGTTCGTCTGGTTAAACGGCGTAACCTCAAACCTTGCAGTCGAGTCTATTAAGAATCAAATGTTGGCGGTAGTAAAAACAAGCGTATGCTTTATTGACGGAGGCGAGTACGCAGATTTCATTGCGTATTATCCCGAAGAAAACGCCGCCGTTTACGAAGACGAGTACTACACAAATCTTGAATATTTTATGCTGGACGTAATAGACACAAACCAGAATATTGAAACGGACACTGTGCTATACACGGTGGCGGCAAGCCAAAACCCAAATGAATTTTTGCTTATCAATTCCACAGACGCGGAACACAAAGTAGCCTACAAAACGCCCATCCCTGTTAATGCGGATAATCAATTTAACGTGGATGGAATGCAAAAAACTTTGGCGAACACCGATATTTTCACCGATGAATATGGAACCTGGATTTCAGCCTGCTCGCCCATTCAAACCTTAGACGGCGAAAATGTGGGCGGCGCGCTTTGCGCCGACTTTAACGCGCAGTTACTGGAAGACACGCGCGCAAAAGTCACCTCTACATTAGGCGGAATTTTCATTGCTATTTATCCGGCAATGGTTATTCTGGTTCTATTTGCCACGCGCTCCATGTCAAAAAGCAAAATAAAGTCAATCATCGCCGAAAGTTAAAAATTTACTGCGTAACCGCAAAGTTGACAGCAAAATCTAAAACTGATAATATCGGGCAGATTTTATCGGTCGTTCCACCATTCTAAATAAGGAGAAGCATATGCTCCAAGAAATTGACACTCAGGTTTTTACTCTGACTGCGGCGGCTAGCCAAGCAGTCAAAAATATTTTAGAACAGCGCAATTTGGAAGGTTACGCTTTGCGGGTATACGTCTCCGGGGGTAGCGGATGTTGCGGCGTGAACTTTGGCATGGCGCTAGACAACAACTTCCGAGACGTAGATACCACCTTCATGTCTAACGGCGTAAAGGTTGTAGTAGATAACGTCTCCATTGACTACTTGCGCGAAGCCACCGTTGATTTTGTCAATGACCCGCAACGCGGCGAGGGTTTTGCAGTCAGCAGCCCCAACGCCAGCAAACATGAACATGAGCATGGAGAAGGCGGTTGCTCCTGCGGCGGTTCTTGCAGTTGCAATAACTAAACAAGACGCACAAAAAAAATGACCGGCTTATGCCGGTCATTTTTTTGTTTAATTATCTGCCGCGCAAAAATGAGATTAAAGTTCCAAAGCCGCCGATAAAGCCAAAGGCGAAAATTAACAACCCGATGGGAAAGCGCGTGGGGTTGGTTTGTTGCGCCTCAAAAGAAGAGACTTCTAACGGGGCGGGCGCGGTAAACGTGGGCAATAGAGCGGGTTGAACGGGCGTGCTAAACGCGGCGACCAGCGTAGGGTCAATATTGGCTATCGGCGTGGTGGCAGGCGTAGGCGTGGGCGGCGCGGGCAAGTTGGGCATAGAGCCAATTTTGAGCATTTGCACATAGGGCGCGTACACCCAAGCCCGCGAGCCAGGGATGCCCGGATAGTAAATTTGAATCCAAGTTTGGTCTTCGGAATACCCGTAGGCGGGCAGTTCTTGCCCCGCTAAAATAACGCCCACAGGCGGATATAAATAGGAGCTCGGTCCCGCGTACACTAATTCTTGCGGGCGCGTTTCGTCCAGATATAGGGCGACTATTGCGCCAGAGGGCGTGCCGGTAACAGTTGGCACGGAGCCAGTGGGCTGCTGGGCGCGGGCAGCGGGCAGTTGTTGCGGCGCAAAAAATGCGAGGGGCAGAATCAACCCGGACAACGCAAGAAAAATGAAAGACCGAAGCGTGAGGCGGCGCATATCAACGGCGAGTAAAACTTGAAAGGATGAGTCCCATCATTCCGAGCGCTATCAACGCCAAAATCACCATCACCAAAGAAACGGAAGAATTGGGCGCGGCGGCTGGCGCTTGTGTATAAGATGGCGCAACGAGGGGCGGCGGCGGAGTAAAAGTGGGCAGGCGCGGTTGGGTGGGGATGACGGTAAACTGCGCGGCAAAGGTGGGGTCTATGGTGGCGGTGGCGGGCGGAACGGGCGTGGGCGGCGGCTCGACAATTCGCAATACGCCGGGCGGAGATACCTGCACGAGCGGAGAGTAAACCCAGCCAACGTTGTTGGGCGCGCCGGAATATTCAATTTGCACCCAGTCGCCTCCGGGGGAGCGCCCTAGCGCGGGCGCAACCGCTCCACGCAGGAGCGTTCCAACGACGGGGTACACAGTGGAACTAGGTCCCATGCGAACGTTAATTTGCGGCTCGTCTGTAATGACCGTAATAAACATGCCGCCTTGCGGCGTTTCTGTGGGTTGTTGCGCGCGCGCCGCCGGCGCGGTCAATGCAAAAAAAGACGCGGTTAGTAAAAAAAAGACGAGAGGGAAAATTATTTTTTGTTTCATGTGGAGTTGTTCGTTGAGGATGGAAAGCGGATTATAATCGAATTCATGGAGCGAAAAATTTTTCACGGTAATCTAAACCCGGTGGATGTGGCGCAAGCGTTGCTGGCGGAATTTAATCAAGGAAATTTGCGCGCGCAAACCCTGGGGCAAAGCGACCGTCTGGTGATTCAAATTGGAACGCGCCCCAACGCGCAATCGGGCGGGCAAACCGCCATCACCGTTACCATTCAACGGGTGGAAGAAGGCATTATGGCGGAGTTGGGGCAGCAGGCATGGTTGGGCGTGGCTGCCAGTTTAGGGACGAGCGCGCTATGGGCGCTGCAAAACCCGTTCAATTTACTGGGCAGGCTGGATGATATTGCCCAGGATATTGAGAATTTGCAATTAAGCGAGCGCGTTTGGCGCGTTATTTCTCAAACGGCGCGAGCGGCAGGCGCATCTGCGGAACTTTCGGATAAACTTAAACGCACGACCTGTCCTTATTGTCATGTTGCCAACCCGGTGGGCGAGCCTTCTTGCGTGGCTTGCGGCGCGCCTATGGGCGAATCTCAACCCATCACCTGCGGCGCTTGCGGGTATGTAGCGCAAAAACCGCAAAAAAATTGTCCCAATTGCGGAAAATCTTTGTAAAATGAACTTACAAGAATTAGAAGCGCGGCTGCAAACGCTGATTGAAATAGATTTTTTAAAAGCGCTGCCCGGCGGCAAAGCCGAAGATGTGATTGTTCATAAATTGGCGGCGGCGCTTGCGCGTTACGCGCAAGACAATCCCAGCGAAGCGCCCAACGTTTACGATATTCATTTACATCCGCAGGTTGCTGAAAAATGGCAAAACCCGAATTTTCTTGCAACATTATTACATTCCATTACAACCGTAGCCCAAGAAGCGGGATTTCGATTTACAATGTCGCCAGTTATCAATATTGTCAGCAATGCGAATATCCAAGCGGAAAACGCAGAAGTTATCGTATTACACAGGACGGAACCAATGGCAGACACAAATGTAATTCCAATCAATAGCAATAACGCGGAAACGGAAGAAAACGCGCAAATTCCCTCTAATGCGTTTTTAATTGTGGAAGGCGTAAAGGTCTTTCCACTCACTACGCCCGTTGTCAATATTGGACGGCGACTGGATAATCAATTAGTCATTGACGACCCGCGCGTCTCGCGCAATCACTCGCAGTTACGCGCCATCAAAGGGCGCTATGTTGTCTTTGATTTAAACTCCACCGGCGGAACTTTCGTCAACGGGCAGCGCACCAATCAAAGCGTTCTGTACCCAGGCGATGTCATTTCGCTGGCGGGCGTATCGCTTATCTTTGGGCAAGATAACCCGCCGCCGCGCCTAGATTTAAAAGACACCGCTCCGCTGCAAAGCGCCGCCGCAGAACGCCCCACCGCGTTCCTCAATCGCGCAGAACACTCAACAGACGAACTCAAAAAACCTAAATGAGCGGCGTTGTCGTCCTAGCCCTACGGCTGCTGACAGCCCTTGCCTTGTACGCTTTTTTAGGATGGGCGCTGTACCTATTATGGCAAGACCTGCAAAAACAAAGCGGCGCGCTCACGCAACGCCATATTCCGAGCATTCGCCTGCAAGCCAGCGCCAATTCCGCGCCAATGTTGGTAAAATATTTTACGCAGCAAAAAATTACATTAGGACGCGACCCCGCCTGCGACCTACCCCTAGACCACGATACGGTTTCCACGCGCCATGCGCGCCTCGCTTATCATCACGGGCAATGGTGGCTTGAAGACCTTGCCTCTACAAATGGAACGACCCTTAACGGGCATAAAACTCAAACGCCCACCGTCATTGCTGACGGAGACGAAATTCAATGCGGCGCTGCTCGAATCAGCGTTATCATTTCGCAAAACGCATTCATCGCGCCCACAAAAAAAATGGAGCGGACAGCATGAACCATGAAATTTTATTCGCCGTCATTGGCGGCTCTGGCTTATATCACATGCCAGACTTGAAAGACACAGAAGAACATCAAATAGACACGCCGTTTGGAAAAACCAGCGCGCCGATTGTAATAGGCAAATTAGAAGGTGCGCGCGTTGCCTTTCTTGCGCGGCATGGAATTGGTCACCGCCTAACGCCCACAGAAGTTCCCTACCGCGCCAACTTATACGCGCTCAAAACGCTGGGCGTAAAGCGCGTGGTCAGCATTAGCGCCTGCGGCTCGTTGCGAGAAGATTATGCGCCCGGTCACATCGTCATTCCAGACAATCTATTTGATTTCACCAAAGAACGCCCGCGTTCTTTCTTCGGGCAGGGTTTGGTTGCCCATGTCGGAGTGGCAGACCCCTTCTGCCACGAGCTATCCAGCAGCGTGGAAGCAGCGGCGCGGCAGACCGGCGCAATCACGCATCGTGGCGGAACTTTCATCACCATTGAGGGACCGCGCTTTTCCACCAAAGCAGAATCTCATTTATATCGCGCTTGGGGCATGTCGCTCATCGGCATGACCGCCTCGCCGGAAGCCTTTCTCGCCCGCGAAGCGGAAATGTGCTACGCCGTGATGGCGCACGTCACCGATTATGATGTGTGGCATCAAAGCGAATCGCCGGTCACGGTGGAGATGGTCATTCAAACGCTCAACAAAAACACCCACGCCGCGCAAGAAGCCATCCGCAATTTAACGCGCAGCCTGAAAGCGGAAAGAAACTGCGAATGCGGCAACGCGCTTGCCAGCGCGCTCATCACCAACCCTAACGTCATCCCCGCCGAAACCAAAGAAAACTTGCGCCCGCTGATTCAAAAATATATTCCATAGCCCCCCAAAAAAACATCCACGCAAAACACGAACGCCCGCAAAAGCGTTCGTGTTTTTTTCGTCTATAATCGCATTATGGCTCAACCGATACAAACCCGCCTGCTGCGTTGGGCGGGACTTTTTCTCTGCTTATACGCGCTTGTTCTCACCCTCTCGCCCGCCGCGCGCGAACAAACATGGAACGTAGATTACAGGCTCTCGCACTGGCTAGGATTTTTCCTCTGGGCGGCGCTGACCTACGGCGCGCAGCGCGCTCTACGCCAACGCCTGCCAGAAAGCGACCCGTATCTCTTCCCTGCCGCCGCGTTATTAAGCGGCTGGGGTTTACTCTCCATTTGGCGTTTAGACGAAACCTTTGGAATTCGACAAACTATTTGGCTTGCCGTAGCGCTGATTATCTTCACGCTGGCGCTGCGAAAAATTCCCAACCTACAATTCCTGCAAAAATATAAATACCTGCTGCTCGTCAGCGGGTTGGCTCTGACCGCCCTCACGCTCATTTTTGGCGCAAACCCCATGGGAGCGGGTCCGCGCCTATGGCTGGGCTGTTGCGGCGTATATTTTCAACCCTCCGAACCGCTCAAACTTTTACTGGTCATTTACCTTTCCGCCTATTTTGCCGACCACGCGCCCACGCAGTCGCTATCTCGCCGCGCATGGCTCATTCCAACGCTAACGCTCACCGGCATTACGCTGGCGCTACTCCTCGTACAGCGCGACCTCGGCACAGCCTCCATCTTCGTAGCCATCTTCACCGTTTTGCTCTTTGTCGCCACAGGCAAACGCCGCATCCTTTTGGGCGCGGGCGTTTTTCTTCTTCTGGCGCTCATGGGCGGATACTTCTTCACAGACATCATTCGCGCGCGCGCGCAAGGCTGGCTAAATCCTTGGGCAGACCCCGCCGGAAATTCATTTCAAATTATTCAATCCATTCTCGCCATAGCCAACGGCGGGCTACTTGGGCGCGGCGCGGGCGTGGGCAGCCCCTCGCTTGTCCCCGTCGCCATCTCCGATTTTATCTTCGCCGCCATTGCCGAAGAGACTGGCTTATTGGGCGCATTGGGTTTACTCATCACGCTGAGCATCCTCCTCATGCGCGGGTTACGCGCCGCCCTACGCGCCCCAGACCGCTTTCGCCGCTCCCTTGCAACGGGGCTTGTGGCGTATCTCGGCGCGCAAAGCCTGCTCATCATCGGCGGCAACCTGCGGCTATTTCCGCTCACCGGCGTTACCTTGCCCTTTGTCTCTTACGGCGGCTCTTCTTTATTGACTTCATATCTCGCCCTGTTGATTCTGCTCTCCATCAGCCAATCAGAAGATGAAGAACCCGCGCCGCTAAACAACCCGCAGCCTTATTCCATCTTGGCAGGCATTCTCTCCGCCGGAATATTTGCGGCGGCATTCACTGCCGCATGGTGGGGAATCGTCCGCGCGCCAGATTTACTCAACCGCACAGACAACCCGCGCCGCGCCATTGCAGACCGATATGTGTTGCGCGGCAGCCTGCTGGATTCTAACAACGAGCCAATTACCAAAACCAAAGGCGAAAGCGGAACCTACAAGCGCATTTACGTTTACCCCGACCTTGCCCCCGTAACTGGCTATACGCACCCAGTCTATGGGCAAGCCGGATTAGAAGCCGCGTTAGATGACTATCTGCGCGGATTGGCGGCGAACCCGGCAAGTTTAGTTTGGTGGCATCACTTGCTTTACGGCGCTCCCCCGCCCGGCTTGGATGTGCGTCTTAGCCTCAACCTTGAGTTACAACGCGCCGCAGATGAGGCGCTCGGCGAGCATGTCGGCGCGTTAATTTTGCTCAACGCCCAAAGCGGAGAGATTTTGGCAATGGCGTCTCATCCAACATATGACCCGAATCAACTGGATGAGATTGGCGCTTCGCTTTCGCAGGAAAATTCCTCCCCGTTGGTCAATCGCGCCGCGCAGGGAATCTACCCCATCGCCGGAATTTTGCCCGCGCTGCTCCAATCTCCATTGGAAGATTCTCAACTCACGGCGCAGTATCGCGCTTTGGGTTTATTTGAAGCGCCCGCCTTAAATCTGCCGCTGGATTTTAATTCCACGCCCAAGCAGATGAATGCCAGCCCGTTGCAAGTTAGTTTGGCGGCGGCGGCTTTGACTCATGACGGCATAAAACCCGCGCCGCGTCTGGCGCTTGCGGTGAACACGCCCACTCAAGGTTGGGTTGCTTTGCCCGCGCAAGCAGAACCAACGCAGGCATTAAGCCCCGTTATTGCGCGGCAAGCGGCGGCGGCTTGGGCGACAGATGAAAAACCTTATTGGCAATACGCGGCGGTTGCGCGCTCAACGAACAGCGCGGTCACCTGGCTGTTGGCAGGCACAACGTCCGGCTGGGGCGGCGCGCCGCTGGCTTTGGTGATTGTATTGGAGGAGGAAAATCTGCCGCTCGTTCAACAAATGAGCGCAAAAATATGGTCGGCGTCAAACAGGTAAATTCATCGGGCAAAAAAAACGTCCTCTCAAAATTTGAGAGGACGTTTGAGAAGCGCTGTAAAATTTACGAACCTTGGTCTTGGTCTTTGGAGGCGTAGCCGGGACCCGCTTGGAAGAAGCTGGCGTTGACGGCAATGTCGGCGGTCAGGTCCACCGTCTCACCCGCTTCAAGTTGTTTGACGGTATCCAAGACAACCTGCTTGCCATGATGATTTGTGCCTTCGTAGTGACCAGTTAACCCAAGGCGGTTGATGTATTCTCCGCCTTTGGCGGCATAAGCGGCGGGAACTTCATCTTCGGGGAAGATGGCGGCATACGGGCATTCAGGAACGCACGCGCCGCAGTCAATGCAGGTATCCGGGTCAATGTAAACTAATGGATATTCATTGGACGGATTGCCGGGAACGATGCACTCCACCGGGCAAACTTCAATACAGCCACGGTCACGAACGCACAAACTGGTAATAACATGAGTCATGGGATTTCTCCTTAAAAATTAAGAATATTGAGCCGACAAGGCGCATTATATCATGCGAGCCAAACGCGCATAAATTAATGTATACTTTGTCCATGACAAGAAAAGGATTCGCCTAATGCGCCCCGCGCCAGATACGCCCCAAACCCGCTTAAACGAAATTGACCTGCTGCGCTTTTTTGCCGCGCTGGCGGTAGTCTTCTATCATTACTCATTCAGAGGCTACGCGGCGGATGATATGACAGAGATGTACTACCCGCTCTTAACGAGAATCTTCAAATACGGCTATTTGGGCGTAAATCTCTTTTTCATTATCAGCGGTTTTGTCATTTTGATGAGCGCATCCGAAGGCAGCGTCAGAAAATTCATTGCGTCCAGAATTGCGCGCTTATACCCCGCTTTTTGGATTTCTTGCACGCTGACCTTTCTCGTCACATTGATTCTGGGAGCGGGGCGTTATACCGCCACGTTGAGCCAATATCTTGTCAACATGACCATGCTCAGCGAGTTCTTTCAAGTTCCGCCCATAGATGGCGCTTACTGGTCGCTATTCGTTGAAATTAAATTCTACCTACTGGTTGCCGCGCTTTTATTCTTACGCCAAATTCGCCACGCAGAAAAATTCTTCGTCATTTGGCTGGCGGCTTCTCTCATTTTGGAATTTATTTACGCCGATGCGTATTTATACTATTGGTTGGCGGTAAATTTTTCGGCATATTTCATTGCGGGCGCAATGTATTATCTCATTTGGTCAAAGGGACTCTCCGCCACGCGCATTGTCACCCTGCTCGTTTCGTGGGGGTTGGCGCTGTACCAAGCCTATGGAGACGCGGCGTACCGCATTAAGCATTACAAGACCGCCATGAATCAAATGGTTGTTGCAGAAATCATCACGTTCTTTTTTCTTGTCATGCTCTTAGTGGCGCTCAAAAAGACGGGCAGTTTTGCAAAACTTAAGTGGCAAGCGCTAGGCGCGCTGACCTATCCGCTCTATTTAATTCACCAGCACATTGGATTTATGATATTCAATGCCGCCTACCACGCTGCGAATATTCACCTGCTCTTCTGGGGAGTCTTCGCGCTGATTCTAGCCGCCGCCTACGGCGTCAGCCAAATAGAGAAAGCCTCCGCCCCGCCCTTCAAACGCGGGCTGCGCCGCCTTCTCTGGCTGCCAGAAAAATAAAAAAAGACCTGACGGAATTTTCTCCGTCAGGTCTTTTTTTTGACTACTACTTCGCCGCAAAGCGAGCAGCGACTACATCCCAATTGACCACGTTCCAAAACGCCGACACATACTCGGCGCGGCGATTTTGATATTTGAGATAGTAAGCGTGTTCCCAAACATCCAAGCCCAACAACGGAGTCGCGCCTTCGGAAAGCGGGTTGTCTTGATTGGCGGTGGAGACAATCGCCAAGCCGCTGCCTTTCCGCGCCAGCCACGCCCAGCCAGAGCCAAAACGCCCGTTAGCGGCTTTTTCAAAATCGGCTTTGAACGAATCAAAAGAAGTAAACGCAGAGTCAATCGCCTTTGCCAACTCGCCCTTCGGCGCGCCGCCCGCCTTAGGAGCCATATTCTCCCAAAACAGATTGTGGTTATACGTTCCGCCGCCATGATTGCGAGCAACCATGCGAACGCCTTCCGGCACAGCGTTCAAATCGCTCAAAATTTGAACCAAAGACTTGCCCGCCAGTTCTGGCGTTTTTTCCACCGCGCCGTTAAGGTTGGTAATATAAGCCTGATGATGTTTCGTGTGGTGAATTTCCATCGTGCGCGCGTCAATATGAGGTTCTAACGCGTCATACGCATAATCCAACTTGGGAAGTTCAAAAGCCATAATAGTTTCTCCTTAAATTAAATTGATTTGACTGACGTATAATTTCATTCTACCTGCAAGAGACCAACCGCGCAAGATTTCGGACAATTTTTATACAAATATCTTATAAATTCAAAAAAAGGAAAAACCGCATGAGCGCCGCCCGCGCCAAAATCATCTTGCCCTTTGCCATTATTGTCGCCATCCTCGCCGTATCCGCCGCCAGCATCTTCATCCGCTTTGCCCAAAATGACGGAATGCCATCGCTGGTCATTGCCGCGCTGCGCCTCACCTTTGCCGCGCTCTTGCTTGCGCCTGTCGCGCTCACTCAACATCGCCGCGAATTATTAGAACTCTCCCCGCGCGCGCTTTGGCTCGGAACAGCCGCCGGAATTTTTCTCGCCTTCCATTTTGCCACTTGGATTTCCTCGCTGGAATACACCACTATCGCCAGTTCGGTGGTCTTCGTCAGTTCCGGTCCGCTCTGGGTGGCGATTCTCTCTCCCATGTTGCTAAAAGAACGACTGAAGTCCGCCGCGCTCTTCGGGCTGGCATTCGCCGTGCTGGGAGGCGTCATCATCGGGCTGGCAGATTCCTGTGCATGGACATCCAGCGGGCTGAACTGTTCGGCGTTCACTTTGGGCGGGCAAGCCCTCTGGGGAGATTTTCTCGCCTTGCTGGGCGCGTGGACGGTGACGGGTTATCTCATCATTGGCAGAAAGTTGCGGGCAGAGACTTCGCTCGTGCCGTACATTTTTTTCGTGTACGGAGTCGCCGCGTTGGCGCTGCTGGTGATGATGTTTATGGCGGGAGAGTCTCCGTTTGGGTATGCGCCACGCGCCTACGGGTGGGTTTTTCTGCTGGCGGCGCTGCCACAACTGATTGGACACTCCACTTATAATTGGGCTTTGAAATACCTGCCCGCCGCGCTCGTGGCTGTCACCACACTCGGCGAACCGATAGGTTCGGCGGCGCTGGCGTATTTCATTTTGAAAGAAACGCCAAGTGCAGCGACTTTATTTGGCGGCGTTTTGATTTTATTTGGAATTTATCTTGCCTCACGGAGAAATTAAATGACAAAACTTCCCGCTCACCTGTATCTTGACGCGCAACAAATTTCTTACGAGGCGCGCAGTTTTTCGCCAGAGACAGAAAAAGGCGCGGCTAACGTAGCCCGCGCCTTAAATTTTCCAGAACGACAAGCCGTAAAAACGCTCATCTTTCAAGTGGACAGCGGCGAGCGCGTTTTGGTGATGTTGGGCGGCGACCAAAACGCCATTTCTGGCAACCTTAAAAAAGCGATTGGCTCGCGCAACATTCAAATGGCTGCGCCGGAAGTTGTTAAAGAAACCACTGGCTATATCATTGGCTCTATTCCCGCATTTGGCTGGCAGCCGCAGGGCTTTCGCTCGTTTTTGGAAGCAAGTTTGATGAGCGAGCCAATGCTCGGCACAGGCGCGGGGCAATGGGGCGAAGAAATTATGATTACGCCGCAAAACCTCGTCCGCGCCAGCCATGCGATTGTGGTCAATTTGACGGATAGAGAAAAGCCGGTAACGCAGAGTTAAACCGCCAGACGTTTCTTTCGGCGGGTGAATTGCTCTGCAAAGTAGTAAATTGCTGCGGTGACGGAAATAAAGATGAGGGCTTTGACCATGCCGAAGGGGAGGAAAAATCCACGCCCGTCGTCAAAGTCGCGCTCGCGTCCTTCATGCTCGGAGCGAAACATATCCTCGCGGTCTCCGTCTCCATCTGTGGGACGCATCCGCTCGCCTCTCTCTCCAAATGATGCAGAAGCGCCGACAGTATTGACTGCCGCATACATTGCGCCGCCAAGAATAGCCGCCGCCGCTAAAATGAGTACAATCCGAAAAATAATTTTCATGGTTTAGGCTTCCTCTGTCACAGCGACGGGGTTGGACGCGCCGCGCGTAAACAAACGTTTGAAGACGCTGACAATCCAATTCCAGTGCATGGCAATATGCAAGCCCATAATCAGCAGGGCAAAATTTGCGGACATATCGTGCAGTTCGCGCCACGCAAAGTTTTGCGGCAAGTTCCAGCCCAACGTGGGCGCAACCGTTTGCGAGATGAGAACGCCGGAGAGCATGATTAACACGCTGTCTATGAATAAAAGCCAGTTGAGAATGTAGTTTATACGCGCCCCGTTAATTTTGCCGCGAAATAGTTTTTGCGTGGTTTGAATTATCCAATCCCAATTCAGCAACAGGTGAACGATTAAAGTTGCGGCAAGCGCAATCGTCATCCATTCATGAATGGAGACTCCGCTCGCGCGCGGGTCCATGGCAATTAAGAAAGAGATGAACGTCAGCGCGTCCAATAAAAATTTTGTTTTGTTTGTTTTAGACATTCGCAAAACTCCTTTTGTAGAATGCCTAAATTTTACAGGGGTTTGAAAAAATAAGGTCTGCAAACTGCGAAGGAAGTATGATAGTTTTGTAAAACTATATGGGGAAGATGGCTTCCGCGTCTTCCATCGCTTCGGCTTGAATCGTCCCCGCTGAAAGTTCGCGCAGGTCGGATTGAAAAGCGTCAAATTTTTCAACAGGGATTCTCAACGTAATGGTCACATCGGCGGCAAATTCCTCGCCCAAATTTTCCGCGCCACGCGCCAGCAGAGCGCGGCGCGCGCGCTCCAATAAGGGGTAAGGGATGGCAAGCAACGCCACCCGCACAGGGATTCTGCGCCCGCGCGCGGCGGCGCTCACCGCCAACTGCGCGGATTCGGTGTAGGCTTTTACCAGCCCGCCCGTGCCGAGCAGCGTTCCGCCAAAATAGCGGGTAATGACCAACGCCGCGTCTCCCAGCCCGCTACCGCGCAAAACCGCCAACGCAGGTTTGCCCGCCGTGCCGCTCGGCTCGCCGTCATCGGAAAAATATTCGGTCACGGTGTTTCCGCCGCCAATGATGTACACCGGCACATTGTGACGCGCATCGGAAAATTCTTTTTTTATGCCCGCAATAAACGCGCGCGCCTCTTCAATGTTTAGCGCGGGCGCAAGGGTGGCGATAAAGCGCGAATTGACCACAGTCATCTCGCGGCGGGTTCGAGAAAGGGGGATTTGATAGTCGTATTTCATCTCCGCAAAATTGTACCGCGAAAAAATTATGATAGACTCGGACGCATGAATCAACGTATTTATTTCAAAGAATTTACGGAAATTTTTCTGTGCGCCGCTTTTTTTTCTTACACTTGGATGATGTTCATCTTTTTGTGGGACCTGCCCGCCTTTCTTTTTTATCTAAACCTACAAGAAATTTTGGGCTATTTATCCTATCAACTCATGTTCACGCTTGGAGAATCGCTGCTCGTCAGTGTATTGGTTACGGCGTTGGTCGCGCTATTGCCCATCAAACGGATTAAGGCGCATCTCTCCATTGCGGGCGGGCTGCTTGCGTTTTCCTTCGCGGTCATTAACATCATCTTCAAATATCTTGGAAAAATTGGGGATTGGGCATACGCCCTGCCATTCGTCTCCGCCGATGGCGCGGTGCAAATCGCCATCGGATTTTTTATGTTTGCGTCCATTGCCCTGCCTATCTTATCCATTGCTCTGGCAAATCATCCCGCCGTAACGCGCCGCGTAAAAAATTTTATTAATAGTTTGTACCCGCTGGTCGGGCTGTATCTATTTGCCAGCGTTGCAGGCATTGCGGTTGTCGTTATTCGGAACGCGCAATAGGAGCGAAGAATGAATCGCAGAGATTTCTTAAAATTATCCGCAGCAGCCGGTTTATATTTTCCATTCTCTAAATTTGCACAGCGCTTGCCGCAAGCCGCAAACTCCAACCAGCCAAATTTTCTCATCCTCGTATTTGATACGTTTACGGCGCGGCACGTCAGCCTGTATGGCTATCAAAGAAAAACCACGCCCAATTTAGAGCGCATTGCAAAGCGCGCCAATGTATATCGCCGCCACTATGCCGCGTCCAGCCACACCAAACCCAGCACGTCCTCGCTATTGACCGGCGTTTACCCTTGGTCTCATCGCGCTTTAACGTATTACACGCCGTTAATGGATTTCTTTACGAACAACAATTTATTTAGCCTTATGCCGCCGCAGTATTATAAATTTGCCTTTACGCACAACACCTTTGTGACGAACATTCTTAGGCAATTTGAAGACCACATAGACTACATCAAACCGATGGCGGAACTAGCTTTATTCAACCCGAATGAATTTCAAAATATCTTTCAAAATGATAAGCGACTGGGGTTCTATTCCTCTAAACGCTGGCGCGATGACTACATTAGCAGAAGTTCCTCGCTTTACATCAACCCGCTTGCCAAAGCCTTCATAGGGCTGCAAGCCAGCGCCGTTCAAAAAAAATACAAAGACGACTACCCGCTTGGGCTGAGCGATAATTTGGAAGGCTATTTATACAAACTAGAAGACGCCACAAATTGGATGATGGCGGACCTGCCCAACCAGCCCGCGCCGTTTTTGGGCTACATCCACGTTTTGCCGCCGCACGAAACCTACCAACCCCGCGCAGATTTTCTTGGCAGGTTTAATGAAGACGGTTTTCACTTGACGGAAAAACCGCCGCATTTTTTTACAGAAGGGCGAGAGCAAAAAGCGTTGGAGCAACAAGCCCAACTTTACGATGAGTACATCGCTCTGGTCGATTCGGAAATTGGCAGGCTGTACGACAGCCTTGAAAAAAACGGCGCGTTGGAAAACACCTATCTCATCATTACATCCGACCACGGGCAAAGTTTTGAGCGCGGCATTCACGGACACGGGCAGCCTGTCTTATATGAAACAAACATTCATATCCCGTTAATCATTCACGCGCCCCATCAAACCGAAGGAAGAGAAATCTTCACGCCAACCAGCATTGTGGATATTGCGCCCACGCTGCTCTTGCTTGCCGGGCAACCTGCTCCGACTTGGAGCGAAGGCAGCCCGCTGCCCCAACTCGGCGGCGAAGAAAAAGAGGCGCGCCTTATCTACACAATGGAAAACACGCGAAACTATAAATTAAAACCATTAATCAACGGCACGTTTACCGCGCTTCAATATCCGTATAAATTAATTACCTATAAAGGCTACCAAGGTTTTGACGGCATAGACGAACTTTATCATCTTGAACAAGACCCGGAAGAATTGGAAAATATTGCGCCTAAGCGCGCCGACTTGGTTCAAATGTTAAAAAATGAATTAGACAAAGCGCGCGCGGCGGCGGAAAAAGTTTACCTTAAAAAATAACATCCTGATTTTGGAGAGATAACAATGAAAACGCACGGCGATATTGAAGTCAGCATTGTGTTGCCTTGCCTAAACGAAGAGCGAACGCTTGGCGTGTGCATTTCCAAAGCGCGTTCTTTTTTAGAATCGAATCACATTCAAGGCGAAATTATTATTGCGGATAATGGCAGCACGGACCGTTCGGCGGAAATCGCCTCTGCGCTTCGGGCGAGAGTTGTCCCCGTTGCCGAAAAAGGCTACGGTCACGCTTTGCGCGGGGGCTTCGCCGCCGCGCAGGGAAAATACATCATCATGGCAGACGCGGACGACAGCTACGATTTAGAAAACTTGCTGCCTTTTGTGGAAAAACTGCGCGAAGGTTACGAGCTGGTCATGGGCAACCGCTTCAAAGGCGGAATCAAAAAAGGCGCCATGCCCTGGCATCACCGCTATATTGGCAACCCGGTTTTATCGTTTCTTGGAAAGTTGTTTTTTCAAACGCCCGCCAACGATTTTCACTGCGGTTTGCGCGGCTTTACCAAAGCCGCCATTCAAAAAATGAATTTACAAACAACGGGCATGGAACTGGCAAGCGAGATTGTCATCAAAGCCTCGCTGCTTGAAATGAAAACTTGCGAAGTAGCCACAACCTTATCGCCAGACGGACGCGACCGTCCGCCGCATCTACGCAGCTTCCGCGATGGCTGGCGGCATTTACGTTTTCTGTTGATGTATAGCCCACGTTGGCTGTTTTTATATCCGGGCGTTATTTTGCTGGCAATTACCGCCGCGTTAAATTTTGCGCTGTTTTTTGGACCCGTAGATATTGGCTTTCGCTTAATAGATTTTCATTCGTTTATCGTCACCGGCGTTTTAATGATACTGGCGTTAAATATGATTTCTTTTTCCGCCATCGCGCAAGTCTATGCTTACAACACAAAACTATTGCCCACACAGCCCAATTTTTACCCCCTCTTTCGACATTTCAATCTTGAAGTTGGCGTGGCGCTGGGCGGAATCCTCTTTTTGTGCGGCGCGGCGCTGACGATTTGGTCTATGGCGCTTTCGCCCGAATTTAACGAAATTGGCTATGGGGTTAGCGTGCGTTTAGTCTTTGGCGGAAGTTTGGCGCTGGCTGTGGGTTGGCAAATTATTATGACCAGTTTTATCTTAAGCATTTTAGGGATTAGTCTGCGAGATTGAAAGGAAACGCGCCATGAAAGATATACGCAAACCGCTCTACGAACAATATTATTCCGCCTTCAAAAAAGGCGAACCGCGCGAACGCTTTGGCTTTCTTCATTTGAGATTATGGTACAACGAAAAATACCTGCCGCTCATCAAACACAAACCGAAGGATGCGCCAATTCTTGACCTCGGCTGCGGGCAGGGTTTTATGTTGCGCTATTTACAATCGGCGGGTTTTACAAACTTAACCGGCGTAGATGTTTCCGCCGAGCAGGTGAACATTGCCCAGTCGCGGGGATTTAACGCCATCCACGCGGATGTATTTGACTTTCTCAAAGCGCGCGAAAACGAGTACGAAATCATCACCGCCATTGACATTATTGAGCATTTCAAAAAAGAAGAAATTATGGAGTTATTGCCTTTAATTCATAGGGCGCTCAAACCGGGCGGCGTGTTTGCGCTGCAAACCCCCAACGGGGATGGCTTAATGCCAAATTACGTTATCTATGGCGACTTTACGCACTTCACAATACTTTCGGCTCTTTCGCTAAAAAACATACTCACCCTTACAAATTTTACAAATATTCAATTTAAGGAACTTGGACCGGGCGCGTTGATTCATTTTCCGCTTTTTCTTGCATGGCAGGTCATTCGACTGTTTGCCATGTTGATTAAATTTGCGGAAATTGGCAGAATTCAAAAATATTGGACGGAGTCCATCATCTGTTGGTGCGAAAAGCCCGCCTAGAAAAATTTACGCGGGGCGCAAGTTTTTTCCAACAGAGGGAGGTCTATTGTTTGTTTTTAAGCAAGTCATTCAACATCTCAAAATAAGTTTTGCACATTATTTTCCAACTTAAGCGCTGAACCGCGTAAGCGCGACAAGCGGCGCGCATTTTATTTAATGCCGAACGGTCAGCCAATACCTGCGTAAGCGTTTGTTCTATTTCTTGCGTATTAGGAGATACAGGCAAAAACACGGCTTGCGCTTCAGCGTCCGCATGTTGAAGGGACTCTCTGGAAATGATGACGGGCGTTCCGCAGGCTAGGCTGTTAGACGCCGTGAGCGTAATGCCCTCGCCCACAGAGGGATGAAGCAATACATCGGCGGCGGCAAAAAAACGCCGCAAGTCGTCTTCGTTCAAATTTTGCAAATGCTTCACATTGGCGTAGCCCCAGTCAGAGGGATTAAAGTCATCTGGTCTGCCAACTAAAACCCAAAACCAATTGGGATGTCTTTCGATAATGGGCGGCAACAAATGAACGCCCTTGCGCTCCACCAATCTTCCCACGAATAAAATTAACGGCGTGTCGTCAGAGCCGCTGATGGTCTGTCTAAATGCGCGGCGCTCCTCATCGGGCAGCGGGGCGTACAACTCTACATCCACGCCCAGCGGAACAACCTTGCGCCTTTCCAACGGCGTAAAAGCCGTCATGCCATCGCGGACATTTTCAGTAATAAACGCCATGCGCTCCACGCTGCGAAATATCCAACGCCCAACCGTAGCGTACCCGAAGTCTTGTAAAAAATTTTTATACTTTTGCGCGTAAGGGATTCTTTTCGCGTATTGCGTTAGCAACACGGGCTTTCGCATTAATTTGGCGCATAAAAAAACAAGGATATTAATGACGTACAGGCAATCTTGCAAATGAACCGCATCGCACCACGCCACCTCGCGGAGAATACGCCAAAATGCGCCCGTCAAAGGGATGGGTAGCGGCTGAGGAAAACCCAACTTTTGCTCGGTAAAGTTCCACGCGCGAATAGGCGCATCCGTAGGCTGCGCCACGCGGCGCTGAGAGGAAATATCCGCCGCCATCCAATGCGCCTCCGCTCCAAAGGCATGATAATATTTGACCAGTTGATAGGAGACGACTTCAACGCCGCCAATATGTTCCGGGTAGTAATAATTGCCAACGACAAGAATTTTCATCATACGCCAATCTTAACAAAGGGTTTGAAATGATAAAAAACAAACGCAAAATTTTTGAAATTTTTGTTATTTTATGGGCGGCGCTGTGCGTAGCGCTATTTATGCTTTATCCGGGCAGGCTCAGTTACATTCACGGCGCAGTCATTAATTTTTCAACGGCGCCCGTCTCCATAGAATCCATCAGATACGTTCTCTCGCTCACGCTGGCGGCGCTTGGGGTTGCGCTATTCTCAATCTCTACCGCCGCTTTGGGCGCGCGTCTTTTAACCTTGATTCTTTCAAACGATGAAATAAAAAAACATTCTCCGCTGGCTTTGTTTGCGAGCGCTTTTTTATTGGGGCATATTTCTTACTCTTCCATATACATTTTTTTGGGCGCGTTTGGACGCTTAACTGCTGCGGCGTCTATGGCGCTCATGGCGTTCAGCCTGCTGGTTGGCGTTCAATCTTTAAAGCGCATTCTGCCCAACAAACTATCAATGGATTTAAGCGCGCTTAATTCATATTACAAAATTTTGTTCGGGTTATGTTTATTTATCCTTCTTGCGGCGTTATTATACTCAAGCTCGCGGGTCAGCTATGACGCGGTCGCTTTTTATCTTTCAGACCAAAAATTGACCGCGCTGACTCAGCGCATTCAATTTTTTCAAAACAACTCATTTACCGTCAGCGAATTTCAATCTGCCATTCCTTACGCCGCCATGATGCAGCTATTTGGCGACCAAGCGGCGCGGATGTACTCATGGGTCAATGGGATTTTGATACTTTTCTTTGGGCTGGCGCTTGCTAAACAGGCGGGGATTTCGCGCCGCGCGCAAATTCTATGGGCAGGCATTCTCTTCACCTCCACCGCTTTTATTGACCTGAGCGGGGATGGGAAAATAGACCTTGTCAGCGTAAACGCGGCGATGGCTGCAGTCTATTGGATAATGGACACGCAAAGAAATTGGCGCGTCCATTTTTTAACGGGTCTTATGGCGGGCTTTGCCATGTCGCTGCGCCCGTTTAACGTTTTTTTAGTGACTATTTTTATAGCGCTCACGCTCTTTATTCGGCTTTATAGAGAGAAAAAATTTATATCCTTTGCGCGCGCAACCATTCAAGTTGTTGCGGGCGTTCTGCTCATGCTGGCGCTTCACCTCTACTTTAACTACTTTTTGCTGGGCGATTCACTCGCCATGTTTACCGATATGCAGGTGATTAACTCCTCTAACTGGCAATGGACATTTGACCCAAAATACATTTGGCTGGCGCGCGCGCTTTACCCGCTGACCGTAACCTTTCTCAACATTCCGCAAAGCAACGGCAACATCTCGCCGATTTTTGTCGCCGTGTTGCCCTTGTTATTCATAAAAAATATCCGCGCAAAAATGAATATCTCCCAAACCTTTGCAGACTTAACGCTGGCGGCGTTTTTAACCATTGCATTGTGGATAACTCTATCGTTCACGGTAGTGGAAATTCGGTATGTGTTATTTTTATGGGCAATTCTTTTTATGTCCGCCGCGCTGGCGCTGGAAGCCGCTCTGGACGCAAGCGGATTTTTTCCAGCGCCTATTTTGAAAGCCGCCTTTGTCGCCGCCCTGCTCTTTACCGCATTTCGCGCGGTTTACTTTTCGGTGTACACCTATTCGCCCGTAGAGCAGGGCAACCAGCCACGTTGCGAAAACATTGCCCCGTGCGAAGCGTTGCGTTTTCTTCATCAAGATGCGCTTTTGGGCGCGCGCGTATTAACCATGAATCCATATCGCTATTATTTGCGCTCCGATTTATTGGCGTGTTCTTCCTCGCGCGCAGAGATTAAATCTTTGCGGGAGTTATCCAAAAACGGAGCAAATGCGTTTTGGGAAGAAGCGTACAGGCAAGGGTACACATACGTCACTTATGAGGAAAATTACGGCGTGAGACATCTTTATATAGACTATACGCCCAGCCCAAAAACCGCGCCAAATTGGATAAAACTAAAAACGCTGTACGCATCTCCTGACGAAACGATTTTTGTGTACCGCCTTGACGCGGAAAATCCGCCCATTTTACAAGAAGGCGTTTGCAAGCAAAACAGCGCTGGAATATGGGAAATAAATTTTCCGCTTGAATAAAAAAACAGCCCGCGTTGCGGGCTGTTTTTTTTACGCGTTTGTTTCAGATGAGCGGTAGCGCTCAATCAGCGCTTTGGTGCGCGGGTCTTGCGGGTTGGAGAATAACGCTTCGGGTTTGGAGTCTTCAATGAGCTCGCCTTCCGCCATCACAATCACGCGGTCGGCGACATCGCGGGCAAAACCCATTTCGTGAGTGACGACAATCATCGTCATGCCTTCATAGGCGACCTTCTTCATTACGCTCAACACTTCGCCAATTAATTCCGGGTCTAAGGCGGAGGTTGGCTCGTCAAAAAGCATCACTTGCGGTTCCATCGTCAGCGCGCGCGCAATCGCCACGCGCTGTTTTTGCCCGCCGGAGAGCCGCATAGGGTACTCGTCCTTTTTGAACAACATGCCCACGCGGTCTAAATTACTCTCCGCCAATTCAATGGCGCGCTTGCGCTCCATGCCTTTGACAATGACAGGTCCTTCAATGACGTTTTCCAAAACGGTCATGTGCGGAAATAGATTAAATTCCTGAAAGACCATGCCGGTCTTAAGGCGAACGTCATGAATCAATTGACGGCGAGAAGAGCCTTTATTCTCTTCGGTCACTTTCACGCCAGCGACTTCAATACTGCCATGCGAAGGGTCTTCCAAAAAGTTGATACAGCGTAAGAGCGTGCTTTTACCGGAGCCGCTGCGCCCAATGAGGCACAGAACTTCGCGTTCTGGAACTTCCAAACTAATGTTCTTCAAAACGTGCAAGCGTCCAAAATATTTATCGAGATGAGAAATAGTTACAATAGGGTTCATGTTAGCGGTCTCCTTTGGCAAGGCGCTTTTCAATCATCCCTTGCAGATAGCTAAGCCCCAGCGTCATCACCCAATAAAAAATAGCCGCCATAATCAACGCTTCCAAGTTGTGGAACTGAGCGCGTCCCACTTTGGTGGCGCGCCACATCAGCTCATGCACAAAACCGGTAGCGGAAACCAGCGCCGAGTCTTTTGTCATGGCAATAAATTCATTGCCCACCGGCGGAATGGCGAACCGCAACGCCTGCGGCAACACAACCCGCCGCATGGTCTGCGTGGGAGTCATGCCCAGCGCCGCGGCAGCTTCGCGCTGCCCCTTGCCCACCGAAGCGAGACCGGCGCGAAAAATTTCGGACATATACGCGCCATAGTTCAAACCCAACGCCAACACGCCCGCAATTAAGCCGGGCAAGACAATGCCCAGCTGCGGCAAAGCCAAGAAGAAGAAAAAGATTTGCAGGTAAAGCGGCGTTCCGCGAATGAGAGAAACGTAAAACGTGCTAAGCGCGTAAATGGGCGGAAAGGTGGAGAGTCTACCCAATGCGGCAAGCAATGCCAACGCCATAGCCAAAAAGATGGAAAGAATTGAAATACGAATCGTCTCGCCGAGACCGGCGGCGATGAAATCAATCTCGTTCATAATGAACGCGCTGTCTATCTTGATGGTCTTAAACGTCAGCGACCCAATTTGAAGACTTTGCCCGCTAAACAAAAAAACAAGGAATAAAAGCAATACCAACCATGAAGCGGCAACGCTGGCTTTAAATTGAAATTCCCTACGAAGCCCGGCTTCAAAGAGAAGCTCCGCTTGCGTTTTAGGCGCATCCTGCTTGCTGGAAAAAAGGCTCATGCCGTTCTCCTTTGGCGTTCGGTAATATAAAACAGGGAAGCGGCGCAAAGCCGCTTCCCTTGTAATACAAAATTGCTTTATTTGGGGGCTTGCGTCAGGTCAGAGCCAAACCATTTGACGGAGAGTTCGGTCAAGCGTCCGTCTGCGTGCATGGCAGTGAAGAGTTTATCCACTTCGGCGCGCAGCGAGGCAGTATCGCGGGTGGCAGATTTATCAAACGCGGCGGCGAGGTCTTCGGAGTATACCGCGCCGTCAATCTTAACAACAGGCATACCAGCGGCAACGTTCGCGTCCACTACGGTAGCAGAAGTGAGGTAGGCAACAAAATCTTTGCGCCCAGCAGAGATAGCTTGCGCGCATTCTTGGTCGGTTTCCAGCGTGGTCACGGTGACGTTGGCAGGCACTTTGGCGTAAATGGAAGATTCGGGCAAGCCCAAGCCAGCCATATCATTATTCAACCAAGATTCGTAAGTGGTAGCCGCGCCCGCGCAAACGGTCTGACCGGAGAGTCCATCCAACGAGGTAATGCCAGAATCGGCGGCGACAGCGACCACTGCCGGGGTGTAGTAGTACGGCACGCTGAAATCAAGAATCTTCTGGCGGTCCACGGTGACGGTCATCGAGCCAACGCTCACGTCCCATTTATCCGCCCAGTTCCCGGCGGTGATGGCGTCCCACGCGGGGGTGGCAAAACAGGTCTCTACGCCGAGCGCATCGCCAACGGCTTTGGCGACATCCACGTCAAACCCTTGCATTTCGGCGGTGGTTAGCGCGTCTGCGGGGCATTTGGTGCCTGCCAAGCGCGAGCCTTCGGTGTTAAGGAAAGATTGCGGTTCGTAGTTCGGGTCGGTGGAAATGAGAATGTAGCCTTGCGACTTAATCTTCGCAAGCATATCCCCACCCGCGGCATTTCCGCCGCCGCAGGCAGAGAGCGCCAACGAGGCAATAACCAACAAACTAGCCAAAGTTAAAAACTTTTTCATCTTCTCCTCCAAAGAGAATATAGAATTTTGGGATAACGCTATCCCATGAAAGTTAAGCATAGACCATTTTTTTCATTTGTGCAAGGATTTTCACATAATCATAAGGCGGCAAAGATTGAAAACCTTAACAAAAATTTTGCAAACGTCCGCGCTATAAAAACCTAGACAATGCCCGCGATCAAAAAAAAGGCAATAAAGGCGAATATCATTATTCCTAAAATAACAGAGTAGCGATTAGGCTCAATTTGTCCCGCCTTATCCATTTTTCGGATGAGGGGAAATAATCTCCAAAAAAAGGAGGCGGTTGCCAGCGCCAACGCCAGCAAAGTCATTTTTTGAACGCTTAAATCGGCAAAGACAAGGATGATTGCCAGCAGCAAAAGAAAAATTAATTTTGCCCCCGCCACCCAATAAACAAGGTATCGAACAAAATCATGAATTTCTGGATATTGCTTAGATTTTTCCCAAGCGGTAAAAACGCCAACCGCGTTTGCGTATTTTGACTCTGGAGCAAAATACAAAGCGAGAACGTTTGACAATTCCAAAAGCATAAACGCGAATATAACAATTGTCGCAAGGGTCATAGATACCTTCATCATTCATAGCATTTTTTCGTTGGCGGCTTGCGAGAAGATAAATTAACGCAAGTTACTAAAAAGACCTTTTACCACGGAGCGCGCAGAGTCCACAGAGTTTTAGCAGTTTTCTCCGCGCGGTACCTGTGGTTAAATCTTTTGGCAAACCCACTTAATGAGACGCTCCTCTGACAACAGCAGTATACCAGCCGCCGCGCCAAATGGTACAATTTTGAGAATTTCAAACGGAGGCACATTCAATGACCGCAATCTTTCCAAGCGAAGCATGGCTAACAGAACTAGAATCCAAACTCAACAGCGACAAGAAATACAGCGAAGTAGCAAAAGAATGGGAAGGCGACCTGCTCTTCAAAATTGAAGCGGACGGCAACTTAAAAGAACCGCTTACCTTTTACCTAGACCTTTGGCATGGAACTTGCCGCAAAGCGGAATACAACCCCAACGCCGCAGACTACCAGCCCGTTTTCACCCTCAACGCAAAGTATAGCGACATCACCGCCGTTTTGACGGGCAAACTCAACCCCATGACCGCCATGATGACCATGAAATTAAAAGTCAGCGGCAACATGAGCTACATGATGCGAAACGTCCCCACTGTTTTAGACTTTGTCCGCGTAGCGCAAGAAGCCACAAAAGAAATCCTCTAACCTTCCAACGTTCTAACGTTCTAACCTTTCCCTATGCAACCCATCCTCAAAGTTAACCTAACCGACAACTCCATAGAAGAATTTAACATTCCACAGCGCTGGCAAGAGGATTTTCTCGGCGGCGCGTCTTTGGCGGCGCGCATTTTATATGATTCGCTCACCCACGAACTAGACCCGCTTTCCGCGCAAGCGCCCCTGCTCTTCCTAAACGGTCCGCTCAGCGGCACAAATGGACCCACCACCGGACGCAGCGTAGTCTGCGGAAAAAGCCCCGCCACGCGCCTCTGGGCAGAATCTCACATGGGTGGCTTTTGGGGCGCGGAACTTCGCAAGACCGGCTACGATGGCATTTGGCTGACGGGCAAAGCGCCGAAGCCAGTATTCATTTGGATAAACGAAGGAAAAGTTGAGGTGAGAGACGCCGCGTCTCTTTGGGGGCAGGATGTATACCAAACGCAGGAATCTGCGCGCCAGCAGATTCAAATCAAAGGCGCAAGAATCGCATGTATTGGGCAGGCGGGCGAGCGCGGCGTATTATTCTCCTCCATTTGCAGCGACCACGGGCGCATGGCGGGGCGCACCGGTTTGGGCGCAGTGATGGGCGCAAAAAACCTTAAAGCCATTGCCGTATATGGAAAAAATAAAATTCACGCCGCAGACGAAACGCGCTACGCCGCGCTGCGCTCCGAAGCCAATCGCTTATTGAAACAAGATAACGAATCCAGAGTGATGCACGAACTCGGCACGGCGGGCGCGGCAAACTACGCCGAATACATGGGCGCCATGCCGTCCAAATATTATCATCAAGGCGCGTTCCCAAATGTGGATAACATCTCCGGCGCAAAAATGAGCGAGAGCATTCTCGTTGGGCAAAGCGCCTGTCAAGGTTGCGTCATTGCTTGCGGGCGTGTGGTGAACTTGGGAGACGGCGCAAAACGCAAAGGTCCCGAATACGAAACCGTCGTGGCGTTTGGACCCAACCTGCTCATTGACAACTTGGAAGAAGTGACGCGGCTCGGCGAGCTCTGCGATACATACGGCATGGATACCATCAGCGCGGGCAATACCATTGGGCTGGCGTTTCACCTTTACGAGATGAAGAAAATAACGCAACGCGATACGGGCGGGCTGGAACTGACCTGGGGAAGTTTTACCGCAGCCCAAAGTTTGATTCACCTCACTGCGCGGCGCGAAGGCATTGGCGCGCTCATCTCGCAAGGCGCGCGGGCGCTAGGCGCAGCCTTTAACGCGGAAGAAGAAGCCGTGCAAGTAAACGGGCTGGAAACCGCCTACCACGACCCACGCGGCGTTTCCGGCATGGCGCTCTCTTACGCCACCAGCCCGCGCGGCGCCTGCCACAACCAATCGGACTACTTCTTTGTAGATTGGGGACACACCCAAGAAAAACTGGGCATTGAATATTTTGACCGCCACGCTCAAGCCGAAAAAGCCGCCAATGTCGCCAAACATCAAAACTGGCGCACGGTCTTCAACTCCTTTGTAATGTGCATCTTCGCCAACGTGGACCCGCAAATGCAAGCGGATTTAATCAACGCCGCCTGCGGCTACCACTGGACGATTGAAGAGATGATGAAATGCGGCGAGCGCGGTTGGAATATGAAGCGCCTCATCAACGGGCGCATGGGGCTAACCCGCGCCAACGACAAACTTCCTAAAACCTTCCTACAACCTTACGCCGAAGGCGGCGCGGCGGGCTTTGTGCCAAACATCCAAGAAATGCTCTCCGCCTACTACGAAGCGCGCGGGTGGGATAAAGAAAGCGGAATGCCCAGCGAAGAGAAAAAGAAGGAACTAGGGTTAGATGGTTTATAATGGCGCAAATATTCACACAAAAAAGGCATAACAAAATATGTCTCTAAATTTTGCTTTTCTAGTTTTAGAAGAACATCCCTACGGGCGGGAAATGCTCAAAATTTTATTAGAACGCGGGCTTGTTCCAAACGTCATCATTCAAGAAGTATCCGAAGTGGGAGACGTGGAACGCGAGAAATTTCTAACCCGCATGGCGGGGCAACCTGTTCCGCCGCGCCTGACGCAGCTCATTACAGAAAAAGATATACCCATTTATTGCGTGGCGAACCATAATAACGACCACTGCAAAGAACTACTGATGGCGCATCAGCCAGACATTCTCGCGCTGGGCGGCACGCGCATCATCAAGCCAAAAATTTTAGAGACTCCGCGCCGCGCCACCGTAAACTCACATCCGGGTTTATTGCCTTGGCTGCGCGGGTCGGCTTCGGTGGGCTGGGCGTTATACAAAGACATGCCACAAGGCGCTACCGTTCACTTTATAGACCCGGGCATAGACACCGGCGACATCATTGCCAGACGCGAATTGCCGGTCTATCGCCGCGACACCTACGAGAGTATTAATGCGCGCATCGCTACTTTATCGGGCGAGTTAATGGCAGAGGCGCTGACGTTGCTCTCCAACGGAGAAGCGCCGCGCGAGCCGCAAGACAAAAACATCGGCGAGACGTTCAAGGTCATTCCCGATGATTTATTAGAAGAAGGCAAACGTAAATTAGCCGAAGGACGTTATTCACATTTTGCGGATTAAGGCGCACAACATGAGCATGGATACATCTCTACAACACGCGCAAGCATTAGACCGTCAGGACGAATTGGCGGCGTATCGCGGTCAATTCTTTAACGCGGACGCAAACCTCATTTACATGGACGGGAACTCGTTGGGAAAATTGCCTCTGCGTTCCATTAACCGCGTGGAAGAAATTGTTAAAGAAGAATGGGGAACAAAATTAATTCGTTCGTGGGGCGCAAACTGGTTTGAGTCGCCTGTTCGGGTCGGAGAAAAAATTGCCCGTCTGATTGGCGCGGCGTCCGGTCAAACGGCGGTCAGCGATTCCACAACAATCAATCTTTACAAGCTGGCAATGTCCGCTTTAATGCTTAGACCGAATCGCAAAAAAATTATCACCGACACTTTAAACTTTCCATCCGATTTATATATGTTACAGGGTTGCGCGCGCGTGTTAGGCGGAAGGCATCAAATTCAAATCTTAGAAGCGGCGGACGGGTTGCGCGTTTCCACGCAAACCGTTTTAGACGCAATAGACGAAGATACCGCTCTCGTCACGCTCTCGCACGTTGTATTCAAAAGCGGGTACATGTATGACGCAAAAACCATCACCGAGTACGCGCATCAAAAAGGCGCGCTGGTGTTATGGGATTTAAGCCACGCAGTCGGCGCTGTGCCAGTAGAGTTGGACGACTGGGGCGCAGATTTTGCCGCCGGTTGCACCTATAAATATCTCAACGGCGGACCCGGCGCGCCCGCATTTCTCTATGTTCGCAGCGATTTGCAAGAAGAAGCGCTCTCTCCCATTTGGGGTTGGTTTGGCGAGCGCGCGCCTTTTAATTTTGGGTTAGAGTACGCGCCCGCCCAAGGCATTCAACGCTTTTTATGCGGAACGCCGCCCATCCTTTCCGTGTTAACGATGGAACAGGGCGTGGACCTTTTGCTGGAAGTTGGCATGGAGCGGCTGCGTAAAAAATCTCTCGCGCTCACCAATTACCTCATCTATTTATTTGACGCGCAACTTGCGCCGATGGGCTTTACGCTAGGAACGCCGCGCGAGGAAGAACAGCGCGGCTCACACGTCAGCTTGCGGCACGCGGAAGGGTATCGCATCAATCTGGCGCTAATTGAAGAGATGAACGTCATCCCCGATTTTCGAGAGCCGAATAATATTCGGCTGGGCGTAACGCCAATGTACACATCCTTTGAGGATGTTTGGGAATGCGTTCATCGTATCCAACGTGTAGTAACAGAAAAACGTTATGAACGTTTTTCTGAAACTCGTCAAGCCGTCACTTAGACGGCGTCATATTTTTCTTCAAAGGAGAAAGAAGAGCATGAAACGTATTTTGTTGTTCACTGTATTAGTCCTCGCGCTGCTATTAGCGGCGTGCGGACAGGCTGCCGCCACCGAGCCGGAAGCCTGCAAAGCCGAATTTGGCTGCGCCGTCATCAAAAAGGGAGAAACCATTAAAGTCGGGTACTCTGGACCTATGACGGGCGACTATTCCCAATTTGGCATTGATATGTCCAACGCCATGAAAATTGCCGTTACCGACTTTGGCGACGTGCAAGGCTGGAAAGTTGAAATGGCAATTGAAGACGATGGCGGCGGCGCAGAAGGCGGCGCGGCGGTGGCGAACAAGTTAGTCTCCGACCCCACCTTTGTAGCCATGGCGGGTCACGCCTTCTCCGGCGCGACTGCGGCGGCGATTCCGATTTACGAAAAAGCCGGCATTCCAATGATGTCGCCCTCCGCAACCAACCCCGACCTGACCACCAAAGGCTCTAAAGTGTTCAACCGCAACGCCTTCACCGACACCGAGCAGGGCATTGGCGCGGCGAAATACATCTTTGAAAAATTGGGAGTCAAGAAATTAGCGCTGATGCACGACGGCAGCGACTACGGTCAGGGACTTGCCAAAGTGGTGGAAGAAAACTTCGCCGCCATGGGCGGCGAAGTGGTCGCCTTTGAAGCGGTCACGCCCGGCGAATCGGATTACAGCGCCCCGCTGGCGGCTGTCGCGTCCAAAGAACCGCAAGCGCTCTACTTTGGCGGCTACAATGCCGAAGCCTCGGTCTTGGTCAATCAAATGGAACAGGCTGGCTTGTCTGGCGTTATCTTCTTCGGCGGCGATGGCATCTACGGCAAAGACTTCCTTGCCAAAGTCGGCGCAAATGGAGAAGGCGTATACTCCGCCACCCTCGTGCCGCCCGGCACCGACCCCATTCTCAAATTCAACCAAGCGTACTTAGACGCCACCGGCACCGAAGCGGGCGTTCTCTCCGCCTACACTTGGAACTCCTACGACGCAGTCGGCGCGCTCATCAAAGCCATTAACAGCGTAGCCATTGCCCAAGGAGACGTCCTCTACATTCCGCGCGGCGCTTTAGTCAGCGCCGTCCGCGCCATGAAGGACTATCAAGGCATCGCCGGAGTCATCACCTGCAAAGACAACGGCGAATGTAACGCCTCTGGTCCTGTCTTCTACATTGTTAAAGACGGCGACTGGGCGCCCGCTGAATAATATTTGTTTTATAAATTCCCTCTTGCGCTATAAGAAGGATTAAAAAGGGGCGCTGCGGCTAGCCGCAGCGCCCCCCATAATAAAAGGGCGTTATTCATTCATGGAAAAAACAAACTCTACTTCCGCTCAGAACAAACTGCGGGTTGAACGCTCCCTGCGCGTATTTGCAGGCGTAGTCATTGGCGTATTCCTCCTGTGGCGCATGTATAACGTGTTAGCGGTGGAACAAAACTTCGGCGCCGACACCTGGGTGCGCTTTGGGCTTTCCGGCTTAATTCTGGGCGGCATGTACGCGCTCATCGCCATTGGATACACGCTCGTCTATGGCATTATGTTTATGATTAATTTCGCGCATGGCGAGGTGATGATGTTGGGCGCCTTCGGCGGATTTTTCACCTTTGAAGCGCTGCGTTTTCTACCCGCGCCCAGCGCAACCAACCCGGGCTTGAATTTTCTCAACGCCCACCCGTTCATCTCCATCGGGCTGGCATTTGCCGTAGGAATTTTCATCTCCGCTGTATCAGGCTATTTTTTAGAAAAAATAGCCTACCGCCCGCTGCGAAAAGCCCCGCGCCTCATTCTCCTCATCACCGCCATCGGCGCGTCCATTTTTTTGCAAAACTTCGCAATGCTCATGTTTGGTCCGCAGCGCAAGAACGTAATCAACCCCGATATTTTAGACCGCAGCGCAGGTTGGACGCTCATCGTCAGCGACAAAGCCGTTCTCATTCCATACACGGGAATTTTTTCCCTCGCGCTTTCCGCGTTTTTGATGATTGGGCTATACGTTCTGGTTCAGCGCACCAAACTAGGGCGCGCCATGCGCTCTGTGGCGCAAGATAAAAACACCGCCGCATTAATGGGCGTGGATGTAGATGACGTCATCAGCAAGACCTTCATCATCAGCGGCGCGCTGGCTGGCGCGGCAGGAGTCATGTGGGGCATCCACATGGGGCTGGTCAATCATTACACCGGATTTCTACCGGGCATCAAAGCCTTCACCGCCGCCGTCATGGGCGGCATTGGCAACATTCCCGGCGCCATGCTGGGCGGCATGGCATTAGGAGTCATCGAGGCGATTGGTCCCGCCGCCTTGGGCATAGACTTTCAACTTAAAGATGTCATTGCGTTTTCCATCCTCGTGCTGGTTCTCATTGTGCGTCCATCCGGCATTTTAGGCGAAAAACTTTCTGAGGAAAAACTATGAGAACATCGGCTATTAACAACGGGCTACGCAGCGGCGTTATCTTTGGCGTAATTATCGCCGCCATGTTTCTCATTGGCTTCACCGTCACCGGCGCGGGCTTGATAGGAAAAATCTTCGGCGTTTCTTCCTCTTACAGCGCGCCCGCCCCCGCGTTTTTTGCCATCTTCATCATCCTCATCAGCGCATGGGCAGGCGCCAGCGCCGCGCCGCGCCCCATAGCAGAAGCGGACACCTTGCGGCAAGCCCTCAGCGGCGGATTGATTGCGGGCGTTGTCAGCGGACTCTTCGCCGCGGTTCTCGGCTTGATATTCGGCGGCTTGCTCGCCAATCAAATAGACCCGCGCGCGTACCTGCCCGCCGTCTCGCCTGATTCAATCAAGATGTTTCTTTTGAATCAAAGTTCGTTAATGGGCAGCGTTTTGCTGTTCGCCCTCATCGCCGCATCTGTATCCGCATCGGCGGGATTGGCGTTCTTCCTCCGCAACAGCGGCTGGGTAGAAAATAAATCCAAACAAACCTTTAACGCGCTCTCTGGAATCTTGCCCGCAGAACGCGCCGCAAGCCTTTCTCGAAACCCATACGCGCGTTACGCCTTTTGGGCGCTGAGCGCCGCCGCGTTAATCATTCTGCCGCGCGCGTGGGGCGGGTATTGGAATTATGTGCTTGGCACAGTCGGCATTTACATCATTCTTGGGCTGGGGTTAAACATCATCACCGGCTGGGCGGGGCAATTGGTCATCGGCTACGTCGCCTTTTTTGCCATTGGCGCGTACACCTTTGCGCTGCTCACCGCGCCCGAACCACACCATTTGATGTGGAATTTTTGGATAGCGCTCGCGCTGGGAACGCTGACCGCAGGCATTGCCGGATTGTTGATTGGTCTGCCCATCTTAAATTTACGCGGCGACTACCTTGCCATCGTCACGCTAGGGTTTGCGGAAATCATCCGCATTTTGCTCAAAAGCGATTTACTAACCGAGTTCACAACCGGACCACGCGGCATTCGAGATATAGCCGGACCCACTCTCTTTGGTCAATCTTTCGTCTCTGACGTGGATTTTATGTACCTCATTATTATTGCGGTCTTTATCGTCACGTTTGCGGCGTATCGGCTGCAAAACTCGCGCACGGGCAAGGCTTGGTTCGCCATCAATTTAGACGAGACGGTTGCGCGCGCCACCGGCATTAATGCCTTTGTCTCCAAATTGCTAGCGCTAACGCTCAGCGCCGCCATTGCCGGTTTGGCGGGAGCGTTGTACGCTTCGCGCAATCAATTTACCGGACCAGACGACCACGTTTTGATGGTGTCGGTCAATGTCTTGTGTTTGGTCATTGTCGGCGGAATTGGAAATATTCCGGGAATTTTTCTTGGCGCGTTTGCGCTCAAAGGACTGCCGGAAGTTTTGCGCGAAACCGAAAACTACCGCCTGTTGATATTTGGCGCGCTGCTGGTGGTGATGATGAGACTGCGCCCGGAGGGTTTTCTGCCTGCCCGACGTCCAGCGCTGGAAAACCGAGACGCGCCCAGCCCGTCGGGGAAGGAAGCGTAAATCATGTCCGCCTGCATAGAAACCAAAAAAGTATCAAAATTATTTGGCGGTCTTACCGCCGTCAATGAAGTGAATCTTGTTGTGCCAGAACATGCCATTGCCAGCATCATCGGTCCAAATGGAGCGGGCAAAACAACTCTCTTCAACTGCATTTCGGGTTACTACGTTCCTGAAATGGGAGAAATTTTATTTTACAACGCGCCCATTCAGGGGCAGCCCACTTACGCGGTGGCGGGCATGGGCATTGCGCGCACTTATCAGAACATCCGCTTATTTGGAGAGATGACCGCCATTGAAAATATTATGGTCGGACAGTATCCGCGTTTTAAGGCAGGTTGGATAGACGCGCTGCTCTCCACGCGGCGCGAAAGAAACGAGGAGCGCGAGGCGATTGCGGAAGGTCGCCGTTTATTAAAGTTTGTGGAGTTGGACGGGCTCGGCGACCACCTAGCGCGCAACCTGCCCTACGGAGCGCAGCGCCGCTTAGAAATTGCGCGCGCGCTTGCAAGCCAACCGCGCCTACTGTTGTTAGATGAACCCACCGCCGGAATGAACCCGCAAGAGACGGAAAAGATGACGCGCTTCATTCGCAATTTGCGGGATGAGTTGGGTATCACCATTCTACTCATTGAGCATGATATGAATGTAGTCATGGGCATCTCAGACCAAATCACCGTGTTAGATTACGGCACAAAAATTGCCGAAGGCAAGCCCAAAGACATCCAAACAAATCAACGCGTGATTGAGGCATATCTTGGTCCAGACGTGACCAGCCTAACGCAAAAATATCAAACCCGGAAGAAGCGCCGCTATGATGCTAAAAGTTGAAAATCTACAAGTCTATTACGGAGCCATCCACGCTTTACAAGGCGTGGAGTTTCATCTGGAACAAGGGGAAATTGTGGCGCTCATTGGCGCAAACGGCGCGGGAAAATCCACCACGCTTAACGCGGTCTCCGGCATTTTGCGCCCGCGCGAAGGCGCAATTCAATTTGAAGGGCGGGAGATTACCCAAACCCCGCCGCAAGATATTGTGCGCGAAGGCGTTATTCACGTTCCTGAGGGGCGCAAAATTTTCTCGCGCATGACCGTTGTGGAAAATTTAGCGATGGGCGCGTATACGCAACAAGACCGCGCCGCCATTCAAAGCGATATGGAAGCCGTGTTCCAGCGCTTTCCGCGTTTGCGCGAACGTCAAAGCCAACTGGGCGGCACGCTCTCCGGCGGCGAACAGCAGATGTTAGCCATTGGGCGCGGATTAATGGCGCGCCCCAAATTGCTGTTGCTGGACGAACCTTCTATGGGGCTTTCGCCCATTTTGGTTGAACAAATTTTTGACATCATTCAAGACATTAACGAACAGGGCGTTAGCATTTTGCTGGTGGAACAAAACGCGCAAATGGCGCTGGCAATTGCCGACCGCGCCTATGTGTTGGAAACGGGAAAAATCGTTATGCAGGGCAGCGGAGACGACCTGCTGAAAGACCCCAGCGTCATTGCCGCCTATCTTGGCGGGCATTAGCCTGCTCCCCCACAAAAAAACTCCCCTACTGCGGATGGTAAAATAACGCCCATGACTGAACAAGACCTTCAAACCCGCGCAATTAATACGCTCCGATTTCTCGCCGCCGACATGGTGCAACAGGCAAACTCCGGGCATCCCGGCTTGCCGATGGGCGCTGCGGCGCTCGCCTTCACCCTCTGGACGAGACACCTGCGCCACAGCCCACGCAACCCGCGCTGGGCAGGACGAGATAGATTCATCCTCTCCGGCGGACACGGCTCCGCGCTGCTGTACGCGCTGCTGCATCTCACCGGCTACGACCTGCCGCTGGACGAGCTCAAACGCTTCCGTCAATGGGAGAGCCTGACGCCCGGACACCCGGAATACGGGCTAACTCCCGGCGTGGAGATGACCACCGGACCGCTGGGGCAAGGCTTTGCCACCGGCGTAGGCATGGCAATGGCGGCGGCGCATCTCGCCGCAAAGTTTAATCAGCAGGGGCATAAAGTCCTCGACCCGTACATCTACGCCATCGTCACCGATGGCGATTTAATGGAAGGCGTTGCCTCCGAAGCGGCATCACTAGCGGGACATCTCTCGCTCGGCAAACTCATCTACCTTTACGATGACAACCACATCTCCATAGACGGCTCGACTGACCTCGCCTTCACCGAAGACCGCGCCGTGCGCTTCCGCGCTTATGGCTGGCAGGTTCTGCGCGTGGAAGACGGCAACAACGTGGATGAAATTGACGCAGCCATTCAAACCGCCAAAGCCGAAGCGCGCCCATCCTTAATCATGTGCCGCACCACCATCGGCTACGGCGCGCCCAAACGGCAAGGCACATCCAAAGCGCACGGCGAACCGCTGGGCGAGGAAGAACTCAACGCCGCGAAAGAAAATCTCGGCTACCCGAAAGAGCCGCGCTTCTTCATCGCAGATGACGTGCTGGCGCTTTATCGCAAAGCCGTAGAACGCGGGCGCGAATTGGAATTTGACTGGAAGATGAAGCTGGACGCCTACAAGCGTCTCTTCCCCGAAGCGGGCGCGGAACTCAGCCGCCGCATCTACAACAAACTACCCGAAGGTTGGGAAGCCGCGCTGCCCGCCTTCCCTGCGGATGATAAAGGCATGGCAACCCGCGCCGCCTCCGGCAAAACGCTCAACGCGCTGGCAGCCAAACTGCCGGAACTGCTCGGCGGCTCGGCAGACCTTGCGCCCTCCAACAACACCAAACTGGAAGGCGAAGCCGACTTTCAAAAAGATTCTTTCAACGGGCGCAACATTCACTTTGGCGTGCGCGAACATGCGATGGGCGCGGCGTTGAACGGCATGGCGCTCTTCGGAGGAGTCATCCCCTACGGCGGAACTTTCCTCGTCTTTGCGGATTACATGCGCCCCGCCATACGACTCGCTGCGCTTTCTCACCTACCCTCTATTTTTGTCTTCACCCATGACAGCATCGGGCTGGGCGAAGATGGTCCTACGCATCAACCGATTGAGCAGCTCATGTCGCTGCGGCTGATTCCCAATTTGGTCGTCATCCGCCCCGCAGACGCTAACGAAGCCGCTCAAGCGTGGAAGGTTGCCATTACGCGGCGGGATGGACCCAGCGCATTAATCTTTACGCGGCAGAACCTCCCAACGTTAGAACCTGCCAACGCGGAAACTGTCGAAAGAGGCGCGTACATCCTCAAAGACTTTGGCGGCAACCCGGAGATGATTTTGATGGCAAGCGGCTCGGAGGTGAGTCTCATCCTCGCCGCCGCGCAAAAACTCGCGGGTGAGGGGCGCAGCGCGCGCGTGGTCTCCTTCCCCAGTTGGGAACTATTTGAAAAGCAAGATTCCGCGTACCGCGAATCGATTCTGCCCAAGCAGATTCAAAAACGGCTGGCGGTGGAAGCAGGCGCCACGTTGGGCTGGGAGCGATACGCCAAGTCCGTCATCGGCATCGAGCGCTTCGGCGCCTCTGCCCCTGCAAAGACTCTCTTTGAAAAATTCGGATTCAGCGTAGAAAATATTGTCGCCAAGGCAAAGGAACTTTAACCATGAAGATAGCAGTCGGCTGTGACCACGGCGGATTTCCGCTGAAGGAAGTCGTCCTTGAAGCCGTGCGCGCCGCCGGACATGAAGTAATTGACGTTGGCACGCACAGCGCCGAAGCGGTGGACTTCCCCGATTACGCTCAAAAAGTTGGGGAGCAAATTCAAAGCGGCGCGGCGCAGCGCGGAATTTTACTCTGCGGGTCGGGGGTCGGCGCAGCCATCGCCGCAAACAAGATGAAAGGCGTGTACGCTTCCATTTGCCATGACACCTACTCCGCCGCGCAGGGCGTGGAACATGACGCCATGAACGTGCTTTGTCTCGGCGGGCGCGTAATTGGACCTGAACTCGTCAAGGTGATTGTGCCTGCCTTCCTCAACGCGCGCTATCTCGGCGACCAGCCCAATGGAGAGCGCTTTGCCAGACGAGTAGGGAAAATTCAAACGCTAGAACGTTGCAACGTTTAAACGTTTTCACGTTCCAACGTTTGAACGTTCCAGCGGAAGGACTCCACATGCCAACCATAACAAGATTTGAAGACATCGAAGCATGGCAAACGGCGCGAGCATTAACCAAACTTGTGTACTCCATAACCGAAGAAGGAAAGTTCGCCAGAGACTTCGGCTTGAAAGACCAAATTCGGCGCGCAAGCGTTTCGGTGATGAGCGACATTGCGGAAGGATTTGAAAGCAAAACGCAGCCCATGTTTATTCGCTATTTGGGAATTGCCAAAGCCTCCGCTGGCGAAGTCCGCGCTCAACTCTACGTTGCAAAGGATGTGAACTATTTGAACGAAGACCAATTCGCCCAACTTTTTGACATGGCAGAAAAATCCTCGCGGCAGCTCTCGCGCTTCATCTCCTACCTTGAATCCAAACCAACCTCCTGCCGCATTAAAGACGACGCCCCAGAATACAACGTTGAAACCTCTTAACCTTCAAACGTTTAAACGTTTAAACGTTCTAACCCCTTCCCCTATGAAACCCATCCAAAAACTCACCTCCCTCAAACAATCGCTTTGGTACGATAACATTCAAAGAAGTCTGCTGCAAAATGGCGAACTACGCGGCATGATAGAACGCGGCGAAATTCGCGGCGTCACCTCCAACCCGACCATTTTCCAGAACGCCATCGCCAAGACGCACGACTACGACTCGGCGTTAACTCCGCTGGCGTGGGCAGGCTGGGACGCAGAATCCATCTTCTGGCAGCTCGCCGTGCAAGATATTCAAGCCGCCTGTGATTTATTCGCCCCACTGTACAAACGCAGCAAGGGCGGAGACGGCTACGTCAGCCTCGAAGTAAACCCGCGCCTCGCAAATAACACCGCAGGCACAGTGCAGCAGGCGCGCGAACTATGGGAACGAGTCAACCGCCCCAACCTAATGATTAAAATCCCCGCCACAGCGGCGGGCATTCCCGCCATCCGCGAGACCATTGCGGCGGGCATCAACGTCAATGTTACGCTCATCTTTTCCATTGCGCGATACATGGACGTGATGGAAGCCTACCTCAATGGGCTGATAGACCGCGTGGTAAAAAACCTGCCGGTCAGCAACATTGCCTCGGTGGCGTCCTTCTTCGTCTCGCGGCTGGATACAAAAATAGACGCGCGCCTGCCCAAAGACTCTCCGCTGGCGGGCAAGGCAGCCATCGCCAACGCCAAAGTCGCCTATCACGCCTTCGAGGAATTCTTCACCAGCGCGCGCTTTCATCAAATCAAAACCCGCTTCAGCGCGCGCGTGCAGCGTCCGCTGTGGGCGTCCACCGGCACAAAAAACCCCGCCTACTCCGACACGCTGTATGTGGATAACCTCATCGGACCGGACACGGTGAACACCGTCCCGCCCGCCACGCTCAACGCCTTCCGCGAGCATGGCAAAGCCAGCCTCACCCTTACGCGCGGGCTGGAAGAATGCAAACAACAACTGGCGGATATTGAAGCGCAAGGCATTTCTTTGGCGCAGGTTACGCAAGAACTTGAAGACGAAGGCGTCAAAGCCTTTGAGGACGCTTTCACTGCGCTATTGGATGTGGTGGAAACGCGGCGCAAAAGCGCCGCCGCCGCGCTGCTTTCTACGGGCATAGCGGATTCTGCGCGTCAGCGCATTGCCCGCCTCCAAGCGGATTCTGTTCCAGACCGTTTGTGGGCGCATGACCCAACCCTGTGGACGCAAGACCCCGCCGGACAAGCCGAAATTCAAAAGCGGCTGGGCTGGCTGCATTCCATTGAAGACGCGCGCAAAAGAATGGATGATTATTCCGCCTTTGCCGAAGAAATTCACGCGGCAGGAATCAAGCGCGCGCTGGTCATTGGCATGGGCGGCTCATCGCTCACCGCTGAAGTGTTCGCTTCCCTTTTAGCGGAATCAAACATCGAGGCGCAGATGAATCTCGCCATCCTAGATTCCACCGACCCACAGCAGGTGGCGCGAGCCTTCCGCGAATTTCCGCCGCAAGAATCCATCTACATCATCGCCAGCAAATCCGGCGGCACAGCGGAATTGATGGCAGCGTTCCATTACGTTTGGGAACTCAGCAAGGGAGACGGCTCGCGCTTTGTCGCTATCACCGACTCTGGCACGTCTTTGGAAAAACTGGCGCAGGAGCGCGGCTTCCGCAAGGTCTTCAACGCCGACCCCAACGTGGGCGGGCGTTTTTCCGCGCTGACAGATTTTGGGCTTGTTCCGGCTGCCCTGCTGGGCATGAACTTGGAGGCGCTGCTTCGCTCCGCTGAAAAAATGCAAGAAGACTCTCACGCGGCGCACGGCGCGGGCTTTGCGCTGGGCGCGCTGCTGGCGGAGTTTGCGCAGGCGGGCAGGGATAAGATGACTCTGCTGGCGGACGCGCCTCTTTCCGCGCTGACGAATTGGATTGAGCAAGTGGTAGCGGAATCTAGCGGCAAGGACGGCAAGGGAATTTTGCCGGTGGCGCAAGAGCCGCTGGGCGCGCCGCAAGTTTACGGCGCAGACCGCTTCTTTGTTTATTTGCGCCATAACGGAGAACTGGAAGCGGGCGTGAGCGCTTTGAAGCAAGCGGGCTTTCCGGTTTTAGAATTTTCGCTCGCCGCGCCTTATGACGCGGGCGCGGAGTTTTACCGCTGGGAAGTTGCCACCGCTGTGGCTTGTCACATTCTCGGCGTGAACCCGCTCGACCAGCCCGACGTGCAAGACAGCAAACTCCGCACGATTGCGAAGATTGAGGAATATCAAAAAACGGGAAAACTAGCGGAGGCGGAGCTCTCCGAGAGCGGCGCGTTGGCGGACTTTTTGAAGCAAGCGGGCGCGGGCAATTACATTGCCTTGAATGTTTATCTGCCGCGCAACGCGGAAAATGAATCCGCGCTGAAGACTCTACGGGCGGAGATTCGCGCCGCCACCGGCTGCGCCGTCACCGCCGGGTTTGGTCCGCGCTTTCAACATTCCACCGGACAGTTTCACAAGGGCGGACCCAACACGGGCTTGTTTGTTCAGGTTGTGTATGAAACAAAGGAAGATATGGACATTCCCTCGCAGGGGCTAAGTTTTGGGACTCTGCTGCGGGCGCAAGCGCTGGGCGATTACGAAGCGCTCAAAGCCGCCGAGCGCAAGGCGATAAGAATTTTGCTGCCCGCGCCAAAGTTGAAGGTGGGACAGGCTTAAAGCCTGTCCTGCGTTACAAACAAGTACAATCAACCCTATGAGAAGGTCTGCGCTTGTTTCCACTGAAGTACGCCCCACCGGCTTTCCGCCAGTTGCCGAGACGCTTCCGCGCGCCATTGACCGCCTGGCGCGAAACCTAAAACCAGAAAAGATTATCTTGTTTGGTTCTTACGCTTACGGAACCCCCACGCCTGACAGCGATGTAGATTTGTTAATTGTGGCAAATTCGCGCGGCAAAGATATATACACCGCCGCTTCTTTGCTGTTGTATCCGCGTCTATTTCCAGTGGATATTATTGTCGCTACGCCGCGAGAAGTAGAATCCGCTTACAAGGGAGGGCGGGTAAACGGTTTCTTTATCCGTGAGATTGTCAAAAAAGGAAAAGTGCTGTATGGCAAGCGCAAAAGAACTTGAACTTTGGGTTTTATACGCGGAAGAAGATTTAGGCTCTGCCAAGACCCTCATATCTGCCAAAAAGCCCTATCTTTCAGCAGCCTGCTTTCATGCGCAACAATGCGCTGAGAAATACTTAAAGGCGCTTTTGTTGCTCAAAGACGTGGATTTTCCGAAGACGCACGACTTATTAACGTTGGATTTTTTATGCAGTCAAAACGGGATATTTACCGGGTTTGAAAAAGAAAAACTGATTCTATTAAGCAAGCACGCCGTGCAAACCCGCTACCCTGGCGGACAGCCAACGCGCGAAGAAGCAAAAGAAATGATAGAGATTGCGCTCATGGTTCGCAAATTTTCAAGGACGTTTATGGGGCTAAAAAAATAATTACACAGGAGGAGTAGAACAGGCTTAAGCCTGTTCTACTTTTTTTAAAGCGGTGGGGGGCTATGCCCCCCACACCCCCCAAGAGATTCAGAGACTCCAGAGAACCAGAGTTCCAGAGTACAGAGTTTAAGAAAAATGGGAGAAACCCGCCGCCACCACAACACGAAAACCGAGGTTGTCAAACCAGAGGTTGGGATCGAGCCTGCCCCGACAGGCGCAACGCACGAACCTACCAGCACCCCTGAAGGAACCCCCGCGCAACACGCGCAGGGAAGCGTTTACTGCCAGGTCGTTGAGTTTCGCTTCGTTCTTCAAGTAATCTGTGTAGTCACCCTGCCATTGGGTGGCGCACCATTCCCAAACGTTGCCGCTCATATCCAGCAAGCCAAAGCCATTCTCACCCGCAGGGAAAAGCCCCACCGCGCTGGTCGCGCCGATGCCGGTTTTATCATAATTGGCGTGGTTGGGGGTAATCTCTCCCTCCCACGGGTAGGGCTGGTCTTCCTTCCCGCCGCGCGCGGCGTATTCCCACTCCGCTTCGGTCGGCAAACGAATTTCCAATTTACGATTGGCGATTTTGGATTGGAGATTTTTCGCTGCCGCCGAGTCTTCATTCATAATTCTGAATTCATAATTCTGAATTTTCTCCGTCAGCCACTTGCAATACGCCGCCGCCTCGTACCAGCGCACATATACAACAGGGTGATTCGGTAAATCAAACACGCCGCCCGCCTTATCGGGCGCTTTCCTGTTTTTGCGCCACTTCAAGCCTGCCTCTGTCCACCATGTATCATTGACATATCCCTGCGGGTCTTGCACAAATAAATCAAACTGCGCGTTGGTGATGGGATAGCGCGTCATGTAAAATTCTTGCTTGATTTCATGCTGGAATTGCTCTTTACCTTCGCCCATCATAAAATCATCAGCGGGGATGCGGCAAAAGAGAAAATCCGCCTTTGCCCCCCTCTCCCTTTGGGAGAGGGGCAGGGGGTGAGGGATAACGCCCGCGCGCGGGTCGCCCAGTTTGGCGAGGATGTTGCCCGCTTCGGCGCGGGGCTGCGGGTTTAATGCGCCCTCTTGAATTAATTGCGTCAGCCATTCGCGCGCGCGGGCAATCATTACCCCCGGCAAGCCGTCATCTTCCGGCAGGTTGAGTTCTATCAACGATTGACCGGCAAGGCTGGCGAGCTGCCACTGTAAACTGGAAATAGGTTTAGGCGCTTTCTCGTAGTCCTTTGAAATTAGCAGGCTGAGCGCCTGCGCCGCGTTGGTAGAACTGTTTTTCCTGAGGTGCGAAAACCCTAAAAGCGCCACCTCGCGCCACCAATCTAAGTCTTCGCGCAATTTCTCGTTTATTTTTTCGCCGGTGGCTGCCTGCCCAACCAAATAGCGGGCTGCCAAGTATTCTTGAAAAGAGCGATGCGGAAAGACATACATCTGCCCGCCGCGACTCAGCAACAAGCCAGAGCGCTCTTCGAGAAATTTGACCAACTGCGGCAAGTTCACTCCCAACGGTCCAAGTTCCTTGCTAAAAACGCCCCACACTTCTTCTACGCTAAGGTCAGCGGCGGGAATTGCGCCGCGAAAAGAATCTTTTTTAGCGCGCTGTCCCTCGTGCGCCTGATACGCCAATTTCCAAAACGCTTCCTGCACGCGCTGAAGGTTGTTTTCAAAAAACTGCAAAACGACTCTTGAGTCGCCGCTCAGTTTCTTCTCTCCCTCCCAATTGACCAGCAGCAAATCCACCGCCTTCTCGTATAGTTCCGCGCGGCTGTTGGGCAGGCTAGAGCCGCTGGCATCCACCGCGCAGATTAAGGTCAGACGCAGGGGCATCCGCGCCAAATCCAGCAGGTAAGGCTTGCTTAGGATTTCGGAGACAATCTTATCGCGGCGGCGGCGCGTTTCAGGTTCATCCCACGCCTTAATGCTCTCGTAAAAGCCGGAGACAAAGGTCTTAATTTGCCCTTCATTCAGGGGTTCTAAATTTAGGGTTTCAAAGCCGCGCAACATCCAATCGGGGTTGTTGTAGGTATAAGGGCGGGTGGTGACCACAACCAGACTCTTCGGCAGCGCGTCCGCAAAGGCGACAATGGCGTTCAAAAAATCGCGGCGGCGCGAATCGGGCAGGGAGACTTCATCCAAGCCGTCCAACACAATAAAGCAGGCGGCGTTTTGTATCATCTGCTGAAAGTCGGCAAAGTTTTGCTCCACCGCCTCGCCGCCCAGCCGCTTTTTTAAATCTTCGCGCAAGACGTTCCAAAGAATATCCACGCCGCTTAAGTCCGCGTCCTTCATCATCAGTTCGGAGGTTTCGCGCAAGACGATTCGCAACGGGAAGAATTCGCGGAAGGAAAGTGAATCGGGCAGGGCGTGTTTTTCCTGCGACCCAAGCCGCCGTGCCGCCAGCATCACCATCATGTAATTTGCAAAGGTGGATTTTCCTGAACCCGCCTCGCCGACAACCACAGCCCGCCGCGCCTGCGGTTTTTGCAGGGTTTCAATTAAAGGCAGAGAGTCTGCTTTTTCACGCTCCCGTTGCTGCGCTTGTCGGTCATTTTTCTCCACAGGCGGGCGAACGCGCAAGTCAATATAAATATCCTGCAACTTCACAACTTCGCGGCGCTCCAATTCCGTCATGCGTCTATCCATCAAGCGCAGGGGGATGCGCGCAGCGTCCGCGTAAAGCCAGCGCAGATAGCCCTGCTGAAAGTCTTTGGGGTTACTCTTTTTCAAGTCGCCGAGATAATAATTATCCCCATTATGTACCGAAACGCTTCCGCCGTTCATGTCCCCGTCAATGATTACGCTGCCCGCGCCGGCTTGAATTTGTACGCCCTCTTCCGCCAGCGCGGGATATTTATCAAGGAGTTCTCCTAGCACAGTTTTCAAATAACGGGCGCGGCGTTCCTCCGCCTTTTCGGCGGCGGCTTCTATGTCTTGTTTTATGTCCGCGTCCTTCTGCGCCTGCGGCAGAAGTTTTTCCACCGCCCAATCGGCGAATTTATCCTTACCCTTCTGCCAAACGCTTCCGGCAAGGTCTCTTCCGCCTTTAAGCAAAATCGGCAAAATTTGGTTAGCTTATCAAGAAGTTCAGGGGAAATATCCATGTTGCCGCTCCTGTGCGTGGATGATGGCGGGGTTTTATCTCAAAAACCGGCGCGGGAAAAGAGGCGGGGCGTGACGCCTCTTTTTGATTCGAGAGATATATTAACCAACCTTGTTGCTCTTTATTTTTGGGAGAACAATCGGCTTTTTCGGCGAGAGAGTTACCACGTTCCGTTGCGCGGCTTTTTGCCGCCTTCGCAAGTCCGCTGCAATTGCCCGTAGGTCATACTTAAATTTTTTGGCGTGCGCTCCGCGAGTATTTCGAACTTCTTCCACAATCGGGTCGTTCCACATGTTGCTACTCCTCCATTAATTCCAATGGGCTGCAAATCACAGGGGGTTCATAACCATTCAAGCGGCAAACTAACTCTACGTTGGCTCGCATGGTTGCATTGGCAATATGCTTAAAATTCCATGTCAGTAAATAATCCATTCCATGCGCTGCTGAAAGCGCAATATGCAGCGCATCTTCAGAGGCTTTTTCAGGGATGGCTTTTTCCGCAACTAATCTTTCCGCCAACCAAATCGACTCTTCAGTGATGTCCAATAGGGGAATGTCTTCCACGAATTCCAGCCGCATGGATGCCGCTTGCACATCGCCTGAACCTGCCTCTTGGATAACCAATTGGGATATAAAAAGCTCAAAACTGTCTTTGCGCGTTTGCCACCAATCCTGCGTGACTTGTTGATTAGCGGCAACGATTAAATCCCGACTGGGACGCGCAGCCAAATAACTGATTACGCTTGTCTCCAAATAGATTTTTTGCTTCATCTTCTTATTTATCCAAATTTTACATGAGACAAAATCAGACTTAAAGCCTACCCACGCCTCACATCACATCTGGGGATTGAATCGCCAGCAGCCGCAGCCCATTTTGAAGAACTTGCCGAGCGGCAGCCACCAGCGCCAGCCGCGCCGACTTAATTGAATCCGAATCCGCTTGCAATACCGGCACAGCGTGATAAAACGAGTGAAAGGCGTTGGCGAGCTCGTACACATACGCCGCCATCACCAGCGGGCGGTATTCTTCGGCGGCTTGCTGCGCCATTTTGGGGAAGAGCGAAATTTTTTCAATCAATTCAATTTCATGCGGAGTCAGCTCGTGGGCAAACGTTGGAACGTTGGAACGTTGGAACGTTGGAACGTTCGCCTTCTTCAAGATGGAGTTTGCGCGCACATAAGCGTTTTGGATATAAGGTCCCGTGCGCCCATCAAAGGAAAGCGCCTCGTCCATGTTAAAAACAATATCGCGGTGATTGTCCACCGAAAGCATGGAATAAACCAACGCGCCCATGCCCACCTGAAAGGCAACCGCTTCGCGCTGCTCGGCGGGGATGTCCGCGCTCTTCTCCACCGACAAAGCGAGGACGCGCCGCACCGCCTCATCCGCCACATCTTTGAACAGAGTCACCCGTCCGCGCCGCGCCGACATAGCGCCCTCCGGCAGACTCACAAAGCCATAGCTGAGGTGGTGGCACTTCTCCGCCTGCGGAAAGCCCCACAAGCGCAAAATGGCAAACGCCTGCTGCAAGTGCATGGATTGGCGGTCATCTACCACATAAATAGAGCGGTCCACATGGTATTGCTCAAACTTCACCTTTGCCAACGCAAGGTCTTTCGTCAGGTACAACGTTGTGCCATCGGAGCGCAAGAGAACGTTAGTCTTATATTTCTCTTTCTTCAAGCCAAGTTTCTCGTCAATCTTCACAATCACCGCGCCGCCGCTGGGGCGCTCATCGGTGGCAATGTCCCGCGCCAGCAACTCATCCACAATGGCTTTGGAAGGCTCGTCCACATCGCTTTCGTAAAACCAAACATCCATGTGAATATCCAACATCCGCAGCACGTCTTGCAATTCTTCCAAACTCCACTCGCGGGTGACGCGCCACAACTCGCGGATGTACGAGTCGCCGGAGTCCCATTTGCGATACATCTCGCGGCGTTCCGCTTCATAGGATTCGCGCCGCGCGCTTTCTTCGGGCGATTCGTTTTCCTTCTTTTCCAGCAGATTCGTCGCCTCGGCATAGAGTTTCAGCAGCCACTGCCCGCGCTCATGCACGCCCTGCGGCTCTTTTCCCTTGTAGAATTTTTCGTACATCCACAGCACGGTGATAACGCCCAAACCTAAATCGCCCGGGTAGGAGGCGCGAATAGTTTTATAACCGGCGAACTCCGTCAGGCGGGCAAGCGCTTCGCCCAGCAGGGCGTTGCGCGCGTGTCCAATGTGAAAAGAGTGATGCGTGTTCGGTTGAGCATATTCCACCATCACTGTCTCGGATTTTTTCGCCCCGCGCCCAAAATTTTCCCCGTCCGACAAAACTTGCCCGACGACTCGCGCCGCGTAATCTTCCGTCTTAAAGTATGCGTTAAGGTAGCCCTTCACTGCTTCAAAACGCGCCACGCCTTCCACGCTTCCAAGAAAATCCCGCGCAGATTCAGCCAGTTGTTGCGCGCGCTGCGGCACGGGCAAGCCGCCGCCTTTTCCGGCGCGGGCAGCATTCGCCGCCGCCTGAAAAAAAGACGTGGAGACGCCCCACTCGCCCGCAAAGGGAATCGGCTGCCATTTGAGTTCGGTCTGCGGAATATCTTGCTCCGCAAAAAAATGTTGAATTTTGGTTTCGATGGATTGCTGTTCTATTGTAAACATGCGCGGATTATATCATTTGCTATAATGGGTAAAAAAATAGTCTTCTAGTCGGCTAGTCTTCTGGTTGGCTGGTTGGCTGGTCGCGCAAGGTAAAGTCAAAAAATGGAAAATGCAAAATTAAATGATACAACAGAGGAAAATTGGTCGCTCGTCATTGAGGCGCGGCGCGGCGTGTTTGACCTGCGGCTTGGAGAGTTATGGCATTACCGCGATTTAGTAGCGCTCTTTGTGCGGCGCGATTTTGTCGCCGCCTACAAGCAGACCGTTTTAGGTCCGCTGTGGTATCTCATCCAGCCGCTGCTGACCACCATCACCTTCACCATCATCTTTGGCAACATTGCCAGCCTGCCCACCGATGGCTTGCCGAAGTTTTTATTTTATATGTCCGGCACGGTGCTTTGGTCTTATTTTTCCGCCTGCCTCACAAAGACCAGCGAAGTCTTTGTGCAAAACGCAAATTTATTTGGCAAGGTTTATTTTCCGCGCCTTGCCGTGCCAATTTCGATTTTGATTTCCAACCTCATCACCTTTGGGATTCAATTCGCGCTCTTTCTCCTGTTCGTAGTTTTCTTCGCGTGGCAGGGCGCGGATGTCGCCCCAAACTGGCTCTGGGTCATCCTCTCCCCGATTTTGATTTTGATGATGGCGGGTCTCGGACTCGGCTTCGGCATTATCATCTCATCACTCACGACCAAATACCGCGACCTGCGCTTTCTCATCTCCTTTGGCGTGCAATTGCTGATGTACGCCACGCCGGTCATTTACCCCGTCTCCGCTATTCCCGTGCGCTGGCAATGGGTGATGCTGATGAATCCCATTACGCCGATAATAGAAGCCTTCCGCTATGCCTTTCTCGGCGCAGGCGCGACCAACCTCGCCAACCTTGCTTATAGTTTTGGGTTTATGATTTTTGTCGTTCTGCTGGGCAGTCTCATCTTCAACCGCGTGGAGCAGACGTTTATGGATACGGTGTGAAAGAAGACGGGAGACAGGAGATTGAAGATGGTAGAACAATATAAATTTCAAAAGTTGCAGGTGTATCAAATGGCTTTGCAGTATATCCAAAGGGTTTATACTCTGTGTGAAAATCTGCCGCCAAAAGAGAATTTCAACCTTGTGAGTCAAATTGAGCGCGCAGCCACTTCAATTGCGCTGAATATTGCCGAAGGCTCCACCGGACAATCAGATCCGGAGCAGCGCAAATTTCTCGGTTATGCGTTCCGCTCTTACCTTGAAACCATTGCCTGCCTTGATTTAATTGAAATGCACGGTTACGCCAAATCAGAAGAACTGCATCCACTACGCGAGCAAGGGCATCAGTTATTCATCAAACTCAGCGCGTTTCGTAATTCTCTTAAGTGACGGAAGACGGAAGACGGAAGACAGAAGTCCTCCGTCCTCCGTCCCCAGTCCTCCGTCCTCCGTCCCCAGTCCTCCGTCCTCCGTCCCCAGTCCTCCGTCCTCCTATGAACACAATCGCCATCTCCGTTGAACACCTTTCCAAATCCTACCGGCTGGGACAAATCGGCACGGGGACTTTTGCGTATGACCTGGCGCTGTGGTGGGCGCGTCTGCGCGGAAAGCCCAACCCGCTGCTGCGGATTGGA
>Ga0172370_10000229_pt1 | contig 83510 bp, 68 predicted proteins | sample LakKiv5m_FD_114538 | JGI IMG/M metagenome (GOLD analysis project Ga0172370, IMG submission 114538) | Freshwater microbial communities from Kabuno Bay, South-Kivu, Congo - kab_022012_11.5m | ecosystem: Environmental > Aquatic > Freshwater > Lake | place: Democratic Republic of the Congo... | reverse complement strand
TGAAGCTTGCGGGGTTTGGGGTAGGTGTGGGGAAGGGTGTGGTGTGGCTGGATGGAGAGGCGGGGGGGTGGTACGAGAAGGGTGGGTATGGGGTGAGCGTGCGCGGTCTTGGGGTGCGGTATGCGGGGGAGGGAGCGTATCCGAGGGTCGTGGTGAGTGGGGAGGTAGGGGCGAAGGGCGCGGAGCTGACGCTGGATTCCGCATCCTATAACGGCAAAGAGTTTAAGGGCACATTGAAGGCACAGTACGAATCAATCCTCAATTCTCTCCAGAAATCGAGCGCGACATTCTCGCTTGTGAGCGCTGAAAATGAACGCGCGAAAATTCAAGGTGAAATTACCTCGGAAAAAGGAAACATCATTGCATCTATAGGCGCCGCGTCGCTCCCCATTGAACAGATAGCTCCAGCTTCATGGAATATGATTGGTGATATCCAGATTCAGGGCAACGCGAACATCCTCATTCACACAAGTGACAAATTGGGACTATCCAATATTTCCCTCGCCGATCTACAGATTGCCACGCAGAAGGCGGAAATCAGAGGAATCCCCTTCTCAGCCTCGGCGGGGCTGCACTACAAGGACAATTCGATTTCAGTCGATTCGGGCAACTTCACCTATCAAAACTATACCATAGAGAACATGCAGGCCCAGTTCGACATGTCTTCGAAGAAACTGCAGTACTCGATGAACGCGAAGACAGTGCTCGCGAACCAGCTCATCGCATCTCTCATAAGCGGCCAAGGTTCAATCGATGGATCCATATCTGAACTCTTCGCGAACACAAACGCGCAGTTCACCGGCGACATCAAGGATGTGAAATTCAACACTTCGAATGTCGCGCCTCTCTCCTACACCTTCAATTTGCGCGGAACAAGCGCGGATATGGACATGACCCAGCCGGGAGGAGGCAGCGCCCACGCCTCGCTCACCGACCTCAGCGATTTCGACGTCGCGGTGGACAATCTGTTCAATATCAAGGGCTCGGCGAAGGGCTCGATCCGCGCAAACAATCTCCAAGCCGATATAACCCTCGATAAAATGAACCTCGCCGCGCTGCAGCTTCTCATTTCGCCCAAGGATATCACGGGGATATCGGGTGCGATGTCGGCCTCCGTAACGATGTCCGGAGATGTCGCCGATCCCAAGATAAACGGCAAAATTCAATTGACCGACGCGAGCTTCTCATCGAATGTCTACCTTTTGGAAAAGGCAGGTCCCTTCGATGCGGAAATAAGCATCACCGATGGCGCGGTCGAGCTCAGTCCCACCGTCATCAAAATCGGCGCCGGCAATGTCTCGGTGGCGGCTACCGCCAATCTTGCCCGTTGGGAACTTGGCGATATCACGGCTTTCGTCTCGACGCAACAGACTGCCGCGCTTCAGTTCAAAGGGACAATCGCGGGCCTCACCGCCAGCGATATCCAGGTTAAAGCGGACATGAAGGCGAACATCTCGAAGGGTAAGCTTGAGCTTGGCGGAAACGTATTCCTCGACAATGGGACCCTCGAAGTGAACCCCGAAGGTTTCGCCGCTACCGAGAAGCCGACCCAACCCGCGCTCCCCCTCTCCCTGAACCTGGCGGTCACACTCGGCAAGAATGTTGAACTCTTCCTTCCCAGCCAGGATATTCCGCTCGTGCGCGGCATGTCGTCCCCGAACTCCGCATTGAACATTCTCTACGACGAGGCGAGCGGCGGCTTCTCCGTCAACGGGAAAATAGAGCTGAGATCTGGCTACGTACTCTACCTGCTCAGAAATTTCTTTATAAAGCAGTGCACCATAGATTTCGCCGAAAATCAGACGAAATTCAATCCGCTTATCAGCGCGACTGCGGAACTGCGAGAGCTGAGCCGAGACGGCATGATCAATATAACGCTCGCCGCGGACCGCTCGCCCTTTGAGAATTTCAAACCTCGCCTCAGCTCCGTACCTCCGAAAAGCGAAACAGAGCTGCTCGCCCTTCTCGGCGGAGGCTTGGCCCTCCTCGAACCATCATCGACCACACCCTTGACCATTCGAGAGGCGGTAATCGCTGGATCTGAATTCTTGACCCAGAACTCAATCTTCCGTTCATTCGAACAGCGTCTTCAGAAAACGCTCGGTCTCGACGCTCTCTACATCCAGTCGTCGTTTATCCAGAGATGGCTCTTGGATATCACCGATCCGACGAAAACTGGCCATACCCCCCTCTCCGCTTACTTGACGGGAACAGAACTTTTCGCGGGGAAATATATAACCGATTCAGCGTTCGCGCATTTTACTTTAAGCATGGCGCAGAACCCGCTTGAGGAAACAGGCGCTTTGCAATTAGACTCAGAGCTTGGTCTCGAATTGCAGTCGCCCTTTGGACTTCTGCAGTGGGGATTTTCGTTCGGCAAACAGGGAACACCCCTCAACAATCAGACTATAAGTCTGAGTTGGCGGATCAATTATTAGAGAGACTAGGAGCGGCAATGAAGTATCGTCGAGGTTGCATCATCGTAGCACTGGCGCTTCTGTGCGTTTCACAGGGCATTTTTGCGCAAACCTCCGCGCAATCCACAGCGCAGGCCACAAACACTCAGAGTACTTCGGATGACTGGTTCTGGAACAAACCTATCGCGGGCTTCCAGTGGGAAGGGCTACACTACGCGAATCGCAACGACTTGGATTCGCTCCTCCGCGGCTACATTGGCTCCGTTTTTACCGACGCGGTGTGGACAGAGATCCAGGCAAAACTCTATGCCCTCGATTGGTTCGATTCGATCAATCCCGTCGCGCTCCCCGCCGGCGACTCCAAAGATAAGATCATCATCAAATTCATCGTTGTGGAGCAGCCATCCATAAGCTCGATTCGGATCATTGGAAACAGCGCGCTACGCACCTCTGAGCTCCTCGACGCCGCATCCTCCAAGACCGGCGCGATTTACAGCGAAGATACCGCGAAGGCCGACACGCTGGCCATGCAAAAAATCTACCTTGAAAAAGGCTACCCCGACGCAAAGATCAGCTATGAGACGAGCACCTCGCCCCAGGATCCCTCGCGCATCATCCTGACCTTTAAAGTCACCGAAGGCACCGCGGTCGTCGTGCGCAAGATACTCTTCTCCGGCAACAGCGTATTCTCTTCGCAGACCCTCAAGGGCCAGGTCACGCTCAAAGAGGCCGCCCTCTTCCAAAAAGGCGCGTTCGAAGAATCCAAACTGACCGAGAGCAGAACGGCGATCGAGGACTACTACGCCAGCAAGGGCTATGTGGACGCGAAAGTCATCGATATCCTGAGAAATTACTCCAAAGATCCGACGAACCAGAAAAACTATCTCGACATTACCTTCGTCATTACGGAAGGCAAACTGTGGACTTTCGGGGGCGTGAGCTTTGAGGGCAACACGATCTTCTCCACCTCGAAACTCGCCGCGCTCTTTACGCTCAAGAAGGGCGACCCGCTCAACATGAAGGCGCTCCAGGCCGACAAGCAGAAAATCGACGACCTCTATTATGAATCTGGATACATCTTCAATACGATCGCAATGACTCAACAGCGTGACGAAACCGCAGGCAGCATCGCATTCAAGATTTCCATCACCGAACGCGATCGCGCGCACATCGGAAGCATCTCCTTTAAAGGGAACACAAAGACAAAGGACTATGTCATCGCCCGCGAAATCCCGCTCGAAGTGGGCGAAGTCTTCTCAAAATCCAAGATCATCGACGGTCTCCGCAACCTCTACAATCTCCAATATTTTTCCTCGGTGGAACCTGAGATCCACCAGGGAAGCGCCGGCGATCTCATGGATCTTGTCTTCAATGTCGAAGAGATGAGCACCGCCCAGATCCAGTTCGGGCTCACGCTGACCGGGCTGGGGCAGTCCTCATCCTTCCCCGTTTCAGGCTTCGTGAAGTGGAACGACACGAATCTCGGCGGCACCGGGAAGAACCTCCAGGTCAACATGACCCTCTCGCCCGATGAGCAGAGCATCGATACTTCCTTCGGCCAGAACTGGCTCTTCAACAAGCGCATCTCGCAGAGCCTGAGCTTCACGGTGAAGCATGCGCTCTCGCAGACAGCCCAGGACTCCATCGCGCCGATTTTCTCTTCGGAGGACATTCCCGACCCCTACACCTCCCTCGGAAGCGGCACGAACCAGTGGGATGGGCTGCTGTCCTCCGTTCCCAACAGCTACCTGATGAAGTATGACGACTATACCTTCAGCCTGGGGTACTCGACGGGATACACCTTCAAGATTCCAAGCGCGGATATCGGTGTCGCGGGAGGCGTGTCCTCCGGACTCGGCATGTCCTCCTACGATGCGACCAAGTATCGCCCCTACGAGCGAGAGATGCGCGACTACAACGGCGCGTGGGTACTCAAGAATTCCCTGTTCGGCCGCGTGTACCTCAACCACCTCGACTACTGGTACAACCCCGCCAAGGGATATTTCCTGAGCCAGAGGCTCACCTACACGGGCTTCCTCCCGGTGGAGCGCCAATTCTACATCCGTTCCGACACCAAAGCCGAAGCCTACGCGACCCTCTTCTCGATTCCGTTCACGCCGACCTACTCGTTCGCGCCGGTCGTGGGCGTGCACAGCGGCGTTCAGTACCTCTTCGCCCAGCCATTCACCCCGCTCACCGTCACGAAGGATTGGGTCTACCTCGATGGAACATTCAACGTGAGGGGCTGGAAGTCGCTCTATGGCGCCAAGGGTACCTTCGTGTGGGAGAACTGGCTCGAACTCCACCTCCCCGTGGTGCCGCAGGTGCTGAGCATCGATGGATTCATCGATGCCGGCGCGATGCGCACCGAGAATGGGTGGCTCGATATGACCCTCGATTCGCCATCCGCGGTTGCCGGAAGCCTGAATTGGAACAATTTTGCCTTCTCGACCGGTTTCGGCGCCCGCTTTGTGATCGCGCAGTTCCCCTTCCGTTTTTACCTCGCCAAGCGTTTCGTGTTCGACGGATCCGCGATCACCTGGAAAACCGCGCCCGGTTCTTTCGATTTTGTGCTGAGCATCACGCAGCCCCTCTACTGAGCCACCGCGAGAGGGTGGCGCGAATCGGCGCGCGCTCAAAAGGCCGCTTCTTGTATCGCGGGAAGCGGCCTTTTATAATGTCCGCATGTCCGCCGAAACCAGCTCGATGCTCGATCAGTACCGCCAGATCAAGGCGCAACACCGCGATGAGATCCTCTTTTTCCGCCTCGGTGACTTCTATGAGATGTTCAATGAGGACGCCCTCGAGGCGAGCTCCCTTCTCGACCTGACGCTCACCAAGCGGCAGAACCAACCGATGTGCGGCATTCCCTACCACGCCGCAAAGGCCTACATCGCGAGACTCCTGAGAGCGGGCAAGAAAATCGCGATCTGCGAACAGAAACCAGCCTCGGGAAAGCGCGGGCTCATGAGCCGCGAGGTGGTCGAAGTGATCACGCCTGGAACCGCGGTCGAAGATGATTATCTCGAGCAGGGAGCCAACAACTATCTCGCGAACATCTGCGTGTTGAGCGGATCGCTCTGTTTTGCGTACCTCGATGTTTCAACCGGGGAGTTCAAGGCTTATTCATTGCCCTGCGAGAGGGGTACGCCCAGCGAGGAGAGCCTGCGCGCGGAAATGTACAGGCTCTATCCCCGCGAGATGCTCGTTCAGCAGTCGATACTCGACAATCCCGCCCTCTATCGCGTGCTGCGAGAGAGCGGCGCGATGCTGAACCCGCAGCCCGACTGGACCTACGATCCGCTTCACGCGGCAGAGGTGCTCAGGCGGAAATTCGGAACACTCTCCCTCAAGGGGTTTGGCTTCGACGATCACGATCCAGCCCTCATCGCGGCAGGCAATTTGCTCGAATATGTGCAGGAAATGATACATCAAGACCCGCCGCACATTCGCCAGCTTCAGCGCTACGAACAGCAATCCTACGTTCTCCTCGATGAGGCGACCAAGCGGAATCTTGAATTGGTGCGGAATCTCAGCGATTCCAGCCGGCGTGACACCCTCATCGACGTGATTGACGCCACCAAGACCGCCGGCGGAGCCAGAATGTTGCGGCAATGGCTCTTTGAACCCCTGCGGAGCGCGCAGGCTATCGGCGAGCGCTTGGATGCGGTCGCGTTCCTCTACCACGACCAGATACTTCTTTCGGATATTCGGAAGTTGCTCTCGGAAATCCTCGATACCGAAAGGCTCATCTCGCGGCTGGCGGTCGACAAGGCCCACGCGAAAGATCTCAGGGCGCTGCAAGAGTCGGTGCGTTCGGGACTCGCGCTGTTTGAATCGGTGAAGAGCGCGGATCCGCCAACCGCCCTTGTGCCCGCCGTGAGCGCGGAACACTTAGAAGCCTGCGGAACGGTCATCGAAATCATCGAGTCCGCGATATTGGATGATCCTTCCATGCTGCTCACCGAAGGGAATATCATACAAGACGGCTACAACGGCGAACTCGATGAACTGCGCAACGTGCACCGCAATACAAAATCAGTCCTGGAAGAATACTTAGCCGAAGAGAAGCTCCGCACGGGGATCCAGAATCTGCGAATCCGCTACAACCGCGTGATCGGCTACTACCTCGAGGTCACCCGGGGCAACCTTGCGTCGGTGCCCGAACACTTCATTCGCAGGCAGTCGCTGGTCGGCGGCGAGCGCTATTCCACCGAGAGACTGGGGGAGCTCGAGAGCAAGATCAACGGCGCGCAGGAACGAATTGTAGAGCTCGAACGCCAGCTCTTCCTCGAGGTGAGAGAGAGTCTCAAACAGCACATCGCCGCGCTTCTCGAGTGCTCGCGGGCGGTGTCGAAAATTGACTGTATCGCTTCGCTCGCCCAAACGGCGACAGAAGAGCGCTACACGCGTCCTGAAATTTCGGACGACTTGGAGATCGATATTCAGGGCGGGAGACACCCCGTGGTGGAGCGTTGCCTTCCCTATGGAGACTTTGTGCCGAATTCGCTCACTTTTTCGCGGAAGAGCGAGTGGTTCATCCTTATCACCGGGCCAAACATGGCAGGGAAATCGACGGTGCTTCGGCAGACCGCGCTCATCGTACTGCTGGCCCACATTGGAAGTTTCGTGCCTGCGGAGTCCGCGCGGATCGGTCTCGTCGACAAGATTTTCTGCAGGGTGGGAGCCCAGGACAACCTCGCAAGGGGCGAAAGCACTTTCTTGGTGGAGATGCACGAAACAGCCTTCATTCTCAACACCGCGACTGAGCGGAGCCTCGTGATCATGGACGAAGTGGGACGGGGCACCGGGACGCTTGATGGTGTGTCGATCGCTTGGGCGGTGAGCGAATATCTCATCCATCACCTCAAATGTCGAACGCTTTTCGCGACGCACTACCACGAGCTCACCACGATGGAAATTTCAGGTCTTCGCAACATGAAGATGGCGGTATTCGAGCGCGATGGGACGATATCTTTTCCCAAGCGACTCGAAGAGGGATCCTCAAGCGGCTCATACGGCATCCATGTCGCGCGACTGGCGGGCTTGCCCGAGGATGTGATTCTGCGCGCCTCGACGCTTGAATCCCATGTCAACAAGCTTGAACAGAATCTCGGGAGCGATTCGATGGGTGGCGCGCACGCCGATGCAGATGTCGAAACCGCGGCCAACGCCCACGCAAGCGTCGCCGGCGCTTCCGCCCGTAATCCCAGCGCCGACGAGGGCGGCGGTACAACAGCACTCGCTCGCAGCGTCGACGGCCGCGCCAGAGTATCGGAGCTCTTCAGCGCTGAGGATATAGTCATCGCGGCACTCAAAGGCATCGACCCCAATGCGATGACTCCGCTCCAGGCGCTTCAGACGCTCGCCTCACTCGTCGATACGCTCTCGCGGACCTGAGGATTCACCTCGACGTTTTCTCTAAAGTTGAAGCGGCGCGCGCGGTTGCGCGCGCGTTCTACAATATGCTACAACCCACGATCGAACATTGCCACCAGAATTCCTTGGCTGCACCGCTTTCCATAGTTCTACCCCAACGCTGCGCGCTCTGCGGCACACTCGTGCAGGGCGTCGCTTGGTTTCCGGCTCCGCTCTGCGAAGCGTGCGAGTCTGAACTCGAGGTTATCGAAGGCCAGCGCTGCGTGTGCTGCGGAAGAGCGCTCATCAGCGAAGAGAGGCTCTGCATGGAGTGCCGAGAGACCGCGCGCGATGGCCTGCGAATCATGCCTGTTTTCATGTACCGAGGCGCGGCTGCGGTGCTGATGCACCACTATAAGACCCTCGAGCGGCGATCTCTGGCGTACTACTTCGCGTTCAAGCTCGCGCCGCTCATTCAAACCCTGTGCGCGGATGCCGGATCCAAACCGCGCAATATCGCGCTCGTTCCGATTCCACCTCGTCCAGAGAAAATCCGCGCAGGCAAGTGCGACCTTGTGGCGGCGCTCGCCGAGGCGCTCGACACCTGGCGATTCCAGCACGCGCATGTTTTAGCCCGAAGCTCGAACAGCGTTCAGCAGAAAACCCTGGCGAGAGATGATCGCCTTGAGAACGCCTCGCGGGCGTACTATCTCGCGCCAGCCGCCGTGCTTCCGAAGAAGATCATTCTCCTTGACGACGTGGTGACCACGGGCGCGACGCTGCGCGCCTGCGCCGGCATCCTTAAGCAGGCTGGCGCGGAGGTCCTCGCCGCCGCGGTGATCGCCGCCGATTAGCTCGCGTTTCAGCAAATCGGCCATCTAACCGCCATTGAGGGGCACGAACCTTGACGAATATATAGAAAAAGCCTATACTACGATCAAAATAAAGTTTGAGTGATTCTTTTTTGCGGCATGCAGGAAGGGTCGTGCGAACGGCTCTTTTTTTATTCCCTCTCAGTGAGAGGTGAGTGAGACGGCCATTGTCTGGTATCCAGATATTGCCGCCGTGCCTGCGCGGCAGAAATCGCGTGTCGCGGATTCTGCTGGTATGCGCTTCCCGTTGAGTTGCATAATCATTGACATCGAAGCACATCACAAAAAGAAGGCACGGGAGAATCCGGTGCGGTGGCGACGCGCGCATTGCGCGCGCTTCGGAAATAAATGTGGGTGGAGTGGATGGGCGATAAAGATTTAGAGCGTGAGATCGATGAGCTCTTGAAGGCGATCGGTCTCGATTTGCTGGAATTCTCAGTGGCGCGCCGCAGAGGCGGCGTGTATGTGAAGGCGGTGATCTACAGTCCCAAGGGCACGGGTACCGACGAGTGCGTGAAGGCGCATCGGCTCATGCTCCCGCGCGTGCAGATGGCCCTCGGGGATCAGGATCCCTACATCGAGGTGTACAGCCCCGGAATCGACAGGATCCTTCGCAACGAGCGCGAGTGGAGAGCCTTTGTGGGACAGCGTGTGAAGTACCTGCTCGCGGGAGAATCCGAGTGGCGGAGTGGGTTACTTCAGGCTTTTGAGAGCGGCACCGCGAAAATAGCGGCGGACGCCGCGGTGGCCGATATACCTTTGGCTTCGATTGTGAAGGCGAAGCTTGATTCAACGCATGAGGGAGAAAACGCTCATGGCATCTGAAATGGCGGAAGCAATCCGGCAACTCATCTCTGAAAAGGGGATACCGGAAGATCTCATTGTAAAGACGCTCGAGGACTCGCTGTTGGCGGCGTACAAGAAGAAGTTCGGCACCTCCGAGAATGCGATCGTTCGATTCAAGGAGAACTATGAGGGCATCGAGATATACGCGAAGAAAACGATAGTCTCGGACGATGATTTCGAAGATGAAGTCCTGGAAATTCCGCTCGAGGAAGCGAGAAAGCTCGCTGAAGAGGCGGAAATCGGCGATATCCTCGAAATCCCTGTCGATCCCTCCGAATTCGATTTTCAGTCGGTGATGCTCGCCAAGCAGACAGCGCGTCAGAGTCTCAGGGATATCTCCCGCGACACGCTCTACGCGGAATTCAAGTCGAAGGTGGGCGAAATCATTATCGGCTACTATCAGCGCGAACGGAACGGCGCGATTTTCGTCGATCTCGGAAAAATCGAAGGCGTCTTCCCGCACAAGTATCAGTCACCCCGAGAATCGTACCACATCGGCGACCGCATCAAGGCCCTCATTGTGGAAGTCGAGAAGACGAAAACCGGCTTCCAGGTCGTGCTCTCGCGGACTCACGCCGAGTTCGTGCGCAAGCTTCTCGAACTGGAAATTCCCGAGATCTACGACAAGACGATTGAAATCTTCAAGATTGTCCGCGAGCCGGGTTACCGCACCAAGGTCGCGGTCTACACGAAGCGGACCGATATCGATCCGGTGGGCGCCTGCGTTGGGCCGAAGGGGATGCGCAGCCAGCTCATAAGCCAGGAACTCGAGGGCGAGAAGATCGACTTTATCCGTTACGATATCAATCCAAAAGAGTTCATTCGCAACGCCCTTGCACCTGCGCAGATAAAAGAAGTATATATACTCGACGAAGGGAAACACATGGCTCTGGCGGTGGTGGACGAGCACGAGCTCTCCATCGCGATTGGCAAATCCGGCCAGAATGTCAAACTCGCCAACAGGCTCTGCGACTGGAATATCGATGTCATGACCGAAGAGCAGTACCTGCAGGATTCCAGGAATGTCGAGCTCAAGAGGGCTGCCGACAGTCTGTTCACGATTGAGGAAGAACAGGGCGAGGAACTCTTGATCAAAGATATGCCAGAGGTCAAGGCTGAGTGGATTTCATCGCTTGATGCCGCGGGCATCACCTCCGTCGAAGAGTTCTTGGAACTCGACGAGGCAGAGATCGCGCAGCGCACATCGCTCGCTTCCGAGGACGTTGCGGCGATTCGAGCGATCATCGAAGAAAATGTCGAGATTGTCCAGGAAGAAGTTGAAGAGGGAGAACCCGAATCGTACACGTGCCCGGAGTGCGGCGCGGCGATCACGCCTGATATGGATCATTGCCCATCGTGTGGAGTGGCACTGAGTTTTGAAGTCGATGAAGGACAGGATGAATAAAGGAACTATATGACAGAGAGTAGCGACAAAGACTCGAAGAAAGTCCATCTTATCAAGCAGCCGAAGCAGGCCACTCCCGATCAGCCCCAGGAACAGGTGGCGCAATCTTCTCCCGACCAGAACGCTGAAAAGAAGAAAGTCGTCGTCGTGGTGAAGAAGAAACTAGTCACCGCTAAAAAAGTCCAGGCAAAGCCGATCGCGCCCGCGGCTCAAGAAGAGCCGAAGCTAGAGGCGAAAGCGGAAGCCCCGCGAGAAACCTCTCCTCAGGAAGCGCCGCAACCGTCGGCGCAGCCCGCCGCGACCCAGGCCCGCCAGCATCCGCAACCGCAGCACCAGCAGCCTCAGGCGCAGCCCGAAAAGAAAGAAGTCGCCGCTGAACCGAGCGTTCAGCAGGCTCCTGTCACCAAGCCAGCGGAGGTTAAACCTCCGGAGTCACTGCCGCCGCGGCGCCCGGCTCATTCACCGGCCCATTCACCCACTCATCCAACCGAGAGGCCCGCGCCCGGTCCGTCATCCCAACGGCCCTACAGCTCGCAATCCTCACAGCCTCCTCGCGATGGCAGGCCGGACTACCGGTCCGATTCAGCCTTCCCCTCGCAGCGGCGCTACTCCTCCGACGGACGCGCGGGCAATCTCGCCCAGGGAAGGCCCACCCCCTCATCGAGGTATGGGCAGGACCGCAACGAGGCGAGACCCCCGGCGGGCTCTTATCCGACTCGCAACTATGGGTCGCCTCGGAGCTATCCGCCCTCGCAGGCGAGGGGACCGGAAGGCTCAGGCGCGCCAGGCGGCGGATCATATCCTTACAATCGAGGCCCCCGTCCCGCCGGCGGTTCTCCCTACCAGGGCGGCGGTCAGGGTGGACCAGGGCGTCCTGGCTATCCATCCTCCCGGCCTGGCGGGTACAGCGGCTCGAGGCCCGGCGGGTACGGCGGTCCAAGGCCAGGCGGCTTTGGAGGGCGCCCATCGCAGGCTCCGCTTCCCCAGGCTGATTCTGGCAGGCCCGCATCGCGCAGGCCGCCCGCCAAGAAGAAGGGCACCTTCGTAAAGAGAGAAGAAGAACTCGAACTCGAAAAGCAGATGCAGATGAAGAAAAAGGCGGAAGCAAAGCTCGCGGCTGTGCCGAAGTCTGTCGACATCATGGAGAATATCAGCATCTCCGAACTCGCCAAGAAGATGAACCTGAAACCGGCCGACCTGATCAGCAAGCTCATGTCGCTCGGTGTCATGGCCACGATAAACCAGAAGATCGACGCGGACACCGCGGCCATCCTCGCAGGCGAATACGGTTGCGAGGTCAAAGTCGTCAGCCTCTACGACGAGACCGTCATCGAGAAGGATGCGGACAAGCCAGAGGAGTTGACGCACCGCCCGCCGATCGTCACCGTCATGGGCCACGTCGACCACGGCAAAACGAAGCTTTTGGACGCGATCCGTAAGACGGACGTCGTGTCCCAGGAATTTGGCGGAATCACCCAGCACATCGGCGCCTACATGGTTGAGACGCCGCACGGCAAGATCTCCTTCCTCGACACGCCGGGACACGCGGCGTTCACGAAGATGAGGGCGCGCGGCGCGAACCTCACCGATATCGTCATCCTCGTCGTCGCCGCGACTGAGGGCGTCATGCCTCAGACCAAGGAAGCGATCGACCACGCCAAGGCCGCGAATGTGCCAATCATCGTCGCGGTAAACAAGATCGACCTACCCGAAGCCAATCCCGACCGCGTGAAAACCCAGCTCTCGGAGCTTGGGCTCATCCCCGAAGCCTGGGGCGGGACCACTCAGTTTGTCGAAGTTTCGGCGCTGCAGAAGAAGGGTATACCCGAGCTCTTCGACGCCATTCTTCTTCAGGCGGAAGTCCTCGATCTCAAGGCAAACTACGACAGGCTCGCCGAAGGCAAGGTCGTGGAGTCGAGAATCGACCAAGGCCGAGGCATCGTTTCGACCATCATGATCCAGAACGGCACGCTGCACATCGGCGATCCCTTTGTGGCGGGCATATTCCCCGGCAAGGTAAGGGCGCTCTTCGACGACAAAGGGCAGCGGGTCGAGGAAGCCGGTCCGTCGACGCCCGTCGAAGTGCTCGGTTTCGAGGGAATGCCCGAGGCGGGCGATCCCTTCGAGGCGGTCGAAGACGAAAAATTTGCGCGCCAGATTTCAGCCAAGCGTCAGGAATTGAAGAAATACGAAGAGGGACGCAACGTCAAAAAAGTGACCCTCGACAATCTCTACGAGACGATCAGCCAGGGCGAGATCAAAGAGCTCAAGGTCATCATCAAGGGCGACGTCCATGGCTCAGTGGAAGCGCTCAAGGGCATGCTCGAGAAGCTCTCGACGCGCGAAGTGCACCTCAATGCGATCCGCGCGGCCGCGGGCGCCATCACCGAAGACGATGTTATGATGGCCTCCGCCTCGAACGCGATCATCATTGGATTCAATGTGCGCCCGACTCCCAGCGCCAAACTCCTCGCCGAGCGCGAAAAAGTCGATATCCGCAAGTACAACATCATCTACCGCGCCCAGGAAGAGATCAAACTCGCGATGGAGGGCCTCCTCGCGCCCGAGCTCAAAGAGCAGGAAGTCGGAAAGGCCGAAGTCCGCTCGATCTTCAGGGTGCCGAAAATCGGCATTGTCGCGGGCTGCTTCGTCACCGATGGCACGGTCAAGCGCAACTGCCAGGTCCGCGTCATCCGCGACAGCATTGAAATTTTCCAGGGCAATCTGACCTCGCTGAAGCGCTTCAAAGACGATGCCCGCGAAGTGGCGGCTGGCTACGAGTGCGGTATCGGCATCGAGAACTGCAACGATCTGCGAGAGGGCGATACGCTCGAGTTCTACGAGACGATCGAGGTCGCAAGGACGCTCGAATCAGGAAACGGAAATGGATCAGATACGAAGGCGACGCCTTGAAGAATTGATCCGCGAAGAAATTTCACGGATGCTCGCGATGGGTGAAATTAAGGACCCGCGCGTCAACAGTTTTCTCTCGATATCCCGCGTGGAGGCCTCCCAGGATGGCTCCCACGCGAGGGTGTGGGTGAGCAGCCTCGAGGAAGATGATGCGCGCCTCGATGAGGCCGCGGCGGGATTTTCGCACGCCGCGGGCTTCATTCAGGCTGCCATCGCGAAGCGTGTCAGATTGCGCCTCACCCCGATTCTAACCTTTATCCCCGACCGGGGAGTGAAGGAAAGTTTCGAAATTTCAGAAAAATTGAAGGATTTGCTCAAGTAATGCCGCCGCTGAATGCGTTTTTCCTTGTCGACAAGCCGTCTGGGCCTACCTCGAACAGAGTCCTGCAGGATATCCGCCGTGGAATAACAGGAGCCACCCGCTCAAAAGAGCTCAAGTTCGGCCACGCGGGCACCCTCGATTCCTTTGCTTCGGGCCTCCTCATTGTCCTCACGGGAAGACTCACGAGGCTCACGCCTTGGTTCATGGGTCAGATCAAAGGATATCGCGCGACGGTGCGATTTGGCACCGAAACCGATACCCTCGATCCGCTTGGAAGGGTCGTCGCGCAGGCGGATCCGCCACGAGCCGCCGATCTTGCGCGCGTGCTCGATGATTTCAGGGGAGACATACGCCAGGTGCCCCCCGCGTACAGCGCGGTCCATGCGGATGGCATGCGCTCCTACGAGTTGGCGATGCGCGGCCAGGCACCGGAACTCTCCTCGCGCCCCGTGCGCGTTGAAACGCTGGAGCTCGAGAGTTATGAAGAGAGCCGCGCGGTTTTCAGCATTCGTTGTTCGTCGGGCACCTACATTCGCTCGCTCGCGCGCGATATCGCGCACGCATGCGGGTCATGCGCGCACTTGGCGGACCTCAGAAGAACCTCAATCGGACCCTTCAGTGCCGCGGATGCCATTCCGCCCGAAGCGTGCGCTCGCGAAACCGCACGCGAATTTTCAGCGGAAGTCGCGCGCTCGCTTGGGCTGGGATCGGCCACGCTCTTCCAGAAATATTACGTGGCGTTCACTCACGGCTCGGAACTCCCGGATGGCTCGCTGTTGAACCTCGAGGCGGGGCGCGCCTCCACGGAATCTCTTCCCACCGCGGTATTCGCCGAGCAGGGAGAATTCCTGGGGCTCGTCACGAAGCTGCGGACCGGCTTTCGCCCCATGATGGTTGCGGCGGAGGATATCGCGCTATGAAAGTCTACACCTGGGAAGAATTTATTTCCGATTCTCCGCGCAACACCTTGGCGGCGACTGTCGGCGTATTCGACGGACTCCACCTCGGCCATCAGGCACTCATCCGCGCCGTTAGAGGCGAAGCTCCCGCGCTCGTGCCCTGCGTCATCACCTTTCGCGAAAATCCAAAAAAGATGCTCCACCGATCGAGCTACAGGGGAAGCCTCCTCACTGTGGCGCAGAAGTTAGCCGCGATTGAGGCGCTTGGAATCGAGCATTGCGTGCTGATTGACTTTTCTGATAATTTCGCTACACTTGCGGGAAGAGAATTCCTTACTGCGCTGTATATTGCGAATGTGCGATTCGTCACGGTGGGTGAGAATTTCCAGTTTGGCTACAAGCTCGATACCGACGCGGTGAAGCTCGCGTCCATCTGCGGCGAGCTGGGAATGCGATCGCGCATCGTCAAGAATGTCCTGTATCGAGGGCATCCTGTGAGTTCGAGCAGAATTCGGCACGCGGTGCTCGAGGGGAAACTGGACGAGGCGAGTGAAATGCTCAGTCGGCCGTATCAGATGCCTCTGGTGAGGGCGGGGGACAACAGCGAGGGAGGTGAGGCGGAGTTCGCACCGGGTGACGATCTCGTGCTGCCCCCGGATGGAATGTATAATACCATCGTACTCGATGGCGGTGATGCGCGTGAGACTAAGGTGAGCGTCGCTCACCATCGCATTTCAATAGGATTACGCATGCGGTCGGACAGCATCCGACTCGCGTTCGTGGATAAGGCAACTCAGGAGAAGGAGAATTTAGTATGGCTTTGAGCAAGGAAGACAAGGCCCAGTTGGTGCTCGAGTATGGCAAGGACGCGAAGAACACTGGCGCGATTGAATCCCAGGTCGCGCTGATTTCCGCGCGAATCACGTATCTCACCGAGCACTTCAAGACGCACAAGAAAGACACGAACTCGAGACGAGGACTCCTCCAGCTTGTCGGTCAGCGCCGCAAGCTCCTGAAATATTTGCAGAGAACAGACCTTGAGTCGTATCGTGCAATTATGGAGAAACTCCAGATCCGGAAATAGTGATACTCGATCTGCGGCGCCATGCGTCCGCCGCGGATAACCCGGATCCTTACAATGTAGAGAAGGAAAGTAATGATCAACAAACTTGAATGCAAAGTCGGCAACGAAACTCTGGTATTCGAAACCGGAAGAATGGCCAAACAGGCCAATGGGGCCGTATTCGCCACCTACAGCGGCAGCGCGGTTATCGCGACAGCCTGCTGTTCGTCCACACCCACCGAGGGCTTGGACTTCGTCCCGCTCACCGTTGAGTACTCTGAGAAGTATTATGCGGCAGGGAAAATTCCCGGTGGCTTCATCAAGCGGGAGACAAAGCCGAAAGACAGGGAAATCCTCGTTTCGCGCATCATCGACCGCCCGATGCGGCCTTTGTTCCACAAGGAGTTCGGCCGAGAGCTCCAGGTCGTTCCGACCTGCATATCCGCCGACCAAGTCAATCCGCCCGACGTCATCGCCGTGAACGCGGCGAGCGCGGCGGTGCACATCTCCGATATCCCCTTCGAAGGGCCTATTGGCTGCGTGCGCGTCGCGCTCGTCGATGGCGCGTATATCGTCAACCCCACGTACGAACAGATCGACCGCGCGAAGCTTGAGATCATCGTCGCGGGCACGGCGGTCGGCATCACCATGGTCGAAGGCGGTTCCCACGAGGCGACCGAAGAGGAAATGATCCAGGCGATCGAGACCGCAAAGGCGCCCATCGCCTCGATCTGCGCCACCATCGAAGAGCTTCGCAAAATCGCCGGGAAAGAGAAACTCGGCATGGCGCCGCCCCTCGTCGAGCTCAACAATAAAGATGAGATTCGCGCCTTCGCGCACGAGCTCCTCTCCAAGGCGCTCTTCACGAAAATCAAGCAGGAGCGCGGCAAAGCCGTTGCCACAGCGATCGCCAGCGTCAAGGAAAAGTATAAAGATTCCCTTACCGACGACGTGCAGCAGAAACTCTTCTCGAAGCTCATGGATGACCTTCAGTATGAGATTCTTCGATCGTCGATCCTCGACAAGGGCCTCCGCGTCGACGGAAGAGGCCTCGAGGATATTCGCCAGATCACCTGCGAGACCGGAGTGCTTCCGCGCACGCATGGCTCCGCGCTCTTCACTCGAGGCGAAACCCAGGTGCTCGCCGTCACGACGCTCGGCACCGTCTTCGATGAGCAGATCTTCGATGACATCGAGGGCGACCGCAGAGAGCGCTTCATGCTCCACTACAACTTCCCGCCGTACTCCGTCGGAGAAGTGGGCCGCCTCGGCACCGGTCGGCGCGAAATCGGCCACGGTGACCTCGCTCGTCGCGCGGTTGAGCCCATGCTCCCGCCCAAAGAGAAGTTCCCGTACACCATCAGGGTGGTCGCCGAAGTGCTCGAGTCGAACGGCTCCTCATCGATGGCGACGGTCTGCTCCTCGTCGATGGCGCTCATGTTCGCGGGCGTGCCCATGGGCAAGCCTGTCGCGGGTATCGCCATGGGACTCATCACCGATGAGACCCGCTACGCGGTGCTCTCCGACATTCTGGGCGACGAAGACCATCTCGGCGACATGGATTTCAAGGTCGCGGGGACCAAAGACGGCATCACCGGATTCCAGATGGACATCAAGATCTCATCGGTTTCGACTGAGATCCTGCGAAAGGCCCTCGAACAGGCCAAGCGCGGACGCCTCCACATCCTCTCCATCATGGAGAAGACGATCGCCACGCCGCAGAGCGAGATCTCTCCCTTTGCCCCGCAGGTTATCGGCGCGCGCATCGATCCTGAGAAGATCGGCCTCGTCATCGGTCCGTCGGGCAAGAACATCAAGGCCATGTCCGAACGCTTCGACGTGCAGATCAACATCGAAGAAGACGGTTCTCTCACCGTATACGGAAAGGATCAGAAGTCCGCGTTCAGCGCGCGCGACGCGATCCTCAGCATGGTTGAGGAGCCCGAAGTCGGGCGGATTTACAGCGGCATCGTGAAGAGAATCATGGATTTCGGCGCCTTTGTGGAGATCATCCCCGGCAGGGAAGGGCTCTGCCATATCTCCCGCCTCGCGAAGGGGCACGTGGAGAAGGTGACCGACGTCGTCAAAGAGGGTGATTCGATCCAGGTCAAACTCATGGAGATCGATCATCTCGGCAGACTCAACCTCGCCGCGGTGGACGCTCTCGATGAGAATGGAGAGGTGCCGATGAGGGCGGATCGTCCTCCTCGGGGAGATTTTAGATCCTCTGATCGTTCGAGAGACCGAGACTCGCGACCTTTCCACAGGGAACCGCGCAGGTAAAGGAAAGAAATCTCCCTATGTCGATGCTCCGCAGATCGGCGGTGGGCACAGTGCTCGCCGCCGATTCAATGCCTGCCACCTCAAGTGTGTCGATCGGCATTTGGATACCGTATGGCTCGCGCAGCGAAAAGCCTCGACAAAGGGGCTTTTTTCATTTTATTGAGCACATGCTGTTCAAGGGAACAAGCGTCCACGACGCTCGGGAGTTGGCACGCATATTCGAGCGCACCGGAGGATTCGTCAACGCGTTCTGCGAGCGTTCAGTGACCTGCGTTCACTGCACCGTCCCCGCGGATGTGTGGCAACAATCCTGCGAGACGCTCCTTGAGATGGCCTTTCTCTCATCCTTCCCCGAACATGAGTTTCAAAAAGAGAAAGTGGTCATCGTATCCGAGATACTGCAGACTGACGACGATCCTGAGGAACTGGCGCACGAACATTTCTTTCAGCGCTTCTGGCCGGGGCAGACTGTGGGGCTCCCCATCGCGGGGAAGGTCGAGGAGGTGCAGGGCATCGCGCGCGATGACCTTTTTTCGTTCTACGCCCGCGTGTTCAACCCTGAGCACGCGCTCATCTCCATCGCCGGAAATCTTGATGAGCGCGACGCCCTCGATCACATCGAGCGCATGCTCGAGCGCGTATGCCCGCTGGTCGCCCCATCGCGCGCTTCTCCTCTCGCGCCGAGCATCGAGTGCGCGCAACCCCAGCATTTCGCCCTCTACGAGAAAAAAAACCTCGCGCTCTCTTACGCGATTAGGTGCGCGCAGGCGCCATCGCCGCGCGATTCGCGAGACTATCTCATCAGCGCGATCATCAACGAGATGTGGGGCGGCTCGACCATTTCGAGACTTTTCCAGCGCCTCCGAGAGGAGAGCGGGCTCTGCTACACGGTGTACTCCTCCTTTGAGACAGAGGCCACCGAGAGCTTGTGGATTGTGCACCTCCAATCGGCAAAGAAACTGCTCCCCCTCGCGCTCGATCTGCTCGAAGTAGAGGCCACGGGTCTCGCTCGATCACCCTTCTCGCCGCGCGAGTTCGAGGACGCCCACGACCGCGTGAGGGGGCTCATCGCGCTCTCCATGGATGACAGCGACTACCGACAGCGGAGGATGGCGAGGCAATTCTTCGCCCACCACGGGCTTGAGTCGGTAGAGGAAGAACTTGCCTGGATGTCCTCCATCGGCTACGATGAAACGGTGGATGTCTCGGTGCGGCAGATCGCGTCGAGTTCCAGCGCTCGGTTCGTGTTTGGTGCCATACCCGAGAGAGAGATGAAGAAGAGAGGATACCTTGAGTCTGAGGGATTCTGAGCACGCGGCTATCGATGTCCCTGTTTCGCTAGGAGAAGAGGCGCGCACTCCCCAGTACGCCACCGAAGGCGCGGCTGGCGCCGACCTCTTCGCGGCACTCATTGAGCCTGTCGTGATCGCGCCGATGGCTCGCGCGCTCATCCCGACAGGCCTGCGGATTGCCCTCCCTCGCGGATACGAGGCACAGGTGCGGCCTCGCTCAGGTCTCGCCGCCCTCTACGGGATCACCTGCCTGAACTCGCCGGGAACAATCGACAGCGATTATCGCGGTGAAATAAAAGTGATACTCATCAATCTCGGCGAAGAGGCCTTTACCGTCGAACATGGACAACGCATCGCGCAGCTCGTGGTCGCGCCCGTAGCTCGTGCCGCATTCTCACCCACACCAGACCTCGAAGGCACCTCCCGGGGAAGCGGCGGATTTGGCTCGACCGGCATGTAGTATGAAGATCAGAGCACCTCTCACCCTGTGGAAATCGATGTTCGCGGAGATGATGGGGTCATTCTTGATGGCCTTTTTTTTCTTCTTCATCGTGTTTTTAATAAATCAGATATTGCTCTTCGCCGAGGATATCCTTTCGCGAGGCGCCGACCTGGGGTCGGTCGCGAAACTTCTCTTCTATTCGCTCCCTACGATTCTTGCGATCACAGTTCCCTTCTCGGTGCTCGCCGCCACGCTGATGTCCTCGTCGCGTCAGAATGCGGACAATGAGTTCATGGCCTCTTCGACGCTGGGGATTCGCCCCTTCTGGCTCTATGCGCCATTCTTGATCGCCGGCCTCGTGCTCGCGCTTGGATCATTCATGCTCAACGACTGGTCGATACCGCGCGCGGCCCAGGGCTACAAGAGAGTGTACGCTGAGCTCATACGGAAATCGGCCAAAATCGAGCTCGCGCCATATTCCATCACCCGCTATGGCGACTCGCTGCTCGTCACTGGCGGATCTGAGGCTGGCGCGCTCAGCGATATCGTCATCGTCAACCAGAAACAGGGCGGAGATTCGAGCGTTGCCTCAGCGAAAGGCGCAAAACTGAATTTTTCGGAGGACTCGCTGTCGGCGATTCTCACAATGCGCAACCTCACCGAAGAGAAAAAGCCGCTCAGCGGGGCGCCAGGCGATTTTTCGGTCACATCGGCGAAATCGGCTACGGTCCGCATACAGATACAGGCTCAGATGCCAAACTTCTCGGGGATCGCTCCCTCGGAGATGTCGCTGAGCGCGCTCTTCCGCCAAATCCAGCAAAAGGAAGGGAGACTCGCCGCGAGAGCGGCGGAGAATCGAACTCAACTCGCCTCGGCTCTGGATCGGCTTCGCCGTGGCTATGACAGCCTGGCGGCGCATGAGTCTGGTCCCAACCCAGCCCTCGCCGCAGCCTACAATTCCGTCGATTCGCTTAAAAACCAGCGAATTGCAGACTCATCGCTCCAAGTGTACCGTCTCGAGTACCAGAAAAAATTCGTAATCCCCTCGGCATGCTTTTTCTTCGCATTCCTCGCCTTTCCTCTCGGAATCGGATCAAAGCGGGCCGGAAGAACCGCGGGGTTCGGTTTGGCCCTCCTTCTCTCCGTGATCTACTGGGCGCTCCTGTTCGCGGGGCAGACACTCGGCTACCGGCAGGATTTCAGTCCATTTCTCTCGATGTGGATGCCCAACCTGATCATGCTGTTCGCCGCGCTCATCGTGTGGATGTCGAGAAAAGTATCGACGGGGCATTTTTTATGAGTGGCGCACAGGCTTCGACGCTGGAGCGTTTCGGGGGCGGGGTGGGGTGGAGCGCCCCAGCGCTGCTCTGGAGGAGTCTCCTGAGGAAGGTGGCGCTCTGGACCGCGGGGGGATCGCTCTTCCTGTCGCTCGTTATTAGCCTCGCAGAACTCTTTTCGATTCTGTGGAGGTTCCTCGCGCACGACGCATCCCTCCTGAGCATTCTTGCGTGGGTCGGCCTCGGCGCTCCGAAGCACATAGTTGAATCGCTGCCGGTTGCCTTCCTCTTCGCGATCGTGTTCATCCTGAGCGATTGGCACGCGAATCGTGAACTTGAGGCGGTGTTCAGCGCAGGGATATCGCTGCAGCGTCTCCTCATCCCTGTGGTGGCATTCTCCTTGTTCCTCTGCGCCTTCGAGCTGGCGCTCACCGAGTACGTGTCGATACCCTTTCTGCGGGCAAGAGAGACGCTTCAATCCACTACGCTTCAGGAATCCACGACAAAAAATTCGATCCCAGGGCTCATCGTCGACAAGGGCGCCTTCATCTACACGTTTCGATACTACGACATGAAGAATCAGCGCCTTTACGATCCGTCCATCATTGAGAGGAACGCGCAGGGCGATCTCGTGCGGCGCATTTCCGCCCAGAGCGCGCGCTGGGATCATGGCACCTGGCGATTCATCGACGCGACAGTCTACACCAGCAAGGGCGCATCGTGGAAATTCGCGGAAATCGCGGAATTTACGGATCCGCAACTGAATGAACCGCCCTCGAGCTTCGAGCGCCCCGCAATGGATGTGCGGATGCTGAGCATCAGAGAGCTCGGCGCCCAGATACGATTCTTGAATGCTTCAGGGCTTCCCGCCGCCGACGCGGAAGTCGAACGCCAGCGTCGATACTCATTCTCGCTTACTCCGCTGATTGTAATTGGCTTGGCGGGCGCGTTTATCGGACGATTCAAAAAGAGCATCTTCCTCTTGAGCATGCTCTCAAGTCTCTCGAGCGCGACACTCTACTACGTCGCGCAGATGGTCGCCTCGCTGGCGGCGAAATCCGGGATGCTATCGCCCACACTCGCGATTTGGAGCGTGATGTGCTGCTTTGCGCTCGTATCGATCGGCTCCTACCTGAGCGCGAGAACATAGATTGTCCAAGCATGTGAATTCATAGCATGAAAGGGAATCACGATGATAGATTCGATTTTTCATGAGGAGCACCGAGACGCCCGCTCCCGAGCGCGGACCGGAATTCTCTCGCTTCCGCACGGCGATGTCTCGACACCGGCATTCATGCCTGTCGGCACCAATGCGACCGTCAAGGCGGTTGAACCGCGCGATCTCGAGGAGATGGGTTTCTCGATCATTCTCGCGAACACCTACCACCTCTTTCTCCGGCCAGGTCCCGAAATAATCGAGAAAGCCGGCGGCTTGCACGGTTTCTCGGGCTGGAAGAAAAATTTTCTCACCGACTCCGGCGGGTTCCAGGTGTTCTCGCTCTCCCAGTTTCGCAAGATACTCGATGAGGGCGTGCACTTTAAATCGCACATCGATGGGTCCGCGCACGTGCTCACCCCGGAGAAGGTGGTCGATGTGCAGACCTCTTTCAACTCAGACATCCAGATGGCCCTCGATATCTGCGCGCCCTGGGGCGAGACAGAGAAAAAGGCCTACCGCGCCGCCACCCTCACCTTCGATTGGGCGAAGCGCGCCAAGGAACGCTGGCTCACGCGGCGCGAAGACGGCTACCTTGGCCATCTCTTCGGTATCGTGCAGGGCAACTTCTACCGCGAATTGCGCGCCATGAGCGCGGAACAAATCGCCTCGCTCGATCTGCCCGGCATCGCGATCGGAGGGCTTTCGATCGGCGAGCCGAAAGATGCCTATCTTGAGTACCTCGAGTTCACGGCACCGCTTCTGCCTTCAGAAAAACCGCACTATCTCATGGGCATCGGTACTCCCGATTACATCATCGAGGCAGTGCGCAACGGGATCGATATTTTCGACTGCGTGTATCCCACACGTACGGCGCGCAACGGGCTGCTTTTCACCTCTCGCGGACAAATAAGCATCAAAAAGGCGATGTATCGCGAAGATTTCAGCCCGATCGATCCCGAGTGTTCCTGCCGCGTGTGCAGGACCTACACCCGTTCTTACCTGCACCATCTCTTCAGGAACAATGAAATTCTGTACTCGATGGCGGCGAGCCAGCACAATCTGCACTTCTTGGGCGACCTTGTGCGCAAGATTCGCCTCGCTATCGAAGAAGACCGCTTCGAGTCCTTCGCCGCCGGCTTTTTGCGCGAGTATTCGAACGTGCGCACCGAAGAGTAGGGCAGCGGGCACAGATTTTCATAAAAAAGAGGGACCGCGGCATCCGCGCCTCGCCGGCGTGTCTGCTGCGATCCCTCTTTTGTCTTTCGCCACTGCGTGCGAGCCGCGTACAGCTCCAGAATTTAAAGCTCTAGAAGTTAGCCTTCTCGATTTTCACCACTTTATAGCTGAATTTGCGCTCATTGATCGTAAAATTGAGCGTGTCTCCGACCTTGTGGTTCAAGAGGTGCTTGCCGAGCGGTGACAGGTAGGAGATCACTTGATTTTCGGGGTCTGATTCCCAGGGACCGAGGATCGTGAAGCCTTCCGGTTCTCCCGACACAGTATTCTTGAGCGAAATCTTCGTGCCAAAGGAGATGTTCGTGATATCGACGTGCTCCGGGCCGATAATCTGGGCGCGATCCAGTTCATTCTTGAGCTTTCCGACCTTCGAGTTGAGCTCATCCTGTTTCTCTTTCGCGGCCTTGTACTCGGCGTTTTCGCGCAGGTCTCCGAGCGACAGGGCGAAAGCGATTTCTTTCTGGTTCGCCGGGACATCGACCTCCATGATGTGGCCGAGAAGGTGCTTTTTCTCCTCATATTTCGCCGCCGTCACCATGAGGCCCCTTGACACCGTGAGGCGCTCGTTCCCGTCGTAGAACTTGATGTTCGGGAATCGCTCGCCGATCTTCTTTTTGAGGTCGAGCTTGATGGCCGGGTCGACTTCCTTGATGTCTGAGAGCATCGAGTAGACGCGCTCGGTCACCTGCTGGGGCGCGTCGCTGAGGAACTCCTCGAGGTCCTTGTCCTTGAACAGGATATTCTGGACAAGCTTGTTGATTTTCCGGTTCTCGGTGGTGTCCTTGTGGCTGTCGATCTCTTTGAAGGTGATGTCGAGAATGTGGAGCTGCGTGAGGATGATCTTCTCGCGAACGATGCCGAGCTCTTTGAGCCAGGGCTTGTCTTTGAGGTCCTTGGCGAGCCAGAGGAAGGCCTCTCGCATGTCCTTGTAGTTTTCGACGATGAACATCGCCATCCTCTTCAGCTTTTCCTGTTCACCCGCGGATTCGAGCATTTCGAGCATCTTCGCGGTTCGGGCGTAGGGGAGCAGCTGGATGTAGACATCAGGCCAGTTCGGCACAAAGGTCTTGATGCTCTGCGTGAACTGATTCTTGAGTTCCGTGTCCTTGAGCGAGAGGTAGACCGGAACGATGCTGTCCTTCACCTGAGCGAAGAGGTCGGCGAATCGGAGCGTGACATACTGCTGAAGGCGCGTGTGGTTCGTCGAGAGTTCCTTCATGAGGAGATAGGAACCGATGACAAACTCGTTCGCCTGGGCCAGCTTGAGGAAGGACACGAAGTAGGAGAGCATGTCTTCGAAATAATCGGAGTCGATGTCCTCGCTGAGATCGATGTAATCTCGGAAAAACTGGACGCGCGCGAAGAAGTTCTTCTCAGCCTTGAACTGCGTGTAGATCTTCTCTTCGAAGGAGAGCGGGCGGTCGCGGACAATGAATGTCGAGATGTCGTCCTGAGCGTTGCCGAACATCTGGTCTGTCTTGACGATCTCCTTCGCGCGCGAGTTCCACGAATTCCACTCCGAAAGCGAGAGCACCGACGGCACGAGCTCGGCCTTGATGCGCTTCATGTCCGCGCGGTTGTCGAAACTCTTGATGATGATCTTGATCGCCCAGGCAGGGTCCGCCTTCACCTTGTCGCGGAGTTTTTCCTTGGGCCAGGTCGCCTTCAGCACCCAGATGTGATCCTTCGCGAGAGTGGTGAGGCTGTCGAACGCCATTTTGAGCGACATGTGGTGATTTCTCGACTTCGCGAAGTCGACCACGATCTCATCGTTCGTGATGTTGGAGATGCGCCCGATATTCCAAGTCCTGTGGAACACGAAGTTGCCCTTGTCGAAGGCGATCCGTTTCTCGAAATCGGAGATTGCCTCGTGCAGGGAGCGGTAGCTCTGATTGATGTTCGAGAGCCGCACGCACTCATCGAACATTGAGTGGCCGGAGTAAATAGCGGTGTAGCAGTCGACGAACTCTTTCCTGAGCGCCGGATTCCGCTCATCGTACTCGATGATGATTTTAAGAATGCTCAGCGCGGTTTCCCACTTTTCGCTCTTCTTGTACCAGGCGTACAGATCCAAAAGGAGCATCGCCGCCTTCTCCGGTGAGATCTGCTTGGCGATCTTGTTCTGCGCGTGGAGGAAGAAATCGAGATCTTCGGGAGAGAGCTCGATCAATTTGAGCCAAATTTCCTTGATGTTCGCGAAGAGGCCTTTGTTGATGTAGCGGATGATCGCCTTTTTATAGAAATCGATCGCCTCTTCAAAGAGGTCGTTTTTCTCTTTCCATGCGGCGATGAGCTGAGCGAGTTCCGCCTCCTCGGTGTCGATTCGGACGAGTTTTTCCCACACGCCGTAGCGCTCTTCGATCTTGTTTTCGTCCGTGTAGCACTCAGCGAGCTTCACGAGCGCGATGCGGTTGTCGCCGTAATCGAGAATGCGATTGCAGATGTACTCGATGATGTTGATCTTTTTGCTGTCGCTGAAGAGATCCATGAGCTGTACGAGGTAAGATTCATCCGCGGGCTGGCGCATGATGTTGAGCATTCCCGCGACATAGAGCGCGATGACGCTGTTTTTTGCCTGAGCGAGGTGATCGGTGCATACTTTAATGGCGTCATCGGCGAGGTTCTGCGCTGTCACTTCCTCAATGAAGCGATCGAGATCCTTCAAGCTTCCAATGGAATAATTCGCCATGAGCGTTCTGGTCCATTTTTCCTCGTTGAGCATCAACTGCAGTTTTTCAGTCAATGGAGATTCATCCATCATCTTCTCCTCTTCATCCTACATACAACGCGTAGATCGATTGATCAAGAATCTTGATCTTGAGCAGCACCGAGTGCAGCCCGCCTTCGTCACCATTCGCCTTCAGCGAATCAATCATCCAGAAATATCGATTGAGCAGTCGCGGCACCAGCGCGGTGCGCTTGGTCGGACTCTCTCTCAACTCGATTTCAAGCTGACGAACCCCGGCCGCGATCCTGTTGTATTCCGCGGAGCTGAGTTCTCGCTTGACGTTGAAAACACCCCAGATTTCAGAATAAACAGGTATCCATTCAGGGATATCGTTCTCAGGATATCCTAATTCCCGTATATTTTCAATGATCTTGAGGATGAATTCAGATTCGAGGAATTCAATTTCTATTGCTTGCGCATCAATAAAAAAAGCTTCCCGGAACAGTGCTTTCGACATGCGCGCCTCGCCGGCCATGGCGTAGGCGTCGGCGAGCTCCGCGAGCATCCTCGAGTCGCCGCGATTCGCCTGCACCGCGCGCTCCAGGTGGATGAGGGCGGTTTCTATATCGCCTGTGGCCTTGCGGGCTCGCCCCAACCTCAGGTCGAACGCGGCGCCGAGCGCGTCCTTCTCTTCATCAGGGAGCGCGAGATACTGGTCGAGCGCCATGCCGAAAACGCACCGCCTGTAGGCGTACCGCGCGGTCTCGAAGGGATCCCCAATGTGCGACAGAAACTGCAGAAATTTCTTCCACGAACCACAGAGAAAATCTCCTCGGTCGAGAAGGCTCTTCCCTTCGGGCATCTTGCTGAGCTGCTCTTTCCAAAACTGCATGCACTTCATCGCGAAGAGCACTTCAGGATGCTCAAAATCCGCTTTCAAAGCGCTCTCGAGAAAGGGTTCAGCGCTCTGTATGTCAGCATTTTTCAGGCTTTCATACGCGAGCGCGAGATTCTCTCCCGCCGAAGCACTCTGCTGAGGAGACTGGCGCGTCATGTGAGTGTATTTCTCCTTGATGATTATCTTTAAAGAAATAGTACCCGAGGCGCAATTTGCGCGTCAATGCGTATCTCGAATATTCAACGCCGAAAACCTGCGCCATTCTCGTCGCGTATGGAAAAGCTGAGAGAAACACGTTACTATCCAGAGTGTATGGAAAAGCCAATCATCGCTCCCTCAATTTTGTCCGCGGATTTCTGCGACATCCGGACCGCGATCGCCGATATCGAGATGTCGCGCTGCCCATGGATCCACCTCGATGTCATGGATGGCAGATTCGTTCCTCCCATCACCTTTGGAAGCAAGATGGTCGGAGACATCAGGGCGCGCACGAAGCTGTTTCTGGATGTGCATCTCATGATCGTAGAGCCTGAACGGCATGTCCAGGCCTTTATCGAGAGCGGCGCGGACGCGATCACCTTTCATCAGGAGGCCTGCGTTCACTCCCATCGGCTCCTGCAGCGAATCAGGGAATCGCGGAAGCGCGCGGGCATCTCCATTGTGCCTTCCACACCGGTCGGCTCGATTCTCCATCTGCTTCCCTTCCTGGACCAGGTGCTCGTCATGACGGTCAATCCTGGGTACGGTGGCCAGGAGCTCCTGCCTTTCTGTCTCGAGAAAGTGAAGGATCTCGCCGCGATCCGCGCCGCGCAAAAATTGAAATTCAACATCGCGATCGATGGCGGCGTCAATGCCGGCACGCTCTCGAGGATCACTGCGAGCGCGCCCGATGTGCTCGTCATTGGCAGCGCCTTCTTCAATGCGGAAAACAAGAAGGAAATGATCGAGAATATGCGGAATCAGTGGACAATGGCCATTGAAAACGAAGGTTCGATCCGCTAAGATCAACGCAGTTTCTGTCAATTAAAATAAATGTATGGGGCTTGTTGCAGATGAAAAAAACATTCGCCGGTATCGCGTTGCTGTTTATCCTTCTCTTTTCTCTCAGCGCCCAGAGCGCGCCTCACTCCATGGAGGCTTTCAGTTCAGCCTTCGATGCCTACCGGCGAGGAGAATACCAAAGCGCGGCGAGCGCGTTCGTGCGGCTGTCCCAGGACGAATCCGAGAACGCGCTGGCACCCGAGAGTCTCTTCATGGCAGCCCAGTCGTACTTCAACGCCGCCGATTATCCCACCGCTTACAGCACCTGCGAAGAATTCTTGCAGAAGTATCCGGCGCACGCAAAGACTCCTGATATCGAGTATCAGCTTGGTAGAATCTTGTACAAAACGAAGGATTACCAAGGCGCGGTCGCGTCGTTCGACCGTTTTTTAGAAAAGTATTCGGCCAACCCTCTCGAACCTTCCGCCCTCTTCTGGAAAGCCGAGAGCTATTATCAAATGGGCGATGTCGCGGATTCATATCCGCTTTTCAATGAGGTCATCTCCCGGTGGCCAGAGTCGGAGAAAGCATCGCTGGCGCAGTGGAGACTCAACGTCATGGGGCTCGAGGTCCGAGAAGCGAAGCTCATGCGCGTCGCGGAATTTGAGAGCCAAACAAAAGAATCTCTCGATATATACCGGTTTAAAATCGATGCCATCAATGAGGATCGATACTTGAAGTGGTATACTGCCTATAGGCGGTCGAGGCAGCTCTCGCAGGCTTCTGCGCTGTCGCAAGCTGATGCCGAGATGATCGCCAACAACCAGCGCTTGAGTGTGCTTCTCGACGCGAAGCAGAAGGCGCTCAACCTATTGATCTCCCGCCTCATGGAATACTTGAAAGGATTATCACGATGAAGCGTGCCATAATGTTGTGTATGCTCATGTTCGCCGCAGGTCTCGGGATGGCCGCCGCCATCGATATCAAGGATGGACTCGTGCGTATCGCGACCGATGACCTTACGCTCCGACCGATGCTGTATCGCCTGGTCAATGTCGCCGGAAAGTCGAAATACGAGCCGCTCTGGTACGATGGCGATCCGAGAACAAGCTTCATTGTGGCCGATGTCGACGGCAGAATCTATAGAATGGGCTCCTCGCAGGAGTACCAGACCATTCAGCGCCGCATCTCGAACGGCATCGAGATCGAGTATAAATCGATCACCACGAGGGTCACGCAGAGAATCATGTTCGCCGCGCTGGCCGGTTCGAGAGTGGCCAACGGCTTCACCATCGAGCTTCAGGTAGATAATTTTACGTCACGCGATATCAAGGTGAGCCTCAAGGAAGTCTGCGACACCTGGCTTGGCGAGAAGCAAAGCAATCACTTCGCCCTCAAGTCCAACCCGAATGTGATCGACGAAACATCGCTCGATGCGAGTTCGAACGAACCCTATGTCGTTTCTCCCGGGCAAAACGCTTCTATCGCGCTCCTTCTAAACACCACGCAGGGCCCGGACTCGGTGATTATCGCGAACTGGAAACGCCTCAGCGACTCTCAATTCGCCTACGATTCTGAACTGATGCGAGGTTTCACGCTCGCGCCATATTCGACCAACGATTCCGCGCTGGGGCTTTACTGGAATGAGCGAATCGTGCCCGCTAAAGGCTCGGTCAGTGTCGCCAGTCAGTGGCTGACTGGAGGGCCCGGGAGCGAATTCATGCCCTGGCTTGCTCAAAATTACACGCCACCTCCCGCGCCAGACGCTTCCATCCCGCAAGACTCGACCGCCGATCAGACTACAGCCCCCACCGACCAGTCGCAATCGGCACTTCCGGCTTCAACGGCCTTCGATGTGAGCGATATTGAGGCCGTCATCAACAAGATCGACAGCGCGCTCCAAAATATCGACACGCTCTCGGAGGCCGATCTGCAATCAATTCTCAGTGAGCTGGATACCTTGGGAGGAACCACGGCTGGCTCCTCAAGTCCTGCAAATAAGTGAATCTGACGGAAGGGACAGGCACCCCAAATGAGAGCAGTAGTTCAGCGCGTGTCGGACGCCTCGGTAACCTACTGTCGCGGCGGGCAAGAGTCGGATCAGCGTCCGCTGCCGGAAGAGTCGCTCTGCGGAAGCATAGCCCGTGGTATCATCGCCTACATTGGAATCGGCACCGACGACACTGAGCAAGACGCCGTGTATCTCGCGGATAAAGTCGCGCATCTGCGCATTTTTATGGACGCTCAGGAGAAGATGAATCTATCGGTTCTCGACCTCGGGCTCGAAGCGCTCGTCGTCTCTCAATTTACGCTCTACGCGGATGCCCGGAAGGGTAGGCGGCCCTCCTACTCCCTCGCAGCAGAACCGCGATTGGCGGACGCGCTCTATCAGCGCTTCTGTGAAGAACTCACGAAGCTCGGCGTGCACGTTCAGACCGGCAAATTTCAGGAGATCATGCGGGTTCGGTATACCAACGAGGGCCCTGTAACCATTCTGCTCGATTCAAAGAAGCTCTTCTGAGGCTCGCATCGCCTCGCTTCGCCTCCGATTCCAGCCGCGCTTGCCACGCTCGCCATAAAAAAAGAGCCGCTCCTCTGGGAAGCGGCTCTTTTCAATTCTCAAGCGCGATTATTTATTCTTTGAACCACGGGGGCGTCCGCGGGATCGCTTCTCGCCTACGGCGGTAGCCTTCGCCGAAGCTTTCTTGGCCGCGGTGGTTACCGTTGCCGCCTTCGAGGGGCGTCCGCGCTTCTTCTGACCCTTCTTCGCGGCGAGCGCATCCTCGACCACTGCCTGTGCGGCGGCCAGCCGAGAAATGGGCACTCTGTAGGGGGAGGAGGAAACGTAGTTCATCCCGACTCTGTGGCAGAACTTGACTGAAGTGAGATCGCCGCCGTGCTCGCCGCAGATTCCGACTTTGAGCTTCGGTCTAGAGGTGCGTCCCTTCTCGATTCCCATCCGAACGAGCATTCCAACGCCGTCCTGATCGAGGCTCTGGAAGGGATCGGCCTTGAACACGCCCGCCTTTTTCTCATCCACATAGTCGGGAAGGAATTTGCCGGCGTCATCGCGCGAGAGTCCGAGCGTCATCTGGGTGAGGTCGTTCGTGCCGAAGGAGAAGAATTCCGCGACATTCGCGATTCTGTCCGCGAGGAGCGCGGCGCGCGGCACTTCGATCATCGTGCCGACCATGTACCCGAGGGTGAGGCCAGACTTGGCGATGATCGCGTTGGCGACTTCGCGGGTCCTGGTTTCGAGAATCTTGAGTTCCTTGTCGTCGATGACGAGCGGAATCATGATCTCGGGGAGAACCTTCACGCCCTTCTTCGTCATGTTGACGGCAGCGGAGATGATCGCGGTGACCTGCATGTCGAGAATCTCAGGGTAGGTGATGGTGAGGCGGCAACCGCGATGACCGAGCATCGGGTTCGCTTCGTGGAGCTGCTCGACGCGCTGCACCACTTTATCGAGCGGAACGCCGATCGCGTCGGCGAGGGCCTTCTGGCCTTCCTCATCGTGCGGCACGAACTCATGGAGCGGCGGATCGATGAGGCGGATGGTGACGGGGAGACCGTCCATCGCCTTGAAGATGCCCTCAAAGTCCTTCGTCTGGAAGGGGAGGAGCTTCGCCAGTGCCTTCTTGCGGCTCTCGACGTCATCGGCGATGATCATTTCGCGGATCGCGAGGATACGCTCTTCGGAGTCGAAGAACATGTGCTCGGTGCGGCAGAGGCCAATGCCTTCGGCGCCAAGCTCGCGAGCCTTCTCAGCGTCGTAGGGCGTGTCGGCGTTGGTTCTCACTTTGATGGTGCGGATCTTGTCGACCCACGACATGAGGGTGGTGTAGGCCTTCGGGGGTTGCGGTTTGATGAGCTTGAGCTGGCCAATGTACACATTTCCGGTGCCGCCGTCGAGAGTTACATAGTCGCCCTCTTTGATGACAGTTTTGTCGACGCTGAAGGTTCCCTTCTCGTAATCGATATCGAGTTTTTCGCAGCCGACGATGCAGCTCTTGCCCCAGCCTCGGGCGACGACTGCGGCGTGGCTGGTCTTGCCGCCGGTGGCGGTGAGGATGCCCTGTGCGGCGTGCATGCCGCCGACATCTTCAGGGCTCGTTTCCTTGCGGACAAGGATGACCTTTTCGCCCTTGGCCGCCCAATCTTCGGCGGTCTTCGCGTTGAAGACGACTTTTCCGGTGGCGGCGCCAGGAACGGCGTCGATGCCCTGCACCACGAAGGCTTTTTTCAGTTCTGCGGGGTTCGACTTATCGATCATCGGATAGAAGATGCCCTCGATGTCCGACGCTTTGATGCGCAGTACAGCCTCTTCCTTCGTGATGAGCTTCTCTTTGACAAGGTCGACAGCGATCTGGAATGCGGCGATCGGGCTTCTCTTGCCGGTGCGGCACTGCAGCATGTACAGCTTGTTTTCTTCGACGGTGAACTCGAGGTCCTGCATGTCGCGGTAGTGTTTCTCGAGTTTTCGGCGGATATCGACCAGCTGCTTGTAGACTTTCGGATCGCGCTTGTCGAGCTCGGCGAGCTTGATCGGCGTGCGGATGCCGGCCACGACGTCTTCGCCCTGGGCATTCACGAGGTAATCGCCGTAGAAGAGGTTTTCGCCGCTGTTCGGGTCGCGGGTAAAGCAGACGCCGGTGCCTGAGGTGTCGCCCTTGTTGCCGAACACCATCTGTACGACGTTGACTGCGGTTCCCTTGATTCCGACGAGTTTTTCAACTTTCCGGTAGGTAACGGCTTTATCGGCCATCCAGGAATTGAAGACCGCGTCGATGGCGCCCTTCAGCTGCTCGTAGGGATCCTGGGGGAAATCGGCCTTGATGTGCTCGCGGTAGATTTTCTTGAATGCCTTGATGAGCGAGTCGAGCTCTTCTTCGTTGACATCGGTGTCGTTGATCTTCTGGCCAGCGGCGACTTTAAGCCTCGGCCTCGTCATTTTATCTTTAACCGCGCCAAACGCGTTGTCGAACTCTTCGCGCTCGATTCCCATGGCGGTCGAACCGTACATCATGATGAAGCGCCGGTACGCGTCGAGTGCGAACCGGCGGTTGCCGGTTTTCGCGGCGAGGCCTTCAACCGAGGCATCCGTGAGTCCGAGGTTGAGAATGGTCTCCATCATGCCAGGCATCGAAACAGGCGCGCCTGAGCGAACGGATACGAGGAGGGGATCGTTCGGATCGCCCAAGGTTTTCTTCGTTATCTTTTCGAGGTCTTTGAGGTGCTTCTGCACTTCTTTTTCGAGGCCCTCCGGCCACTGCTTTCCGCTCTTGTAGTAGAGATCACAGACTTCCGTGGTGATTGTAAATCCAGCCGGGACCGGCAACCCAATTTTTGTCATCTCGTGAAGGCCCGCGCCTTTTCCGCCGAGAAGTTCTTTCATGGTGCCATCGCCTTCAGCGACACCCGCACCGAACGCATACACAAATTTTTTCTTGGGCATGAGGTTTTTCCTCCAATGAATAAAAGGGGCTGACGAATATATAATTCGTCTTTTCGAAAAACTAATCGAAAGAGTAGAATTAGTCAAGATATATATAAATAACGTTATTTATTAATTAATTATTTATAAGTTGATGCTTTGGCATGAAATCCAGAACGCACTGATGATTTTTATTTCCAGGAAATATCGATTTCAGGGGGCAGATTTGCGGTAATTAGATCGGACATCGAAGATTCGACGCTCGATTTTTTGCCGCTTGTAGAGACTTTGAGAAAATCGCCATTTGTCACGGCGATCTGCGGGGCGGCATTGGGACATTCGAGGGAAAAACTAAAGCGATAGGGCGCCAATTCTTCTGCGATCGATGCTTTCATCTGCGGGTCGATCGCGGGAATTTCATTTCCGAATTGAATCGTGAAGTGCGAGATTCCGTTGTCTTGTCGATACTGGACAAGCTTGCCTCGAGGATCGAGATAATTCGCTAGATTCGTTGGCGAATCGAAGGACAGCGCGAAGGAGATGATGGTGTTGTCTCCTTTTTCGGACTTCGCGTAAGACTTCAGCGCGACCCCCGGCATGCCGGAAAGGCTCTTTTCAATATCTTCGCGCGAGAGAGGAAGCGGGAGCGCGGAAGTGGATTCGAGACTGCCGAGCTGCGAGAATTCCTTCGATATCTGATACTCGAGCGAGATTGTGCCCGCGCCCTTCGCGTCGATTTTAGCCGACGCGTCGATTCCCATGCACGACGCGATTAGGAGAGGAAGCAACACAGCAACCAGCATTCCCGTGACTTTCTTACTATATTTCTTCATACGAGCAATCCTCTCATCCATATACTTCGCTGTGCGTCTGCACATCGTACATTTCGACAGGGTAGTGGTCTTCAACGAACACAACCGCGTCTCGGAGCACCTTTTCGCCAAATTCCGAAGAATTCGAAACGAGCGCGGCGCCCATTTCAGCAAAGCTCAGCGAGTCCTGAAGGTCGACCTCCGCGCATGATACACGGTAACGATGGTGAAGCTTGTCCTTGATGCCAAGAATCACTCTGCGTTTGTCCTTTAATGTCGCCGTTTCATTCAGTTTGAGCACCATGCGCAGCATTGAAACAACCATTCTGCATAATAGTATCACGCGGGCTTCTTCTTGACAGCCCCCGATTGCAGGGGTATTGTCCACAGCATGAAAAGAAGACTTATAACTTCAGCACTTCCTTATGTAAATAATGTCCCTCATTTAGGCAATCTTATTCAAGTATTATCCGCTGATGTTTTTGCTCGATTCTGCAGACTCAAGGGGTATGAGACACTCTACGTGTGCGGAACCGACGAGTATGGCACCGCGACGGAGACGAAGGCGCTCGAAGAGAAGGTGACGCCTCGTGAACTCTGCGATAGGTTCCATGCGATTCATCGCGACATCTATGCCTGGTTCGAGATCGCCTTCGATACCTTTGGCAGAACGTCCACTCCTGAACATACTGAAGTCACTCAGTCGATCTTTCTCGACCTTGAGAAGAATGGATATATCACGAGTCAGACGATGGAGCAGCTCTACTGCGACACCTGCGGCCGCTTTCTCGCTGACCGGTATGTGCGGGGCACCTGCCCCCACTGCGGGTACGAAGGTGCGCGAGGCGATCAGTGCGAAATGTGCGGCAAGCTCCTCGATCCCATGGAATTGATCAACCCTCAGTGTGTCACTTGCGGCGGGACACCGCATCCCAAATCGACCACGCACCTCTACATCGATCTCCCCGCGATTCTCCCCAAGCTTGAATCATGGATGAAAGAGGCGAGCGTCAAGGGCTTTTGGGCGAACAACGCGGTTCAGATGACACAAGCGTGGATTCGCGACGGGCTGCACCCGAGAGCCATCACCAGGGACCTCAAGTGGGGAATCCCGGTTCCAAAAAAAGGATTCGAGAATAAGGTATTCTATGTCTGGTTCGATGCCCCTATCGGCTACATCTCCATGACCGCCAAGCTCGCCAAGGAGCAAGGCTTCGACTGGAAATCGTGGTGGCAGAATTCTGAAGACGTTGAGCTCTTCCAGTTCATAGGAAAGGACAATATACCCTTCCATACGGTAATTTTCCCATCCTCGCTTCTTGGAAGCGGAAGCCCGTGGACGATGCTCCACCACATGTCGAGCACTGAATATTTGAACTACGAAGCCGGAAAATTCTCCAAATCGAAGGGTATCGGCGTGTTCGGCACGGATGCCGTGGAAACAGGCATCCCCGCCGATGTGTGGCGCTTCTACATTTTCTGGAATAGGCCTGAGACCTCGGATTACACCTTCACCTGGGCCGATTTTGAGGAGAAGGTGAATGGCGAACTCATAGGCAACCTCGGTAATCTTGTGAACCGAACGCTGACGTTTGTCTCCCGATATTACAATGGGGTCATTCCCGAGGGTGCCGCGGATGAGGCGTTCTGGAAGGAAGTCATTGAACGGGAACAGCGCGTTACCCAGCTATTTGAGCGGGCTGATCTGAGAGATGCGCTCAGGGAGATTTTCGGCATCGCCGACATCGCGAATAAGCGATTCCAGGACGAAGAGCCGTGGAAAGCGCGCAATGAGAATCCTCCCAAGGCAGCTTCTCTGCTAAAGGATCTTTGCTATGTGCTCAAGGACCTCGCGATCTTGATGCATCCCTATATGCCGAAGTCCGCCGAGCGGCTTGCGGCGTTTTTCGGGCTCTCTGTGGGGAAGGATGCGCTCACGTGGAAAGACCTGGGTCTCAACGGAATGCTCGCGAACGTGCAAAAACCCGAGGTGCTCTTCCAGAAACTCGAGCATGAGGCGATCGTGTCGCTGCGCGAGCGCTATTCAGGTTCGCAAAAGGAACGCGAGGAGCGTGCGAACGCGCCGGAGCTCAACGCTGCCACCGCAAGCGCAGTTCGCACATCCGCCGTTGCCGCCCCGGCTGCGGGAACCGAAGGGCCAGATCCTGCCAACGCGTCCAAGAACGCGGAGCCTGCCGCGCCTGCCCCCGCTGCGCAAGAGAACCCTGAAAAACGTTTCTCGGAGCTCATCGATCTCAGAGTGGCAAAGATCGTCAATATCGAGCGCCACCCCAAGGCCGACAAGCTCTACATCGAAACGCTCGATGACGGAAGCGGCAATCCGAGAACAATCGTGTCGGGCCTCGTGCCTTTTTACAGAGAGGAAGAGCTGCTGGGGAAACATATAATTCTCGTGAGCAATCTCAAGCCCGCGAAACTTCGCGGTGTTGAAAGCGCGGGAATGCTGCTCGCTGCCTCTGTCGATGGAGAAGAAGGTCACGAGCGCGTCGAGGTGCTCACGGCCCCGCACGCGCACCCAGGAGACAGAATTGTACTCGAAATGCCGCCCGACACCAGGGAAATTCTTCCAACCTCGGTACCTGCCAACATCGTTGATGCCTCGACATTCTTCTCGATTCCCATCGTCGCGAAGGACGGTTACGCATGGGTAGGCGAGAGCAGACTGAGCGTCGGGGGTGAGATGTTGAGGCTTGATAGCATAAAAGATGGGGAAATAGGCTGAACTCAGAGCGCGGCCATTTTATGCGATCAATCGAGAGCATCCATGTCGAACCAATACTGCATCCGCGCGACTGCGTGGATGCAGCCGCTCCGAGCACCTTCCTGCAGTCCAAGTTCTGGGGCCTCTTCAAATCGCGCACCGGCTGGAACTCCTACTCCTGCGACCTTCGCCTGAGCGACGGGGCCCGGCTCGAGCTTTTGGTGATGCGCAGACACATCGGCAGGTTTTTCAATTTTCTCTATGTGCCGTTCGGTCTCGGCGAACTTGAGTCCTCGCCCGACAGATGGGCACTCTTGGGAGATATCGGCCGGGCGCTGAGCGGACCTCTCGGCGGAACCGATCTCTTCGTGAGGTTCGATCTGCCGTGGATTACCAGCGACGGTTCCTCGGCGAGCAGCCATATCGAGAACCGGGAAGATGAGCTCAAAAAACATGGGATCGCGAAAGGCGTAGATGTTCAAGTTCCAGACACGGTAGTTCTCGACCTGTCGAAGAGTGAAGAGGATATCCTCGCCGGAATGAAGCCGAAGTGGCGCTACAATATCCGCCTGTCTGAAAAAAAAGGCATTGTCGTGAGCGAAGAGGGCGAGGGCGCCCTCTCGGAATTCATGCGCCTCTACCAGGCGACCGCGCACAGAGATAAAATCGCCATTCATCCCCGTTCCTACTATCAACAGCTCTTCGCGACAGCTTCGCAGATACAGGCAGAAGCGAGCGCTGGAGCACTCCCCAAGGCCGCGATTCCTCGGCTCAGCCTCTATGTCGCTCGCCATGAGGAAGAAGCGCTCGCCAGCATCATTGTCCTCGAGGCAGGAGACAGCGCCACCTACATGTACGGAGCCTCGTCGGACAGCAAGCGCAATTTGATGCCAACCTACGCGCTGCAGTGGCATGCCATTCTCGCCGCGAAGCGACGAGGAGCGATTTCATACGATTTTTTCGGAATTCCGCCTGGAGCCGAAGATCCTGCGCACCCCATGGCGGGGCTCTATCTCTTTAAGACTGGTTTTGGCGGCGATATCGTCCATCGACTCGGCGCCTACGATGTCATGCTGCATCCCATGCTGTACCACGCCTTCAGATCGAGCGAATCGCTGCGCATGCTCTGGCACAAAAAATTGAAAAAGGGCGCCAGAAGGGTGTTGCGGAATCTTTTCAGAGCAGATCGATCGCGCGCATAGCCGCTCGCCGCTTGCGCAACCCTGCGGGTTCAGCGAGATTCCGAAAAAACAAACCCCTCAAATCCAAACAGCGAGGCCGATGGAGATTCCCACGCATCGAGGGCCAAACCGGCTTTTCTGCAGAGCTGTTTGAGAAATGTCGCGCGGTCCCATCCAAATTCTTGAGGAACCTGGGGAAGGAGCACGCCGGATCTTCCATGGGCTGAAATCAGCAATCCGTGACGCCCAACTTCGATGTTCCCAGGCTTGATGGGTTCGAGCGGAGAGAGGAGGGTGATCTCGATTTCCAGAAGCGGAAGCTCATCCTTCCTCACGGGCATGAATCGAGGATCTTCTGAGGCTGCCGCCCAAGCCATCTCCGCGATAGTTTCGCAGAGCGGCAACTCGCTTCTCATCCTGCCGATGCAGCCGCGCAGTTCGCCGCGTTCCTTGAGCGTGACAAACGCGCCGCAGCGTAGGGTGTTCGCGAGTTTGGGGGCAGCCGGCGGCAGTTCGGAAAAAAGCTTGGACCTTAGCACCGACCGAGCATACTGCAGCAACAGCTTCTGATCGTCGGAATTCATTGAGAATCGCATAGCGCACTACCTTATAAAGCGTATCGCGCCATATCCTACCACAGGTTCGTCTGTATGTTCTCGATAGGCGGCTGAATTGCGGTATTCGAGCAGCTCCGGACGGGAGCGGGGGTTCGCGATGAGGAAGGAGCGAATCGCCGATTCGGCGCAGAATGAGTGTTTTGCCGTATTCACGCCGTGGAACATGGAGTGTTGTTTCACCTGGAGAGAAGCGATGAACTCTTTGGACAGCGTGTCGCACTCTTCGGGCGTGTCGCTGACTGCCAAATCCGAAGAGATGACCAAAACCGAATCTTCGCTGTGGCAGAGCTGTATTTCTTTCATGAGATCGACCGCTGTGGCGATCGTGCTGTCGCTCCATCCTGAGATGATGAGGGGAAGGATAGGGACTCCGGGAAACAGGTATGCCGCGAACGGCAACTGCATCTCGATGGAGTGCTCTTCCAGATGGGGCAGATCGTCCTGGCGCAACGAGGATATTTCCTGGAGGAGATGCTGTTGAAGCGCCGCGTCGACGTTGAGCGTCGCACCGGGAATTTCAAATTTCGTAGATTCCGACAGGAAGACACCCTCTTCGTAAGGAAGGTGTGCCGCGCCCGCGATCACGATGACTGCTGGCTGAGCTCCCCGGAGCGCTCCCCAGGCGATGGCGGCGACCCTGCCGCTGTAGGGAAAACTTCCGTGTGGAGCGACAATCGCGCACGAGCGCGCGTCAGGCGGTGCCGAGGGGATTTCGAATTTCGCGATTTCCGAGAATAGTTGTTTTTCGTCACCCGGATAGAATATCCCCGCGAGCAATGGGCTTCGTGTCAAAATGTCGCTGCGCATCGATTGAACCTTTAAATTAAGTATATGTTTTTAACCGGATTATTCAAGAAATTGCAGAGCATTTATTTTTTTTCATAACTTCGCATTGCTTCGCGAGCGAAGCCAGATTAAGATTTGTTTCTGTGGAATCAGTAATTCAGGCACTCATGTATGAAGCCCGCCTCATAGATAATAGGCTCCAGCGCCTCGAGAACGAGTGTGCTTCGAGACCGAAGGGCAGCATTATACTCAAGCCGAGGTATCACGAAGTCTACGCGTATCTTCAGTGGCGGGAAGGACAGCAGGTCGTCAGCAAGTATCTCGGTAAACAAGATTCGTGGCAGTGCCGCTCCATGCAGGCGAAGATCATAGAGCGGAAAAAGTACGAAATAGAACTCAAATCCATGAAAGAAAAACAGCGCAAAGTAAAGCATCTTTTGCATGAAGCTCAAAAAATTAGTTGAAGATGCATGAAAAATAGGATAAAATGAACCAAATGAAGGATATCTATGCGATCCACCAGACCGAGTATGAGACCGCTCCTGAGTGCGTCGCCGCCGCCCCCGCTGTCGTAAAGCTGCTCGGGGAGCACACCGATTTTACTGATGGCCTGGTGCTCGCCGCGTCGCTCTCGCTCGAGGCCAGAGTGGCAGTATCCTTCAGGAAAGACAATTCTTTGCGATTTCACGCGGCCGATTTCAATGAGCGCAAGCGCGCAAACATCACTACGCTCAAGTACAAGCGAGAAGACCGCTGGGCGAATCACATCAAGAGCATCTGCGATTATTTCTGGAGAACCTTTCAGCTCGAACCGCGCGGCCTCAATGTAACGATCCAGAGTTCGGTGCCGCTTGGCCTTGGCCTGGGCATCAGCTCTTCCCTCAACATGGCTGCGGCTTTCGCATTCAAAACGATGTACGGATTGGATATCAAGCAGGATGAGCTCGCGTTCCACGCATGGAAGGCACAGTCGACGTTCTTTGAAACCGAGCTCCCCATCACCAACTACCTCGCGATCACCGCTCCGGCTGGCCGCAGCTTTTCGGTGATCGATCTGCGCACAAAGAAGCGCCGCGGAATCCAGTTCCTCCCAGAACCCTGGGAGATGGTGCTCACTGATTCCAAGGTTCCCAGGTCATCGGTCGACGCGGAACTCGCACAGAGAATCGCGGACTGCAACACCTGCCTCTCGGTCATTTCACCCAACAGCAGCAGGTCTATTCGCGAGATTCTTCCTCGGGAGCTCGATGAGCTGTTGGGAATTGTGCCGGAGAGAAAACGGCGCCGATGTCTCCATATCCTCGAAGAGGTCCGAAGGGTAGGCGACGCTGAGGAAGCGATCTCGAAGCAGGACTATCTCGGATTTGGGAAAATCGTCAACAAATCGCACGCTTCGCTCAGAAGTCTCTATGAGATATCGTGCCCCGAAATCGACTGGCTCGCGAAGAGGGCTCTCGAGCTCGAAGGCGTACTCTGCTCGAGGCTGGTGGGGCAGGGCTTTGGCGGCAGCACGCTCACCATTTTAAAGAATGAAGACAAAGAATTATATCATCATAAATTAGAAGAGTATGAGCGTATATTCGGATTCAGATCTATTGTTCATGAAGTTACGACTGGCGCGGGCCTTAGAATCCTCGAGCATTGATCCGGTACGATTCGTAATCCTCAACATGGAGTTCGCATGAAAATATTGCTGACGAATGACGATGGCGTGCAATCAGACGGACTGTACGCGCTCATCGATTCCTTGAATAAAATGAGAGACACAAATGGCAAGTCTCTCCATGAAATCTGGGTGGTAGCACCGGAGCATGAGCGCTCGGGAGTGAGCCACGCGATGACACTCAAAAAACCGACAAAGCTCCGCAGGCTGGGCGATTACCGCTACAGCTGTTCAGGGACTCCCGCGGATTGCATCATCGTGGCGGGACTGGGCGTGCTGCAGGAGAGTCCAGACCTGGTCATCTCCGGCATCAACAGAGGGCCAAATCTGGGAACTGACATCATCTATTCGGGAACCTGCGGCGCGGCGCGTCAGGCTGCCCTGGAAGGCATTCCCTCGATCGCGATTTCGTGCGCGGCGTTCGGTGATAATCTTGAGTACACTGGGATAACCACCTTTTTGACCGATCACCTCGAGAAGCTAGTCGCGCTCTGGAGGCCGGATTCGTTCATCAATATCAATGGCCCATCGACAGCCTGCGCCAATCTGAAGGCGGTGTGGACCATCCCGGGGAAGAACAGGTACCGAGACAATCTAAAGTGTTTCGACGGCGCGGATGGATACACCTATTGCTTTTTAGCCGAGGGGAGACAGGAGCGCACGCCTGATGTCTATTCAGATCATCACGCCATTTCGCAGGGGAATATCGCTATAAGCCTTGTCGAGATTCATCCCAGAGCCTTCCACGACCCATCGCTCAATGGAAGCTTCGTGTTTTGATATTGGAATTGATAGTTGTTCGAGATGTTGCGGATTCGGCTTAGTAAAAGGCCTTGACGAAATCTAGAAGTTTCGGGTATAGTGCCGACCGTTGCCCACGCCATCTTAGCTCAGTTGGCAGAGCGCGTGACTTGTAATCTCGAGGTCCCCGGTTCGATTCCGGGAGATGGCTCGAGGGACGGAAGTCCATCATTGGGGAGATTCCCGAGTGGTCAAAGGGGGCAGACTGTAAATCTGTTGGCTTTCGCCTTCGAAGGTTCAAATCCTTCTCTCCCCAAAACCTCCTCGAAAGAGGGGGTTTTTTTATTGGTGGTATCATGAGCGCACATTCGCAATCGCCTGAATACAGATTTGAATGTACTCGATGCAATGGCTGCTGCGGCGGGCAGCCGGGCTACGTATGGCTTTCTGTAGAAGATTTGGATACTCTTTGCAGGTATGCGCAGATGAGCAGGCGCGAATTTGCCTTAGCATACTGCAAACTAGTCGATATAGGATTAAAAGTGACCATAAGCCTGAAGGAGAAGCAAAACTACAACTGCATTTTTCTCGGCAGCGACGGGTGCGAAGTGTATGAGGCGAGGCCTTCGCAGTGTCGGACCTATCCGTTCTGGGAGTCTATCCTCGAAGAGGAGAGTGGGTGGGAGAAAGAGGGCGCTGAGTGCCCAGGGATAGGCCACGGCCCGCTCGCGTCGGCTGAGAAAATTATTGAGTCGCTCCGCGTGCGCCGAGACAATCCTCCGCTCGATGCCAGATACACTCAGGGACTCGAGGATCTCGTCGACGCTTGGGGAGCGCAATGAAGCTCCACAGACTCACCCGCAGAGCGATGTATCTCGCCTTTGTCGCCTTAATCGTAGTCGCCGCCTGCCTGGCGCTTCTTCTCTTGCCTCCCTATCGAAGATCAAAGGTTGAACTCAGAGTCAACAGAGGCACAAGTCTGAGCGCTGTCTCGAAAGATCTCAAAGTTGCGAGGATCATACCCTCATCGAAGATATTTACCCTCTATATGAGGGTTATGGGCGCTGACAAATCCATAAAGCCCGGGCTGTACCAATTTGATCCGCTTCTTCCCCCTGTCGAAGTCGCCAAGAAGCTCATACGCGGTGATATCGTATCTGAAAAAATCGTCATCCCCGAAGGCAGAACCGCGAAACAGATCGCGCTTCTGCTGGAGGAACACGGCATAGTTCCCTCGGAGGCGTTCATCCAGCGGGTCAATGATCCGGGATTCGCCGCATCGCTCGGAATCTCCGCTCCGAGCTGTGAAGGTTATCTCTATCCGGACACGTATTTTCTGGAGAAAAACAGCAATCCCGACGACATTATCCGACTCATGGTCAATAATTTCAGAAATGCCATAAAAAGGATTACCGACGCGAAGCCGAATGGAGATCAATTGTCACCTTCTGAGCTCTACAGCAAGGTTATCCTCGCTTCCATTGTCGAACGCGAGTACCGGCTGCCAGAGGATGCCCCCGTCATTTCCTCGGTTTTTAATAATCGCCTCGCGAAGAAGATGCCGCTTCAATCCTGCGCGACTGTGGTGTATGTCCTCACCGATCATCTTGGGCGACCACATCCGTCGGGAGTCTACTATAATGACCTCAAGATCAAAGACTCCTATAATACCTATATTCACAAGGGTTTACCTCCAGGGCCGATATCGAATCCGGGCGAGGTGAGTCTGCGCGCGGCACTCTATCCCGCGAGGACAGACTATCTTTATTTCAGGCTCGACGACTCGGGAAGCGGCAAACACCGTTTTTCCCGCACCTTGGAAGAGCACAATGATACCGCGTTAATTCCGAAGGGGCTGTGAGGGGTATGGCGCGCATTTCCGCTGAGCTGCGACAGCAGATCCTCGACAAAACGGATTACCTCTCAGTGTACCAAGAGCACATGAGGCTTCAAAAAAAAGGTAGTTCTTATTGGGGACTCTGTCCGTTCCACTCTGAAAAGACGCCATCATTTTCGGTCAGCGCTGACACCGGGCTCTTTTACTGTTTTGGGTGCCACAAGGGCGGCTCGGTCATACAGTTCCTCATGGATGTCGATAAACTGGGCTATGGCGAAACGATGGAGGAATTGGCCAAGCGCGCGGGTATTCAAATAAAAATTGAAGAATCGGAATACGCGAGCGAAGCTGAAAAGAGTCGCCAGGCACTTCTCGAACTCTACGACAGGCTTTCGAAAACGTTCCAGTGGTTTCTCTACGAGCATCCATCGGGCAAGCAAGCCCTCGATACGCTGCATTCGCGCGGGCTCTCGGATTCGCTCATCAAATCGTTCGGGCTGGGCTATGCCCCCGCGAATCGGCAGTGGCTCTACTCGTTTTTAAGGACGAAGGGCTACTCAGACAATTTCTTGCGACAGAGCGGACTCTTCGCGAAGAGCGATCAGACGTGGCCGCTTTTTGCGCACCGCATCATGTTCCCCATTCGCGACTCGAAGGGAAGGGTCATCGCCTTCGGCGGTCGAATCATGGACAAGGATGGGCCTAAGTACATCAACAGCCCTGAAACGATTATTTTCAAGAAACAGGATACGCTCTTCGCGTTTTCGGATGCGCTTGAGACGATCAAGAAGCAGGATGAGGCGATCATCTGCGAAGGGTACATGGATGCCCTCTCGTTTCACGCGGCTGGCCTGACCAACGCGGTCGCGCCTCTGGGAACAGCGTTTACGAGCCATCAGGCCATGCTGATTCGTCGACGAGCGTCAGCCGCGGTGCTCTGTTTCGACACGGATTCAGCCGGGCTCGTTGCCGCGGAGCGAGCCTGCGCGATCGCGACCGCAGCGGGGCTGGAAGCATCCGTGCTCCTCCTCTCGGAGGGCAAGGACGCTTCAGAAATACTAGAGAAAATGGGGGCGGGGGAGTTGACGAGAATGGCGAAAAATACTATAAACGCTGGACATTTTCTGCTTACGCGCGCCAGTCAAAATTTCGACATCTCGACAATGGAGGGAAAAGCGAAGGCCGTTTCTTTCTTATTCCCCTTCCTCGATGCGCTGGATTCCGATGTGCGGCGTCAAGAATACATCAAGGAAATAGGAAAAGAGCTCGGAGTGAGCGCACACGCGGTCGAGATGGATTATAGTAAAGCTAAAGCGACAGGAACATTCCGGCAGAGGACAGAGAGCGTCCAGAACTCTCCGCAAACAACAGCTATTTCCGCGCGGACCGCGGACCTTGTTTTTCTTGCGGCGATTCTATTGTCTGAAAACCCCTTTCGAATTCTCTCGAGCGAGCTGAAGATCGAGAGAATAGAGGACGCGAGGGCCAGGGACCTCTACACGGCGATCGCGGATGCCCAAAAAGAGGGAATTCGGGATATCGAAGGGATTCTCTCGCTGTGCGCGGATGATGCGGCGGTTCGATTTGTGAGAGAAATCGATGCGTCTGGCGAACTGAATGACAATTTTGAGCGGATTATTCAGGATAGCCTTGCGCAAAAAAAGAAAAACGCGCTCGAAAAAGAAAGGCAGAAGTTTGTCAGCAAATTGCACCAGAATACAGAAGCTGAATCTGAAAAGAAAATTTTAGAAGAAATTATGAAAATAGACGCTGAATTGAAAATCACGGGAGGAGATGTCAATGAGTGATATAGAACTCGATCCCGCCATTACCAAACTCCTCGATTACGCTAAAGAAAAAAAGACGATCAGTTTTGACGAGCTCTCGGACATGCTTCCCGAGCAGATTCTCAATTCAGATAAAATGGAAGCGATCATCAATCTTCTTGTCGGCAGCAACGTGAAAATTGAAGAAGAAGTGCAAATCGAAGAAGAACCGCTTCCCAAGACTCCCGTCGTACCTCTGAAGAGCAAGATGGTCGCCAATGACAAGGAGATGGCCAGCGACGACCCAGTGCGGCTCTATCTGCGAGATATCGGCCGAGAAAACCTGCTCACGGCAGAACAGGAAGTGGAACTTTCGCGTACGATGGAGCAGGGCGAAAACATCATTAAAAATACTCTGAGAAAATCCGGCATGCTCATCCCGGAATTCCATCAAATTATCGCGAAAGCCACTCGAAAAGAGCCGAAGGATCTCTCGCTCCAGAAAAAAGAGAACACCGAAAAAATCGCTGAGCGTAGAAGGCTGAATCAGTTTTACAAGGAACTGATCGATTCCTGCGCGCCGGACCTCAGGCTCTATACCGAACAGAAAAAATCCATCATCGCGAAGGGCGGCGATATCTTCGAGGATCAAGAACTCAAGGATATCAAGGCTCGAATTCTCGTGTTGGTGAACCAAGCCGACATACACCCTGAAGAGATCAGCGCATTCTCCGAGAAATTCATCGCCGCGGCGAAAAAAATCATCCGCTACCGCAAGGAGCAGGACCGGATCGAGGGCATTCTTCAGGTGGTGTCTTCTAAAGACCTGCGCGCGCTCGGCCGAAACCTCACCATCAAGGAGAAGCGCGAAGAGATCGAGCAGCGCCTTGGGCTCAACGCCGAAGAGATTAAGGACCGCATCCGCCAGTTGCAGGTGAATGAAAAAAAGCTGAAGGACATCGAAAACAACTTCGAGACGCCGATCGACAGGATCATCGCGATGGCGCGGGAAGTGAACCGCGGCCGCAAGATGATGAAGAGCGCCAAAGATAAGCTCATCAAAGCAAATCTAAGGCTCGTGGTGTCTATCGCCAAGAAGTACACGAACCGCGGCATGCAGTTCTTCGACCTGGTTCAAGAGGGAAATATCGGCCTTATAAAAGCTGTAGAAAAATTCGAGTACCGCAAAGGCTACAAATTCTCTACCTACGCCACATGGTGGATCCGTCAGGCGATTACCCGCTCGATCTCGGATCAGGCGAGAACCATCCGAGTTCCCGTCCATATGATAGAGCAGATCAACAAGGTGGTCCGTGAATCGCGCCAGCTGATGCAAAAATTGGGGCGCGAACCCACCGACGAAGAAGTCGCCGCGCAGCTTGGCTGGGAAATCGAGCGAGTCAAAGCGGTCAAAAATGTGGCCAGGGAACCGGTTTCCCTCGATACGCCGATCGGCGAAGACGAAGACTCGCTCCTTCAGGATTTCATTGAGGACAAAGAGGTTGAAAACCCGGCGGTTCAAACCGACTACAACCTCCTGCAGGAGCAGCTGCGGATGGTGCTCTCCACGCTTCCGAAGCGCGAGCAGGAAGTGCTGAGAATGCGTTTCGGGCTCGACGAGGGCTATTCATTGACATTGGAAGAGGTTGGCTTGTATTTTAATGTAACTCGAGAGCGCATACGCCAGATTGAGGCCAAGGCTCTCAAGAAATTGCGACAGTTTAAGCGCAGCCAAAAACTTCGCGATTATATAGACCACTAATCGAGGTGCACTATGTCCATGAGAATGGATGAAGTATTTGAAACTCTGAGGCAATACCAGGAAATGCTGAGCAAACGCGTCGAGCTTGAAAAACAGCTTGAAGCGATGCCGAAGACAATTGAGATCCAGAATCAGATGCTCTCACGCGAGAAGAAATCGCTCGCGGAAGTCAAAGAGCAGTACGATCTCTCCGAGGCGAGCCTGAAAGATCTTCGGCAGCAGCTCGAAGAAGCCGAGATCAAACGAGAGAATGCCGAAAAACAGATGGATGGCATCACGACGCAGCGAGAATACGATGCGGTGAACAAGGAGATCCGCGAAGCTTCCGAAAAGGAGCAGGATCTTCGGCGGCGAATCCAGGAAGAGGAGCGCCGTTTCGCCGATATAGACGATCGCATGCACCGCATCGAGATATCGGTATCCGCGCTCGAAACTGAGATCAATCAGAAGCGCGGCGAAATCGAGGCGAACAGCAAGACGATTTCCGACGACGTCGAGAATCTTCGGAGCGAGGAAAATTCACTCACGAAGGAACTCGAAGAGGACTTGAAATTCAAATTCGAGCGCATTATCCGAAGCAAATCTGGCATGGGCATTGTGCCGATCCACGGAGTCGTATGCACAGGCTGCCACATGATCCTGCCTGCCAGCTTTGTCAACGAGGTGCGTCAGGCCGATAAAATCGTATTCTGCCCGTACTGCTCCAGAATCCTCTTCTATGAGGAAACAGAGACTGATGAGTCGATGGAAGAAATCCTCACGGGTTCTCTCGTCGATCTCACCGAAGAAGAGTCCGAAGAGGCAGAAGATGCTGAGAACGGAGAAGAATCTGAAGAGACTTTGGGAAGATCGAAGCGAGGTTCTTCCCGGAAAAAAAGAACTCAGAGCGAACCGGTGATCGACAATGATTTCCTTGTCGATTCGATGGATGAATGAGTGATTATTGAGGCGGGCCGAGCTGCCGCAGGAGCGATCCTGAGGAAAGTCCGGGCTCGGAAGGGTTCGATGCCGGATAACGTCCGGGGCAAAGGTGGTTTTGCGTCCGCTTGCGCGGGCGCGGTGCTGCTTTTGTACAGATAGTGCCACAGAAAACAAACCGCCGCATAATGCGGTAAGGGTGAAAAGGTGAGGTAAGAGCTCACCGCATTTCCAGCAATGGAAGTGGCATGGCAAACCTCATCGCGAGCAAGGTCAAACAGCGACGGATTACCCGTCCTCGCTGCCGCAGGGTAGCGAAAACGTCGCGGGTAGACCGCTAGAGTGCATCAGCAATGGTGCACCGAGAGAGATGGCAGCTGGACATTGAGCACGCTCAATGTTTACAGAACCCGGCTTACAGGCCCGCCTTTTTTTGATATAGTAATCCACAATGTTGAATGCAGTTCTGCGCGGAAGAAGGGGTCGAACACAACATAGGCGCCTCTGGCCAGCGATAATCGTCGCGGCGGTCATCGTCATTGTTGGAGCGGCCGCCCTCTTACTCAGCAACCACGATCAAAATGCAGTCATTTCCAGAACAGAACTCGCGTCGCTGTGGAATTCCGGACAGGTCGAAAAGACGCTTGCTGAATCGAGGGCAGCGGTCGAAAAATCGCCCTTCGATGAATATTTTCTCACGATGAGAGGAATATCCGCCTACTATTCTGCCCTCAACGCTCAAGATGAGGAGACGCGCCAACAGCTTCTGGAGGAGTCTGTCGTCGCGCTCAGGAAGGCCATTGCCATTGGCGTTCCAAAACGAATGAAGGCGCAACTCTTCTACATACTTGGGAAATCATATTATCAGGAAGGTGCTCCATGGTTTGATCTCTCGGAGCGCTACCTTCTCCTCGCGAAGAAGAGCGGAAGCAGGGAAAATGATATTTCGCAGTACCTCGCGATTCTCTATTCCGCTCAAAATGACTACACTGGGGCGCTCCCCTGGTTTGAACAGGCGCTCAAGAGCAATCCATCAGAGCCGCTGCTGCTCTCGGCGGCCGTGACCTACCGCAGCACGGGGCAAGGCGAAAAGGCGAGCGAAATTTTGAATCAACTTTCATCCTCAGCCAAAGACGCGAAAATTAAGCTGAAGGCGAATGTGCTCTTGTCGCAGATGAAATTCGATGCCGGCGACATCGCTGGCGCGCTCAAGGGATATCAGGAGGCGTTGAGCGAGGATCCGCTCAACGTAGACGCGTGGCTTGGGCTTGGCTTCATATACTCCAAACAGAACAATACGCTCGAAGCGCGTGCCGCGTTCAGAAAGGTTGTTCAAATCGATCCAACCAACGCGGACGCTCGAAAACAGCTGGCGGGAAAATTATAACGGGGAAGGAGAACGGACGTGGGTATTCAAGATATGTTCAGTCCAGATATTGGAATTGACCTTGGTACATGCAATACGCTGATATATGTCAAAGGCAAGGGAATTGTCCTGAACGAGCCTTCCGTCGTGGCGGTCGAACGGGGAACCAATAGGATTGTGGCTGTCGGCACCGAGGCGAAAGGGATGCTCTCGCGCACGCCTACGGACATCATCGCAAAGCGACCATTGCGGGATGGCGTGATCGCCGATCCCGACATGACGGAAAAAATGATCAAGTACTTCATCCAGAAGGTCTTTCCCAAGAATCTCTTCTTCAAGCCTCGAGTGGTGGTCGGCGTTCCCACCTGCATCACCAAGGTAGAAGAAAACGCGGTGATCGATTCGACCTACAAGGCGGGAGCGCGGATGGTCAAGGTGATCGCCGAGTCGCTTGCCGCCGCGATTGGGGCAGGCATTCCCATCACCGAGCCCGCGGGCCACATGATCTGCGATATTGGCGGCGGAACCACCGAAATCTCCGTTATTTCGCTCAAAGGCATGGTTGTCACAAGCGCGATTCGCGTGGGTGGAGATGAATTTGATGACGCGATCGTGAAGTATATCCGCAATATTCACAATTTGATCATCGGAGAGCAGACTGCCGAGCGATTGAAGATCGAGATCGGAAACGCGAGTCCGGAGAGAACCATCGAAAAGATGGAAATCAAGGGCACCGACGCGATTACGGGATTGCCGCGCCGCTTCGAGGTCGATTCCGTAGAAATTCGAGAGGCTCTCATGGATTCTGTCGCGCTCATCGTAGAAGAGGTTAAAAAGACCCTCGGCAGGACGCCGCCAGAGCTCGCCGCCGACATCGTCGAGCGGGGCATTGTGCTCTCCGGAGGAGGCGCGCTCTTGAAGGGCTTGGCGAAACTTATCGCGAAGGAGACCGGAGTCCCTGTCATCCTCGCTGAAAAACCGCTCGAATGCGTCGCGATCGGCGCTGGAAAATATTTTGAGATAATGCAGAAGAATCTTGGAAGTGGCAGTGTCTACGAGAGTCTGAATCTCTGAAGCGTGATGTGGCCTATTCTATATGAAGCATGATCGTTTTCATGGTCCTGCTCGAGCAGCGCATCAAAAGGCGGCGATTGTTTTAGCGCTCGCCCTCGCGATTCTGTTTTTCTCGACGCGAGCGGTCTTCAATATCCCCAATTTCTTCCAAGGGTACGTGATTGGGGGATTGCAGAAGGGCCTGTATGCGATGAGCTCATTCTTCTCAAGAACCATAGGGGCGGTTTCTGAGCTTCGGAGTGTCCAGAAAGACTACGAGGCTCTGCTCGGCAAGATGCAGACCTACGAAACTCAGGCTCGGGAATACGCTTCGCTTAAAGAGGAAAACGAGCGGCTGAAACAGCTCCTAGAACTGAGCAGCCTGCCCGACTCGAAGAAGATCGCCGCGCACATTATTGCTCGAGATCCGAGCAACACTTACTCATCGCTCGTCATCGATAAGGGCACAACGAGCGGAGTACGCAAATATATGCCCATCGTCGCGTATCAGAACGGAGTAGAGGGCCTCGTCGGCAAGGTTATCGAAGTGAACGCCACCACGAGTGTAGTTCAGCCGCTCTACGATCAGCGCTTCTTCGCGGCTGCCAGGCTGGCGAAAACTCGAGTGGAGGGGATGATCAACGGACAGGGATATCGCGACGCGCCTTTGAGTCTGTTGTATATCCCGAAGAGCGAAATGGATCAGCTGCAGCAAGGGGATATCGTTGTTACGAGCGGTTTGGATCAGACATATCCGGAAGAACTGATGATAGGAAGGGTGGGCAGTTTTAAACTCAATGAATTCTCGAGTTCGCTCGTAATCGATGTGCAGCCTGCGATCGACCTCAGCAGCGTGGAATACATCTTCGCCATCGATGTGCCGCAGCCCGCCTCGCCCACGAGTGCTTCCGCGGCAGAGGCTTCTGGTGGAGGGACAAAGTGAAAAGTATCGCCTTTTCAGCCCTCGCATCCATACTCATGCTGCTTCTGCAGGCCACATGGCTGTCTCATGGGATTTTGCTGGGTATCATTCCCAATCTTGCGCTGGGCGTCATTCTCTTCACCTCGTTCATCAACAAGGATGGACAGGGAATCATTTCCGCCTTTCTCGCAGGCCTTGTCGCGGATCTCTTGAGTGCCGCACCGCTTGGATATTTTGCATTTCTCTACGCGGCATGCGCATATATCGCGACACTGCTCAGCTATGTGACCGAAAAGGATTTCTTCATAATTCCATTTCTGATGGGTGCTGGCGCGACGATTGTCATGGGGGTTCTATCCAGAATCGTCATGGGCGCTTTTTCCGCGAATATACATGCCTACCAGCTTTTCAGCGCTGAATTCGGAATCGAACTCATCATCAATGGCCTCAGTACCGTGATACTTTTTGCGCTGCTTTCGTTTGTCCGGAAATTCTTCGAGCATAGTCCAAAGAAAGCGCTTCCTTGACCGTGCGGGCTGATAAGGGAAGTAAGAATGGCGATGTTACAGAAAAAGATTACGCGGCGCATCCGCATCCTGCGGGCGCTTGTGGTGATATTGCTGAGCGTGTATTCGATTAACCTATTCTCAATGCAGGTACTCCGAAAGGAACTTTTCGTGAGCGAGGCAGAGCGCGTATCGATTCAATCGACGCGCATCCCCGCGCCACGAGGCGAAATCTACGATCGCTCCGGACAGAATCTGCTCGCAGGCAACAAGGAAGCGTACTCAGTCTACATCACCCCCTCAGAATTGCCCGATTCAAGACGCAAGAGTGTGATCGGGCACCTCGCGCAACTCTTGTCGATTCCCGCAAAAGACATTGAGGACAAGCTTCCCGAAGCGAGCTCATATTCGTACGGCAGAGTCGCGCTCGCGAAAAACGCGAGTCTGGCCGCCATCACCGAAATCGCCTCCAGAATAGACGAGTTCCCGGGAGTATCGTGGACATCAAAACCGCTGCGAGATTACCCCGAGCTGAGGTCGCTCTCCAATCTCATTGGGTATGTCGGCAACATCACCCGCGATGAGTATAAACTTTTGTATAACAAAGGATACACTCTCGAGGATTTTACAGGCAAAGCTGGCGTCGAATACTCGTACGAAGACCTGCTGAAGGGCAAAGATGGATGGATATCCAAAACCGTCGATGTGCACGGCAAAGATATTTCCGGGAATGAGGCGAAGATTCAAGCTCCAATACCCGGGAAACGACTGATTCTCAGCATAGACCAGAATGTCCAAAAAATCGCCGAAGACGCGCTGGGCAAACGCCAAGGCTCGGTTGTGGTGCTCAAGCCCGCCACCGGAGAAATTCTCGCGATGGCGACCTATCCCTACTACGACTCCCGAACTTTCATGTCGGACAATGCGGGGCAAGCCTACCTCGGTCTGCTCAACGATCCAGAAAAGCCCATGCTCGACCGCGCCTATCAGTCCTCGTATCCGCCCGCCTCAACCTTCAAAACCGTGCTAACCGCCTCAATCTTGGAAGAGGGTTTTATTTCACCTGAAAAGACCATCTATTGCCCTGGCGAAATATCCTACGGTGGCCGAAGCTGGAGCTGCTGGATAAAACGCCCTGGACACGGTCCTCTCAACCTGCAAGACGCGCTTGCCCAGTCCTGCGACATTTACTATTGGACAGTCGGCAGAGACTACATCGGTATCGAGAACATAGTGAGTTATGCCCAGGACTTCGGCTATGGGAAACCAACCGGAATCGACCTCCCGGGCGAGAACGAGGGGCTGCTTCCGACACCAACATGGAAAGAAGAAAAATACAATGTGCCATGGACTCCTGGCGACACGATGAATTTATCCATTGGACAGGGCTACATGCTCGCTTCTCCGCTGCAGGTCGCCGACATGATGGCGATGATTGTGAACAATGGAGTAATCTATAAACCACATATCCTCAAGGAAATTCGAGATCCAAGCACTGGCGCGCTCATCAATCAAGTGCAACCGGAGGTTCTGCACAAATCATCGATATCCGCGAAAACATTTGAGACTCTGCGTACCTATCTCAGGGGAGTCATTGAGCATGGCTCAGCGGTAGTGCCTTTGAACACGAAAGTTGTACAGATCGCGGGAAAAACGGGAACTGGCGAAATCGGTCTCAAAGATCGGTGGCACTCGTGGTTTGCTTCTTTTGGTCCCTACGACGCGCCGCCGAAAGATCAAATCGTCGTCGTAACGATGATTGAAGCTTCGAATCCTTGGGAATGGTGGGGGCCCTACGCCGCGAACGTGATCTATCAGGCTATTTTCGCGGGGCAGAGCGCAAGCGACGCGGCAAAGACGGTGGGTGTGAAACTGCAAGGCTCGGCGCTGAGAGGGAGAAGAGAATGAAATTCCAGAGCATCAAGCGGCTGGCGGGAAACATCGATTACTATCTCCTAGGAGCGACTCTTCTTCTCTGCGCGCTTGGGATCGCGGCAATTTATTCATCGGGCATCGATGCGGAGGGACAGCTTATCTCCAATGAGTATGTGAAACAGATCATCTGGTTCATCATTGGCATGTTCCTGCTGATTGGATCGGCCATTTTTGACTTCTCGAGGTTCAAGGACACATCGTGGATGTTTTTCGCCCTCGCGATATTCCTGCTCATCATCACTCGCCTTGCGGGACGCGTGGTGAATGGGGCAAGGTCATGGCTGGGATTCGCGGGATTTGGAATTCAGCCCGCAGAGTTTGCGAAAATCGCGTCGGTGCTCATGATCGCCCGCTATCTTGAGGCGGCCGAATACGAGTCGAGCTTTAAAAAACTCCTGATCACCGCTTCGCTGCTGAGCATCCCGCTGGTGCTCATCCTCCTTCAGCCGGACTTCGGATCCGCACTCGTGTTTTTTCCTGCCGCGCTCGTGATGCTCACGCTTGCGGAAGTAGATTTTCGCTACATCTTGTTCGGGGTCATTTCAATTTTTGGTATTTTTCTATTCCTCAGCTTGCCGCTGTACGCCACAAACCACCCCAATCCAAAGAATCTGATCTACATTTTCATAACCCAGAGCGACATCTCTGTTGTCGCATTCGCGCTGATCGCCCTCATTGCGGTCATCTCGGGGATAGGCTGGCTGAAATACAAGAAGAAATATTACTATTGGCTCTCATACACGCTCGCGGTGCTGAGCCTCTCGATAGCGGGGGCGGCAGCTGCCCACAAGGTCCTGAAGCCCTATCAAATCGAACGGCTCCTTGTCTTTATCGACCCCAACCAGGACCCCAGGGGAGCGGGCTGGAATATTCTCCAGAGCATCACGGCGATCGGATCTGGAGGATTCTGGGGGAAGGGATTCTTGCAGGGCACGCACAGTCACGCCCACTATATTCCGCAGCAGAGCACCGACTTCATCTTCTCCATCATCGCGGAGGAGTTCGGATTTCTGGGATGCATTGTCCTTTTTGCTCTTTACGCGGTTATCTTCATTCGCTGCATCGTCCTCATCGAGACATCGAGGGACCGTTACAGCCAGCTCGTGGTCGGCGGAATTCTCGGCATTTTCGCATTTCATTTTATGATCAATATTGGCATGGCAATGGGAATAATGCCTGTAACAGGTATCCCCCTGTATTTTATCTCATACGGCGGTTCAGCTCTGTGGTCCGGACTCATCTCTGTCGGGATTCTCATGGGTATTTCCGCTCGAAGGTACTCATGATGGATAGTGACGCGCGTATCGAGCCGATGCGTGATCTGTACGATGTTCTCCTCGAAGTCAAAAAGCCGGCACGCTATACTGGTGGTGAGGCACACTCGCCAGCCCCTTGCGAGACTCGCGATCCGCGCCTCAAGGTTGCCCTTTCGTTCCCCGATCTCTATGAGATCGGGATGTCGAACAATGCCATCAGAGTCATTTATTCACTCCTCAATGAAAGGCGCGATGAGCTGCTGTGCGAGCGGGTGTTCGCTCCAGCCCCAGATTTCGAAAAGGCACTCATTGAAAAGCGAGTGCCCCTCTATACGCTTGAGAGTGGCATTCCTCTGAGCAAAACCGATGTGCTCGCCTTCTCGGTAGGGTACGAATTGCTCGCAACCAATATCCTCACGATTCTGGAGCGCGGCAATATTCCATTGTGCGACGAAGAGAGAACTGAGAGCGATCCACTAGTGATCGCGGGAGGTCCGGCGATTACCAATCCAGCTCCCTTTTCGCATTTCATCGACGCGGTCTGGATAGGGGAGGCCGAAGAGGGTTTTGCGGAAATCCTTGTCCAGATCGCGAACCTGAAGAGGCGGAGCGCGACAAGGGCTGAAAAGATCCGTTTGCTGTCAGCCCATCCTTCGATATGGATTTCTCCTTACACTGAAAAGAAATACGACCTGCCCCCCAAGAAGAGGGTTGTTCGTTCGATATTCGATCATTTCCCGACAGAGGGCAGAGAGATTCAATTCCCGCTGCCTGTGCTCAATCCTGTGCACGCTCATGGATCCGTTGAAATAATGAGAGGCTGCCCCAACGGCTGCCGCTTCTGTCACGCGGGATACTATTATCGGCCGCAGAGGGCTAAACCCCGGTACATCATTAAAAATGAGGTGAAGAACCTCATCGAGCGGCATGGATACAGAGAAATTACGCTCTCTTCCCTGTCTTCAGGCGACTACCCGGGAATTTCTGAACTGTTTGACGAACTCAACGCGGAGTGGGCAGATCAAAGGATTTCCTTCCAACTGCCTAGCCTGAAGGTGGAAAGCTTTACATTGCCACTTCTCGAAAAAATGGCGGAGGTGAGAAAGTCCGGGCTCACTTTTGCCATTGAAACTCCTTTGGATTCATGGCAATGCGCGCTCAACAAGCGCGTACCATTTGAAAGTGTCGTGAATATCTTGCGCGAAGCTAAATTGAAGGGCTTCAGATCGGCAAAATTTTACTTCATGGTCGGACTGCCAATCCCTGAACAAGGAATGCGGGAAGCTGAAGAAATTGTGCGCTACATTGAATCTATCGCGCTTGTAGAGAGAATTTCACTGCATGTGAATGTCGGCACCTTCATTCCAAAACCGCACACGCCATTTGAGAGAGCACGACAGCTGAGCGAAGGAGAGGCTCTCGAGTGCCTCACGTATATCAAGAAAAGCCTGCGTCATTTAAAGAATGTCGAGGTGAGCTATCACTCGCCCTTCTTGTCGCTCATCGAGGGCATCATATCGAGAGGCGACGAGTCTATGAGCGATCTGATCATCCGCGCGTATCAGAGAGGCACAAGGCTCGACGCCTGGGATGAATACGTGAATAAAGAGGTCTGGAGAGAAGTATTGTCGGAGTATGATGCCGAGAGAGGGGAGGGGGCCTGGGGCAAGAGCATCGGAGAGAGGAGTGAGAGCGAGGTGCTTCCTTGGCACACGATATCCCTTCGAGTCTCTGGGAAATGGCTGAGCAGAGAAAAAACCAAATCAAAACAAAATGTGCTTAGTATAACATGTTCTGAAAATTGCACAGACTTGTGCGGAGTATGCACAAAGTCAGTATCAGTAGTATCTAATAGTATACTATCTAATCCTGTAAATGATGAATTGGATAGTGAAAGTGGTTTCGAAAATTGTGCGACGACAGTGCTAAAAGAACAAAAAGTGCGGAGCAATGCGATCCAAAACGAATTTAAAAAATTCATGCCCTTAGACGACCGTAAAGATGAATTGCCCATAAAGGTGGTGGCGCGGTGGAGCAAGACTGGCCATGCGGTCATGTATCCGCTTCATGATGTCAGCAACTCCATAATCAGGGCACTGCAAATAGCTGGATTTCCTCTCGCGTATACGCAGGGATTTAACCCTCAGCCGAGAATCGAGCTGAGCCCGCCTTTGCCTCTTGGCGCCGAGGGGGAAAGCGAGCTCGCGGTAATCTGGTCCACAATTTCTTCATTAAGAATCAAAGAATTTGAAGAATTTTTGTTTCATGAGAATGAAATGGTATTGGAGCGTATAAACTATCATTTGCCGCGAGGTCTGCAATTTAAAAACCTCAAAGTGAGCCAGCACGCTAAAAAAGAGACCATCGGCTCACTTTTCGATGCGGCCGCTTGGTCGTATCGGTTTGCCTCGATGGAAAGCTTTGAGGCGTCTGTTGAAATCCTCAAACAGGTCGTGGGAGAATTTCAAGAAGAAAAAATTGAACGTAGCATCGCTACAATTCGACTGGTTGAACCATTCGTGGGAGCGTCTGGGAAAAGCAATAGTTTCTTAAAAGAACTCAAGCAGAAATTTTCTTTGTCGCAGCTGCGAATTCACGATGTTCGCGCGACAAGATTGAACTGTTACGGGACAGAGGGCGCACTGAGAAGAGAGCTGTATGATCTTTTATAAAGAAGAAAAAAGTGGGCACGAAGCTTATCGGGAGCCAAAACGAGCTGATGTGTGAAAGATATGGCATGAAGGTAGACAGAATATACATTATGCGAACCTGTTAACACAAAGAATCGGTAACCAATATTCAAATTCTCAGTCTCCAACCTCTCCTCTACATCCCAGGGTTATAGACGCCCGATTCGATAATATCGTTGCTTTCGTTCGGGTTACTGAAAATCGCAACGCCTATAGACGAAGTTGAATCGCCAACGGCCACCGCAAAAAAAACGAAATATAGTTGAGTTGGATTTGACACGCCGTTGTAATCTTGATCACCATAGGAATAGAGACTGCTCTGAAAAAATTCTGAATCAGCGACCGATGCCCCGTTACCCTTGTTTCTAACAACTTGATTTAACAGCGTAGTACCAGATTCACCAGATATTGTCCAAGCAGAAGGACCGTTCATGTTCAGGGCAAAATATGAATAGAGCCCAGATTCACACACAGTATAGGGAATCAATGTAGAATAATCGAAATTCGCTCCATCGGAAGACTTTTTCAAAATTGGATAATAGCCATATAGCGATGCGATTGAATTGATATTCGAGCTTGTCAGACTTTTACTGAGATTGACCAAACTGTCCGCAGCATCGCCAGCGTTATCAAATGCGCGATAATATATGTTGTAACCTAAAAAACCATTCACCGAATTTATATTATTCGCGTTATGATAAAGCGTTATTAGGTTCGCACCTTGCTGAATGAATCCTGATGTTGGATACAAATAATCTGCCGTCGGCAATCCGCACGAGGCAAGAAGCGCAACGACGGCAATCACAAAAAAAAAGGCGGCTGAATGTTTGGAGTAGGTCGCGAAATATCCGCTCTGCCCTCTCATTCAACGCCGCCTTTAAAAAGTTTTGTGGATACGCTCAGTCAGCGAGCCCCTGCGACTTCAGGAAGATGATTCTGTTTTTCGCCAGAAGAGCCCAATCGGATCCGCCATAAGTCGAAACGATTTGGTTATAGCTCGCTGCCGCGGCTTTGTAATCCTTCTTTGATTCCTGGAGCCTGCCGAGATTGAAGTACGCGTGCGAGGCGATTGGATCGTCCTTGGCGTAGTCCTTTGTGATCTGCGTGTAGTGCGCAAGCGCCACATCCACGTTTCCAGCCTCTTCAGCGGACACCGCGGCGAGTTCGAGCGCGATTGGCGCGACGTAGGATTTTTTATTTCTCGAAAGTGCGTCGAGCGCGGTCTTTTCAGCTTCCGCATAGTCCTTCTTCTGACTCAGAATGGCCGCCTTTCGGAGCAGCGCGCGCTGTGCTGATACCGTCTTAGGCCACTTTTTTGCGATCGAATCGAGGTCTGTTACGAGGGATTTCTCATCGTCGGTTTTCTTTTGCGCGTCAGTCTCCTGCGACCACTGCTGGAGCTTCTGATCCGCGAGATCCATCGCCCTGCTGGACGAACTCGCGATATTTCCAGAAACGGAGGTGTACACTCCGACAGCCACAATCGCCACTACAATCGCGATTCCAATGCCAATAATGAGCATCCGGTTCGCGCTGATAAAATCCGCTAACTTTTCAGAAAAAGTCTTCTTCTCGCTCTGTCTGGGGACAGTTTTTTCCTTCTGTGGCTGCTTTTCCTGTTGACTCACACCTTACTCCTTGCTTTGGCTAATATTGAGCTCTTTTATCAATCGTGACAAGTAGGTCCGCTGGATTCTGAGGTGGCGTGCCGTTTCTGTCTGGTTCCACCTGTTCTGCTCCAGTGCAGTGAGGATGTAGCTGCGTTTAAAGAGTACAATTGCCTCTTTGAGGTCCTTCCCGGTGAGGCGTTCATTCGCGGTGCCCTGGGCCGTGCCGATCATGAGGTCGTCCGAGGTGATGAGCGCGCTCTTCGAGATGAGCACCGCGCGCTCGATTGCGTTCTCAAGCTCCCGGATGTTGCCGGGCCATCCGTAATCGAGCATCGCCTGCATGGCGGTATCCGAAAACCGCATGAGGCCCCGGTTTGTTTCCCTCGCATATTTTGTGAGAAAGTGATCGGCGAGCGTGGGGATATCTTCGATGCGCTCTCGCAGTGGGGGTATCTGGATGGGGAAGACATTGAGGCGATAATACAGGTCGCTTCTAAATTCTTGCGTTTGAACGAGCTTTTCGATATCGCGGTTGGTCGCGGCAACGATTCGGACGTCGGCTTTGATGGTCTGGTTGGAACCGACTCGCTCGAATGTTTTCTGCTGAATGACCCGAAGAAGTTTCGACTGCAACTTGAGCGGGAGTTCCGCGATTTCATCGAGGAAGATGGTGCCGCCATCCGCTGCCTCGAAACGCCCCGTCCTATTGCTGATCGCGTCGGTAAATGCGCCCTTGACGTGGCCGAAGAGTTCGCTCTCGAGCAAATTTTCCGGGAGCGCCGCGCAGTTCACGCGCACAAAGGGCTTTTCGCCCCGCCTCGAATTCAGGTGTATTTGCTCAGCGATAAGCTCTTTGCCGACGCCGCTCTCTCCTAGAATAAGTACCGACGCATCGCTTGGGGCGACACGCTTTACCAATTCGAGCCTGTCGTGCATCGCCTTTGAAGAAAAAATCAAGGCATGCCAGCCCTGCTCTTCCCGGACTTTTTGCTGGAGGTACGAGAGTTCCTTTTCGGTACGCTGGAACTGCCGGGCGTTGTCGAAGGCGATTCCGGCCTGCACCGCGAAAAGTTCGGCCCACTCGAGGTCGTCGTGCAGGAAGAGCCCGCGCGAAGACTTGTTGATGAGCTCAATGACGCCGAGTGTGGCGTCGCGAACCTTCAGTGGCACCGCCAGAATAGAGTTTGTACTATAAGAAATCTCTTTCGAAACCGTGGGAGAAAAGCGTTCGTCGTGGGCCGCGTCGTTCACGATGATGGATCTGCTGTTCTGAAAGACCCATCCTGCGATACCGCTGTTGACTGGTATCGATTTCCCTTCGAGCTCTGGACCTCTAGGCCCAAGCGCTATCTCGAACCGAAGCGTATTGGAGCCCTGATCAAAAAGAGCGAGGCTCGCCGCCTCTGCGCCGACAAGCCTCGCTGCTGATTCTACAATTGTCGTGAGAAGAGCATGGAAATCAGTGTAGCTGGAATTGAGCCGAGCGTTGATCTCGATCAGCGTGCGGAACTTTTCCGGATCAATCACCGAATCCTTCTCTGTCATGGCAATTGACTGAACTTCTCTGCTCAGTCGTTATCCTTATCCTTCGCCTTGAGAAGATCGCCGAGCGTGTAGCCAGCCTCGCCCTCGTCTTCCTGGATGAATCGCGAAATTTCCTCTCTCTGCTGCTTCTGGATGAGATCCCTGATCGAGAGCCCAAGCTTCTGCCTGTCGGGATTGAGGTCTACAATGACAGCCTTAACCTGCATCTCTGGCTGGTATTTCTTGAGCGCCTCATCGTAGGATTCCGCCCGGTCGGACACGAGATCCTGTTTCTTGATAAGGCCCTCAATTTCGCCAGGAACCTTCACGAACACGCCGAAATCGGTCACCGAGGAGACTGTGCCTTCGATGATGGAGCCGGGCCTGTAGGTTTTCGCGAACGAGCGCCAGGGGTCCTCGCTGAGCTGCTTCACGCCGAGGCGGATGTTCCGCTCCTCGGGGTTGCTCTCGATGATGATAACGTCGATCTCTTCGCCTTCGTGGAGCACAGAAGAAGGATTCTTTATCTTCTGAGTCCAAGAATAGTCGTCGATGTGGAGGAATCCGTCCATACCCTCTTCAAGTTCAATAAAGGCGCCGGCATTCGTGACTTTGACGATCTTTCTTCTGAGGCGCGTGCCGAGGGGATATCGCTCATCGATGGTATCCCAGGGATTCGGCTGGACCTGCTTGAGGCCGAGAGAAACCTTGCCCGCTGGAATATCGTAGCCGAGGATCATGCAGTCCACGCCGTCGCCGGCCTTCAGCATATCTTCGGGCTTGCGGACTTTTTTAACCCAGGAGAACTCGGAGATGTGCGCGAGGCCCTCGATGCCCTCTTCGATCTCGATGAAGGCGCCGTAATCGGTGAGCTTAGTGACTTTTCCCTTGACCACGTCGCCGACGTGGTACTTCTCTTCGAAGCTGTTCCACGGATCGGGAGTGAAGTGCTTGAGGGACAGATTGATGCGCTTTTCTTCCGGATCGAGGCGGATTACCTTAAGCTCGATCTCCTGCCCCTTCCTGACAAAGTCTTTGGGTCGCGTAACGTGCCCCCAACTCATGTCGTTGATGTGCAGGAGGCCATCGAAGCCGCCAAGATCGATGAAGGCGCCAAAGCTGGTGAAGCTCTTCACCGCGCCCTTCACCGTGTCGCCAATCTGGGTATTCTGGAAGAAAGCCTCTCGGTTCTTCTCAATTTCCTCTTCCATGAGCTTGCGGCGGTTGAGGATGATATTGATCTTTTTATCCGAGTAGAGGCGCTCTAAATAAAATTTCGCCTTGGTGCCAACGAGATCAGCGCTTTTCTCGACGCGCATCACATCGGTTTTGCTGAGCGGGAGGAAACCGGTGAGCCCATGCCCAAGATCGACCTCGAAGCCACCCTTCACTTCTTTCGTGATGGTGCCGTCGACAGGCGCATGGTCCTTGAACGCATTCGCGACCGATTTCCAGAAGACCTTCTCGTCGGCTTTCTTCTTGGAAATCACTATGTCGCCAGAGTGAGTCTCTTTGCGGATGAGAATTACTTTAACGATGTCTCCAGCCTTGGGCGGAGTGTCTCCGAATTCGACTACGTTGAGCTTTCCTTCGGATTTGTAGCCTACATCGATGAAGACCGTGTCTCCCGCAACCTGCACGACTTTACCATCGATGAGATCTCCCTCCTCCAGCCCCTCAAGAGATTTGAGGTACTGCTCCTGCAATTGTGTCTGGATATCGTCCCGGGAGGGTTCATGAACGTCCATTCCCACTTCCTTATTTTCTGCCATGTGCAATCCTTGCCATTAGAATTTTGTATACTTTCTCATAAACTTGCGCTATGGTCAAGTCTGAGGTGTCCAAATATTCCGCATCTTGAGCGATTTTAAGCGCGCCGATAGCCTTTTCTTTGTCGAGCTTGTCGCGCATCTCAATATTGTTTTTTATTTCGTCGATCGAGGGGCGCGATGTGGGGGCGTTTGCCGCGGATGAGGCGGGCTGCTCATTCAATTTTTCTTGATACCGCCGCTCCGCCCGAACTTGGGTGGACGCGTCGAGATAAATTTTCAGTTCGGCGTTAGGGAACACGACTGTGGTGATGTCTCGGCCTTCACTGACTACATCTTTTGCGGCGGCGATCTGCCGGATTATCTCATTCACTTCGAGTCGAATTTCAGGGATGGCTGAAACCTGGGAGACGATCGCGTCGACATCGGAGCCGCGCAGCTCTTTGAGCAAGGGCACTCCATCGACGACAACAGAACCATTGGGCAAATAATCAAAGTGGTGCCGCTTCATGAGGCCAATCATGCGGGAGGCGTCCTGCCAAGGTGTGTTATTTCGGATTCCGAGGAATGCGACCGCGCGATAGAGATTCCCCGAATTGATGTAAAGGTATCCGAGCTTGTCCGCGATCATTCGCGCGATGGTTGATTTTCCGCAGCCAGCCGGGCCATCGATTGCGATTTTCATGTGTGCCGACCTCCTGGGGGCGGTGGAGCTTTGTTCGCGAGCGATTTGAGCGCCTCGATTTCATGGTTCGAAAGATCGCGCCATCCTCCGGGTGGAAGCTTGGCATCCACGAGGGGGCCGATCCTGACGCGTTCGAGGATTTGAGCTCGGAGACTGAAGTGCTCCAGCACACGGCGGATCTCTCTATTCTTGCCCTCGATGAGGACGATGTAGGCCTTGTCGGGGGCTGTCTGCCGAACCGATCGCGCGCGGTATCGCACGCCTTCGTGCAGCACGCCGTGAATGAATTTTGAGGCGAAACCTTCAGGCAGCGGCTCGTCGGTCTGCACGAAATACTCTTTTTCTATTTCGCTCGATGGGTGCATGAGTTTTGCTGCCAAATCCCCGTCGTTGGTGAACAGCAGAAGCCCGCTCGACCACTGGTCCAGGCGGCCGATATTGTAGAGCCGCTCTGAAATGGCGGTGGAGATGAGCTCAAGCGCGCAGGGACGCCCAAAAGGGTCGCTCGACGACGACAGGTAACCCTTCGGCTTGTTGAGGAGGATATAACGGAGTCGCTTTTCGCGCGCGAGATCGATTGGGTTGCCGTCGACCGCGATCCGCTCGTCACCTCGAATTTTTTCTCCGATAGTCGCGATGTGATCGTCGACAGAGACCCTCCCCTGCCGAATCATCTCCTCGCAGGCCCTTCGGGACGCGATGCCCGAGGATGCGAGAAACACGTGCACGCGCACCGATTTTTCTTCGAGCTCTTTCATCCCTCGGGTGTCTCCGGCTTCAAGAAGCGTGCGCTCTCGATTTCGTCGAGCTTGGGCAAGTCTTCTATCGAGTTGAGTTTGAAGTACTTGAGAAATTCCTGTGTCGTTCCGTACTGCATCGGCTTGCCGGGCACGTCGCGTTTGCCAACTTCCGCGACAAGGTCGCGACCAAGCAAGAGCCGCATCATCGAATCTACATTCACGCCGCGCATAGCTTCAATTTCAGCCCTGGTGATGGGTTGCGAATACGCGATGATCGCGAGAGTCTCCATCGCGGCCCGCGACAGCTTCATTTCATTCTTCTTGCCGTAGCGCTCCTTCAATTGATCCCAGAGAAGCAGCTTGGGGGCGAAGATCCAACCACCAGCGCTCATTATGGGACCGAATCCATGCACGGCCTGATCGAATTCAGCGACGAGGCGCTGCAGCGCGAGAGATACGCGTTCCTGGGGGAGCCCGGAAATGCGCGCGAGCGAGGCTTCTGACATCGGCTCGGTCTCGAGGAATAGAATCGCGCTCAGCAGCGCTGTTTCTTGGTCAAGCTGTTCGTTCATGCGGAGTCTCCGGAGCAGCGAATGGAATTATAAGGATATCGCCAAAGAGTTTATGCTGGCGAATCCGAATCAGTTTATTCTTTGTTGAGTCGAGCAGCGCGAGGAATGCGCAGGCGAGGTCAAGGGCCGTGGAGTGTTTCGCGATCAGGTCATCGAATCTGAAGCTGCCCTTTCTCGCGAGGAGTTCCTGTATAAGGGCGATTTTCTCGTTGATGCTGACCTCTTCGTACAGGTCGATGATGCGCTCCGAGCTGAAGTGTCGAATCATTGAGGCAAACGTGCGCAAGAGGTCCCAGGAATCGGCAGGAATCCATGGGTCATCGTCTGGATCATCGGCGAACGGAAGAGCCCGCTGTGTTCCCTCGCGCTCGACGAACCACTCGACTTCCATCTCTCGCTGCTCCATGAGCTCGGAGAGCTTTTTAAAGCGATGGTACTCGATGAGCTGATCGATGAGTGTTCGCCTGGGATCGTCGAATTCGTCCAGATCATCATCCGTGTGCGGCAGGAGGCTGCGGGATTTTATGAGCAGAAGCGTCGCGGCCATCTGGTAGAATTCGGAAACCTCATCGAGATCGGCCGAGGGATCGCTGTTCAGACACTCGATGAACTGCTCGGTGATGCTCGAAAGATGTATGTCGTGAATATTCATCTCATTCTTTTTAATGAGATAAAGGAGAAGATCGAGCGGCCCTTCGAAATCGCTGAGGTGAAAGGTGCGACCTCCAGAAGGGCTCCCATATTGCTCAGGGATTGAGTCTGCATCAAATTCTTGCGTCATTCCGGGTAAAACTCATCATACCGATAGTCTTTCAGCGGGTAAATACCTTGCGGAGGAAGAGATGCGGCGAGCTCTTTGAGCGCGATGCCAAGACCTGGATGCGTGAGGCCAAAATCGAGCTCAAGCAGCGGCAGGAGCGCGAACTTCCTCTCCGCGAGGCCGGGATGGGGAATTATGAGGTCGGGTTCTGTAACTATTTTATTATCATACAGCAAAATATCAATATCGAGCGTCCGTGGGCCCTTGAATATTTCCTTGTTCCGATCTCTGCCGAAGTCCTTCTCGATGAGATGGATTTCTTCAAGGAGGGCCCGAGGGCTCAAGTCCGAGACTCCGCTAGCCGCCATGTTGTAGAAATCCGGCTGGCGCTCGTAGTAGCGGGCACGAGAGCGCCATATGCTGGAGAATGCGCATGTTGAGAGCGTGGCGCAAAGGCGTTTCCGCGCGCCACGCAAAATGTCGAGAGAATCTCCGCTATTGGAGCCAAGACCCAGCCAGACCTTTGGCATCGGCGTTTAGAATAGGTCTTCCGCGCGGATTCTTGTGGTGTCGCTGGTCGAGTCGGGCTGGGCGACCGCATCCGGAAAGCCGCTCTCGACCGAGCTTTCGGGGCTCGCGGGCGCGGGAGTTCCTCCCTCTTTCGACTTGTCTGTGCTGAAGAGCATTTCGCGGACTCTGCTTTCGATCTTTTTCGCCTCTTCGGGGAACTGCTCGAGATAGGCTTTCGCGTTCTCTCTACCCTGCCCTATCTTTTCGGTGCCCGAGGTGTACCATGCGCCCTTCTTTTCGATCACATCGCATTTTACGGCAGCGTCGAGAAGCGAGGCGCTCCAGGAAATGCCCTTGCCGAAGATTATTTCGAGCTCCGCCTTTCTGAAGGGGGGCGCGACCTTGTTCTTCACCACTTTGACGCGGACTTTGTTGCCGATCGCCTCTTCGTCCTGCCCACGCTCGATCGTCTCGATTCTGCGAACCTCGAGGCGAACCGACGCATAGAACTTGAGCGCGTTTCCGCCGGTGGTAGTCTCGGGATTGCCGAACATCACGCCGATTTTCATGCGAATCTGGTTGATGAAAACGAGTATTGTCTTGCTTTTGGAGAGGCTACCCGCGAGCTTCCTGAGCGCTTGACTCATGAGACGAGCCTGGAGGCCGACGTGCGAATCTCCCATTTCACCTTCAATTTCAGCCTGAGGCGTCAGCGCCGCGACGGAGTCGATGACGATGATGTCGACCGCGCCGGATCGTATGAGAGACTCGGCGATGTCGAGTGCCTGCTCGCCGTTGTCCGGCTGTGAGATGTAGAGCTCATTGATGTCGACGCCAAGGTTTCGCGCATAGACGGGATCGAGAGCGTGCTCAGCGTCGATGAACGCCGCGATGCCACCCTTCTTCTGAGCTTCCGCGATGGCGTGGAGGGCCAGCGTGGTCTTTCCAGAAGATTCCGGGCCATAGATTTCGATGATCCTGCCGCGAGGATAGCCGCCGATGCCGAGCGCCTCGTCGAGGAGGATGGAGCCCGAAGAGATCACCTCGATGCCGCGCGCGATGGTGTGCGCGCCCAGCTTCATGAGCGATCCCTGACCAAACTGTTTTTCTATCTGCAGTCGCGCGGCTTCGAGCGCCTTAAGTTTTTCTTCTTTTTCGCGCTGCAGCTCAGGATCGGCGCGTTCCGCCTTTACGCTTGCCTCAGAGGTCGATCGCGCAAGTGTCGATTCAATGTCCGTGCCCATAGTATCAGCTGTCCGAGTCGGTCGTCGTCCCATTATAGTTATTCCTCCATCCAGATAGACGCGTGAATTGTAGCATACGATTCAAGTTTTCGCACGGCCCTTCCTCAACGCGATTTCACAGGTGTCGCTCACTCATGCCGAATGAGCTCGGAGGGCGCGATGGAGGCGGATTTCAAGGCTGGGATAATCGACACGAGGGCGCTCGCGAGTACGCTCACCCCCACGGTGATGAGCGGGAAAGTCCAACTAAAATTGATGGGAATATGCTCCAGGTAGTAATCGGGATTGAGAAGCGCGATTGAGTGCGCCGCGGGAGCGAGCATGTGTGTGAAAAAATCGAGCAGGAACTGGAAGCCCGCGATGATTTGATTGATGTACATCGAGATGAAGATGCCGACGGCGCTCCCCGCGAGAATGCCGAGCGTCCCTGTCGCGGTGCCGCCTATGAGAAAAATCGTCGCCGCCTGCGATCGCGAGAGCCCGTAGGATTTGAGTATGGCAATTTCAAGCCTGTGCTCCAGCACGAATGTGGTGAGGGCCGAGGCCAGATTGATGGCAGCGACAATCACCGCGAGCGCCATGATGAGGATGAGCACCGAGCGCGTGCTCGTGAAGGACTGAAAGAGCCCCTGCTCTGTCGTTCTCCAGGTTCGCACCGAGCTGTCGGGATCGGCCGCGAGCCCGACAGCTCGCATCTCCTGAACCGCGCGAGCGCGCACCGCGTCGAGATCCGCGCCATACGGATCCGCGACTTTGATCCCCAGGAACGAGTACGATGTTTCCGGATTGAGAATGCGGAGCGCTGCTCGATACTGAATGATGAACCAATTCGCGTCGAGTTCCCTGTAGCCGGTGGATATGATGCCCGCGACGCGGAACACGCTCATTTTGGGAAGAATTGTCTCGCCGCTCGCGTCGCGCAGGGTGATGAGGGTGACGCTGTCGCCCACTTCCACCCGCAGGGCCCTCGCCAGATACCGGCCGAGAACCGTTTCGTTCTGCGACTTCGGATAGAGTGCGCCAGAGTCTGCGCGCACATACCGGGCATACCCGGCATCCTGCGCAATCGACTGATCCAACCCGCGGATCTGCGCGGATACGGAGCCCGCGCTTGACGCGGCAAGACCGAGGCCATCGATTTCTGGAGAAGCTGAGGTGACGCCTGGAAGCGCGCTGATAGCCTGCAGGAGGTCTTGAATCTTCTGAGAGGGAGGGTTGAAAGGCAACATCGCTTGCAGGTGGCTGCTCTTTGTCTCGAGGTAGCGGTCGGTGATGCCGCGAATCATCCCATTAGAGATAAAAATGACGATATACAGAGGAATTATGCTAATGCTTATGCCGAGCACCGCCCCCCAGAACGGACTGTGGCGGAGTTGTGTGCCTCGCGCGTCGCCTGGTGTCGCGGCGCGCATAGGCCCGCGTCGTCCGCGCGCGCGCTTCTCGCCGGCGACGCCTTCACGCTGAGGCCGGCCGAACAAGAATCTCAGCCCGAGGAAGGTGAGCGCGCGAATGGACCTTGGCCTCATGATCTCAGGCATTCCAGCGCGCCGCCTTTGAGCGAATACGAGGAGCTCCCCACCGCCGCCAATTCAGCATCGTGCGTTACGAGCACCACTGTGGTTCCTGTCGCCGAAGGGAGTTCGCGTATGAGATCCGCGACTTCCTTCGCGTTCGCCGCGTCGAGATTGCCTGTAGGTTCATCGGCGAGCACGATGGTTGGCTCATTGACGAGCGCTCTCGCGATGGCGACACGCTGGCGTTCTCCTCCCGAGAGCTGCGAAGGATAGTGTGTGGCTCTCTCGGAGAGCCCCACGAGATCGAGCAATTTCCGCGCGGAAGCCCAGGCTTCGGCGCGAGTTGTCCCCGCGATGTACCGAGGAAGCGCGATGTTTTCGAGGGCTGTAAAATCGTTGAGCAAAAAGTGAAATTGAAAGACGAACCCGACGATAGCCTTGCGGAAGACGTGCAGGGATTTTTCAGAGAGCATGCCTAAATCGTAGCCGCACACTCGTACCGTTCCGGAGTCGAAACGCTCGAGACTCCCGAGAATCGCGAGAAACGTGCTCTTTCCCGAACCGCTCGGGCCGAGCACGGTGCAGATGCTTCCTCTCTGGAGCTCGAAGTCCACACCATCGAGAATTTTCAATTCTTCAGCGCCGGAACGAAAGGTTTTCGTCAGGCCTTCGCATGAAATGATTGGATCACTCACTTCGTAGAACCTCCAGCGGGGACGCCGTTCTATATCGCCGGTACGCGAGCCGTACCGCGAGCACGGGGAAGACGATCGCGAAAATCGCGATTAAAGCGATATCTGAACTCATGATGTGCGAGGGAATGCCATCGATATAGAACACTGAGGGAGAAAAAATGCGCAAATCAGGGACGCGCGCGAGGAGCCCTATGCGCTGCGCCAGCGATATGAACCACTCAAGGACACCGATCACCGCGTTGATGATCGCGTCGACATTGCGCGCGACGGGAATGCCAATGCCGATTCCGAGCAGCGCTCCCGCGGTTCCGATGAGAAGCCCCTCGAAAATAAAAATCGTCGAGATGGATTTATTGCTCACGCCAAAAGCTGAGAGTATGGCGAGGTCTCTCGCCTTCCGCGCGATGTTCCGCCGCATAGAATAGTGGATATTGATCGCGACTACCGCGAAGATAATGCTCACGAGGAAGAACATCACGATCTTTTCGGTTCTGAGCGCGCTGAAAAAGCTTCGGTTGTACTCGTTCCAGGATTCCGCGCGCTGGACTCCCTCCTCGCGCGCGAGGGAGGACGCGAGCTCTTCGGCTTTATTCGGGTCTTTGAGCTTTACGCCGAGCGTGGGCGGTTGGGCGAGTATCGCGCTATTCCCGAATCGGGCAGGATCGAGCACCGCGAGTCCCGCGTCGAGCTCGTAGTAACCGGATTTGAAGAGACTGGAAACAGGAGCTTCAATCGAGTACTGCTGAATGCCCTCGTCAGGACTCACAAAAGCGCCTCGCAGCGTCAATGCCGAACCATCGGCGACTCCAAGCGCGCGCGCCGCCTCCGCTCCCATCAGCATGCCCGTTTCGAGGCTTTTTTGAACATACGCAGAGCTCACGCGGAGCGCGCCGCAAAAACCCGTATCGCGCGCGGCATCCGCAGGCGATATCCACATCACACGGACAACGGTTTGCCTGCCGAGGCGGTCGGCGCTGGCAAGGAGATTTGTCTCGTGAAACGGCGTGACCGAACGCACGAGTCCATTCGATTCCAGCGCACGAACAACCTCGGCAAGATGCCCGGAATCGACGGTGACTCTGACGTGAAAGCTCGTCGTTTCGAGAAGAGAATCGATGTACTGCCGCTGCAGTCCGTTCATGACGCTCAACACGACGATCAGCGCCACAATGCCCGCGGCGATCCCTATGGCGCCGAAGCGCATGCCTGAACGGTGCGAAGTCTTCCTGGGACCTAGGAGCCAGCGCGCGGCGATGCGCAGAAGAGGCGTGAGCCTGGTTTGCCCACCGCCCTTCTGATTCAGGCATGGCTGCGCCGCTCGTTCCGGCGTTTCTCCGCTCACGGCTGGCTTTGTCATGTCTGTACCGCTTATATCCCGATCAAGTCTTCGAGGTAGAGGTCCGCGTCGAACGCTCTAAAGTCTTCGTAGTGTTCGCCGGTGCCGAGAAAGAGCGTAGGCAGGCCGAATTGGCGGCCTACGGAAATGATCATTCCGCCTTTGGAGGCCGAATCGTATTTTGTCATGATCACACCATCGACGTTGACCGCGCCGTGGAAGATTTCAGCCTGGCGCATCGCGTTCTGGCCCGTGGTCGCGTCGAGTACGAGAATCTTTCTGTAATTCACCTCGCCTGCTTTTTGCTGCACCACCCTGTCGAGTTTCTCCAGCTCTTTGAGGAGGTCGACGCGAGTGTGCATTCGGCCAGCGGTATCGGCGATCACAAGGCCTGAGCCTGTGCTCTTCGCCGCGTCGATCGCGTCCCAGAGCACGGCGCCAGGATCAGAACCATGCTGCTGAGCCACTACTCGAACGCCGAGTCGCTGTCCGTGAATCCTAAGCTGATCGATGGCCGCTGCCCTGAAGGTGTCGCCGGCGGCAAGGATCGGTGCGTTTGACGCTTTGGTCTGCATTGCCCATCGAGCGAGCTTCGCGCAGCTCGTGGTCTTGCCCACGCCATTGACGCCGAGCATGAGCACGATATTGAGGCGTCCGGAATCGAGGGTGAGCGATCCGGAGACGATATACGGCCGCAGAAGTTCCTTGAGGCGGCTCTTGGCGACTTCCGTGTCGGATATGTGCTCCTTCTTGCACAGCGCCTTGAGTTCATCGGCGATGCTAAAGGCGAGCGTGGCGCCGATGTCACCCTCGATGAGAAGGTCTGTAAGGTCGTCGAAGGTATCGTCGCTCAGGAGGCTGCGTTTGAAGAGCGCCTTAATTCTTTCAGAAAATTTCATCAGTGTTCTCCAATCAGTGAATTCAAGCTACACAAACTGCCGTGATACTACTGGGATGCTTTCAACATCCTCACCGCGTCCGCCACACTAAACGTGAGGAAGGTGGCGGTAACCGCGGCGCATGTTCCCGCCGCGATGCCTGAAATCGTTAACGCGTTGCCGAACGCGCTGTCCCTGTAGGCTGCCTCGCGGTACATCTGCCAGATCCCGGCGCTCACAAAGGTCAATGATATCCCGATCGCGGTACCGCCAATCGCGAATTTGAACGCTTTCTGAGCATTTTCGTATTCTTTTTTATCGCCCCAGGGCTGTATCGCCGGAAGCTGCCGTATTGGCGCCTGGTCGGGGTTCACGGCCTGGATCGCGGGCGCCTCCGTGGCGCTCAGGTTGATCAATCCCTTTTTTAACAAATACGCGACCGCATTGTCCGCGGCGCTTGGGAGCTCGAACATCGAGACCTGACTCGACACATACTCCGCCCACTGGCCATCCTTCCGCAGCTCCCACAGGATGAACTTAAGTTGATTGTCTATTATTTCATACATACTAAACAATATAGTACTCACCCCCGAAAATTCCTTGAGCGAAAGAAGTGCCGCGGGGCTCACGCTCTCGAGCGCCGTCAGCTGCGGCTGCAGCGATGCGACACTCACATTGATCAGCGGGGTTGTCCGAAGCTGTTTTCGAAACGAGGCGGTGAGGAATGTGTCGATGCTCTGCGCCTCAGGAAAGGGATTGTCGTTTGCCAGGCTCTGGGGCGTGCTCAGCGCCTCGAGCAGCGCGCCAGGCAGGGACTGGATCGCTGCGGGAGCCGCGGCGATCTGCTGAAACCGCAGTGGATCCTCTACTTTGAGAGGAAACACGATCGCGAGCCCCTCCGCGCTGTCGCTCGACGGCGTGGTGCGTGCAGCCTGCGAGAAGACACTCTGGGGAGAGAGAGCACATATCGCTCCAAACAGAACTATGAGGAGCGCGAGCCGCTCATAACTCTTCATCATCCTCTTCTGTGGCCGTACCACCCTTCCACTGCCAGTGGAGATACGCCTCGAGGAAGGGATCGATTTCTCCATCCATCACCGATTGCACATTTCCCACCGCGAATTTGTTCCTGTGGTCCTTCACCATGGTGTAGGGCTGGAAAACGTAGGAACGGATCTGCGAACCCCAGGCAATTTCCTTTTTCTCACCGGCGAATTTCGCGGTCTCTTTGTCCTTTTCAGCGCGGTAGTACTCGTAGAGCCGCGATTTGAGGATGTTCATCGCGACATCCTTATTTTTATACTGACTGCGCTCGTTCTGGCAGGTCACCACGATGCCGGTTTCGAGGTGCGTGATTCGCACCGCGGAATCTGTCTTGTTGACTTTCTGGCCGCCCGCGCCGCCCGCGCGGTAGGTATCTATGCGAATATCCTCCGGACGGATATCGATTTCGATCGAGTCATCGAGGACGGGCATGACAGACACAGAGGCGAAGGATGTGTGCCGTCTGGCATTCGCGTCGAAAGGTGAAATGCGCACGAGCCGGTGCACGCCCGTCTCGCCCTTGAGATAGCCATAGGCATAATCGCCGGAAATCTGAATGGTCACCGACTTGATCCCGCCCTCGGCCTCAAGAAAATCGAGGGTTTCGATCTTGAAGTTATGCCGTTCCGCCCATCTGAGGTACATCCGGTACAGCATGCTCGCCCAGTCGCAGGCCTCCGTCCCGCCCGACCCCGCATGGATCGTCAGAAACGCGTCATTCGCGTCGGCTTCGCCCGAGAGGAGTTCGTAAACGAGCGCCTTGTCGAAGCGCTCCTTGATTTCATTCAGCGTGGCGACAAGGTCGGCCTCCATATCCTGATGGTCTTCCTCGCGCACGAGTTCGAACATCTCGAGGAGCGAGACAATGTCGTCGTGCAGCTTCTTCCACGACTCAAGGCGCTCCTTGAGCATCTTGATTTCGCTCAGTATTTTTTTCGCCTTGTTCTGATCAGACCAGAAATCAGCGGCGTTGGTCAGTTCCTCCTTGGCATGGATCTTCGCTTCAATGGCAGGCGCGTCAAAGACGCCCCCAGATTTCAAGAATTTCGTCCTTCAACTCATGGATCGGCTTCAATAGATCTTCAAGCATTTCTCACTCCTGCGTGTGTATTCGTTTGATTATACATTAAAAGTATATACAGTTTCGTGTTCCCAAATCTCGCCCGGCGCGATGAACGGAGAGGGGAAGCCAGGCTTGTTCGGCGAATCGGGGAACATCTGTGTCTCAAGGCAGAAGCCCGAGTACTTGTCGTAGATCGATCCCCCCTTTCCCAAGAGGCCTGTGAGGTTGTTTCCCGTATAAAACTGAACCGCGGGCAACGTGGTGGATACGGTCATGGTTCTACCGCTCCCTGGGTCGCTGACTGTCGCGAAAGGTTTGAGCGGAAGATACGCGCTATCGATGATATAGCAGTAGTCGTATCCTCCCCCTACTTCCGCGATATCCTTGCCCATTGCCTTAGCCAGGCTGAAATCGTAGGCATTGCGTTTCGCTGTGGCGATTTCTCCGGTCGGGATGAGTCCGGAGTCGACGGCGAGATACGAGCTCGCATGGAGCTGGAGCGTGTGTCCGAGAATCGAACCCCTGCCCTCTCCCGCTAGATTGAAGTACGCATGGTTGGTCAGATTGAGCGGGGTCTTCGCATCGCTCCGCGCGGCATATTGGAGTCGCAGCGAACCTGAGGTTGAGAGCGAAACGGTGACCTTTGCCGTGAGGGTGCCGGGATACCCCTCTTCTCCATCGGGGCTGACTCTCGAGAATTGAACGGCGGGATCCCCGTTGATTGTCGATAACTCATAATTCCATAGATATTTATCAAAACCCTTTTTGCCGCCGTGCAGGTGGTTCTGATTGTTGTTGGCGAAAAGCTGGTACTCTTTGCCATCCATGCTGAACTGCGCGCCGCCGATTCTGTTGGCGAATCGCCCCACTGTTGAACCGAAAAACGGGTGTTTCGCGGTGTAGCCCGAGAGGGTTGAAAAGCCAAGCAGCACATCGCTGGCGCGACCGTGCGAGTCCGGCGCGATAAGGCTTGTCCACGTAGCGCCCCAATCGGTGAACGCGGCTTTGAACTCTCCCGCGTCGAGCACAAAGAGCGACACATCTCTCCCGTCGGAGAGTGTCCCGAAAAGTTTTTTCACAATTTCATGTTTTGCGGTAAGCATGCCTCATCTCCTCGCCGTCCAGACTATCGTGGAGGAATAATCGCGTCAATTATAAAATCGCACGGGTTCTACAGCTTGTAATTCATTCTGTAGAAAACTTCAAACAGCGCGTCAGGGAGAAATCGGCGAGCCCATATCGCGAATCGTTCGAAAAGCGGCCCCACGCTTATGCGTATCGGGAACCTGCGCGACGCCGCCAGTTTTGCGATTCGCTCCGCGGCGATCGCGGGGTCGACACCGCGCATCTCATCGCGTTCCTGAATTCCAAGCGTGGTCAGCAATTTGGCCCTGTAGGGGCTGTTCTCTGGAACAATCTTCTTGCGCGCGTCGGTGAAGCCTGTCTTGAAGTCGCCAGGCTCTACCACGCAGACGTCGATGCCGAAGGGGCTCACTTCATAGCGAATCGATTCGACGAAGCCTTCGAGCGCGAACTTGCTCGCCGAGTAATACCCCTGGAAGGGCATGCCAATTTTACCCGCCGCGGATCCGATGACGATGATTTTGCCAGAATTGCGGGCGCGCATGGCGGGCAGCATCGCCCTTACGATGCGCACGACGCCGAAGAAGTTCAATTCGAACTGCGCTTGCGCGTCCTCAATCGGCGTTTCTTCGATCGATCCGCTCACACCATTGCCGGCCGCGCAGACGAGGAGGTCGAGGTGATCTTCGCGCGAGAATATGAAGTCTTTCGCGCGCCGCACCGATTCATCGCTCGTGACATCGATGGAAACAGGCGTAAAGTTCGCGCCGCTCGATGCGCTGACCTGTCGCCGGCCTCCGCCATACACGATAAAGCCATCAGCCGCGAGCCGGTTCGCGATCGCATGCCCCAATCCGCTGGTTGCGCCAGTTACGAAAGCAACTTTCCGTCTTTGCTTAGAATTGTTCATCATAACTTCTATTTCCTTATTTGATAAGCATAAACTATTAGTTCAGCGACTCCTTCCGCACTCCAGCGCTCCGTGTCGATGGAGAGGTGCGCGCAGGACGTGTCGTCGGTATCGATGTTGTAGAGGGCGAGATAGCGCCCGCGATCCTTCGCGTCGCGCTCTTTCGTGAAGCGATCGATTTCCGCGATATCGCCGCCTTCGCGCGCGTGGATGCGCCGCACTCTCACCGCGTGACTCGCCCGAAGGTAGACCTTCAGGTCAGCCTCGGGGACCATCCAGATGGCGAGCCTTGAGCCGATCACGGTGTTGCCAGCGCGCGCGAGCTCCGCTTGGTGCGCGTCGAGCTTTCTATCGTACTCGAGGCTTTCCTGCGCTTTCTTGAGAAGTTCCTCGAAGGGCATGCCGAGATCATTGGCCATCGTTCTGAAGGTGTAGTTGACGGGCGAAAATCCAAGTTTTTGAGCGACGAGCCGCAGGACTGTCGTGTTGCCGCAGCCCGATTTTCCAGAAATCGCGATTATTCCCATCTGAGCTCACTCCACGTTTCGAAGCTGTTCACGAATGTTTTCGAGCGCGTCCTTCATTTCCACCACCGCGTGAGAAATGGAGACAATCATGCTCTTTGAACCTATGGTGTTGACCTCTCGGTTCATCTCCTGACAAAGAAAATCGAGCTTCTTGCCGCAGGAGGGCTGCGCGGCAATGTAGTCAAAGGCTGAAAAATGCGCCTTGAGCCGCTCGATCTCTTCGTTGATGGTGAGGCGCACAAGCTGCACAGCGACTTCCTGCAGCACGCGTCCCTGGTCGTAGTTCTCCCCCAGCAGTTCCTTGAAGCGCGCGGTTATCTGGTCGTGTACGATTTTTTCGAGCGCGCTGGCCTGCGTCTCGATCTCGGAGAGCTTCGTCCTGAGCCGCGTCAGCTCACTCGCGATATTCGATTGCGTGGCGAGCCCTTCCCGAAGGCGGCTCTCTTCAAATTCGCGCCACGCCTCTTCCAGCGAAGGCATAATGGATTCCCATACCGAAAGTTCGTCAATCTCTGAGTTCATTTCGATAATGCCGGGAAAACGGGTGATGGTGTCGAGACTGAGGTTCTCGTCGATGCCGCATTCGCGTGCGAGCCCGCGCAGCTGTTCGGCCAGCACCTGGGCGGACTGAGCATGGAACACAATGTCGTCGAGCGAAGCCTCGATCTTTCTCGCGCGGATCGCGCACTCAATTTTTCCCCTTGAAATCCTCGAGCCGAGAAAATCTCTCACGTGCGGTTCGATTCCAGAAATCGAGGGCGGAAGAGAAATGGCGATATCCAGAAAACGGTTGTTGTACGATTTGAGGCTGATCGTTCCCTGCAAACCTTTTCCCGAGAGCGCGTGGTGCGCGAATCCTGTCATGCTTTTCATGGCTGATGTTCTCCATCGATGTGATCGCGGGCGGAGCCCCGCAAGGAATCAGCGAGGGCGCGCCCCAATTTCCAGTTGTCGCCGGCGCCCATGGTGAGCACAATGTCACCAGGACGCACCGCGCCTTCGAGGAATTCCAGCGCGTCGAGAGGCTCTTCGCTGTAGACGATAAAATGCTCAGCTCCGCGCGGGAGCTCCTTGCCCTTGCTCGCGGTATCGAGGTCGAGCGCGGGCACGCCGGTTCGCCGCGCGCGGAGCTTTTCGAAAAGCGTCCGGCCGCTGAAACCGGGCATGGGCGTTTCGCGCGCGGAGGCATAGATTTTATGCAGAACCACGGCATCCGCCGCATCCAAGGAAGCGATGAATTCATCCTGGAGGGCGATGGTCCTGCTGTAGGTATGCGACATGAAATCGACGATGAGCCTTCTGCGCGGCAAGAATTTCTTTATTCCTTCAATGGTGGTTTGGATCGCGGTCGGGTGATGTCCGTAGTCGTCAATGATGAGGACGCCCGAGAATTCGCCGACAATTTCACTGCGTCGCTTCGATCCTCTGAAGCGCGAGAGCGCCCGCGCGACGGCACCCCACTCCGCGTTCCCGAAGGCAGTTCCGCACTGATCGCGGTGCAGCGACTCAACCAGCGCTATGGCCGCGACAGCATCGAGGACGAGGTGCTGTCCTGGCACATGGAGCTTGAGCGCTTCGAGAGCGTCGCCTACCACGAAGGTGTTCTCTCCTTCTGCGGTTCTGTACTCCCGAATCTTGTATCTTCCGCGAGCTGAAAAACCGTACTCTACAAAATTCAAATCACGTCGATTCTGTAGGACAATGTCCGCCACTTCGGCCGCGCCCTTTTGATCCACGCAGTAAATGAGGCTGCCACCCGGAGGAAGGCTCATCGCGTATTCAACAAAGGCATCGCGGATGCTCTCATAGGTGGGGAAAAAATCTTGATGGTCGCTCTCAACCGAGGTGAGCACGATCCACTGAGGCTTGAAGTTGAGAAAATGCTTGCGGTACTCGCAGGTCTCGGCGATGAAGTATCTGTCGCCCGCGATGAGCGTGCAGCGTCCGTTGAAATTCGCGATCGCGGATCCAGCGAGCACCGAGGCGGGGATCGAAAGCGCCTCGGTGAGGATGCCCGCCATCGCGGTGGTCGTTGTCTTGCCGTGCACTCCAGCGATTCCCGCAGAGCGGCTGTGCAGAGAGAGCGCCCCCAGCGCTTCCGGGTAATTGAAAATTGGAATATGCCGAGCCTGCGCTTCCCTCAATTCAGGATTCGTCTCGCGAGAATACGCTGCGGAGTGAATGACAAGGTCAGTGTCCGAAGCGACATGCTTCGCGTCAAAATTCTCAAAGATTTGAACGCCCAAGGAGCGAAGGATGCTGTCGGTATAAAAAACATCGGGCACGTCGCTTCCGGTGAGTCTGGCGCCTTTGCTGTGGAGGATTTCCGCGAGCGCGGTCATGCCTGTTCCCTTGGCGCCCACGAGGTGGATCGAAAGGCCTTCTATCGCTGTCGGAAATCGCGCTGTATCCATACCGCCTCAATTGTAAATAAATTTATAATTTTGCCACAAGCCCTGTTGGCAACTCGATGCCGCGCCAATAGTCTCGAGCTGATCCATCAATGTTCGAGCCGCACTGAGAGTGAGAACAGCACCGTACCCTCAGAGGGTAGCGCGAGGTCCCAGCCGATGCGAAGGGATATCCCCTCGAAAAGAGGCTGCGTGGCGAAGGAATCGCCGCTCATTGCGGGTTCTCTCCCCTCTCCCTCGATGAGGTTGGGATTTCCCGCGGCGAAGAAAGGTGCATCCGATCGAATGGTAAGCTTCTCCGTGGAATTCGAGTCGGAGAGCACCACTCCGTCGACGGCGGGAACGAAGAAGTCGCTTCTGATATCTACAGGTTCGGTGTCTCGATGGCGCACCACCGCCATTCTGTTTCGTTCAATGTGCGCGGAGGCGATGAGCTCCAGCGCGGTGTAAAAACAGAAAGAGGCTCCATTCTGGCTCTTGTTTTCAATCTCGTACGTGATGCTGAAAAAGTCGTTTTCAAATTTGTAGGCCTTTCGGCATACCACAAAGAGCGATTTTTCTGCCACCTTGCCGCTGAAATCGTGCCCGAATGCCACGCTGTTCGCATCGCGGATATTCTCGATGATATTCCAGCGGTCGGAGACTAAGATTCCGTCGGCCGAGGGGCTTGCGCTCTCGCAGATATAATCTCTGAAAAGCCCAGTAACCCGCTTGGAGACATTCCATCCGCATGCGTAATTCTTGCTCGTCCGAATGGAATCGAACTCGCTGACCGACGCGGTCTGCGAGTGGATGTAGCAGGTGTAGAGGGCAGATTGGAAGAGAACTTCCTTCACTCCGTCGAAGTTGAGGTCATCGACCGAGAGAAAGTGATGGAAACGATTCTGCCGGATCGTCTTTTCGGCGTCGATCAGCGAAGCGTATGCGGCCATCCTCGATTCGGGGAGTAGGATTCCTCCATCGGGGCTCTCCCAGAAGAGGTTGCCGCACTGCGCTCGCCAGATGTCGTCGAGCGAGGCCTTCTTCCTCGATTTGTCGCCTCGAAAGAGACCTGTCATCGCGGATACGAAGTTGAGCTTCTGATAGAGCGCGTGCGCGAGAGGATGATCGAGAACCGCCTGCTTCACGTAGTGGTAATACTCAAGATTTTGGACCATATCGCGCCTGGCGTTGTTTTCGCAGTACTTCCTGAACCGCTCCGAGCAGCATTGCGCAAAATACGCGGTTCTGGAAGCCTTTACCGACCTGTAGAGCTGCGCTGTTGTGGCGGTGTCGTACTCGAGACAGTTCTTCTGAAACCAAGCGAAAGTCCGCTCGAAGAGAAGGTCCGGCGACTCGCAGCCGCTGGCTTGCCAGCTGAGCGCGATGTCGCATCCATCGGCCATCATGACGAAGGTGCCGCAGTTCTTGTAGACATCCTGAAGCTTGAGCAGCGTGGTTTCGAAAGGCTGGAACGCGTGATCCTCCGTTGTGGAGTCGAAGGCAGGGTAAATGGTGACCATCTTTCGATGGTCTTCTGAAATGACCGGAGCGCAGGCGCTGTGCGCCGGGCGAGATTCCAGAAGGCAGCGTGCGGGGAGCATCGTGTACTGTATTTTTGAATTCTGCAGCACCGCGGGCAGAGAATTCGTCCAGGAGTACTCGTAGAGCCAGGCGCCGAGGGGACGCTTGCCTATCGTCTTCCTGATAAACGCGCTCAGCGCCTCTACCTGGCCGGTCATGTCCTGAGCGCTCACGAGACCCGCGAGCGGATTGTAGAAACCGCCACCAAGAAGCTCGACTTGCCCTTTGCGCACCATCTCGGTGAGCAGGTACATGTACTCGGGATGATTTTCTTCGAGCCAGGCAAAAATCGCGCCTGAGAAGTGGACAACCGATTTTATGGAAGCGAATTTGTAGAGCCCAGAGAGGAAGGGACGCCATGCACCTTGATATACCTGCTCATACAGCGCGTCTGACGCGCCGCATGGAAGATCGTTGTGCATTCCTATGACTACCCTGTAGCTCTGCATCGACCGAACAGCTCCTGCGTAAAAATTCGCGATGTGGCAATACTACACGATCGCCTTGAAGCGTTGAAGTGCCTACGCCTGAAAAATGAGTGACCAGCAAGTGAGAAATGAGACGAAGAGCCCCAGGACCACTCCAACGGCCACCTCTTGCCACTTGTGGCCATGTATTTCCTTTACCGGCGTGAAATGGATGTTGAAACGTTCAGAGACCTGTTTTCCAAGCGCATTGAGGGCCTTCGACTGCAAGCCTGCCGATCTTCTGACTCCAAGCGCGTCGCGGATCACTATGAGCCCTAAAAAGAGCGAGAGCACAAACAGTGAATCAAATCCCTCAACTATGGCGATTGAAGACGTGAGCGCGGCAACCAGCGCGGAGTGGCTTGAGGGCATTCCCCCTGTTTTCCACAGCATGATGAAGGCGAGCTCTTTTGCCTGGAACTTCTTTCGCTTGAGCAGCGTGAGTATCGCTTTGAGAATTTGGGCGATTATGAGGCTCATCGCGCCCGAAATGAATATTGGGTTTGAGAAGAGCGATAGAAAACTTGTGTTCGGCATGATCGTTTCAAGTGTGCGAAAAGCGTCTCTCTCTGTCAAGCCAGACCAGCGGGCAGGCTCTCGCGTTGACCCCATTCATTTTCCGCATTATGGTGAATGCGTGAATGAACCTACCAGGATAGCGCTCGGGAGGGATGACGTAGGACGCCGCGCGGATCGCGTGGTGCGCAAGGTGTTGCGATCGGTTCCCCTTTCCACGATCTACCGTCTCTTCAGGCAAAAGCGCGTTCGCGTCGGCGCGCGAGTCATCGGCGCGGAGGAGCGTCTGAAGCCTGGCGATACCCTTAACCTTTTTCTGCCAAGCGATCTCAGCGTCGAAGCTGTCACAGGCCTGGGTGATCCTTCATCCGGTTTCGATGAAACCACTCTCGCGAAGCTCCCCGATCAGCCGCGGGTGGTGTGGGAAAATGAACACCTTGTAGCTCTGCACAAACCGCGAGGCATGCTCACTCACGATGGAAACGCGAGCCTTGAGGCTTTCGTATGTGGCTATCTGCGCGATCGCGTGCCTGCTTCCGCATCGTTCACCCCTGGGCCGCTCCACCGTCTCGACAGGAACACTTCCGGCATCATCATGTTTTCCAAGTCACGGACTGGTGCCGAATCGTTCAGCTCGGCGCTCGCCGCACACCGCATCCGCAAATTCTACATCGCGATCGCGCAGGGCGAGATCGAGGAAGGATCCACGCTCGAAGACAAGCTGAGCCGCGATCAGCTTCAGCGTCGAACCGTCGCAGCCGAGCAAGGCATTGCGGCAAAGCTCCGCATCGCTCCGCTCGCGGCGAATGCTGGCGCGACTCTCGCGCTGATCGAGCTCTTCACGGGGCTCACCCATCAAATACGCGCGCAGCTCTCCGCGCACGGGCACCCCCTAAAGGGCGATGCGAAGTACGGAAACCACGAGCGTGTGAACCCGGACGGCTATTTTCTGCACGCGCACACGCTCGCGCTCCCCCCTTTCTCCAACTTCGAGGCGCCGCTCCTCCTGTCCGATCCGCTTCCGAGCGACTTTAAAGAGTATGCGCTAAGCCTGCTGAGGTCCTCCAGCAACAGCAACAGCTGCGCCGTCGAAGGACTCGCTTCTCCCAGCTCCGAATCTCTCGATCAGTGTATCCTGAAGATCATTGAAGATATGATATAAAGTCGAGGTCCCGCACTCGCGGGAAGGAGGAAAGGCATGTCGGCCCCAATATTTAAAAAACCGCTTAAATTTGCCATAAAGTGGCCCATAATCCTGCTGGCCCTGCTGGGCGTGGCGGCGATCATCTTTCTGTCGACGAGTTTCGTCATTGTCGATCAGACCGAGAAGGCGGTGATCACTACCTTTGGGAAATTTACGAAAACTGTCGGGGCGGGCCTGCACTACAAACTGCCCTTCGGCATTCAGAGAGCGTACCTCGTGAAGACTCAGGTCATTCAAACCGAAACCTTCGGTTTCCGGACGATCAAATCGGGGGTCGTTTCACAGTACTCGAGCGAAAAATATCCGGATGAATCGACCATGCTCACGGGCGATCTCAATATCGTCGATGTCGAGTGGATCATCCAATATAGGATAGAGAATCCCGAGGCGTGGCTCTTCAATGTGACCGACCGCGAAAAGACAATACGCGATACTTCGCAATCCGTGCTCAATATGCTTGTGGGCGATCGAACGATTCTCGGCGTGATAGGACCGGTCCGCCAGAACATCCAGGACGAGGCAACGCAGCTCATGAACCAGCTCTTCTCGAAGTATGGCCTCGGAATCGTGGTGACCCAGGTTCA
>Ga0172370_10000228_pt1 | contig 83905 bp, 49 predicted proteins | sample LakKiv5m_FD_114538 | JGI IMG/M metagenome (GOLD analysis project Ga0172370, IMG submission 114538) | Freshwater microbial communities from Kabuno Bay, South-Kivu, Congo - kab_022012_11.5m | ecosystem: Environmental > Aquatic > Freshwater > Lake | place: Democratic Republic of the Congo... | reverse complement strand
AGGTACTTATTTTTTGTCATTGAAAAGCAATGCCTTTTTTGAAACCTAAAATTTTTTAGAAAATTAAATTTTTTTTTTAAATTTATAGCGGTTTCCGTAAGGAACCCGTTTTTTTTTTTCGCAAGTTTTTTATACAATATTGTCTTATAAGCAAATCATTAAAATTATAAGTTTATGAAATTAAAAGTATTAAACGTAATATCAGGTATATTTTTATTAAGTCTGATATTATCATCAAATGTTTTAGCACAGAATAAAGCAGGTCATTGTTCAAGGCAAGAAGGAAAATCTTTTGGCCCGCATAACATGATAGCTAATTTGTCAGAAGATCAACAGAAAAAAATAGATGCTTTGCATTTGAAACACATGAAGGAAGTTACTGACCTGAAAAATCAGATTATGTTAAAGAAAGCTGAATTAAGGATACTTGAAACATCTGAAAAACCTGACAAGGCAAGTATTGATAAAAAAATTGACGAAATAATGGCATTAAAAACACAGATAGCAAAAAAACATGCAGCATTAAAGCAGGAGATTAGAGCATTACTTACAGAAGAACAACGTATTATCTTTGATTCACATAAGGGCAGAGGACCAAAACCTGGTTGTTTGAGAGGAAACGATGATGATGATGACTCTCCTGGACCGAAACCGCAACAAGGACCTGTAAAATAATTTCATTTAGATATTAAGTGGAGCCGGAATAAATACCCGGCTTTTTTTATTCTACATACAGTACCAGTCCTTTTAAATACTCACTTTCAGGATGATAAATACTTACAGGATGGTCAACAGGTTGTGACAAGCGATGTAATATCCTGATTTTCCTGTCTGTTTCAATAGCAGCCGCCCTGATTGTATTTTCAAATAGTTGTCGATCGACAGCTTGAGAACAGGAAAAAGTAAAAACCATAGTGCCTTTTTTTACCTTATTAAATACAGATGCATTTAGAGTTTTGTAACCAATTGTTGCTTTATGCCTCATATCAATATGTTTGGCAAAAGCAGGAGGATCAATGATGATAATATCATAGTCAAACTTTTTGCCTTTGATAAATTCAAATACATCGGAGCAATATGCAATATGTTTATCAGAATTCAAATTATTAATGGAAACATTTCTTGTACACAATTCAATAGCATATTCAGATGAATCAACAGAATGAACAAGTTTAGCTCCAGCCTTTAAAGCATATATCGAAAATGCTCCTGTATAAGAAAAAGTATTTAAAACTGATTTGTCTTTCGAATATGTTGAAAGCAAATGTCTATTTTCCCTCTGGTCAATAAAAAAACCTGTTTTTTGGCCTTTTTCAAAGTCAACAATAAACCTATGACCATTTTCTGTTACTTCCGATTGAAAAACTTGTTGATTGCTTGTATTAATAATAAAATCAGGTTTTTGTTCATCCTCTTTTTCATGTATTAAGTAGTCTTTACTTTTATCAAACACAGCATTTAATTTACTTTTATAAATATGCAATAAAACTTCGGCAATAACATTTCTTAAGTAATATATGCCAGAAGTATGTGCCTGAAAAACTGCTATATTATTATATAAATCAACAATTAAACCTGGTATTCCATCACCTTCAGCATGTATAAGCCTGAAAACATTTAAGTTGTCCCTGAACTTTATGTTTACTGACTCTCTGTATTCTTTAGCGTTGATAATTTTTTGATACCAAAAATCATCATTAATTTTTGTCTTAGTAAAGGAAAGCATTCTGACAGCAATACTTCCTGATTGATAATATCCACATCCAAGAAACTCGTTTTTATTGGAATAAATATCCACAATTTCACCTTCGTAAATCTTAGCTTCAGTATTGGCAATTGCACCTGAAAACACCCATGGATGATGCCTTCTCAGACTTTGTTCTTTGCCTGGTTTTAAAATAATACGCTTATAATCCATTAAAAGGCCATGATTATTTTGCAGCCAATTTAGTAAAACTGACCTTTGGATTTTTAAATCTGCATTTTAAATTTATCAAAATCTTTATCTTTACCGCTTTAAAAACTATTATAAATATGAATTTCAAAAGGTTTTCAGTACTAATAATTATTGCAGTTTACTCAATTTATTCTCCGGTTTTTGCCCAGCAAACAGAAAAAGTTAAAGAACCATCATTAAAGGAAATTAACCTTGAAGATCTTTGGTTTAATTTCAGTTTTTATTTTCAATCTGGTTTTGATGAATTCATCTCAATGAAAGATGGTTTACACTATTCTGTTCTTGAAGAAAATGGCCTCAACCAATATGATTATGCTAAAGGTGAATTATCGAAAGTAATAGTAAGTATTGATGAATTTAAACGCGTTGGTATAAAAAATACGTCATCAATTTCAAATTATACTTTTTCAAATGATGAAACTAAAATATTATTGGAAACAAATCGTGAAGCCATCTACAGGCATTCTTATTATTGCATCGCTTCTGTATATGACCTCAATACTAAAAAACTAACAGAAATAAATAATGGTAATAAAGTAAAACTACCTGAAATTTCTCCTGACGGGAAATATGTCAGTTTTATTCGCGATAACAATTTAATAATCTTTGACTTATTGTCAAAAACTGAAACAATTATTACTAATGATGGAGAAATAAACAAAATAATAAATGGTTCACCCGACTGGGTGTATGAAGAAGAATTCAGCTTTTCAAAAGCCTATTTTTGGTCATCCGACAGTAAAAAAATTGCTTGGATACGTTTTGATGAATCAGGTGTGAAAGAATGGTCAATGACAATTTGGGGCGATCTTTATCCTGAAGAATACAAATACAAATATCCTAAAGCAGGTGAAGATAATTCGAAAGTTAGTGTTCACATCTATTTTCTTGACTCTAAAATGTCCAGTAAAGTTGAGCTTGGTCAGGAAGATGATATTTACATTCCACGCATTATGTGGACAAAAAATCCTGATGAATTATGTATTCTGAAACTTAATCGACTTCAAAACAAACTTGACTTTTTATTGTATAATTCAAAAACTTCTCAAGCATCTGTCTTTTTATCTGATGAAAATAAATATTATTTAGACATTACGGATGACTATTATTTTACTTGTAAGCAATCAACTCAAAAGTCCTCTAAACAATTATGCAGCAATCAAAACAAATATTTTTTCTTTTTAAGTGAACAGGAAGGTTTTAATCAGATTTACTACTATGACTTTGATCTTAAACAAAAAATTAAGATGACAAATGGTGAATTTGATGTGGTGAAAATTTATGGAGTTGATGAAATGAATGGTAAAGTTTATTATCAGGCGGCTGCTGAAAAACCTATTAATAAAGAAATTTATTCAATTACCTTAAAAGGAAAAGCAGAAAGAATCGGTAGAAACAAGGGTACCGCAGATGCATATTTCAGCAATGGATTTAAGTATTGTGTTATCGGATGGTCAGATGGAAATACACCATATATTACTGAAATATTCAATGAAAAGGGAAGAAGTATAAGGGAAATAAATGATGGTTCTAATGAAAATTCAATACTTAAAAATTACTATTTTCCTAAAAAGGAATTTTTTACTATCACCACTTCCGCTGGTGTAGAACTAAATGCATGGATGATAAAACCACATAATTTTACTGAGGGAAGAAAATATCCTGTATTAATGTATTGTTACGGTGGGCCCGGTAGCAATACAGTAAATAATGAATGGGACTATCTTGACATGTGGCACAGAATGATTGCCTCTAAAGGGTATATTGTTGTTTCTGTTGACAATAGGGGAACAGCATTCAGAGGTAACGAATTTAAAAAATGTACATACAAACAATTAGGAAATCTTGAAGCAAACGACCAGATTGAAGCAGCAAATTACCTTTCAGGATTGCCATATATTGACAATGAAAGAATCGGAATATGGGGATGGAGCTTTGGTGGGTATCTGTCATTATTATCCATATTAAAAGGCAGTGGAGTATTTAAAATGGCTATAGCTGTAGCACCTGTAACTAACTGGCGCTATTACGATAATATTTATACTGAAAGGTTTATGCAAAAACCACAAGACAATCCAGAGGGATATGACGAAAATTCTCCGGTAAATTTTGTTAAAAATCTCAAAGGAAAATTACTAATCATACACGGAACATCTGATGACAACGTTCATGTTCAAAATACAATGGAAATAGTTAAAGCACTCAACAATGCAAACAAACAATTTGATATGCATTTGTATCCCAACAAAAATCATGGAATTTATGGTGGAGCAACACGTTACCATTTGTTCACTAAGATCACTAATTATATTTACAATAATTTATAAACCAATAATTTACAATTAAAATTTAATTTTTATGACAGAGAAAAAAATGAATCTTAGAGATTCTAAAGCTGCACGATGGACAGCTTTAGGAGTTGTAGCATTCACAATGTTATGTGGTTATTATTTAGCCGATGTTATGGCTCCTTTAAAACCTTTGCTTGAAAGTCAAAAAGCATGGACAAGCACTGAATATGGATTTTTTACCAGTGCATATGGATGGTTTAACGTATTTCTTCTGATGCTTATATTAGGAGGAATTATTCTCGACAAAATGGGAGTAAGATTTACAGGTGTTATGGCTGCATCAATCATGGTAGTTGGAACAGCAATTAAATATTGGGCAATATCAACGCACTCTTTAGATGGAATGACTTTATTTGGCTGGAAAGCACAGGTGATGGTAGCAGCAATAGGATTTGCTACATTTGGTGTTGGAGTAGAGATAGCAGGAATCACAGTTTCTAAAATAATCGTTAAATGGTTTAAAGGCAAGGAGCTTGCTTTAGCAATGGGTCTTGAAATGGCAACTGCCCGAATGGGTACTGCACTGGCATTATCAACATCAGCACCTATAGCTAAAGCACTTGGCAATGTTGCAGTTCCAGTTTTAATTTGCCTTATTATGTTATGTATCGGGCTTATTGCATTTATTGTTTATACTGTTATGGATAAAAAACTTGACAAATCTATTGCTGCTGATAATGATGCTAAAGTTCCAGAAGCTGAAGAAGAGTTTAAAGTATCAGATATTAAAATGATATTAACAAATAAAGGTTGGTGGTATATCGCAATTTTATGTGTTTTGTTTTATTCTGCAGTTTTTCCGTTTCTTAAATATGCAGCTGATTTAATGGTTAATAAATTTGGTGTTAAAGAGTCATTAGCAGGTATAATTCCAGGACTTTTACCCTTTGGTACAATGATACTTACGCCCACCTTTGGCAACCTTTATGATAGAAAAGGCAAGGGTGCAACGATAATGATTTTAGGAGCTATTTTATTAATATTTGTACATGCAATGTTTTCAATTCCAATTCTTGATAATTGGTTCTTTGCTATTTTCCTGATTGTGATTTTAGGAATTGGATTTTCATTAGTACCTTCAGCCATGTGGCCTTCAGTTCCTAAAATTATACCTGAAAAGCAATTAGGAACTGCTTATGCATTAATTTTTTGGGTACAGAATTGGGGTTTAATGGGTGTTCCTGCTCTTATTGGCTGGGTATTGGATAAATATTGCATTACTGGTTCAAAAATGGTTGATAATGTGGAAGTACATACTTATAACTATACCTATCCCATGTTGATTTTTATGACCTTAGGAATTCTTGCTCTTGTCTTTGCCTTTTTATTAAAAAATGAAGATAAAAAGAAAGGATATGGACTACAGCTTCCAAACATTGAAAAAAAGTAGTCATCGTTGTTCAAACAGGTAATATGTTTCAACAAATTGAATGAAACAAACATTTCCTGAGTATAAAAAAATCAATATTTTTGCAGTAGAGTAAATATTAATGCTATTTTATTTATTCTCAATAAATGCAAATTAGCTATTAACAATTTTGAATGGAAGAATTTAAGGGAAGAGTTGTCAATGTTGATGTTAATGATCAAATGAGATCAGCCTACATTGACTATTCAATGTCAGTAATTGTTTCAAGAGCACTTCCTGACGTTAGAGATGGGTTAAAACCTGTACATAGACGTGTTTTATTCGGTATGCGTGAATTAGGTTTGTTACACAACAAACCATTTAAAAAATCAGCAAGAATAGTTGGAGAGGTATTAGGAAAATACCATCCTCATGGAGACACAGCAGTTTATGATTCTATGGTTCGTATGGCACAACCTTGGAGCCTCAGGTATCCATTGGTTGATGGACAAGGGAACTTTGGCTCTGTTGACGGTGATAGTCCTGCTGCAATGAGGTACACTGAAGCTCGCTTAAAAAGAATTGCCGAAGAACTTTTATCAGACCTTGACAAACAAACAGTTGATTTTAAGCCTAATTTTGATGATTCATTGGAAGAACCTGTAGTATTGCCTGCTGCATTTCCTAATTTATTAGTAAATGGCTCATCAGGTATTGCGGTTGGTATGGCTACCAATATTGCACCACATAATTTATCTGAAGTTATCGATGGTATTATTGAGTATATCAACAATAAAGATATTTCCATTGATGAGTTAATGCAATACATTAAAGCACCCGATTTTCCAACCGGAGGTATTATTTATGGTTACAATGGTGTAATTGAATCCTTTAAAACTGGCAAAGGTAGAATTGTAATTCGAGCACGTGCAGAAATCGAAACCCTTAACAATGGAAAACAACAAATTATTGTTACTGAACTTCCTTATCTGGTCAACAAGGCACAAATGATAGCAAGAACAGCTGAACTCGTTAATGAAAAAATTATAGAAGGTTTAGCTGACCTAAGAGATGAGTCTGACAGGGATGGAATGCGTATTGTCTATGAGCTTAAAAGAGATGCCAATGCACAAGTAGTATTAAATAATCTTTTTAAGCATACCCAACTGCAATCAACATTTAGTGTCAATTCAATAGCACTGGTAAAAAATAGACCAAGAAATCTAAATCTAAAAGACTTTATTGTTTATTTTGTTGAACATAGACATGAAGTAGTAATCAGAAGGACAAAATACGAATTAAATGAAGCTGAAAAACGTGCTCATATCCTTGAAGGATTACTAATTGCTCTTGATAATATTGATGAAGTCATTGAATTAATACGTAAATCAAGCACAACTGAACAAGCAAAATCTGAACTTATGGAACGGTTTGCTTTATCAGATATCCAGGCAAAAGCAATACTCGAAATGAGATTGCAAAGATTGGTAGGCTTAGAACGTGATAAATTAAGACAGGAATACAATGAAATAATGGAACTTATTGAAAAGCTAAAAGCTTTGCTGGCCGATGAGAACCTGCGTATGAACCTGATAAAAAATGAATTACTGGATATAAAAAGCAGATATGGTGATGAAAGAAAAACTGAAATTGTTCATTCAGCAGATGATATTAATATTAAGGACACCATCCCAAATGAAGAATTTGTAATTACAATTACCCACAATGGCTATATTAAAAGAACTCTGTTGGCAGATTACCGTACTCAAAAACGTGGAGGAAGAGGTTCAAAAGCAGCAAGTTATCGCGATGATGATTTTATACGTCATATCTTTGTAACTAAAGCACATAACTATCTTCTACTTTTTACCAACAGAGGAAAATGCTATTGGTTAAATGTTTATGAAATACCTGAAGGAGAGAAACATACAAAAGGACGTTCTATCCAAAATCTGATACAACTTGAAGCGAATGAAAGTGTAAAAGCATTTTTATCTGTTGAGGACCTCGAAAATGAAGAGTACATTAATAATACCTACATTGTTTTTGCCACAGCAAAAGGGATTATTAAAAAAACACCACTTGAAGCATATTCAAGACCACGTCATGGAGGAATAATTGCTATCAGCATTAATGAAAATGATGAGCTTATTGAAGCAATTAAAACAGATGGTCAATCGTGGTTAATGCTTGGGTCACTTTATGGTCAGGCAGTTCGATTCAATGAGAAAGAAGTCAGACCAATGGGTAGAAATGCTACCGGAGTGAGAGGAATACGACTGACAAAACATCAGGACGACAGAGTAGTAGGTCTGTTAACAGTAAATGACGAGTCTGAAGCAATAATGTCAATCACTGAAAATGGATATGGTAAACGAAGCCCTCTATCAGAATATAGAATTACTAAACGGGGAGGCAAGGGTGTTAGAACACTGCTTATTACAGGTAAGACTGGCAAATTAATTGCGATCGGGAATGTAATAGAAGAAGAAGAATTGATGATTATCACTAAATCTGGTCTTGCCATACGTTTACATGTGAAAAATGTAAGAATTATGGGGCGTTCCACACAAGGGGTTCGTCTTATAAGACTGCTCGAAGGTGATGAAGTTGTCAGCGTTGCACGGGTATTTACAGAAACTGAAGAAGAGGATGTTGACAGCAACAATGATTCTTTGATCATTTCACAGGAAGAACAGGAAATGGAAGAAATTATTGATGCTGAAGAACCAGATATAGATGATGAAAAAGACAATGATGATGAATTAGAGAACTAATGGATAAAAAATTTAATGTAAATAAATGATTAACTATAATTTATAAATTTAAGTATATGAAAATCAAGAATTCACTTCTGGCACTGATCGTTATGGTTACCATTTCGAATCACCTTATTGCGCAGCCCTCAACGAGGACAACTGCATGGAATTATTTTAAAGAAGGACAAATAGCAAAAGCAAAAGAGGCAATAGATGCTGCATCTGTCAATGAATTAACTGCAATTGACCCGAAAACATGGCATTTTAAAGCACTCATTTACAGAACTTTATCTGCTACAAATGATTCAATTCTTAAGGGTTTGTGTAAAGATGCTTTAACTGAAACATTTGAAGCAGTAAAAAAATCAAATCAGTTTGATGCAAAAAAAACTTTCAAATCGGATAATAATCTTATTTTAAAAGACCTTTGTTTACTTTTATTTAATGATGGGGTAGAAGGTTACAATGGGGGAGTGCAAAGCATAAGCAGCAATCCTGATTTAGCAAAAAAAAGTTTTAACAAGGCATTATACAGGTTCGACCAGTTTATGCAATCTCTTAAAATGATGGAAAAAGATTCAATGAGTGTTATTTTAGAACTTGCAAAATTTAAAATTGACCATCGTGATGTTTATTATTATGCAGCTAACAGCGCAAATCAAACAGGGGATAAAGCAAAGGCAGTCAGTTTGTTTGAAGGACTTGTTAACTCAAAATATAGTGGTTATGCTACTTATGGTACACTGGCCGACCTTTACATGGAGAAAAAAGATACTGCTGCAGCATTAAAGGTAATTGAAAAAGGTAAACTTTATAATACTGATAAAGAAGAACTTAAAAACCTGACATTGAAAGAACTCCAGATATATCAGATGGCAGGTAAACTTAACGAACTTACTGCAAAACTGCAGAAAGCACTAAATGATGATCCAAATAATCCTAATTTGCTTATTACATTAGGTGAATCTTATTATACTATTTCAGAAAAACTAAGTGAAGAGAAGAAATATACAGAAGCTGAATCATACAGAAATCAGGCAATTGAAATATATCTTAAATCTTTGGCTTTGTTGCCAGATACTGAAACAGAACTTAGATTTTTACTGAATAATAAGATTGGAACTATTTATTATAATGTTGGCGTTGACTATTATAATCAATCGGTTTTAAAAGAAAATGAAAACAGGGAAAAAGAACTTAAAGAGTTATACATGAAGTATTTTGATATGGCAATTCCATATCTTGAAAAATCAATGGAAATTAATCCTGCCGATAAAGCATCAATACCACTCTTAAAGAAAATCTATTTACTGAAAGGGAATATGGAGAAATTCACCGAACTTAGTAAAAAAGAGAAAGAATAGGGGAAATATATAGACACTGATTAGACAAAACTAATACTTCAATTTGCTACTTAACATAATATAAATTATCTAACAAAACTATAAATTATGAAATCCTGTCATAATTATACAATAATCTTGATTTTCAATCAATTAAGTAATATCAAGCAAAATTTAACATCTACTTTTGATAAGAATCATTCAGGAAAAAAAATAAATCTCTCAATCTAGCATTAATTTTGAAAAAAAATTTTTATGAAAATTTATTTTGTTTTATCTCTTGTCATTGGAATTTTATTGAGTATCTACTCATGTAATGACAAACCTGAAGAATTCAAAACAACACCTTATTCTCTGCCATCTCCTAAATTTTTTCCTACAATCAACAATAGCCCTGCTTATAATCCTATGACAATTGAAGGCGTTCGATTAGGTCGATACCTGTTTTATGATGGTCGTTTAAGTGGTCGTACCGATTGTGATTCTATGATGTCGTGTTATAAATGCCATAATTTGCAAAATGGCATGGCAAGCAAGGAATTTGATGGTAAAGGAACCGGAGTTTCAGGAATACGTTCTCCACACACTGTGATACCATTAATCAATTTGGTTTACAGAAGTCAAAAATATTATGCATGGAATGGCAGTATTTCTTCAATCGAAGATGTAGTTTATGTAGTTTTTCCACTTGATTTTGAGTTTAATACAACATTTGAACGAGCTGTAAAAACAATTGAAAGCATTCCCATTTATCCACCTATGTTTAAAGCAGCATTTGGAACCGAAGAAGTAACAATCAACCGGATAGCTATGGCTTTGTCGCAGTTTCTTCGATCACTTGTTTCGTATAATTCAAAATTTGATAAGTACATTAGAAAAGAAATTCCATCACTTACCCCTCAGGAATATCGCGGCTACACACTTTTTATGTCGGAAAAAGCCGACTGTTTTCATTGTCATGGAGATGTTGCTCTTTTTACTTCCAATTTATTCTATAACAATGCATTGGATAGTGTTTTTAATGATAATTCTGATAGATATTCTGTAACTTTTGATCCGGGTGATAAAGGAAAATTCAAAGCACCTACCCTACGAAATGTCGCATTACGTAAAGCTTTTATGCATGATGGCAGATTTAAAACACTCGAAGAAACAATTAATCATTATTCTGAAGGCTTACTTTATTCACAAACAGCTGATCCTTTAATGAAATATATTGTTTACGGAGGTGTGAAATTAAAAGAAAACGAAAAACAAGACCTTATAGCCTTTTTATATACATTAACTGATTCCTCCTTCATAAATAATCCGGATTTTAAAAGACCTGCCGATTTAAATACAGGTTGCCCGGAATAAAAACTGATACTTTAGTTTATAGCTATTGTATTACTAATTTTTGATAATAGGTTTTCTCACCAACAACTTTAATAAAATAACATCCTGAAGCAATATTACCAACATTGATGCTCATCATGTTTCCTTCAACATTACTCTGCTCGTAAATGATTTTACCGTTTAAATCATAAAAAGAAATATATTTAATTTCTTTTTCAGAATCTGGTAAAATAACATTTGCAATGTTGGTTACAGGATTAGGATAAACAAGCATTTCTCCTTTACTTAACTCGTCAGGTAATGAAGAAGTTCCGTCAGTGCCAAGTTGATATACTAAAACCTGACGTGCTGTTACACCATTACCACTTATTATAACATGAGATGAACGTGCATATTTGAAGGTATTTTCAGAAAGTGCCATTAGCTCTATCTTATTGTTTACCAAGTCTTTTGTTACATTTAACCAACCTTGAGTTGATTCAACATTTAAATCTGTAAGATTGGTAAACAATTCAATAGTGCCTTTGCTCCCATACAATCTTTCAATTTGCAATTCCAAAGGATAAACATCAAGATACGATGTTTGGCCTATATTGTAATCTTTGATATTGGATGTTGATTGGCTGAATGGTCCGGTATTGTTTGTTTTTGAACCTCTCAATATAGTAGGGAAACATGTATCTGGTTTCACAACTGCTACCTGGTAAAATACAGTTTTCTTAGGAGGATTAATATCAGTATAACTATTGAAAGAGCTTTGAATATTATCTAACAAAAGCATTGAGTCAGGATGAGTGCCCCGATAAATTCTGTATGTAGAAAATGGAAATCCTTCATAATGGCTCCAAATAAGGTTAATCTGTCCACCAACGCCTGCATTTACAGTAAGGTGAATTGTTTTATGCGGACTGCTTGGAAGTGATTCGTTACCACATGAATCAACAGATGTGATTCGATATCTGAATGCTTTTTGTTTTGGATTGGAATTATCATCAACAAATACACTGACGGAATCAAATGGCAGATTTCCTATTTTTTCATATACACCAGACGAGGTTGTTTCCCTGTAAATATTGTATGACGAGGTTTTTTTACCTTTTGTCCTCTCCCATGCTATCAGGTTTTTGCCAGTATTAGGATCATTTGTTACTACACAAATCTGCTCACCATTGTATGGCTCCATTACTGCGACTTTTACCGTATTTGATATTGCCTTGCATCCATTGATATCTGTAACTTCAACAAAGTAAGTTCCTGATTTTGTTACTGTTAGCTGTGGGTTGATTGAACCATCACTCCATTTGCAAAAATATCCATAGCCTGCTGACAACACAACATTTCCACCTTTACAAAATGTAGTGTCTTTACCAATATTGACCTCAGGTTTTTTATTTACTTTTACCTTGATATTATTGCTGGATAAAGAACCACATGGGTTTGTAAATACTACATACATTTCATCGTCATTTTCAGGAAGAAAAGCTAATTCAGCAACAGATGATGTAGCTTGAGCAATTAATCCTTTATTATTGTATATTTGATATACTATTGGTAATGTGCCTGTTGCTGTCACTTTTATTTTTGCAGAATCACCTTTGCAAACAGAGATGTTATCGCTTTGACTTGTTATTGTTAAAGGATTGTTAACTGTTAAGCTAACAGTAGCACTTGTTGATGTTCCACAACTATTTGTAGCAATACAAAAGTAATTTCCCTGATTTGACAGTTTTACTGAATTAAAAAATAAAAAGCTGTTTGAAGCATTAATAATGGGTAGTGTATTAAAATACCATTGATAAGTTATTGGTGTTGTACCAGTTACTGAAGTTGACAACATGATATTATCTCCTGAACATATTGTATCACTGTTTGACAACATTGTTAATACTGGTTTTGCATTTATTGTCAGGTTAGTGGATGGACTCTGTGCATTTCCACAGGAATTAGTTGCAATACAATAATAAGAGCCTGCATCTGAAGCATTTAGAATGTTAATAGTGTAGCTATTATTTTTTGCACCAAAAACTTCTATTCCATCCTTATACCATTGATAAGAGATGGGTGCTGTACCTGTTGCCGTTATACTAAATGTCATTGACTGACCTTCGCACCTTGTTGCATTCGAAGTATATGAAGTGATTTTTGGTGACTGATTTACAGTGAGTGAAATATTATTGCTCTGTTTGTTGCCACATGTATTTGTTACAACGCAATAATAACTGCCTCCGTCAGAAGTTGTTGCTGAATTTATTGAATAATAATTGCTTAATGCTCCGTTAATAGCATTGTTGTTAAAATACCATTGATAAGTTAAGGGTGAACTTCCGGAAGCATTGACTTCGAAGGTAGTAGATTTACCTTCACAAATTGAACTATTTGAACTTTGGGTATTTATGGTTGGGGAAGTATTAATAGTAAGAGAAATTGCTGCTGAAGTAACTGAACCACAGCTATTTGTAGCAATACAGGTGTAATTCCCTGCATCTGATAAAGCAACGCTATTTATTGTGTAGGTGAAATTTGTTGCACCAGTAATTTTACTATTATTGTAATACCATTGATAAGTAATTGGATTTGTACCACTTGCTGTTATACTAAATGTCATACTTTGTCCAACACATCGTGTACTGCCTGATGTTTGTGATAATATGGTTGGTGCCATATTTACTGTAATATCAATGGTATTTGACTGTGCTGAACCACAACTGTTTATTACTTTACAGTAATAGGCTCCTGCATTGGTAGTGTCGATACTACTGATTGAGTAAGTAGAGTTAGTTGCTCCATTAATTGCATTGTTTTTAAAGTACCATTGATAAGAAAGTGGCAATGTGCCGGTAGCATTAATGCTTAATGTTGTTGATTGTCCTGTACATTTAGTAGTACTACTTGATTGCGTTAAAATACTGGGTGGAGAATTTACTGTGAGTGTTTGTGTGGCACTTTGAATGTTTCCACATGAATTTGTTGCGATACAATAATAATTACCTGAATTTGAGGTGCCGACTGAATTTATTGTATATGAAGAATTTGTTGCACTGCTTATTGCATTATTGTCAAAATACCATTGAAATGTTGGTGTTGGAGTACCAGTGGCTGTAATGCTGAATGTATTACTTTGATTAACGCATCGTGTTGCAGTTCCTGATTGTGCTGTGATTCCCGGAGCAGTATTTACTGTGAGAGTTGCTGTATTGGATTGAACACTACCACACGCATTGGTAATTACACAATAATAAGAAGCTGCATCTGACACAGAAGAAGAACTGATTGTAAAGAATGAATTTGTTGCACCTGTAATCTGATTGCTGTTTTTATACCATTGATAATATAAAGGAGTAGTACCAGTAACATTTACTGTAAAGTTTGAGCTTTGACCACTGCAAATTGTCAGGTTTGAGGGATGAGTGGTTATACTTGGTGACTGATTTATTGTAAGTTCTATTGTGTTTGAAGTGGTGAAACCACAACTATTAGAAACAATACAATAATAATTCCCAGCGGAACCTGTTGACACACTACTGATTGAATATTGATTGTTTGTGGCACTGCTAATTATATTATTATCTTTATACCACTGGTAAGTTGGACTTGGATTTCCTGAAGCTGTTACACTAAAAGTCATACTTTGTCCTACACACCTTGTTGAATTTGATGTTTGTGCTGTAATTACTGGTGTTGTATAGATTACTACATTTATTGAATTGCACTGTTGAGTACCACAGAGATTTGTAACAATACAATAATATGTTCCGGCATCAGCTGTAGATACTGAACTGATTGTGAATGTATTGTTTGTTGCTCCTGTTATTTGGCTGCTGTTTTTATACCACTGATATGTTAGAGGAGCGGTTCCTGAAGCAGTAACAGTCAGAGTCATACTACTCCCTTCACAATATGAAACATTTGAAGCAGTTTGTGAAGTAATGGATGGTCTTGTATTTACTGTTAAAACTGAAATATTAGTACTATCAGAACCACAGCTATTTGTTGATTTGCAATAATAATTACCTGCATGAGAACTTGATGCTGAAGATACAGAATAAGTGGCATTATATGCATTTGAAATTGGTGCTGAATCTTTATACCATTGGTAGGTTATTGTTGGAGTGCCAGTAGCAGTTATACTAAAAACAACTGCATTGTTTTCGCAAACTGTATATGATGGCGCCAGAGATGAAACTGTTGGTGGTGATTTAACTGTAAGGGTCGCATTGTTGCTGGTAACAATACCACATACATTTGTTGCTTTACAATAATAATTAGAGGCATGGCCATTATTGATGGAGTTTAATACATACGGATTTGTAGTAGCATTACCAATAACGCCATTGGTATTGTACCATTGATATGTAATTGGTTCTGAACCTTGCACATTGCAATAAAAACTTACTGTATCATCAATACAGCGTGCTGTTGATAAAGGATGTTTTATTACCTGAGGATTTGTTAATATATATAATCTGGCAGTATCAGTAATCATACTTCCATAATTATTACTAATAATACAGGAATATTTGCCAGTATCGGCCATTGTTGTGGTGGCAATAGTATAAGTACTACTATTGGCATTTAATATATTGACACCATTTTTTTGCCATTGATAATATACCGGAATAGTTACGTTTACTGAAAATGTTGCTGATGAACCTTGACAAACTGTTTTATCTTGTGGTTTAGACGAAATAAAATAGGGTGAAATTTGAACCTCATAGCCTCCAATATCGCTGGTATCACCAACGATTCTAATGTTTCCTGCCCTGTCAATGGATGGCACATTAAGGCCAGACAGGCTTTTTGTTCCTTTATTTATTAACAAACTGGATTGTTTTAATCCCCAATTTGCAAAATCATTAAATACAAATGCACCGGTTCCTATTGTAGCTGAAATAAAGTCAGGATTAACATCAATGTTGTTAGTAAAAGTTGAAATATTAGGATAATTTACAATTTTGATCAATCCACCTTCAATATCACAATTAGATATAATAGGATTACTACCCTGCATCACACTGAGATTATCACCATAATACCAATAACCACTGTTTGATTTATTACCATAGATAATACAGTTTTTAATGACAGGTGTTGAAGCCCATAAGTACAAACCACCACCGAATCTTGCAGAATTGTTTACGAAAGTGTTGTTTGCCAGAATTGGGCTTGCATCATCCATATAAATTGCACCACCATATGTATAGTGTATGTTATTATAAGTATAACCATAGGCAGAGTTATTAGAAAACACTGAATTGACAATGATTGGATTGCTGCTTTCCATAAATATTGCTCCACCATAATACTTTGCATAATTATTTGTGAATAAACAGTTTGAAATAATAAGTTTAGAAGTATTATATATGTTCAACGCTCCACCATACCAATCAGAAAGATTTCCTCCTACAGCTTTTGCATATTTGAATGTTGCAAACTCTATTTTTGAAGTATCATTGCCTGTATTAACACTCGAGAAATGTATTCCATGCCATCCACCATTCAAAGAATCGTATTTTGAAAAATAATTGGTATCGGCTACGGTAAAAATTACATTTTCATTGGCACTACCTTTTACAAGAAGTCTTCCCTGAACATGAATTGCATATAATCCCTGAAATTCAACCTCAGTACCTTTTTCGATTGTTAAAGTAACTCCATTTGCAATGGTAACATCACAACTAATTTTAACTTTATCAGCATCCCAGGTTGTATTTTCCGAAATTGTTCCACAATAAACTAAATCTGATTGACTTTCAATGGCACCCATGTCGATTCTGCCATTGTAAATTCGAGGATTACCAGTTATATCTTTATCAGGCAGATTAAGGCCAATGGTGTCTCTGGTACCTGAATTTATACATTTCGAAGTTGAATTTAATGCCCAATTGGCTGTAAACCCATTATATCCTGTACCTGAACCACTTGATGGTGAAACAAATGAAGGATTAATATCAATATTATTAAGAAAAACACCATTGTAATTTGAACCTGATCCTGTGCCGGAAAATCCTGATGTACCATCCTGAACAACACTATTGTAAAATTTAGGATCAGATGCAACATCACTTATAAATACCTGATTAGCGTTTGTAGCAGTATTGCCATAAATAATGTTGTTTCGTAAAATAATATCTGAATTGTTGTCTGTATAAATAGCTCCCCCATTGGTTGCTTTATTGAAAGCAATAGTATTATTGTTAAAATTTGTAGGGCAATCATAGTAAGCATATATTGCACCACCATCCTGAGCATAATTATTAACAATCAGGTTATTGTGAACCGATGTAGCGTTAAAGTTCATTATAAACATTGCACCACCTCTGACTGCTGCGTAATTATTGGCTAAAAAGCAGTTTTTTATAACACTATTGTTTGGTGATGTTAAATAAAATACACCACCATACATGCTGGCACTATCCTGGTAAAAAGTATCATTTGTAATAATTGCATCAGAGTATGATAAATAAATAGCTGCCCCATAAGTAGCTCTGTTGTTATGAAATGTTGAATTTGTGATAATTACATTAGAACTTGAAATATAGATAGCCCCACCAGAGTAGGAAGGTGATGTTACTGCTTTGTTATATCTGAACAAACATCTGTCAATTCTAACTTTTGACCATCTGTAAAGATACATTGCTCCACCATGCTGACCTGAAATATTCGGGGTGTTACCATATTCGAAAATACAATTGATAAAACGTGATGAATCATTTGAATTACTGGGATAATCAAATCGTACACCTTTCCAGCCTATGGTTTTATTAAGTGCAGTAAAGACAATTTTATTATTGGTATCTCCGTAAGCTAATATTCTACCTTTAACATCCAGCTTGTAAGCCCCTTGAAACTCAATCACAGTACCTGGAGGAATAACAAGTGTTACACCATTGTTAACTGTAACATCACAGTTAATTTTTACTTTTTTTGCATCCCATATAGTGTTGCTTGTAATATTTCCACAAACAGTAATAAATGATTTATCTTCATAAGGACCAATATCGATTACAGAATTAAATACGCGGGTTTTACCTTTTAAATCAACTGAAGTGTAATAAATCGAAGAAACACTTGTTCCAGCATCAATACATGGTGAGGTAGAATTCAGTGTCCAGTCAGAATATTCATAATAACTCACTCCATAACCATAACCGTTAACAATGTATTTATATTGAGGGTTTACATTGATATTTCCTGTGCCGCTATAACCTCCTTCAACATCAGAATACTCAATAGATAAGCTTCCTGAAACATAAATGTTTTTATAAGATGAATAACCTGTATTATCCCAAATAATATTATTCTTGAAGTATGTATTTGAGGATGAAACTGCACAAATACCACCACCGTAATAGCTGCTACCACATTTATTTCTACTTAAATTATTATTAATGAAATATCCATAGGCATTGGTTAGGAATAGTCCTCCTCCGTGATATACCGATTCATTAAAAACGATTAAGTTATTAACAAATTTTGGATAGCCTGCCGTTACAGAATACACAGATAATCCACCTCCATAATATGCCTTATTATTGTATATCATACAATTTGAAAGCAGAACTTTGTGAAATGAGTAAATTAAAAACGCACCGCCATATTGATCAAAAACTGTAGTTCCAAGATTAACACAGTTTTTCACTACACAAAATACAAATTTTGATGAATCGTTTGCTGTGCTGGTGCCATAAAATTTTATACCTTTCCATGTTCCATTATTTTTCAATGAAGTGAATGTTATCAGGCTGTCTGATTTTCCTTCTGCTAATACTCTTCCCTCTACTTTAACATAATAATTTCCTGCTGACCTTATTTTTGTACCAGGTTGAATAGTCAGTGTATAACCATTTTTTACAACAATATCTCCGGTTAGAAGTACATAACCGCTCCATGTTGCTGAGTAAACACTTCCACTTGCCACTGTAGATGCAATATATTCATAAGCACCAATATCAATGGTATCAATATCAATTCTAATATTTCCTGCAAGATCATAATCCGGAGGCAGAGGTACGCCAGTAAAAATTTGACCTTTATTATAACATGGCGAAGATGACTGTAACGACCAATTGGCTGTCAATCCATTATACGATAATCCTGCACCAGAAGTCGGTGAAACAAATTTTGGATCTGCGTCAATAATATTAACCCCCGGGTGACCATCTTGTACAACACAATTGTATAAATTAGAATAGCCTGACGACCAAATTTGTTTAAAACTATACAATGCATCATTTCCATAAATAATTGTATTTCTTATAACAGGTGATGAACCATAAATGTCAAGGCCTCCCCCACCCGAACCACTATAATTGTTTACTATAGTATTGTTTACCAATGCAGGCGATGAAGTGTATTCTATTGCAATGGCGCCTCCATAGTAATTTGAATGATTATTACAAAATACACTATTAAGTATGATAGGGCTTGAATAGTTTGTTGCTATTGCTCCACCCATCATTGCAGCATTATTATTAAATATACAATTTGAAATTACTACTTTGTTAAACTGTTGAACATATATGGCCCCTCCCCATTGGTCGTAATAATTTGTCATGCTATAATTAACTTTTCCATTTGAAAATTTACAATACTCAAAACGTGAGGTATCACCTGTCGTGCCGACAAACCTTACGCCTTTCCATCCTGCAGTATTTTTATAATATGTTGTAATGGAAATAAAGCTGCTGCTGGTGCCAATAGCTGTTATTTTGCCAATGATAGTCAAGCTGTAAGCATCTGTAAATTCAACACTTACGCCTGGCTGAATTACCAGTGTGGTACCTGATGCAACTGTTATATTCCCATTAATATAATAGGGTGAATTGGCAGATGTCCATGTTCCTGAAACATTTCCTGCTGAAATATTCGTTGCAGAATACGAATTAATGTTAACTATAATTAAATTAATTACAAAGAAAATAATGTAAACCTTTTTCATATTTAACCCCCGTTAAAAAATTTTAATGTATAAAATCGTAATCAAAAATAATGAAAATTTGTCTTTTTAAGAAAAAAAGATTATCTTAAAAGATAGGTCAAAACATCAATTATTTTGCACCTAAACTTCTAAAGTATAATATTACATCTTCATTTTTTGCCACTTGCAAAGGTGTCATTCCGTTGACATCCAGGGCATTTAAGGTTGCTTTTTGGCTGATTAAATATCTGACTATATCGAGTTTTCCTGAAGCAGCTGCATAGTGCAGAGCTGTCCATTTTTTTGATTTATCAGTTAAATAAACACTACGGCCATTTTCTTCAACAAGATACCTGACAATTTCTAAATTTCCACCTTCAGCTGCATATAATAATACAGTTTTACCATTTTGGTCTTCTGCTCCAAAATCAGCTCCCAGTTCAATGAGTTTTTTTACTACTGCCAAAGTACTGTATTGTGATGCATACATAAGTGCATTTGAACCATTAAAATCCTGTGGATTTACCTTCTGGCCATTTTTTACTAATATTGCTACAATTTCAGAATTTGTTTTTTTTGATGCAACGGTAAGCATGAGTAATGTTTTTCCATCGTTAAAAACATCTGTTACTACTGCTCCTTTCTCAATCATTAGCCTCACAATATCTGTATTGCCATTGTATGCAGCAGCTAATAAAGGTGTTCTGTTCTGCCTGTCTCTTGATTTTAAAGATAAGCCACTATCAATTAATTGTTTCAATAAAGTAGTATATCCTTTGTCTGCTGCAAGATTCAGAGCAATATCACCTGTTTTACTTTTACCATTACCATTTGCTCCTTTTGATAGTAAATAGAGCAAGAAATCTTCATTACTATGATACAATGCATAAAAGAAAACACTTTGTTCCCATCTGTCTGCTGAGACTACTGATGCTCCAGCTTCAATTAAACGTTTAGCTAATGCAACATCACCCTTTTCCAATACATACATTAGCAAATTTTTACCATCGTTGTCAGAAAGGTCCAGATTTGGATTTTTTGTTAACATATAATTGAAAAATACCATGTTATCTGACCGATAACTACCAATAATGACTGGTATCCCTAACTCATCCTTAACATTTAAATCAGCATCATGGTCTATCAGTAACTTTGCCAATTCAAATTCACGTGATGCAACAGCATGACTTAAAGCTGTCATCCCATTAATATCTCTGGCATTTATATCAAAACCCAGTTCGAGTAAATGGATGATCATTTCATCACCTGCATCAATGGCGGCTATAACAGGAGGATAACCTGCTGCATTGACAATATTTTTATTTGCCTTTTTATTTAAAATCAAATCCACCAATTCAGGTACATGACTTTCAATAGCATAAAATAGAACTGGTGTTCCTTCTCCATCAACAGTATTTACATCTGCACCATTGCTAAGTAAAAAATCTATAATTTCATCTTGATCATCGAGCAATGCATACATTAAAGGAGTCAGACTGTCAGCATCGCGTGAATCTGCTGAAATGCCTGAATTAATCAATTTCTTAACAATTTCAATATCACCTTCTGATGCTGCTTTATGTATATTGTTTTGTGGGTAAACATTTTCTACAAGAATAAATGCCATTAACAAAATATAGAATATTTTCTTAAACAATGCGAATGTCATGTCGAAATTGGATTTGTTATTTTATTTTTGCAGTACTTATTTGTTCAATAATAACGCCAACATTTAAGGTGATGCCTGATTTTATTAACATCAATCATACGTTATATCCCAAAAACCTTTCAAAAGATGAATTAGCAAAATTACCGATCGATTACTATCATGGAAAGATTGTGTTGATAGACGAAGAAGAAATTAGTCCTGATGTCATTAAAGAAATTTTTCACAGCGATATTGTTGGTTTTGATTGTGAAGCAAAACCAACTTTTAAGAAAGGAGAAAGCAGTTTCATATCACTTATCCAACTTGCAATAAAAGACAAGGTATTTCTAATACGTTTATTGAATCAGGTTATTCCTTCTGAAATTATTTATTTATTTGAATCAAAAAAAATAGTAAAATGTGGAATTGGCCTCCAAAATGATATTTTCAATTTAAGGAAAATGGTAAATTTTTCACCTAAAAATGTTGTTGACCTCAATGATCTTGCAAAAAGTTATGGATTTGAAGGAATTGGAGCAAAAAAGCTTAGTGCTATCCTATTAGGTTTTAGTTTGAATAAAAGAATGCAAACAAGCAACTGGGAAATAAATGAACTCTCAAAAGAACAGATTATTTATGCAGCAACTGATGCATGGATATGCTATGAGATTTTCAGGAAATTTCAATCATTTTCCAAGTGATGCAATTTGTATTGTAAATATTGAACGTGTTGCATTTGTGTTACTTACATTATTCATGATACAATAATTGTGTAACTCTTCTATATCAATTACAACCTCTTTCAGCAATAATCCTTTCTTTTTCATTTCTTCTTTGAAAATAAAATGTTTTTTAAACCATTCTTCCCATGTTTTTTCAAGCAAATCGCTATCATCGGCAATTTCAAGTAAGGTTTGATATTGCTCTGGCAAATAAAAAGGTACAAAAGTCACCATGTTATCTGTATTCTGCATTATCAATTTTTTTATCAAAAATAATTATTTAATGTAAATCATTTATAATCTCAATAATTCTTCATGTCATTTGTGGAAATAACCCTGCATTGCATCTTTAGTTTATTAAAAATTTAAAAATAATAAGATGAGAACTTTAAAATTAACTATCAGAAAAAACCTGACAAGATCAGTTGTCATGGTATGTTTGTTACTTGGATTTTCATTTAAGAGCGATTTACCACTTTGTATAACAGGTTATGTTTATGAATCAGGTAGCACAAACACCATTGCAAATGCAAAGGTTAAGCTATATTCCGGGAATACTCTTTATGCTCATACTACTACGAATCAGTCAGGTAAATATGAGTTTTACGGTATTATTGCTGGCAATTACAATATTGAAATTAGTGCACCGGGATTTATAATTTGTAAGCAAAACTCAGTTTTGTACAGCTCTGGTAAAGTAATAAACAAAGATTTTTATCTGGTTAGGACTCAAGTCACTGATTCAATGACTACTACTGTCACCTCTTTAGCCGAAATAGAAGCTAAAATGTCATTAGAAATTAATGATGGTTCCTATTCCAATGTATTTATGACTACCAAAGATATATCTTATGAACAATTTAATACGGAATCGTATGATGTAATAAAAGAGAACAACTATAAAATGGTTGATGATGAGCCATTATCTACATTTTCAATAGATGTTGACCGAGCATCGTATGCCAATGTAAGGAGATTCCTTAACCAAAATATATTCCCTCCAAAAGATGCTGTCCGTATCGAGGAAATGATCAATTATTTTGATTATAACTATCCACAGCCGACAAACGCTGACCCTTTTTCTGTAAACATGGAAGTAGCTGAATGTCCCTGGAATAAAGATCATCAATTGGTTTTGGTAGGTTTGCAGGGTGAACAGGTAAAAACAGAAAACATTCCTGCAGGTAATTTTGTATTTTTACTGGATGTTTCAGGCTCAATGAGTGATGCCAATAAATTGCCGCTTGTAAAACAATCGATGAAAATACTCATCGATAAGTTACGACCGATTGACAGAGTAGCTATAGTGGTTTATGCTGGTGCAGCAGGACTGGTATTACCATCTACTTCAGGTACTCAAAAAGAAAAAATTATTGCTGCTCTTGAGATTTTACAGGCAGGTGGCTCAACTGCTGGTGGTGAAGGTATCAACCTGGCTTATAAAATAGCAAAAGAAAACTTTATTCTTGGTGGCAACAATAGGGTAATTCTCGCTACGGATGGTGATTTTAATATTGGTCAAAGCAGCGATGCTGAAATGGTACGTCTGATTGAAGAAAAACGAAAAGATGGAGTTTTTCTTACCATTCTGGGTTATGGTATGGGTAATTATAAGGATTCTAAAATGGAAAACATGTCGAATGCAGGAAATGGTAACTATGCTTACATCGACAATATTCTTGAAGCAAAAAAAATGTTTGGTCAGGAACTTTGGGGTACACTTTATACCATTGCCAAAGATGTTAAAATACAAATTGAATTCAACCCTGCCAAAGTAAAAGCCTATCGTCTGGTGGGTTATGAAAACAGAATTTTAAACCGCGAAGATTTCAATAATGATAAGGTCGATGCAGGAGATATTGGTTCAGGACATTCTGTAACAGCTTTATATGAGATTATTCCTGCTGGTAGTGCTGAAATACCAAATGATGTTGACCCTTTGATTTATCAAAAAAATGTAAGTATTAAAAGCAATGATATTATGACAATAAAGCTGAGATATAAAAGACCAAATGAGGATGTCAGTTTGCTGATTACCCATAAACTTGAGGATAAAGATAATAATAAAGGCACACCATCAGAAAATCTCCGTTTTGCTTCAGCAGTAGCAGAGTTTGGAATGTTGTTACGCAACTCGGAGTTTAAAGGCACTTCAAGCTATCAGCATGTGGTCCAACAAGCCAATGCTTCAAAAGGCAGTGATGTAAATGGTTATCGCAGTGAATTTATCAGGCTGGTGGAAATATGCATGTTGCTTGCTAATAAATAATACCAAACATCATTATAATTTAGTCAAAAACTTTATTGCTAGTTTACATTTTTATCGTTTTAAATTACATCCCCCAATTTTTGGGGGATTTTTTCTATAGTAAGTACCAAGCTTTAAAAATGAAAAATACCTTATTCACAGGGATGCACTTAACTTGCTTGTATTAACACCAAAAAGCTGTTAGAAAACTACCAAAAGAGGTTAAAATAATTTGTATTATGAATAAAAAATACAAAAATATTGAATTTTAATGCGAATTTTATCGTAATTGAGACAAAAAAATATTTTACCTTTGCTGCATTAATTAAAGTCAGTCTAAATTAAAATTTATGCCATATTATCGTTCAGCAGGCAAAATACCACGCAAGCGTCATATTCAATTCAGAAACAAAAAAGGAGAATTGTATCATGAACAGTTGGTTTCAACAGAAGGCTTTTCAGATGTTTATTCTCTAACCTATCATCTATATCCCCCTACCGTTGTTGGTAAAATTGATCAGCCAATAGATGTATCACCTGAGATAGCACTGGAGGTGAATATGCAACATCGCAGCTTTCAGGGATTCAGCATCCTGCCTGAAAATGATTTTCTGCAGTCACGGGTTCCTGTGCTTGTCAATAACGATATTTACATCTGCCTTGCTGCACCCTGTAATTCGATGAAAGATTATTTTTTTAAAAACTCTTCTGCCCACGAAATGATTTTTGTACATCAGGGCTCGGGTGAATTAAAAACCATGTTTGGTAATTTAAAATTTAGTTATGGTGATTATATCATTATACCGAAAGGAATTATTTATCAGATAACATTTAATGATGACAACAATCGCCTGCTGATAGCCGAATCTTTTAGTCCAATCAATTTCCCAAAAAGGTATATGAACCAAAACGGGCAATTGCTCGAACATTCTCCTTTCTGTGAAAGAGATATTCGAATTCCTGAAAACCTCGAGACTCATGATATAAAAGGTGATTTTATTGTAAAAATTAAAAAAGAAAATAAAATATTTCCCTACCATTATCAGTCACACCCTTTTGACCTGATAGGTTGGGATGGATGTTTATATCCATACATTATCTCAATTCATGATTTTGAGCCTATAACAGGCCGGGTGCATCAACCGCCTCCGGTACACCAAATGTTCGAAACAAATAGTTATGTGGTGTGTTCTTTTGTTCCCAGGCTGTTCGACTATCATCCATTATCGATACCTGCCCCCTATCATCATTCCAATGTAGATTCAGATGAAGTGCTTTACTATGTTGATGGTGATTTCATGAGTCGTAACAACATACAAAAAGGTCAGATTACACTTCATCCTATTGGCATACCTCATGGGCCACATCCGGGCGCTATTGAACGCAGTATTGGTGCTAAAGACACACAGGAACTGGCTGTAATGATTGACACCTTCAGAGCATTGAAGCTAACAAAACAAGCACTTGAAATTGAAGATAAAGATTATTATAGAAGTTGGTTAAACTATTAATAAATATTAGATAAGATGTCAGATTTAAAAGATTTTCTGCCTATAGATGGTACCGATTATGTTGAATTTTATGTAGGCAATGCCAAACAAGCAGCATATTATTATCAAAGTGCATTTGGTTTTCAGCCTCTTGCCTATCGTGGCCTGGAAACAGGTGACAAAGAAAAGTGTTCTTATGTTCTTGTTCAGAACAAAATACGTTTTATGTTTACTACAGCTCTGAATAGTCATTCAGAAATTAGTGAACATGTAAAAAAACATGGTGATGGCATTAAAGTTATTGCTCTGTGGGTGCCAGATGCCACAAAATCGTTTGAAGAAACAGTAAAAAGAGGTGCTCAGCCATATATTGAACCTGTTGTGGAAAAAGATGAATTTGGCGAAGTAGTTCGTTCCGGAATACATACCTATGGTGAAACAATACATATTTTTGTTGAAAGAAAAAATTACAATGGAGTGTTTTAGCCAGGTTACAGAAAATGGGAACCTGAATACAAAACATCACCTGTAGGTTTAAAATATGTTGACCATATTGTTGGAAATGTTGGTTGGGGAGAAATGAACAAATGGGCAGAATTCTATCATAAGATAATGGGTTTTACACAATTAATTTCCTTTGATGATAAAGATATTAGCACAGAATACACTGCACTGATGAGTAAGGTAATGACAAATGGAAATGAAAGAATAAAGTTTCCAATCAATGAACCTGCAAAAGGAAAGAAAAAGTCTCAGATTGAAGAATATATTGATTTTTATGAAAGTGCAGGAGCACAACATGTAGCAATGGCAACCGATAACATTATTGAAACGATAACAGAACTCAGAAAACGTGGTATTGAGTTTCTTCATGTCCCAGATGAATATTATGATACAGTAATTGATAGAGTTGGTGTAATAGATGAAGATATCAATGTGCTGAAAAGCCTGCGTATTCTAATTGACAGGGATGAAGATGGATATCTCTTGCAACTTTTTTCAAAACCTGTTGAAGACCGTCCTACAGTATTTTATGAAATTATTCAACGAAAAGGTGCAAGGTCGTTTGGAAAAGGAAACTTCAAAGCTTTATTCGAAGCCATAGAACTTGAACAACAAAACAGGGGAACATTATAAAAAAATGAGTAAAATTATAAGCTGGTTAGATATTCCTGCGAAAAGTGATTTTTCGATTTATAATATTCCTTTTGGAGTTTTTAAAAGTGCCAAACGAAGCCCACGAATGGCTACCCGACTCGGCAATTACATTATTGACCTTCAAAAGTTGTTTGAGCATGACTATCTCAATGGTATAGGCTTATCCCTTTCTGATTATCATGTGTTCAGGCAGGAAACACTTAATGACTTTATTTCGCTAGGAAAAAATAAAATCAGGAATATAAGGAATAGAATCATTGAACTTTTTAATAAAGATAACTATGAGTTGCAGGGTGTGTTTCATCATAATAGAGATATTATTCTTGACATTAAAGAAGTAGAATTACTAAAACCTTTCAATCCAAGCGATTATACTGATTTTTATTCAAGTATCGAACATGCCTCCAATGTAGGTAAAATGTTTCGTGATAAAGAAAATCCTCTCTTACCAAATTGGAAACATTTGCCTGTCGGTTACCATGGAAGGGTATCATCAATTGTCGGTTCAGGTATCGGAATACATCGTCCAAAAGGACAAATATTTGATGTCAATACAGGGAAACCTGTTTTTAGTGCATCAAAAAAACTTGATTTTGAGCTGGAAATGGCATTTGTCACGACAGGCAAAACTAAGCTTGGTGATAGTGTGGCAATATCAAAAGCCGAAGATTATATACTTGGAATGGTGCTTTTCAATGATTTGAGTGCAAGAGATATACAGCAGTGGGAATATGTGCCTTTAGGACCATTTTTAGGAAAAAACTTTGCTTCAGTTATGTCAAACTGGCTTGTATTGTTAGATGCATTGGAACCATTCAGAGTGGATTCTCCTAAACAAGAACCTAATGTTTTACCTTATTTACAATTCAGTGGTAAGGGAAATTATGATATCAGACTTGAAGTATATATCAAGACTGCAAAATCTAAAGAAAGTCTGATTTGTGATTCCAATACAAAATATTTGTACTGGAATATTTTTCAACAACTGGCACATCAAACAGTAAATGGCTGCAATCTCAACAATGCAGGATTGTATGCATCAGGTACCATTAGTGGTCCCGATGAAAGTTCTTTTGGTTCAATGCTTGAATTAAGCTGGAATGGAACAAAAGCAATTAAAATCAGTGCTGGAGAACGCTATTTCCTTGAAGATGGTGATATAGTAATTATGAAAGCTTATGCTGAAAATGCCACCTACAGGGTTGGCTTTGGAGATTGCATTGTAAAAATTTTACCTGCAAAATAAAGATGATGATAATTGAACCTAATGAAATACCAGTTATAAAATTACAATCTTTGTTGGCCGGAAGTATTGCACCAAGGCCAATTGCATTAGTAAGCACGATAGACAGTGATGGAAAAGTTAATCTAAGTCCCTTTAGTTTCTTTAATTCCTTTAGCATCAATCCTCCTGTTTTGGTTTTTAGTCCTTCCAGACGTGTACGCAACAACAGTACAAAGCATACTTACGAAAACATAAAGTCAGTGGCTGAAGCTTGCATTAATGTTGTGAATTATAATATTGTTGAACAAGTAAGCTTATCAAGTACTGAATATGAAAAAGGTGTCAACGAATTTGTTAAAGCAGGCCTGACTGAAGTAAAATCCATGAAGATTGCACCACCTGGAGTGCTTGAATCACCAGTTAGGTTTGAATGCAATGTATTGAATATTATTCCACTGGGTAATGAGGCAGGTGCCGGAAATCTTGTCATTTGCCAAATAATGTTGATTCATCTGCAAAATGAAATATTGAATGAGAATGGACTTATCGACCCTGATAAAATTGACCTTGTCGGGCGTTTGGGTGAAGATTATTATTGCAGAACCTCAAACAACTCAAAATTCGTTGTAAAAAAACCATTGGCCACCTGTGGAATCGGGGTTGACAGTTTGCCTGAAAGAATAAAGAATAGCAGTATTTTAACAGGAAACGATCTTGGAAAGCTTGGAAATCTCGAAAAACTGCCTTCAAAAAATGAGATTGAATCATTTATTGACTCTCCACAGTATAAAGAGCTTATAATTAATTCATTAAATAATGAAAGTTTGCATTTAAAGGCACAAGAACTTATCATCAAAGGACAAACAAAAAAAGCATTATTACTGTTGATGTCGATTTAAAAGATTTGTCTAAATTTCTAAAAAATACATTTTCATTAAACCTTTTCCCTTTACTTCCAACGCTTGCCTTTCAGTAAATTTATAGGTGTCTTTTAAAATAGCATAGGTGTTTTCAGAGCAATTTATCCTCATTACTTCTGAATTGGATTCCATTCTTGATGCTGTATTTACAGTGTCACCAAATACATCATACAGGTATTTTCTGACACCTACAATCCCTCCTACTGCTTTACCTGAATTTATTCCTATCCTGATTTTCCACTGATGTTTGTGTGTTTCATTTCTTTTATTGAGGTAATCAATAACATCAATAGCTGCATTTGCAATGTTAATGGCATGATTTTCATTTTCTACAGGCATTCCGCATACTGCCATATATGCATCACCAATGGTTTTTATTCTTTCACAATGATGACGTGTGAAAATATCATCAAATGCAGTAAACATATCATTTAACTCGCTGATTAATTCATTTGGCTCAAGTATAGCTGATGCTTTTGTAAAGCCAACAATGTCAGAGAAAAACACACTTACATTGTCGAATCCTTCAGGATGTGTCGTGCCTTGCTCTTTTAATTCATTGACGATATGTAAAGGTAAAATGTTTAGCAATAGTTCTTCAACACGTGCTTTCTCTTTAGCAATAATTGCATTGTCACGCTTTTTACGCTGTAAACTTTGCAGAATGACTACTACCAAACCAAGAACAAGTACTAAACCAATAATGAAGAATACTATTACAGAGCGTTGTCGGGCAAGTTTATTTGCCTGAAGCTCTTTATCTTTATTTAATAAAATTATTTCCTGCTTGTTTTTCTCAGTCTCATACTTTGTTTGCAACTCACTTATCTGGTTAAACATATCTTTGTTTAAAATAGAATCCTTAAGCTCTGTATATTTTTCATAATATGTAAGTGCTTTCTCAAATTCACGGCTTTCTTTATAAAGAAGTGATAAGTTTAAATAAGCATTTTGCCTGATATCCATTGAACCAATCTCTATCGATAACTGGATGCTTCTGTTAAAATACTCTACCGCACTATTGTATTGCTTCATATTCTTATAAATGGTACCTATTGCAGTAAAGTTTGCTGCCAGTTCTTTTTTGTTGCCCAACTCTTCATTTATCTCAACAGCTTTTTTATAATAATCAAGGGCTTTAATGTCATTGTTTATTCTTGAATAGCTTAAACCAAGGTTCTGATAACAATTTGCAATTCCTGATTTATATTCAATTTCTAATCTGAGTTTTAATGCTTTTTCAAGAAACTCAATGGCTTTAAGATGGTTTTCTTTTAGAGAATAAGTAATACCAATATTTGTCAGTGCATCACAAATACCAATTTTATCGTCTATTTCCTCTGAAAACTTCAATGCCTTTTTATAATATTCCAATGCTTTATCGTTATTTTTCATTTTTTGAAAAATAATACCATAAATATTGTTGCATTTTGCAAGGTATTCAACAATTTTAAGAGGTTCCAGCACCTCAAGAGCTTTCTGAAGGTGTGTCATTGCTGAATCGTATTTATCAAGATTGTAAAAACTCTTAGCCAGATTGTAGTGTGTAATACCTACACCTCTCATATCACCAAGTTCATTTTTAATGATAAGTGATTGGTTAAAAAACTCTATTGCTTTTTTACTCTCACCTTTGTTTTCATAAATTTGACCTATACTATTCAACGACTTTGATATTCCCTTTTTATCTTTTATCTGTCGCCTGATATCAAGTGCTTTATTATGATATTCCAACGCTTTATTGTAATCTGTCTGGTCGTTATTTAAACCCAAAATATGATATGCTTCAGCCAGGTTTGCTTTATCTTTACCAACAGAGGCAATCTGAACAGCACGAAAGGCAAACTGATTTGATTGGGGAATATCGTTTATCATTGAATATACCCTGGCAAGATTGATGAGTGCTCTTGCTTTTTCTACATTGTTTTTTGTTTTATCAGCCTGATTTAAAGCATCATTTGAATAATTAACACATTCTTCAAGCATACCTGCAAAAAAACATTCATTGGCAAGGTCGTTCAGGTATCTTGCCTTTTCATTTTTTGATGCATCTTCAACTTTTTGTTTTAAACTATCGATGACAGTTTGACTAAATATGTTGTAAACACAAAAAGAAGTTAAAATAAATAGGATGGCTGTAATTTTGAAAAAATATGTTTTCAATGTAATAATTTTGAATTTTATTAAACAATAACATTGCAAATATAGGATTTTAACCGCTAAAAATAATATTTAAGTAAAGAAAATCAAAAATATTACAGGAAAAACAAGAAATTGGCTGAAAGGAAAAAATCGATGAGGTTTATTTTTCAACGATGGTAAGTGAAACTGTTTTACGGTGTCCGGGTTCAACAGTCAGAACTGTTGAACCGTAAAGGTAAACTGTATTGTTATCAATATATTTGTAGCTATCGCAATAATATGTTCCTGGCAAAAGTGGTCCAAAATCAGCATTTCCTTCAAGGTCAGTATGTACTTCACTAACATGAATGCCAGCATTCAGGTTTTTTTTTGATGTGGCAATGGCTGTAATTGCATTTGCAACATTTTCCCCATTATATGTTACATTTACAACCAATCTGCCTTTTTCATTAGGATCAGTCTGGTTACAAGACATAAAACATCCCAAGAATAAAATAAACAATCCTACAAATGCAGTGTTTCTCATTACTTTTAACTTTTCAAAAATTTGTGCAAATGTATAACGTCAAATAAATTGTAAAATTATGTACAGAAAATAATTTGTGGATAAATTGTAAGTAAGCAAAAATTGTAGAAATACTGAATATTTTATTATCAGAAAATGAGAATTAAATAAAATTATAACGTTACTTAATATGTTTGTTTATCAAGTTAATCAGTAACTCTTTTTTGATGGGTTTGGTAATATAATCGATGCAACCAGCCTCCAACGCTTTAGATTTATCTTCTTCGGAAGCATAGGCAGAAATAGCTATTACAGGGAGTTTTTTGTACATGTCTTTTATCCTTTCAGTAGCCAGCAATCCATTTAAAATAGGTAGTTTAACATCCATCAGTACCAGGTCTATGTTTCTTGAGCGACATATATCAACTGCTTGTTTACCGTCTTTGGCCCATATAACCTGAACATTTGATCTAGACAATATAGCACGCAATAAATTAAAGTTAGAATCAATATCTTCAGCAATAAGGATGGTTTTGCCAGTGAGATCAAGTTTTTTTACATCAATTTCTTCAATTTTATTATCAACATCTGTTAATGACATGGGTAAATATGGAATAGTAAAATAGAATGTAGAACCTTTTCCTACTGTGCTATCAACCCATATATCTCCACCAAGGAGGTTCACCAATTTTTTTGAAATGGTAAGACCTAAACCTGAGCCGCCAAATTTTTTCCATACTTTTTCATCGGCTTGTTTAAAGCGATCAAAAATCAAATTTATTTTATCTTCAGCGATACCAATTCCTGTATCTTTAACATAAAATTGTAAAAATGTCTCATTTCCTTGTAAAGTTTTGTTAGTTTTTAACTGGTAACCTATTTCAATAAAACCATTTGTAGTAAATTTTTGAGCATTGCCGACAAGATTGGTAAATATCTGTTGTAATCTAAAGGGGTCTGATCTGATAGAAAAACCTGGTATTTCATTGCCAAGGTTTACCCTGATATCAATATTGTCTTTCCCAAGTTTTTTAAGATTATCTTTTGCGGCCATAACTACCTCATTGATAATGACATTAACCCTACACTCCGCAGTTTCAATTTGAAGCACATTGGCTTCAATCTTTGCAATGTCGATGATATCATCAATTAGTCGTAGCAGCAATTCACCATTATTTGTTATTAGATTGATAAATTCAGCTTTTTCTTCTTCAGAAAACTCAGGGTCAGCCAGTAAGTCAGTAAAGCCAATAATAGCATTCATAGGTGTACGAATTTCATGAGACATGGATGCTAAAAAAGCAGTTTTATGCTTGTCGGACTCCTCTGCTATTGTCTTAGCTTCTTTGAGTTCATGCTCCATTATTTGTCTTTCAGTAAATTCCCTGACGAGTTTAATGAAATCGTAACCAAGGGAAGAAATTTCCTGGCATATTTGCCATAAAAATGAAGTGGTTTTCTCAATATATTCTGAATCAGGCAATGGATTTATTTCGAGTGCTTTTCTGAAGTCAATTTCCGGCTGGTACAACTTCTTTAAAATTCCATTGGTTTTACCAGAATCAATACCTGCAATAGTTACAAATCCTGCCACCCAGTTAGCAATTTCAAAACCACCTGTAATAATCGGAGACCTGCGAATGATGATATTGCAACCATCACATTTTTTTCTTTCCAGAACCTGAGTGGATAGATTAGATTGCAACATTGAATCAAATATAATGCATTTGTCAGAAAATACTTCATTATTGGCGAATAATTTACAGGCATTTGAGAAGTTACTCGGGTTGGTAAGTGGATTGCCCTCATGATCAACAATAACAGAAGCTATTTGAAAAATATAACTGAATTCGTCCTGTAACCTTTGTATTGATTCAGTATCAATAATATCCTTAAGTTTTATATTTTCAATTAGCTGATAATCAAAAGATTGTTGTTCAAGTTTAAGTTTTATTCTTTTTTTACTGTCATTAATAATTTGATTTTTATTAGCCTCAAACATCTGGTGCAGACGCTCATCCTGGTCTCTTTTGCTTTTTTCAGCTTTGTACTTTCCGGTGATATCAATAAAAGTGATGATAATACCTTCTTCCCTGCCATATTGATCATTTAAAGCTACTACACTAAACAAAATGTGTAGTCTTTCACCCAGTTGATTAATTAATATGGTGTTGTTAATGAAATTACTGGCCTGTCCTATCTTCAAAATATGACGTATTAGGCTCTCAGAATCTTCATGAAAATATTTACTGTAGATTTTAAAGATGTCGTTAATACCGCTACCTATGGCTTTTTCCATTGTAATTCCAAGCAATACTGAGGCAGCAGGATTAATATCGATAACTTTACCTGAATTGTCTATAAAAATAATGCACTCTGGCAAGTTTTTTATATATCCTGACAATTTTGAAAGCGCCTCTTTTTGCTCATCATCCTGTTCTTGGTAGATGCTGATATCACGTAACCAAAGAAGTGTAAATTCAGTAAAACCATCATTATTATTAAAAATAAGCAAGTCGGTTTTAAAATGCTTATTTCTGGAAGGTATCTTTAAGTCAAAAGAAGTTCTTTGCTTATTCGCTTTATCGAAATGCTGACAAATTTCTTTTAACTCATCTGTGACAAAAACTTCATAACAGCTTCGACCAAATAATTCAGATTTATTATGATTAAGAAAATGTTGAGCAGAAGAATTTATATTTACTAATTGATTGTCTTTGTCAAAGAGAAAAATAAGGTCATCCGATTGATCAAAAGCTGTTGACCATGGACTGATTCCTTCCTGTTTGGTTGGAGCATACAGTTCAATTATCTTGCTTTCCAGCACTTTAATCCTGTTTTCTAAATCCTGATATGTTGGGGCATTCTGCATTCCCTGAAAAGCCTGTAACTCTTTGTTTTAGTATATATTCTTTTTAAATATAAATTGTTACGCAAAAGTACAAAATAAGTTAAAGTATTTCCAAATTATTAAAATGGAGTTGGTAACAATGGTAACTTGTCAACTTTTCTGAATTTTCAAAATAATTAAAAGATATTATCTTTCTGATAGTTTAATAAAAGTAAATAAAGTCTTTTTTTTTGAACAAAGAAGATGGATTTTTTGATTCAACATTTCAAAAAAATAGTAGTACTATCTATAAAATGAAATGTATTTGTCTGGATTTTGCTAATAACAATCAATAAATCAAAGCATTTATAAGATTAGTACCAATAATTATGAAAAAAACAATTTCGTTATTATCACTTTTCCTGTTTATCATATTTTTTTCAAAAGGACAAAGTACTGAAATAAAAGTAAAGTTTCAGACTTATAAAAACAATGTGGTGTATTTGGGGTTTAATTATGGAACCGACAAATATATCAGAGATACTGCACAGGTTGATTCAAAAGGAATAGTAGTGTTTACTGATAAAAAGAAAGAAATACCTGGAGGAGTTTACCTGATTATTACTTCAGACATGAATTATTTTGAGTTTGTTTTAGCTGAAAAGAAAATTTATCTTGAAACAGATACTGGTGATTTTGTAAAAAATATGAAAGTTATTGAGTCGGATGAAAACAAGATATTTTTCAATTATTTAAAGTTTATTGAGCAAAAACAAAGAGAAAAAGACCTTTTACAAAAAGAAAAGGCTATTGTTGCAAGTGATAAGGAAAAAGCAGAAGAGTACGATAAAAAACTTAAAATTCTTGATGAAGATGTTAAAAAAAATATGAATGATATTATTAATAACAATCCTGATAAGTTTTTTCCAAAGGTTTTAAAAATGATGGAAGAACCAAAACCAAGAGAAAAGGATAAGAATGAATCAGATACAGTATATAGCAGGTATTTATATTCATTTTATCAGGAACATTTTTTTGATAATGTAGATTTTAATGACAAAAGAATACTGAGAACACCAGTTTTTGAGCCAAAAATTGATGTTTTTTTGGAAAGATACACCATGTACCATCCTGACTCAATCAAAGTATCAGCAGCACGCATAATTGATAAAACATTAAACAATGAAGAATTGTTTCAGTTTACTCTGGTTAAAATTTTTAACAAATATGCTAACTCTGAATATATGGGTATGGATGCTGTTTTTGTTTATCTGGCAGAGAAATACTACCTGAGCGGGCTTGCAAAATGGGCTGATTCAGCTCAAATCAACAAAATTTATGACAGGGTTGTTAAGTTAAGTTCAAACCTGATCGGTATGAAAGCGCCTGAATTGATTATGAAAGATACTTCAGAGCAATATCATTCATTGCATTCTCAGAAAGGGATTTATACTATATTAATATTTTGGGATCCAACATGTGGCCATTGTGCCAAAGCTGTACCTCATCTCGAAAAAATTTATGAAAGGCAGGACCATGATTCTTTTTCTATTTATTCAGTAAATATTGGTAATGATGGTAAAGAATGGCGAAAATTCATTATTGACAATAAACTAAGCTTTTTATGTGTTTGGGATCCTTTAAATTATAACAATTTTCGTGTACTTTATGATATTTTTAGCTCACCTGTTGTTTATATTCTCGATAAAGATAAAAAGATTGTAGCAAAACGTGTTGGTGTTGACAAAATTGAAGAGGTAATAAATATATTGGAAGGAAGAGAAGTTCCTCAAAAAGAAGTACCCTCACAAGAAAAATAATTTTAATGCTGACTAGGTATTATCAGGATACAATATTTCATACTCATTATCATCATAAAATATTGTTATCATTTTAACTTTCCTTTTTTTAGGAATATATTTGTGAATGTCATTATTAAATGAGATTTCCTCAAATGATTCCTTCACTGTGTTAATCTTCTCATTTTCAACTTGTTTGACATTGATTTGTTCTTTTGGTAAAGGCTGAGGTTCAAAAATTTGGCTTTTTGCCTGAGTCTGCTCTGGATTATTTAATTCTGAATTGCTTTGAGAGAATAAATCACCAAGTGCCAACTTCCCTATATCCTCCTGTTGTCGAAATGTATTTCCTTGTCCAAATATTAACCATTCAGGATTAATATCTGGAAAGGTATTTAAAATATTTTGTACCAGATCAAGACTTGGATTGTTTCTTCCTGTCAATATATGTGATAACCTCGATCTGTTGACTTTTATGCTATCAGCTAATTGACTGGGTGTTAATGATTTTATTTCAATTATTTGTTTGATTCTATCTGTTATAAGTGCCATACAAATGTAAATTGATTAAGTTGACAAATGTAATTTACATAAATCATCCACAAAAATACAAACGTAAATTTAAAAATACAAAAATATTTTTACATTTCTAAATCAAAGAATGACACATCATAAAAAATAAAGTTCTGCAATAGTGCATTTTAGAATAATTAACTAAGAAGATTAACACCATTGTATCATTTCATAACCTAACATAATATGCTTTTATTTAATTCAATTCATAATTATTGCATGGTACTTAATAACTATTAAAGCTAATTAGATAGTGTTATTTGCTGACAATAGGTTGTTTTCAAATTAATGATTAAAGATATTGAATCTATATTGCTGATTATCAGTGTATAAAAAGTATCTACTAAAATGAAATTATAAATTGTTACAAAAGTAAAATTAACTATAAATCTTATCTAATTTACCCAATTGTATTGCGTTAGAAAAGTAAATTTTTACATAATAAAGGTTTACAAACGTAAATTTAAGTATATTACAAATGTTTATTTGGCAAAATTTACAAATAATGTATTTGATTTTTGTATATTAATAAAATAAATAGAAATTATTATGATCAATTATTTGTTATTATCATAAGTATTTAGAAAATTCATTTGATATTTGAAGAATTAATTTTTCGGCTTTATCTCTTATAATCTATTGAATATCATTGCATTAAATCGTTTATTTACATTATTAAAAGCCTTTAGAATTAAATTTTTTGATATTTACGGATTGTAGTCAGTTAATTTTAAAAAATAAACTGTCATCTTTTTAACTTTGTATAAATTTATATAACCATGTTTATAGTTCGTTTAATAATTTTATCTGCCTCTCTCCTTTTTTCAAATTTTTGTTTTGCACAGGACAAAGTATGGAGTTATGATGTACTTGATTATCACATCAACCTAAATATTTGCAATTTGTCACTAAAAAAAATTAGTGGATTTTCTCAGATGAAAATAAAGTCCACATATAACTTACCTCTGGATAGCATTTATTTGTTTTTAAAAGCATTAAAAGTTGATTCTGTTTTTTATAATGACAAAAAAGTTGGATTTAATCAAAAAGGTGAACTTATTTCATGCGCTACCTTTAATTTTAAACCTTCTGACACTATTCATCTGAAGCTATTTTATGGAGGAAACCCTGTTCTTGATCCATATTGGGGTGGTTTTTATTTTAGTTCTGCAGATGGAGGTTATGCTTTTAATATGGGTGTAGGTTTCGAAGATATACCTCATAATTATGGCAGGGTTTGGTTCCCTTGTAATGACAATTTTAATGATAAGGCAACTTATACATATATTATTACAACAGATGCAGATAAAATGGCTGTTTGTGGTGGTTTACTAACTAATACAAAGCTCAACGCAGATAATACTGTTACTTATACATGGGAACTTAAACAGGAAATACCAACTTATCTGGCATCTGTGGCAGTTGGTAAATATGTTTTAATTCACAATAAATATAAAGGAAAAGAAAAAGAAATTGATATTGTCTTGGCTGCACTTGCATCTGATACCACTAAATTGAAATCCTCTTTTGCAAATCTGAACAATTGCATTTCTGTTTTTGAAGATAAATTTGGCTCTTATCAGTTTGACCGTGTCGGATTTGTTGTTGTCCCATTTAATAGTGGTGCAATGGAACATGCAACAAATATTGCTTACCCCAAATATGCTGTTAATGGAAATCTGGTGTATGAAAATTTAATGGTACACGAATTTTCACATCACTGGTGGGGCAATCTTGTTACCTGCTCGTCAGCCGAAGATATGTGGTTAAATGAAGGCTGGGCAAGATGGTCGGAATGGCTGTTTGATGAAGTTCATTATGGAAAAGCTGAGTATCTGAATGAACTAAAAGAAAATCACAGAAATGTTTTGCAATATGCTCATATCAGAGATTTGAGGGTTTTACCCTTATCACCCATGCCTATTGATGTTACCTATGGCACCCATACCTACGACAAAGGTGCTGATGTAGTTCATTGTTTACGCACCTATATGGGCGACTCTCTGTTCTTTTTGTCAATACAACAGTTTCTAAATGGAAAAAAATTCAAAAACTGCAGTTCCTCAGAGTTCAGAGATTATCTGAAAAATTATTCCGGGCTGAATCTTGATAATTTCTTCGACAACTGGGTATTTGAAAAAGGATTTCCTCATTTTACAGTTGAATTGAACAATAAGAATAAAAATGCAGAAATACAAGTCATTCAAAATTTAAGATTTACCAATAAATTTTACAAAGAAGTGCCACTGATATTAAGCTTTTTTGATAAAAATTTTAACAGGCATGATATAAAGATTGTTGTTTCTGACACCCAAAAAACTTATCAGGTTGCGTTGCCATTTGTCCCAGAAATCGTTATATCGAATATTGACTATGGTATAGCAGAAGCAAAAACTTTTGACTCTAAAACAATAAATAAAACCGGAGACTATAATTTTACCGATGCTTTATTTTATGTAAGTGTCAACGGTTTAAAGGATTCTGCCCTTGTTTTTGTCGAACATCATTGGCTTAGCCCGCAAAATATCAATCCTTCATTAGATGGCATTCGACTCTCTGATTACAGATATTGGAGTGTGAAAGGAATTTTTCCAGCCTTGTTTAATGCTGATGCACGGATTAATTATAATGGCACAGAAGGAACCATGACAGGCTCAGATTATCTTGACCACACTTTGAAAATTGTTAATGAAGACAGTTTAGTACTTTTGTATCGTGAGAACTATTTTTCATCATGGAAAATATTTGAATCGTACAAAATTATCACAGGCTCAAAAACTGATAAACGTGGTATTATTGAAATTTATAATCTGAAACCAGGCGATTATTGTCTTGGTATAAAGGATTATAAAAGTAATGTGATAAAATCTGGTTATCAGGATAGAATTAAAATATATCCCAATCCTGCTAATCAATCGTTTATGGTATCTTTCAATGCATATTTTCAGGCAAAAACAGTCAGGTTATTTGATATCTCAGGTATGCAATTACATTATTTCGATGCTGAAGGTAAGGTATTATTAGAAATACCTGTTAAAGACCTTAAACCTGGTTATTATATAATTTCTGTTGAAAATGAAAATGAACAATTCACAAAAAAAATATTAATTGGTTCCTGAAAATTATCGAAAGAAATTTACTTTTTGTTGTCTATTCTCTAAAATGATCTCTTGCTAATGCAATATATCAAAACAATAGCTGAAATAAAGATTAAAACAGATGAAGAACTATTGGATGGTATTTTATCAGGTAGTTTCGAAGATTTCAGTTTGTTTGTAAATAGATATAAAGACATGGTTTTTCGCTTGTGTTATTCTATTATCAGAAAAAAAGAAGATGCTGAAGATGTAGCACAGGAAGTTTTTATTCAGGTATTTAAAAGTATTGAACAGTTTAGAAAAGAATCAAAAATTTCAACATGGTTGTATAGAGTATCTGTAAATAAATCAATCAATTATAAAAAAAAGAATAAACGATATAATTTTCTGGATTTGGTTGAAAATAGTTTTTTTATAAGCAACAATTCAAATGAAATTCAGGATAGTGTAATTAATGAAGACCTTGAAAATATTAAGTCAAAAATTCTATTTCAATCATTGGAAAAATTACCTGATAGCCAGAAAACAGCTTTTTTACTCCACCATCAGGAAGGTCTCTCCTACCATGAAATTTCAGATGTGTTAGGAACAACTCATTCAGCTGTTGAGTCATTGATTCACAGGGCAAAACAAAATTTAAATAAATACATTATAAGTGAATATAAAAAGCAAAGAATTTTCGAAAGATTTTAATAAAAAGTTGTCATAATAACAAATATGAACTGTAAAGATTTACATAAAATTTTATTGGAGCAAGAAAACAAGTCTGCATTGTTTTTAAATGAAGAAGTAGAATCCCATTTGCAGAAATGCAATAAATGTCGGTTTTTGGCAGATTATTATCTTATTGGATTCAACAAATATTTGCTGCATAATGAAACTGTCAGTAGCTTATTTTATGATAATCTGATGCGTAAATTTAATGTTCAAAAGAAAACCAATAATACTAAATTAAATAAAGGCCTATTGATTCTTTCAGGACTCGCAGCATCCATTGTATTTGCTATAATCATTGGATATTTTTTGGGTAATTCAAAATCATTTTTGTATTCACAAAACACAAAACAAATCACAAACAATATTGATAATGAATATATTACATTAATGTCAAATCATGATTTTACTGAAAATTATTTAAATTTACTGAGTGATGAATAAAATAAATTGGAAGACTTTGCTGCTGGCTATTCTAATCATATTAATGGTAGCTAATTTAACTGCATTGATAACATTTTTTATAATTAATAAAAAAGCTTCATTGGCTGATAGAGATTTCAGGCATCCTGGCAAAGAAGCAAGGCATCATTTTCATGAATTTATGATGAAAGATTTAAAGCTTACAGATAAGCAATTTAAAGATTTTGAAAAAATAAGGGATGAATATATTAAGTCAGGTAAAGACCAGGTTCAGTTAATAAAAGCATTAAAAGATTCAATTTTCACAGAAATTGTAAAGGAAAATCCTGATACTTTGAAAATAAAATCGTTTTCAATGCAAGCGATTCAAGCACAGGAAGTGTTAATGACAAAAGCTTACACCCATATTCTTGAGGTAAAAAAAGTATTGAATAAAGAGCAGCAGGAAAAATTTTTCAGATTCCTGAATCATAAAATTCCTGGGATTAATTTTCCTTTTCCCAAAGAAAAGCATTACAAACATTCACAACCTGCTCCATGTAATGAACCTCCCTGCGCTAACCAAGAACTGGGATTTCTTTTTTAATGATTGACTTTAAAACCAAAATTACCATAAAAACAAGGGATAATACCGCTGCCATTCTGCCCAAATAATCCCCGTTTTTGGTATAAAATGTTTTTTGATTATTAATCGACACAGGCACTTTTATTACATCATCTGTCCAGAATTCTGTTTTGTTTATAATATTTCCATCAGGGTCAATAAAGCCGGAAATACCGGTATTTGCAGAACGTACTATAAATTTTCTATGCTCAATGGCTCTTAAACGTGCATAATAAAAATGTTGTTTATGACCAGGGGTATTTCCCCACCAACCATCATTGGTCATAACCGTAATAATGTTTGCACCAAGTTGTACAAATTTACCTATATATTCACCAAAAACACTTTCATAGCATATTACAGGCGCTACAATTAATTCATCATTGATTTTAAAAATTGAGGGATAATCTTGTTTTCCAAGGCTTCCGCTTGTACCTCCCAGATTGATTGTTAATTTTTGAAGAAACTTAAATAATTTAGGATAAGGCATTTTTTCAACACCTGGTACTAGGATAGATTTGTGATAAAAACTAACTGTTCTGTCTTTTGAAATGAACATAGCAGCATTATAGGCATCATAATATGAGGAGTCGAATTCGTAAAATCTGGCAGTTGGACTTATTTTTTCTTTTGGTTCAAAAAATCGGTAAGAATCGATACCGGTAAGAAGTGTTGCATTGCGGTGCTGTTGCAAAAATTCAATCAATTGAATATAATATGAGTTCGACTCAATTGTTTTCTCATCAAAAGGAATTGACATTGCAGTTTCAGGCCAAACAATTAAAATGGTCAGACTATCAATAGCACTTTTTGTTAGATTTAACATTTTTTGAAATTGCTGTTCAAAGGTTCCTGAAGCAAATTTTTCATTATATGGGTCGATGTTTGGTTGAACAATAACAATATTTGACTCCTTTACATCTGTTTTTTTTGTTTTAATAAACAATGAAATTAGCATTGGAAACACAATAACAGAAATGGCAATGATCCATCCTTTTTTGTTTTCCATATTGTGTTTGAAAATGAGCGGCTCAATAACTTTGAAAAGTACAATATTTACAATCCAAATCCAAAGAGTTCCTCCCAATGTACCCGTGAATTCATACCATTGCACGAATTTTGGAGCCGTAGAAAATACATTGCCTAAATTTAACCAGGGCCATGCCAGGTCCCAGATTAAAAATAAATATTCTAGTGCAATCCAGAAAACAACAATGATAAACGGAGAAAATATTTTTTTAAAAAATACATTCATTTTATGGTATAAAATGAATGGTAAAGTCATCATCAAGCTATTTAGTATAATTGTAGCAACTGAACCAGCAAGGGTTGCTTTATATATCCAGAAAGATGTACTTGCATTGAAGATGAGCATGCTGATAAATACACTTATAAATAGCTTTTGAGCGTTTTTAATCTCAAAGTTGGCAGATATAACCTTTAGTACTAATAATAGTGGTATAAAGGCTAAAAATATTAAAAACGGGAATGATTTTAAGGGCCATGATAACCAAAATATTAGTCCTGAAGTTACACCCATCAGGATGCTAAATGAGATTTTATTTTTTTCCATCAATTATAATTACGAATTCACCTATAACTTGTTTTGATTCAAAATGTTTTATAACATCTGCAATTGTTCCACGAATAGTTTCTGCATATATTTTTGTCAATTCCCGTGAAACAGATATTTTTCTTTCCTCTTCACACATTTCTTTTAACAAAGTTAGTGTATTCATCAGCCTGTATGGAGACTCATAAACAATAACTGTTTTAGTTTCTTCTGAAATCTGTTTTATTTTATTTCTTTTACCCTTTTTATGTGGCAAAAAACCTTCAAAAATAAATGAATCAGAAGGTAAGCCAGATTCGATTAATGCAGGAATAAATGCAGTAGCACCAGGCAGGCATTCAACAAGAATATTGTTTTTAATACATTGGTTCACAATTAAATATGCTGGGTCAGAAATGCCAGGTGTACCAGCATCACTTACCAATGAGAATACTTTGTTGCCAGTAAGTTCACTGACGATTAATTCACTGATTTTATGTTCATTAAATTGATGATATGACTTTAAAGGAACTTTAATATCGTATTTTTTAAAAAGTTTGATGGTTTGTCTCGTATCTTCAGCTAACACAAGATCAGATTCCTTTAGTATTCGGATTGCACGGAATGTAATATCTTCCAGATTACCTATCGGTGTTGGAATGATATACAACTTTCCCATTTGATTTATTTTAAACTTCTTTGTTCAACCTGAAATATATCAAATTCGGTATCACTTTTATGAATATAAGCTACTATGTCAATATCATCTTCATTCCAGTCTGAAGACACCACTAATTTGAATTCTTTAATAAATACTCTGTTTTTTTCAGGATTTTCCATCAGCAACATACCGGATGGGTCAGTAAGCATGGTTCTCAGTACATGTTTATGGGTATAAAAGGAGTCAATCTCACCAGTAGGTAATTTTTGTGGAGACACCATTCCGCTCTCAGAAACAGCAATAGACAAATAATTTTTACCTGGTACAGCATCGCTATATTCTGATTTAATCTGTATTATATACGTATTTAGTTGAGTTGGATGAGCTTTTGTTGTGATGGTTATGTTTATAGGACTATTCAATGTCAATTCAGCCTGAGTATAACTAATCCATTTATCTATTCCAACCAATATGTTAGTTTCTGAAGGATATTTCTTTTGATTTATTGCACCACTTGGTAACCCTAATGATTTTCCTAAGTTATTGTAAATCTGTGTAGCAGCGTCAGTACGGTAATCGGCTGTAGAAAAATAGGGTGTTGTTAAAGGATTGTCTTTGATATGATATGCCAAAGCCACTACTCTGCCAGGATACATACTGTCAAGTTCATGAATTTTTAGTGCAGCTTTCGGGCAGTTTGGACATCTTACACCTGTAAAGTCCGAGATCAGAACTTTCTTGGGTGTAGCTGTTATATTTTGACCAGAGACATATGAAGTATCAATCAAATTCGTATCCTTTATGTCAGGATTTAAATTAATATATGGACCAATTTCAGTACATGAAATAATGGCTAAAAGAGCCAAAGATGCAAAAAGGAAAATAATTTTCATACTCATTAAAAACTTGTTGAAAGATTAAATTTAATACCACTAAATGCAGGCTCTACCCTGCAGACTCCTCCTGTACAAACAATTCCTTCTACCTGCTTAACATATCCTAACGCAAAACGTGTTTGATCCAGTGTATAGGCAATAAAAAAGTTATAGTAATGCTTGACTTCTGCTAATTTTAAAGGTTTGGTGTTGATCATATCAGATACTGAAAACGAATAATGAGGTGCAATATTAAATTCTAATAGTCCAAAGAAGAAGTCTCCATGATCCTGCTCGGTCATAAGGTATTGTATCTCAGTCCTTAGCGATTTTTTTCTGTCAATCTTATAAACAAATTCAGCAAATGGTGTCAGGGTTTCAACGGCTTCTTCCAATTCATTTTGATAGGTAAAAATATCATAATAAATAGACTGAATTCCAAAAGAGGTGTTTAATTTTTTACTAAATTTATGATAGTATTCCAGATAGAGTTCCCGATAGGTCATTTCTTTTTTGCTGTTTGCAACATAAGTAGCGTTAAGAATAAAGGTATTGTTTTTATTAGGAGAATAAGTTATTTCAGCCTGAGTGGCATTCTCTCCTAATTCCAGTGCTGAAATGCTGTAACGTGCAGGAAGAGTTTTAGCATGTTGTTTACTCATAGGTGGCATGTAATTTAAAGTGCCTACCAAAAATGTAGCAAAGGGTGATGTTCTAAGTGGAAAATTCTTTGATTGTTTATGCTGAATAGTAATACCAAATCCTGAGGTGGAGAAATTAAAATTTGTATAAAATACATTACCAGATTTAAAGATAAACTTATCCCCCTGTTCATTTCTGATAGCTTCTTTTGTTTTAAAAGCATATTCCACATACAAGCTTAAATTTTTAAATACCAGTGTGTTATAAAAGGTATAAGCGAAAACATTATATTTTGGAACAAATCGGTCTTCAAGTTTGTAGGAATTGATTTCATTTGCAAGCAAATTCATGCTTGCCTGATCTAATGTCCGGTTAACCATTCCTGCCCCGGTGAAAAACTTCAGATTATCATTGATTATAAAATCTTTTTCAATATCAGCACCTTTAACAACTTGTTTATGTTCTTCAAAGCGATACTTTTGCCTTCCTGTAAAGGCTTTAACTCTGAATGTTTCTGAAAAATCGTACTTTAATTTAATACCATTTATTGCATAATCAAGCCCAAGAATGCGGTCTTCAAATGCCCTGAAAATAATGCCTGTAGCAAACTGATCGTAAAAATGCCCGGCAGTAATATCCAGACTTCCTACTTTTTTATTGACCTGATAAAAGCCTAATCCGTGGTCAGTATAAACTTCATTTGGATTTAATAATGCTGAATTATTGAATAAATCATATCTGACCCTGAAATTAAAGTCAGAAATAGAATAATTCAGGAAAAGCCATGCTTCTGTTGATGAAAGTTCATGCTGATACTGGCTGGTATTTGCTCCAATACTTGTATCGCGATAGTAAAAGTTCGAGTTAGTTAAAAAATCACCTGTAAGCTGTGCTTTTAAAAAGGATGAAGCAAAAACTAAAATTAAAAAGCAAAGAATTATTTTTTTCATCATTAAACAAATGAGTGATTGAGAAGCAAAGATATATTAAAGCTTATTTATAACAAGCCTTCATCAGCAAAACTAAAAAAACTATCACCCGCAAAAATAATATGGTCTAATAACCTGATTTCGAGAATTTCACATCCTTTTTGTATTTTTTTTGTCAGATTTATATCTGCATCGCTTGGTTTTTTATTTTGTGAAGGGTGATTATGAAACAATATAACAGATGTAGCACTTTCTTCTATTACTGGTTTGAAAAGAACTTTCAAGTCAACAATGGTAGCTGTTATTCCTCCCTTGCTTATTTCTACTGCTTTTATTGGTTTTTGTGCATTTGTCAGCAACAAAAGCATAAATTTTTCCTGTTGCAAATCAGCCAGATAAGGGTAAATATAATCGTAGGCATCTTTGCTGTTACCAATTTTTTTTAGTTCAGGTTTATCGTAAAACTTTCTTCTTCTACCAATTTCAAGTGCTGCAGCAATTTTTATAGCTTTAGCAGTGCCTATCCCTTTTATTTTTCTGATTGAGGAGATTGAAAGCGTTCCCAGCTTGTCGAGGTCATTATTAACGGTATTTAAGAGTTCTTTTGCCAACTCCAGAGCATTTTTTTCCTTTGTGCCTGTATTGATTAATATGGCCAGTAATTCTGCATCTGATAATGTTACTGGTCCTTTTGATTGTAGCTTTTCACGCGGTCGATCTTGCTCCGACCATGATTTGATACCTTTAATTTCAGCTTTTTTTGAAGTCAAGGTATTAATTATGATAAAAGTGCAATGTGTTTTGCCAGATCAGATTTTTTGTTTGAAGCATTGTTTTTGTGTATAACTCCTTTTTTTGCCAGTTTATCTATCATTGATGCTAAATCATTATAAAATTTAGTTGCTTCTTCTTTATCTTTTAATGCTTTAAACTTGCGGATAGCATTTCTGACAGTTTTATACTGATACCTGTTTCTTAATCTTTTAACTTCTGTCTGACGAATACGTTTTAATGCTGATTTATGATGTGCCATTACATGAAATTTTGAGGTGCAAAAATAGAAAAAACTATTAATTAATCACAATTATTTTCCACATATTTCTTTAATTTGTTTTTCAAGGTTATATTCATCACCTTCAACGTAGCCATTATGAACATATACAATTCTTTTATTTTTGTCGATGATGGCAGAAAATGGCACAGTAGGATAGTTAAAAATGGGTTTGGTATCCAAATTATTGTCTATCAAACAGGTAAAAGTATAGCCTTTACCATCCAAATAAGGTTTTACTTTCGATGAATTACGCGAATCGTCTATAGAAATAGCTATAAAATCAATTCCATAAAGTTTTTTCCATTCATCAAGCAACTCATCAATGTTCATCAGTTCTTTTTTACAGGGAGAACACCATGTAGCCCAAAAAACAATAACAGTTACTTTTCCACTCTTTATTATGTCTTTGAGGTCAACAGTTCTGTTATCCAGTGTTTTCAGTTTACAGGAAGTGAGTTCTTTATTTATCTTTTGTGCATTGACTGTCAGTGTGATTAAGAAACTCAGGCTTATCAAAATAAAATTTTTCATGATACTAATTATTTTTGGTACAAAGGTATTATTTGTTTCCAAACATAAAATTACAAATTTTGTGCTGAAAATATATCTTATATAAAGAATTTATCATTGACAATACATTATTAAATCTCAATCTTTGATTTAGTTATTTAATAAGCTAAACTAATTGATTAAATTGCAGTTTCAAATAATTCTTTAATTTTAAGAAATGAAAGCGTTAATAATATCCTTATTCACTTTATTATTGTCAAATTTCTCTTATTTGAAAGCACAAAATGAATGTCCCTATATCAGATTTGCTGAACATGATATATCAATTTATAGTCTGGCTGCATTTTGCTGGTTATTTACACCAGAAACCAAAGGATTGACAAATACAGAAATAAGCTTGCTGAATAAGAATGATATCAATGCATTTGACAGGTTTGCTGCCAGCAACTTTTCAATATCAGCAGCCCAACAGAGTGATTATTTTTTGTTTGGTTCATTTATTTATGGTGGAGCTTTGACTTTTACTTTTCCTTTCTTTATAAAAAATACGAATTATATCCATCATTTATTTCCTCTTATGAATTTATGGGTAGGTACTTTTTTGTTTTGCTATTCAGCTACTGATATGGTAAAAGCTAATGTACTTCGCATAAGACCTTATGTCTATAATCCTAAAGCAACATTTAATAAAAATGAACCTGATGCCTGCTATTCGTTTTTTTCAGGTCATACCTCTGTCACAGCATGCAATACTTTTTTTGCTGCAAAGGTTTTTAGCGATTATTTCCCTGAAAGTAAATTAAAACCTTATGTTTGGACACTTGCATCTATTATACCTGCATATACAAGTTATCTTAGAATAAAAGCAGGTAAACATTTTCCTACCGATGTTTTAGCAGGTTATATTTTTGGTGCTTCTTGTGGCTATTTATTGCCATTTATTTATCATAAAAACAGAAAATGGAATAAAAATGTCTCCATTAATATCTACCCTTCTGGACTAAATTTAAGCTGGGCATTAAAATAATATTAAAAAAAGCTTAAAAGGATTTTGTTATTCAATCATCACTTTTTGTTTTACAATTAATTCTGCCTCATTCCAAACTTCAATTATATAGCATCCACTACTAATTTCACCCCTGTCAATCCTTAAAATATTCTTTCCTGATAAAAATTGTTTCGATTGAACTTTACCTGTAATATCAATAATATTTATGGTTAAATGGCTGTTTTCGTATTTCACAGGAAGAACAATATTAGTATAAGTGGTGAAAGGGTTAGGATATATAAGATTGTTAAGGAAAATATCGCTACTTTCAACGCCAGCCCCTGAAACGACAATCTCACGACAGTATGGTGCACTTGTTCCTGCAATATTTGTAACTGTTAAGCATACATTGTGTTTCCCATCTGTTTTAAAAGTATATGAAGGATTCTGAACATCAGATGAATCATTGCCTTTGTCGTTAAACTTCCATTTCCATGATGTTGGTTTTCCTGTTGAGTTGTCAGCAAATAAAACAGTGGGCATATTATCGGTGTTGAACCCATAATGAGCAACAGGCAGGGCCTTATTTATAACCACATTTTTACAAATAGAGTCGCTTCCACCTTCATTGGTAACCGTTAAACACACCTTATGGTCTCCATTTTCAAGAAAAGAAAAGTTAGGATTTTGCAAAGTTGAAGTAGCCCCATATTCATCAAAATCCCATTTCCAACTTAATGGTAGGTTTGTTGATTTATCTGTAAATGAGATACTTGGGTCATTTGTGCTATTAAAGATAAAATCTGCTTTCGGTATATTTTTACGTATTGTAATTTTTTTACAAACCGTGTTATTACCACCTTGATTTGTCACAGTCAGGCATACATTGAAATTACCATTTTTTGTAAAAGTGTAAACAGGGTTCTGAAGATTAGAATACGCACCATTGTCATCAAAATCCCAGTTCCAGTTGGATGGTTCATTTAATGATAGGTCAGTGAAACTGATTTTCGGGTCTAAGCTTGTATCAGCACTGAAGTCTGCAACTGGTTTAACTTTTCTGATAAGAATAACAGAGCAAAAAGAATCGATTCCTCCCCCATTGCTAACTTTCAGACAAACTTTATGATTTCCGTTTTTGGTAAAGGTATATGTTGGATTTTGCAGACTTGATGTAGCACCATTGTCATCGAAATTCCACAACCATGTGGTTGGATTGTTTTCTGACTTGTCAGTAAATACTACTAATGGATCACCGGAATTTATATAAGAATAATTAGCCTTAGGGGGAACATTTATTATTGTTATTTTTTTACATAAAGTATCTCTTCCACCAGCATTTGATGCTATGAGGCATACATTATGGTTACCATTTGTTGAGAATACATGAACAGGATTCTGTGAATTTGATGTTACATAATTATCGTCAAAATCCCAAAGCCAGGAGGTTGGTAAATTGGTAGATTTGTCAGTAAATTTTATTTCAGGATCATTGCTTGCATCAAAGCTAAAATCTGCTGTTGGTAATACATTGTCGATGAAAATATAGCGACATGTTGAATCACTGCCACCAGCATTACTTACGAACAAGCACACTTTGTGTAAACCATTGTTTTTATACTTGTATTGTGGATTTTTTAAATTTGAACTGGCACCACCTTCACCAAAATCCCACCTCCAGTAAGTTGGTATATTTAAGGAACTATCGTAAAACTGGACAAGTGGATCAAGATTTGAATCAACTTCTATTTTAGCAGTTGGTTTCCAGTTTTTAATATTAAAATTTTTACAAATAGTATCGCTTCCCGCAGGATTAGAAGCTTTCAGGCATACTTTATACGTCCCATTTTTTGAAAATGTGTGATTAGGATTTTGCAGGATTGATGTTGCACCATTATCATTAAATTCCCAGTACCATGAGGTAGGATTAAACTTAGACTTATCACTAAATAAAAGTTTAGGATCCAGAGTAGTATCAGCTACAAAATCAGCATCTGGTGAACCATATTTGATATTTATTTGTTTACATACTGAATCATTTCCACCGGCATTGGAAACTGTCAGACAAACATGATGATAACCACTGCTTTTAAATTTGTAGGTCGGATTTGCTACGGTTGATTTACTTCCGGCATCATCGAAATCCCATAACCATGATGTGGGAATATTTGTAGAAGCATCAGTAAATGTAATGCTGGGATCATTTATAGTGTCATAGGTGTAAGCTGCCACAGGAGGCACTTTATCAATAGTAATGTATTTACATGTTGTGGTGTTACCATCAGCATTGGTTGCTTTCAGACAAACTTTATATTTTCCATTCAAAGTATAGGTATGTATCGGATGTTGGGCTGTGCTTGTGCTACCATCACCAAAATCCCACAACCACGAAGTAGGTGTATTTGACGATTTATCTGTATATGAAATTTGTGGATCCATTGAGGAATCAGCAGTAAAATCGGCTATTGGAAAAGTATATTCTATGTTTATTCCCATTAAAAAATCTTCCACTAACAAGCTGCGATATTCTGCCCAGGAGCCCATTAAAACTTCAAAAGTTCTACGACTGACAGGTGGCGTGTTATCTCTGCCAAGGTTGATGCCTGCACCACCCATTTCCCAGTATAAATATACACCACCACTGGTTATTCTCAGGTTTGTATTGGACGTATTTACGGTAATATAACTATTTAAGGTGACATTTGATGGGGCTACATATACTGAATCCAGTAAAGTGCCTTTTGAACCATTTGGTCCATTGTCATCATATATTTTTGCATAAAAACCAACTGGTGTGGTTGCATTGGCTGTTATATAGAATCTGGTACTTACAATTTTACATGGATAAAACGGAGGTTCAAAATATTCAGCAATACCACCATTACCTCCATTCCAGCCCAATCCTCCATTAGAAGCCCCATCACTATAATCCAGTGTCATTGTTTTTTTTGTTGTATCTATTGCAATAATCTCCTGAATTAGCCTGTTATTGCTTGCAACCATATCATTTGTGATACCTGTAATATTGGTAATGAAACTGTAAGTGCCCGCGGTAGTCGGATTAAATTTATTTGGGAATGTAACAATTGAATCTTTGCCAACAGCAAGTGAAACCACTGCCTTTGAGCCACTGGTCATCAGGCTGTTCGACATATTTATAACAGTATCGTATGCAGTAAATAATGAAATATTCTGATTTCCAAGGTTTCTAACATTTGCCTTTAATGTAATTGGTCCACCACCATTTTTTATAAAAATTCCACCATTTTTTGTATTGTTATTCCACATAATACCTGCATCTGTAACCTGATAGGTCACTACTTTTGGATAATAATATTTAATAGCCATGGTGTCTGGTGGCAAAGCATCAATATAATTTGACAAACCAAGGCTACCTGTGATGTTTTCAATTCCCACAGCATCATCCAATGAGGTTAGGGTTCCCATATTAGTTACTAAATAATTAAACACAACAGAACTGTCGAGACGACTTAAAATAATCTGGAAAGTATTTTGTCCAGTGTAAGGTGTTGTTGCGTTTACCCAGAATGGTACATCAATAAAACTGATAACAATTGAGTCAGCGTTAGTGTAATAATAACATTTTGCCGGATTTCCTGTACCTGAAAAGTTAAGATCAGCAAGTAATGGAGCAAGCCAGTTGTTAGCACCACTACTTAATGGAATGCTTGCAGGAAATGGTGAAGCTATATTATCGCCATTAAATGTGATATAACCATTCGAGCCTATCCAGAATTTTGTAACATCATACCAATAAAAATGAAAGCCTGCTGATAAATAGATTGGTCCTACTACATTATCATCACCCAAACCTGTAATCTGTGTTCCTGTTGTTGTAATATCAACCCATTTATACTGTGGTGGAGTGCTTGTATGATTACTGTTTTTCCATGTGTAACCATACGAATCAGGGCCACCTGAAGTCTGACAATATGTACTTATAATGATAAATGAAAGGATAAAGGTGATAAAGATTTTTTTCATAATACACAAATTAAAGGAATTTTTAAATCATTTATAACACTGTAAAGGTAATCATTTTTTTAAAAAATATTACTCTTTAAATCTCAAGATTCAAGTTAAGAATGAGGAAAAGTGTTCGTTAAAAAATATGAAAATGAACAGTTTATTTACAGTAAAAAGCTAAAGTCCCCACTGGTAAGTATCAATTTTATTTTCAAGCATTTCAAACTGATTGTCATGAAATTCAGAAAAGAAATTGCAGGAACAGAAGTTTTCGAGGCTGTCAATAGAAATTACAAAATTCTTAAGGGGCAATTCAGATGATTCGTTTTTGAATAAAAATGCAATTACTTTATAATCCGGCCATGAAACATCAAGCACAATTTTGAAATAATATCCTGGAACAATCACTTCGTTTAAACCGATTTTTCCTTTGATTTCATTAAACAAAGGACCACATACCACAATTAAACTATCATTTTCACTAGCCCAAAGCCGTACTTTGTCTTCCAGTTTTTTCCATATTCCACGATTAAATCCCGGAAGTTGTGGGCTGATATTACTCATTAAAAATGACTCCTTCATTGACAATTCAGACCATTTCATATCGGCTGCAGGAGCCAGATGTCCTCTGTCATAGCCGGATGACTTATAATCACCAGGTGTTGCAGATCCTGTTAAAATATTGCTGTCTTCCTTAAAGTTATTACTTCTTTCAGTGTTTCCAATCAATTTCTGCTTTGTTAGCAGGTAAATAACCCAGTCAGCCTGCTCGGTTACTTCATTATATGAAAGGTCGAATCCTGTATAGGTGACAATTTGTTGTGTAACCTGAGGTATTTCAGGATAAAATTGTGACAGTTCATGAAAGATAATCACAGGTTGATATTCATTATTATTAATTTTTTGATCATTATTCCTGTTATTTTCCTTTTTTGATTTGCTATTATTTACACCAAAATAGATTACCAATAACATGACAATAAAAATTGCAGTTATTAATGAATTTTTCCTCATTAGCGATTATGATTTTGAAAAGTAAAGTTAATTTTTTTTATTAATTCAACAATTTATTGATTAAATAAATTATTTTCGAAGACTGAACTGTGTCCCTTGATGAAACAAAAAACAACAATAATTTAAGGTTTCATACTATCACCACTGATTTCAGCATCAGCTCACAGCATTTTGAGGAATAACATTTAAACTAATTTTATTATGAAAAAGGTAAATTTCGGAATGCACAAATTATTGTTATTATCTGTATTCAGTTTTTTTTCATTTCATGCTGTGTTTACAAAAGCCCAAACTGTCATTACAGATGATGGTACTTACACCACCGGACATTCCAATGCCATGCTCGATGTAAAATCAGCAACCAAGGGTCTTTTAATCCCAAGGATTGATGCCTCTGCAAAAAACGGCATGAGCAGCCCGGCAGCAGGTTTACTGATCTATCAAACAGATAGTGTTAAAGGCTTTTATTATTATTCCGGAACAGGCTGGCTACGATTGATAAACAATGTTGCAAGCAACACCACCAGTATCAGCGATGCAGATGCAGATACAAAAATTCAGACTGAGGAAAGTACCGATGAAGATATCATCAGGTTTGATGTTGGAGGAACCGAAAAGTGGTTAATGACGGGTTCCAGATTAGAACCCAATAACACAGGTAATTCATTGTTCATTGGCTATCAGGCAGGGTTACATGATGATTTATCAACAAATAGCAATGTTTTTTTAGGTAGTTTAGCCGGACAACAAAATACAACCGGGAGTGGTAACACGTGTGTAGGTATTAATGCTTCACGAAATATTCAGACAGGGTCGGGAAACTGTATTTTTGGTGCTGAAGCAGGTGTTGGATATACAGGTTATTCTCCAACTGATAATTCATTTTTTGGATATCGTGCAGGTTATAATATTTCCGATGGAACAAATAATTGCTTCTTTGGAAGTAAAAGTGGTTTTATTAATTATTCAGGATATAACAATACAGCAATCGGATACCAAGCTTTATATAACAACACCACTGCTGCCCACAATGTCGCACTTGGATATAACTCTATGTATTCAAATACAACAGGATATCAAAATACTGCTTCCGGTGTTTCTTCTTTAGAGTTTAACACAACTGGTGCATTTAATGTTGCAAATGGTTATAAATCACTATGGAAAAATACAACAGGATTTGAAAATACTGCTCTTGGTTATTCCTCAATGGAGAGCAATACTACTGGTTACTACAATACAGCTGTTGGTTCAAACTCATTGGTTTACAATTCTACAGGTGTATATTTAACTGCTCTGGGTTACGGAGCAATGTCTAGCAATACAACAGGAAATAATTCAACTGCTGTAGGAGCTAAGGCTTTAAATTCGCAAACAGGATATAGTGGAGGAAACAGTCTTAATAATACAGCTGTGGGCTATGAAGCATTGTATTCAACAAATCCTTCAAACGACCAGAATGGAAGGGAAAATTGTGCTTTTGGACATCGTTCACTCAGAACAAATTCAACAGGTACCGGCAATACTGCATACGGTTACGAAGCAGGATACAGCAATGCAACGGGTTCAAAAAACGTGTTTCTGGGGTACCAGGCAGGCTATGATGAAACAGGCTCCGATAAACTGTACATCGACAACAGCAATACCACCTCTCCCCTCGTTTACGGAGATTTCAGCTCAGACATTTTCAGGATCAATGGTACTTTGAATATCGGGAACAGCTACAGTCTTCCCACCTCTGACGGCACCAGCGGACAAGTTTTAACGACCAATGGTAGCGGAACCTTATCGTGGAGCAGTCCCGGCAGTGCTGATATTACTGCTGTAGGTTCAATGACCTCAGGAGATGCTTTTGCTGGGTCATCTGCCGATGATGACTGGCTTGGGCTGGGTGCATCAGCGGGAAGAATTGAATTCGATGATCAGGCAACAGATGAAGTGAATATTTTAGGTGCTAATGTTGGAATTGGAACCTCAACTCCTGTGGCAAAACTTGATATTGGGAATGGGACATATTCAACATTTGCAGTTGAAGTGCCTGCCTCATTATCAGGCAACTACAACACTTTTGCAGGTGTTTTAGCTGGAAGTGCTACTTCATCCGGAACAGGAAATACTGCATTTGGAAGCAATTGTCTCGCAACAAACAATACAGGTTCTTCTAACTCTGCCTTTGGCAAATGGGCTTTATATGCCAATACCTCAGGAGCATCCAATGTAGCAATTGGATATTCCAGTCTTGGAGAAAATACAACAGGAACTACCAACACAGCTGTTGGTTATGAAGCATTGTATTCAAACAAAATTAACCATCGTTCGACTGCCATTGGCTATCAGGCCATGTATTATGCCGACAATAGAACAAGTACTGATACTTTAACCTATAATACTGCTATTGGTTATCAAGCTTTAAAAGGTAGCAGCACAGCCGCAAATAACACCGGAAAATGGAATACAGCTGTCGGGGATGAAAGTTTATTAAAAAATACGAAAGGTAACGAAAACTCTGCTTTTGGATTATGGACATTGAAAGAAAACACTACAGGTAATAATAATGTGGCTATAGGTGGACAAGCATTGTACTCAAATACTTCCGGATGCGATAATACGGCAATTGGAACTACTGCATTATTATCAAATACCAATGGATACAGTAATGTCGCTATTGGAATGACTGCCTTAGCAAACAATGTTTCTAATTATGGCAGTACTGCAATTGGATACGGTGCAATGTCTTATGCATATAGTGCTTCTAGTGGTTGGAGGACTTTTAATACAGCTGTTGGTGAGGAAGCGTTGCGAGGAAGTACAACTGCTTCAAATAATACTGGCAGAGGAAATTCTGCTTTTGGAACTTGGGCACTTAAGGAGAATACTTCTGGCGAAGACAATACTGCTATAGGAGCATATACCTTGTATGAAAACACAACAGGAAGTTATAATACAGTAATTGGATATTCTACAGCTAATCTTGGAAATAATCATAATCAATGTACGTTTGTTGGTGCAGGAACAAGTATTTCAACAAACCGAACAAATGTATCAACCATCGGATATGGAATAACGAATAGCGAATGTACTGGTAATAACCAGGTTTTATTAGGCAATACTTCGGTAACATCTATCAGGGCACAGGTCAGCTCTATTACCACCTATTCAGATGCTCGTTTTAAAACCAATATTAAAAACGATATTCATGGACTTGATTTTATCATGAAACTAAATCCGGTGAGCTATAACGAAAACCCGACCGAATTGCATAAAATATGGGGCACTCCCGATAGTATTGTGGCAAAAATAGACCATTCCGAAATTGAAAACATTCGGTTTAACGGGCTTATTGCACAGGAAGTTGAAAAAGCTGCCATTGATTGCGGTTACAATTTCCCTGGAATTGAAATTCCCCGAAACAGCAAAGAAGTATATGCCTTACGTTATGGTGACTTTATTATTCCAATGATTAAAGCTATTCAGGAACAACAGCAGCAAATTGAACAGTTAAAAGCTGAAAACCAGAAGATTACATTGCTTGAAGCACAGATTGAAGAGTTGATACAATTGCTTTTAAGTATGCAGACATGCAAAAGTATTGATAATTAATCTGTTTTGCATTTTTATTTAATTCTTATTTATTTTCATTTAATTATTTTTACACAAAATAAATTAATGCAATTTATATAATTTTGACTTTGTAAACTGAACTATTTAAATCAATAAAAATTATGAAATCAAAAGTGCTAATTACCTTCGCTTTTTCAATTTTTTTATTATCCTCAATTGAATTATATGCTCAAAGTGTAGGTATTGGTTCAACCTCATTCAGTCCTGATGCATCTGCAATGCTGGAAGTAAAATCAACTACATCTGGTTTATTGATACCAAGAATGGAAGCATCACAAAGAACAGCCATTTCAAGTCCTGCAACTGGTTTATTGGTTTTTCAAACTGATGGAACAAAAGGTTTTTATTATTATTCAGGAACTGGATGGGTTTTATTAAGTACATCACTTATTACACAACTTTCGGATGCAGATAACGACACCAAAGTTCAAGTTGAAGAAAGCGCAGATGAGGATATTATCCGTTTTGATGCAGCAGGTACAGAAATGCTTAAAATTGATACCACAGGGTTAATTTTGCCTTCCACGACAAGCAATAATACAGGGGTAATCTATAAAGGGACGATTCCATTTCTTCATAATTTTAAACCAACATCATGGGATGGTCATAATATTTTTATAGGGTTAAATAGTGGTAATTTTTCTATGGGAGGAGGTAGTTTTGAATCAGGTTGTTTTAATGTTGGTGTTGGTGATTCCTCATTACATTCATTAACATCAGGTAAAAATAATATATCAATTGGCTACAGGACATTAAAATCAACTACTTATGGTAGTGAAAATATAGCAATTGGGACAGAGGCACTGGTATCAAACACATCTGGATCAGAAAATATTGGATGTGGTACTCAATCTCTGTTTTATAACACCACAGGTACAGGCAATGTAAGTCTTGGTTTTGCATCAAACGCTTACAATTCCACAGGAAATTATAATATTGCTATTGGCACTTACTCATTATTTAATAATAAAGTTAACAGCCGGAGTACAGCAATCGGTTATTATGCCATGTATAATTCCGATAACAGATCCTCAGGTGGAAGGGGCACCTATAATACTGCTATAGGCTATGAAGCACTAAAAGGGAGTGGAACACCAGCTAACAATACAGGGCAATACAATACAGCAATTGGTGATCAGGCTTTGTATTCAAATAGCTCTGGTAACTCGAACCATGCCATAGGTGAAGCATCTTTATTCAGCAATACCTCTGGAGGATATAATGTATCGATCGGAAGTGGTGCTTTATATTCAAATTCAACAGGTAGCAACAATGTGAGTATCGGTCATCAATCATTAAATAATTCAGTGGTAAGCAACAATGTGGCTGTTGGATACAGGTCACTACACTTTAATACTTACGCATCTCAAAATACAGCTATTGGAATTAATGCCCTATATACTCAGTCCTTTAATAATTCAAATACAGAATGGAGTACTGACAATACAGCTATTGGTTTTCAGGCATTATACACAAACAACCCTACTACAAATGCAAATGGAAAACACAATACTGCCATTGGTAGTGAAGCTTTATATACCAACTCCACAGGCTGGGGAAACACAGCTGTCGGTTATTGGGCATTAAAAGCAAATACAACAGGATATGCAAATACAGCACTAGGAACAGTAGCTTTAATGTCAAATACAACAGGTAATGACAACACTGCAGTAGGACGATATTCATTAGGTTACAATACAACAGGTAACAGCAATGCTGCATTCGGAGAATACGCTTTATATCAAAACACCACTGCCGGACAGAATACTGCAATTGGAATAAGTGCCTTATATACACAATCTTTTTCAAATACAAATACTAACTGGAGTAGCGAAAATACAGCAATTGGTTATGCTGCACTATATTTTAATCAACCAACTTTGACATCAAATGGTTATTGGAATACTGCGGTTGGCAGTCAGGCTATGACTCAAAATTCAACAGGAGCTTATAATACAGCCGTGGGAAGAATGGCACTTTATTCCAATACTAATGGCGACAGAAATGCTGCTTTTGGAACACATGCATTATTAAATAATACCACAGCTTGTAGTAATACAGCTGTAGGTACAAATGCCCTATACACACAATCCTATAATAATAGTGGTAGTCAGTGGAGTAGTGAAAATGTGGCAGTTGGTAATGAAGCTTTATTTTCTAACCAACCTGTCTCAACTTCAACCGGCATTAAAAATATTGCGGTGGGATCATACACATTAAGAGATAACTCTACAGGTGCATATAATACAGGAGTAGGTCATTGCGCATTACGTTCAAATACAAAGGGAAACGATAACATTGCGTTAGGTATAAATGCTATGTTCTATAATTCAACTGCGTGTAATAATGTTGCTATTGGCAGTGGTGCTTTAGGCGTACAATCTTATGCAAATGGCGGTAGTATTTATAATACAGATAATGTAGCAGTCGGATTCAATTCATTACTAAATAATCAACCAACATCGAATGCCAATGGTTTTCAAAATACAGGAGTTGGAACCAATACTTTAAGGGAAAATACAATAGGATCATTCAATACTGCATTGGGAATGAATGCCATGATCTCTAATACAACTGGCAATAATAATGTAGCAACCGGATTAAATGCAATGTTCTATAACACTACTGCCAGTAATAATACAGCTATTGGTGTTGCAGCATTACACACCCAATCATATAGTAATGGTGGAACTGCTTATAATAGTGAAAATGTTGCAGTTGGTTATATGGCATTATATGCAAATCAGCCTACTTCATCAGGGAATGGATTCAAAAATACAGCGGTTGGAAGCTATGCATTGAGCACAAATACCACTGGTTATCATAATTCAGCATTTGGGATGAATTCTCTTTTCAGTCAAACCACAGGCATAGCAAATACAGCTCTTGGTTTTAGCACTACTTATTCTTGTACTGAATGCTGGAATACAACGGCTGCTGGTTTTCAGGCATTATATTCAAATGTGAGCGGTGGAGAAAATACCGCATTTGGTTACAAGGCACTTTACAGTACAACATCCTATCAGAATACTGCATTGGGACTTGAAGCAGGATATTCTACTACTGGTTATGGAAATGTTTTCCTTGGCTATCAGGCAGGCTACAGCGAATCCGGTTCTGAAAAGCTTTACATTGATAATTCAAATACAACAAGCCCTTTGATCTATGGTAATTTTAACACAAATCTGCTTAGAATAAATGGGACATTAAATATTAATAATGCTTACTCATTTCCTACATCTGATGGTAGCAGCGGACAGGTTTTAAGCACAGATGGCTCAGGCAATGTAAGCTGGTCAAATACAGGCACGGGAACCGTTACAGGCACAGGAACTGCAGGTTATGTTTCATTTTGGAGCGGAGCAAGCAGTTTAAGTTCCAATAGTAATTTTGTGTGGGATAATACAAACTCTCGACTTGGGATTGGTGTAGCTTCTCCATCTAATGAGTTGGATATAAATGGAGCAGCCAGAATTAACATTGTTTACGATAAAAATGATGCTAATTATTATATTGATCCTGCTTCAACTTCAATGATGAATGATGTTAGAGCAAATATTCTTTATGACAAAGCTGATAATAATTATTATCTGCAACCAAGTTCTACCAGCATGTTTAATGATATAAGGGCTAATATTTTTTACGACAAACAAAATACAAATTATTATGTTGACCCGAATAGTAATTCAATTCTGTATAACTTGATTATGGGTGGAGATGTAACAACCAGCAGTAATCAAGGTGTTTTATGGAGTTCAGGAACCGACTACGGCATCTTTAGGGAATCAGGTGCATGGTCAAGTCCATATCCTGACCTCAGGATTGCATTTCATACAGGTATAAAAGTAGGTGCTAATTATAATTATGGAGGTACTAGATTTTACAACAGCAGCGATATGGCTACTCAAATATTTTCTGTTGGAGATGGTGATAATTATGTAAGAGCGTACTATGCTTTATTTTCACCGATTCTTTATGATCAAAACAACACCAGTTATTATGTCGATCCTTCTTCAACCTCTATAACAAATGATTTCAGGGCAAATATTTTTTATGATGCAGGGAACACTAGTTATTATGTTGATCCGGCATCAACCTCCATTGCTAATGAATTTAGGGTAAATACTTTATACGATGCAAGCAATACTGCGTATTTTCTTGACCCTGCAAACTCAGGTACTTCAGCAGTTATAAACGGAAATGTTGTTATTGGCGCTACTTCCGGTTCATTCAAATTAGATGTAAACTCAAATGCAATCAGGGTGAGAAGTTCTTCAACACCTTCCTCAAGTAGTGCTGATGGGTATACAGGTGAAATCAGATGGGATGCTAATTATGTATATATCTGCACTAATGGTGACGGAGCAGGTGGTGGCACTGATACATGGAAAAGAGCTGCTATTTCAACATGGTAGAGAAAAATAAGCTAAAAAACAACTACTTTTCCTGTTTTTTCCTTAACAGCTGTAATAACACGAACAAAATAGCATCCTTTAGCTAATGGGATATCGAGATACATTGTACTATTGTCGATTGACGAGTTTGTTATCAGCTTTCCTGTTGCATCATAAACAATTATGTTTCCCTTTACATCGTTTTCATTAAAATCAAGCAAATTGACTAGTATTTTATCTTTTTGAGTTGTGATGGTAATGGATGAAGAAATGCTTGAATTGTCAGGTGTAGATATAACAGAAGGTTTAAATCTCAATACAAAGCGGTCATTAATAATCCCTTTGCTTGTTTCAAAACTGTAAGATGGCTGCTTATTCAGTAAAACAGTTTTTTTGAGTTTCAGGTCTTCGAGATATACCTCCACATCCTGCATATTGTTAAGCTCTCCCAGAAAAAACTCATATTTACCACCTAATCCGGCTTTAAATCCTAAAGGAATAACCCTTTCAGTTGTAAGTGGAGGCAAAGCATGAATACACATTTCCTCTTTTCCGTTCAAGCTGTAAAGAGCAATATCCTTATTTCCCTGAAGTTTATGTCCGTCATACATCGGGTCGAAACCATCAGTAGCATTTAGTAAAAATGCAATCAGAATATTGTTGGCATTGCTGTCGCTGTCGGTAAGGTTTAGCCTGAATTTCATGTTGGTATCAATATCAGGTGTAAAAAACTGATTGCCTGTTTCGTGTGTACGCATGCTGTTTTTAAATATTACATTACCTGTTCCATAAGTTGCACTTACCTGCACAAAAAATGCCTGTCCTATGCCAATGTAAGCACCTGGCACTTTTGATTGATTTCCAGAAGCAGCTATTCCTGCAGGAACTCCTCCACTAAGGTTAACAGTAGCATAATCGTCACTTCTGCTGATGGCAGTACCCGATACATCCGACCAGTAATATAAAGTACCTGTTATCCTTTTATTTCCACTTATCGTATTATATCTGATAAAAGTATCAACATTGAGAGGTGATGGATAAGGATTCCCAATCAGATTCCATCCCTGCGGGTCGGGAGTACCCGAAGAGGTAGTATAAGTGCAATTGATAGAAATATCACTGCTTGTATTTAACGGGCCTGTAAAAGTTCGGGTTAATGCACCATTATAAAGATAGGTAGCCGTATATCCTCTGGCACGGGTCAGATTACTACTTACAATTCTTGTCCAGCCATCATCCAGATTTGAAGAAGGATTGGTTTCATCATACCAGTAAACATTATAATTTCCATAGCTTTGTTCCTGAATGGAACTTAAAGGAGCATTGTGAACAGGAGAGGAAACAAAATGATAAAAAGGATTGGTCTGATCGGTTGTCAGATATCGTTCTACACTCAGATTACCGGTATTGTTGACTGAACCATAGCAATTACCATCAAGTAGAGAGGCAGTGCCTGAAACGCTTGATTTTAAAGTCAATCCTCCGTCAAGGGTTAAAATTCCTTTTACTGTCAGGTATTTAGTAGCAGGTACCTGCACACTTGAACCTGTGTTGACAGTTAAACCACTGAAAATAATCATGTTTGTATTGTACGACAAATTCTGAATGCCACTGCCTGCAAAAGTAACTGTTCCGGTTCCAGATTGGCTTGTCATGTCTACATCCTGATCAGAATTGTTGTAAATATTTCCGGTTAATATAAGATTGCTACCTGTAGAGACAAAAGTGAGTTTTCCCCTGTTACTTCCTGAAGTTTCAAACTGTAAATCCTTAGCATTGATGGTTGCACCTGATGACATAACTATATGAGCACCATGATTGTAAATATTCTGACCAACTACAACAAAATTAATTAAGCAAAATATCAACACTGATATCACTGGCTTTATATACATTTTTTTAATAAACAAAATGTAATTCATAGTTTTTTTAAGGGAAGTATTTTATGCAAAAATAGTATTTTTTTGATAAACAATTCTATATATTTTTACTTTAAATTACAAACCCTTAAATTTTTGATTTTATGCAAAAAATCTATACAAATTGCATATTGGGAATAGTTTTTTTATTGTTTCCTTATTTTAATTTTGCCCAAAGTGTAGGCATTGGTTCAACAACATTTACACCTGATGCTTCGGCAATGCTGGAGGTAAAATCAACTACATCCGGTTTGCTGATACCAAGAATGGAAGCATCACAAAGAACAGCCATTTCAAGTCCTGCAACTGGTTTATTGGTTTTTCAAATCGATGGGACAAAAGGTTTCTACTATTATTCAGGAACTGGATGGGTTTTATTAAGTACAACACTTATTACACAACTTTCGGATGCAGATAATGACACCAAAGTGCAGGTGGAAGAAAGTTCGGATGAAGATATTATCCGCTTTGATGTAGCAGGAACCGAAATGCTAAAGATTGATAATACAGGTTTAGTTTTACCAGCAACTACCAGCAGCAGTACAGGTGTCATTTACAAAGGAACTATTCCATTTATTCATAATTACAAACCTAATGTTGCTTATGGACACAATGTATTTATTGGTGGAAATGCAGGGAATTTCAGTATGCATTCTGCCATTAGTATTCAAGCAAGCTATAATACAGGTATTGGAGATTCAGCTTTATATTCGATAATTGAAGGGTATCAAAATACTGGTATCGGATATAGAACTTTATTAAATAATAATGATGGTATTCAGAATACAGCCATTGGAACTGAAGCCCTTTACTCTAACACTACAGGTTCTATTAACACAGCAATTGGCTATGGTGCACTTTACTCTAACAAGGGATGCAATGGTACAACAGCAATAGGTGCTTTTGCAATGTATTATGCACACGACACATCATCGTCAGTAATAAATTCCTGCAATACTGCTGTAGGATGTTATGCACTTATGGGAAGTTCTACACCCTCCAACAATACAGGGAAGAAAAATTCAGCATTTGGAGATAATGCATTAAAAAGTAATAGTTCTGGCAGTTTTAATACTGCAATTGGTTATTCAGCACTGTGGGAAAATACATCAGGTTATTCTAATACAGCGAGTGGCGATTATTCACTTGTTTCCAACACTTCTGGAAATTACAATACAGCAACTGGATTCTATGCTCTGAAATATAACACTACTGGTTCCTCAAATGTTGCAATAGGTGCTGATGCGTTAATTAACTCCAGAACCGGATGGAAAAACACAGTTATAGGTGATAGCGCAGGTTATGGTGTTTTCTCAAATTCTTATTCAAATAATTCAATTTTGGGATATGCTGCAGGCTCATCCTTAACTACAGGCTCTAATAATATCCTTTTAGGTTATCAGGCAGGGGATAATTTAACTACAGGCTCAAATAATATCATTTTAGGATATAATATAGATGCTCCATCCGCTACTGGCAGTAGTCAAATGGTTATTGGTAATTCCAGCACTCTTTATGGTGATTTAAGCAATAACAGAATTGGTATCGGGACCTCTTCACCATCACAAAAATTAGAAGTCAATGACGGGAATATCCTTTTGTCTAACTCTTCATCAGCTGGAGAAATCAGATTTGCTGAACCCTCAGCAAGTGGTTCAAACTATACAGCTTTCAAAGCTCAGCAACAAAGTGCAAATATTACATATACATTGCCTGATTCTGACGGAACTAATGGGCAAGTATTATCTACCAATGGAACTGGAACTCTCAGTTGGTCATCATTTAGTGGTATTACCGGATCAGGCTCTTCAACTTCTGTTGCATTTTGGAACAGCAGTTCGGCACTATCATACAATACAAACCTTTTTTGGGATAACTCAAATTACAGATTAGGTATAGGCACTAATATTCCCGATACAAAACTGCATATTGAAGGTAGTGATGACGGTTTGTTAAGATTGAAAAATACAACTGATAATAAAGTCTGGGATATAGGTTATGAATCAAATAGTAGTGAAGACTATTTTTTTATTGATGAAAATGGCAGCAACAGGAGATTTGCTATCAAAGCAGGTGGAAATGTCGGGATTGGCACTACCTCTCCTTGGGTTCGGTTACATGTCCATGAAAGCAGCACATCAGCCAGCGGTGTAATCTTAAATACTCAAGCTACCAGTAGTTCATATTATGTTTTAAATGCTTCAGCAGGTGGCACCAGTAGGTTATATGTAAGGGCAGATGGTAATGTCGGTATTGGCACAACAAGTCCTAGTTCAAAATTAACGGTGTCGAATGGAACACAAAACTCATTTGAAGTGGAATGTCCTTCAGGGCTTTCAGGTTCAGGTAATACGATTGCAGGAGGAAGTTCAGGTGAAAGTCTGACTACAGGAGTAGGCAATACTTTTTATGGATGTCTCAGCGGCTGCTTGACCACTACGGGTTCTGACAATGTTGCACTTGGATTTGCGGCATTATTTAATAATGTCGGTAATAGAGGTAGTATAGCTATCGGATCTTATGCGTTATATTTTGCAGACAACAGAACATCAAGTACCGTTACTACATACAATATTGCAATAGGCAATAGTGCTCTAAGAGGAAGCGTAACACCTACCAACAACACAGGTACTAACAATACAACCATTGGGGATCAATCAATGTATTCGAATTCAACAGGAAGTAATAATTCAGCTTTAGGAAAAGAAGCATTATACTCTAATACTACTGGAAATAATAATACTTCACTGGGATACAGGTCAATGTATATTAATTCGGGTGGTTCAGATAATACCGCTGTAGGTTATGGTGCGTTAAGATACAATCAGGGAGGAAACTATAATTCCGCTTTAGGTGATTTAGCAGCATATCAAAATACTTCAGGTTCAAAAAACACCTGTGTTGGATATCTTGCCGGTGAACAAAACCAAACAGGAAATAATAATACTATAATAGGCACAGAGGCAGGCAAAGGTGTTAGCAGCAATTCATATTCAAACAACTCATTTTTAGGTTATCATGCAGGATATGCAATAACCTCAGGCTCAAATAATATTTTGCTAGGTTATCAGGCAGGGGATGCGATAACATCAGGTGCTAATAATATTATAATCGGTTATGATATTGATGCATCCTCTGCAACTATAAGTAATGAAATCAGGATTGGTAATACTTCTAATAATACTCTTTATTGCTATGCAGCTTATTTAACTAATGTTGGTACAACCAGAGAAGATTTATATGTTGATAATACGGGGAAAGTAGGATATATTTCATCTTCAGTCCGTTATAAAGATAATATCAGCGATATGGAAGATATTAAATGGTTATATAAACTCAGACCTGTTAACTACACTTATATATCTGATAGCCTGAAAATAAAGCAATATGGATTAATTGCAGAAGAAGTTGAGCAAATTAATTCTTCATTTGTCAGCTACAGAGATGGAAAAGTTGAAACCGTCACTTATTCATCACTGATAACCCCAATGTTAAAAGCCATTCAGGAACAACAGCAACAAATTGAACAATTAAAATCTGAAAATCAGAAGATTACATTGCTTGAAGCACAGATTGAAGAGTTGAAACAATTATTGTTAAATATGCAGGCAAGTATTGATTAAAGTGCATTGTATAAAATCTGATCAGAAAATTTTCAAAAAAGTTTCTTGTTAATTATTTGTGAATGCTTATCATATTTATTGATAAATGATTCATCTTGTGATGATTGAATATATAACATTATCTTTTTGACTGTTTTAAAAGTAAATCAATTTTTTAATGCAACAACACAAAAGCAGCCCAGTAATAAGGTGCATATCGGGTGCTCATCTCTTTTTGTGTTTGTGAAAATGCCTGACGAACTGTTAAGCCACTTATCCATTTATCATAAAACAATTGCATGAATTCAGAGGTTTCTTTGTCGGGGACTTGCCACAGGCTCATGATAAGATATTCTACACCGGCTTTTTTAAAGGCTCTCTGAAGGCCGTAAACACCCTCACTACCCTTTATATCTCCCAATCCGGTTTCGCAGGCAGAAAGCACCACCAATCGTGTTTTACTTAGGTTTAAAGTGGATACCTCGTAGGCAGTCAGAATTCCATCTTCAGTACCTTCAGGGTTCTGACGACCTTGCCAGCTTAAATTGGCTCCAGCAAACAGTAAACCTGATCGGAATAGCGGATTGTCGGATGTTTTAAAGATGTTTTCATCGGTTTTTGGCTTGCCGGCAACATCAGAAAAGAAAAAACCATGTGTGGCAATATGTAGAACATCAGGACTATTGTTGCCATTCATTTGTTTGAACCGTTCTTCAGTAGCCGACTTGCCTGTAATGAGGTTGATCTGTTTTCCTTTAGCTTTGGCTGATTGCTCAATCTTGTTGCTTTCCTCGAGTGTTCCTGCCAGATAGTTCCAGTTTTCTCCCCTGCTGTTGTCCTGAATCTGGATTTGAGAAGTATTTGTTTTATATATATCATCATAATCAGTTTTTGTTTTAGAATTATCTGGTTCGCTATTATAGTCAATTCCACCAAAGATATTGAACACATTAGCATCGGTGCCTTTCAAACTCCTGCTCTTCTCATCTTTAAGAAAACGTGCACTGCTAAGCACATTTATTTCGTATTGCTGGCAGAGGAATTTTGCCTGATTGCCAGGTAATGCAGCAAAAGATATCTGATGAAGCATTCCACTTTGAACCATATAAATTTTATTAACACCCTGCAAAAATGGTTGCACCGGATTCCATAAATATTTTGCCAGACTATCTCCTTTAAAGCTGCTGTATTTTACGGTTTGTGTAGTGGCTCCTGCTCCCCTGTTATTGGCGTATAAGGTATTTACAAACTGGTTTTTATCTTTGCCTGTTGAACCAATGATTCTATTGAGGTCTTTTTCGTTACAAAGATAAATTATTTCAGGATTTTTCATCTTTTTGGTAAGGATAATCGCTGCATAGATTATTTTTCCTGTCAGGTATTGCTCAAACAACTCAAAATTTAAAAATTCTATGAATGCTTCATCATCTGCCAGGTTTTCCTGAATTTTTTTCCAATTCATGTTTTCATTGTCGCTTGTAGCCTTGAAATCTGCTGATAACTGGTAAAGTTGTTTTTCGAGACTGTTAGCTTCTGTTTCCATCGCAGGCAGGTTTTGATCCCTGCTATCAATGGGTTTTGTATAGTTTACTGCCAATTCTTTTTTCAGTGTCAGCCACTTTTCGTACATGTCATTCAGTTTCTCGTCTTTGCTGTTTTGAATCTTCACCCTCATCGAACGCTCTGAACCAAGCAGCATTCCGTTTGTAAATATTTCATTATCAAGTAAATTACCAGCTAATTCTGGTTTTATTGCTTTTTGAGAATAATAAAATGAATTGATGGCTTTAAAATCATTGACGACAGTGGTTAAATAGGCTTCTTTTTCTATTTCTGACATAAAACTAATGGTATTTTTGATAACACCTACCAGCAGGTTATTGGCTTCAGTAAAAACCGGTTCAGCTTTTTCAGGTTTATTCATATCGATATATAAATACGACAAGTTGTTCAGCACGTTGACATAGTCCATGTTTTGCTTACCCGATTTTGCTTCAAAAATATCCAGTGCTGATTTGTAATACGTTTCTGCCTGTGCATATTTTCCAAGACTGCTGTAGGCATTGCCGATGTTAGATAATGTTTTGGCATAGGTTATATTGTCTTTTCCAATGGTATTTCCATAAATAGCAAGACTTTTTTCAAAATAAACAATTGACTTATCTGAATTTCCCATTTCTTCATACATCAGCCCGAGATTATACAATCCAGTGGCATAATCCTGATGATTTTCACCATAAAGTTCTTTTCTGATATTCAATGATTTCTCAAAATACGTGGCAGCAGTGTTGTAATCTGATAATCCTATATAATAACTGCCGAAATTATTCAGTGCTTTTGCATACAGTTTTTTATCAGGGAGAGTTGTATTTTCAAGTATTGAAATTGATTTTGTAAAATATGATAATGCTCGGGTTTGATTTCCTAAATGATCGTAAAGTGAAGCTAAACTGATCATTGATCGTGCTATTTCAGAGCTATTTTCTCCATAAACTTTTTTCTTTAATTCAATACATTCAAGATGTGCAGCCTCTGATTTGTCATACCTCCCACTATTATCAAACAATACAGCCAGATTATTGAGTGTTGTAGTGTAGTCGGGTGTGTATTTACCACTGAGATTCATTCTGATATCTAGTGCTTTTAAGAGATAATTTTCAGCAGTTTCAATATTTCCTCTTTCTTCATAAACTAATGCAAGGTCGTTCAGTGAATATGCGTAGTCTGATGAATTTTCGCCCATAACTTTTTTTCTTGTTTCCAATACTTCTTCATACAATTTGGTAGCCTGAACCAGTTGTCCCATGTCAATATAAAGTCCTGCAAGATTATTCACTGCAGAAAGATAATTTGGGTGTTCAGTGCCAAGACTATTCTTTAGTATTTCAATTGATTCATTATAAGTTTTAAGGCTTAAATCATGCTTTCCTGTGTTTTGATATACCATAGCCAGATTATTCAATGCATTGCCATAGTTAGCATTATTAGTTCCCATATTAACTTTCATCATTTCAAGGCTCATGCTGAGATATTTTTCTGCTTCAGTATTTTTATTATATGTTGTGTAAAGCATACCAAGTTGATTTAATAAATCAGCATATCCTGCATCACTTTTGTTACCGGTTTTTTCCCAGATAGCAATTGCATCTTTGTAGGCATTTTCAGATTTATGAAAGTCACCAGCATTTGAATAAGCATGCCCCAGATCACGAATTATTTTAGCAGTTTTAATATCGTTTTCACCTAACACAGTTTTAATAAGTGTGGCAGCTTGTTCTAACAGTATAACAGCCTCTGAATAATATCCGGCAATGTCGAGTGTTGCTCCAAGATTGTTGAGGCTAATGGCATATTCTTCACCTTTAACACCAAAATGGTTCTTGCATGCATCAAGATTTTTACGGTAATATTCTATAGATTTTTCATAATTCGCATTCATGGAATAATACCCGGCAACCATTTCCAGACCATACACATAATTATCACTTTTTTCACCATCGGTTTGTTTGCTCATTTCAAGTGCATCGAGATAAAATTTTTCTGCCTCAGATGCCTGATTGTTAAATTCCAGGAAAAGGGCTACAGTAAACATGGCTTCAGATGTTTTACTGTGTTTTGTTCCAAACTCTTTCTGAGCCTGTTTTAAGGCTTTCTGAGCATTTGCCAATGCAGCAACAATATCACCTTTATCGTAATAAGCCCAGGTTTTTTCATCCATTTTTTCATAAGACTGTGCCTGAGTATAAAAAAAACAGCAGCACATAAGTACTGCTGTTAAGCTGATAACCTTTAATTTATTCATCTTTTCAAAGTATTTACTTTTCAATTTTAAATACAAGAGTATAAGTACTAGCAGTACCTGCAGGAATACTTGCAGCACCACTTCCCCGTGAATTATTGTAACTATTGGCCAATAATTGTTCAAGTGGGTTCATTCCACCCCTGCTGCCGGTGCCTTTGCTCAGCACAATTGGTTCAAGATTGATAGGGTCTTGTGAGGCGATAAGTTTGAAAACCTCTGTGCCATAAGGTGGCCCAATAAAAAATACATAATCAAGAACAATGCTGTCGCCAGGCATAATCCTGAATTCAGTATTTGGAATTCGTACTTTTCTCACATCATCATAAACAGGGATAAGCAGATTAACTATATTGTCGGGTTGAATATCAATCAATGCATAATAAGCAGGTTTTGAACCATTATTTTTAATTTTTAATTTAAAATGATCTCCATCTCTGAATACAATCATATTACTATTGTCAGTAATGGTTGATACTTTGAACTCATCCTTAACTGTCATGTCAGGATTTACTGAAACAGGGATAAACTCAAAAGAAACATTGAAGTTATCGGATTGTAAATCAAGATTTCTCAGAATATTTCCCTGTGTCCATGCTTTAATTGCTTCACATGCCTGTGAAATGATTTGCTGACCAGTATTTTCATTATAACTTTCATTGAATAAAACAATGTCTTTGGAAGTGATTAGTTGCAAATTATTTCCACGCGTGTATTTATTGGCATATTCAATAATGAGGTCAGGGTTTGCATCAGTAAGTTGTACAAATGCAAGGTCTTTTAATGCTGTCTCAACCAATTGTTTTAAACCCTCATTTTTAATATCTAAAAGTACATTTACTTTCATTGTGCCAAAACTTTGTTCATTGATGAAAACCCAATAGTTTTTAATTTGTTCTTTAGTTATGCTTTTATCAATATTTATCACACTGCTGAAGTTAGTGGCAGAAACAACTTTACCACTGGCAAAAGGTGAAGATTTTGAAGGATCAGTGGTACCTATTGGATAAAGTAATACGGTTGTATTTTCAAATATTCCCATTACTTTTCCTGCATTAATCTGAATATTATTGCCATCCTGCCATCTTTCAATAGAAAAGTATGGCTTTTGCTCGATTACCTTGCCACCGAAAACCTGAACATCCATGCTGCCCTCAGCCTGCGGCTGCTGATTAGGTGCCAGAACACTCATATCTACTTTTATATTTTCAAACAGACCACGATAGGTTGTATTTTTATCAGCCTTACGCATAGCACGGTTAAATGCAAAGGATAATGAACCTACCGAATTTCCTTCATCATCAAAAGTTTCATAATTCAATTGGCTGGGTGATGCACCACTTAAAACAAACATATTCGCTAATCCTTTATTAACACCTCTACTTGTATTTTTTGTCATCATACCAACTTCTTTTTCAGCTCCGGTTGAAGGGTTGAAAGTAGCTGGTGCCATTTTTTCAAATGTACCTCTTGCTTTGGCTACACCTCTTGTGGCAGTTCCTGAATGACAAGCATCTATAATGACCAATAAATTACCGGTTTCACCAAGTTTAATGCGTAAATCAGTAAAAAGAATGTCAAGTTCGTCATCTCTCAGGTGTTTTTCACCTTCATAAACCCCTTTTTCGTAACGCATGTGAGCATCAAAAGGAACGATTGACTCGTCATAACCATCCATTTCGTCTCCATTATCATCTGCTATTTGTTGCCCATGACCCGAAAAATGAAATACAACTACATCACCGGCAGAAACTCTTGCTGTCAGATCTTTGATAGCAGCAATGATACCATTTTTATCAGCTGCAGCATCCTGAACAATTCTGATATCCTGAAATCCCTGTGATTCCAATGCTTGTTTGATTAAAGGAACATCTTTTTCAGAACTGATTTGCGACCATCCACCTTCTTTGGGATATTTTCCAACTGCTATTATCAATGCCGTTTTTTTCCCCTGAGCAAATGTGAAGTTAATTTGGAACAGACTTAGAATAAAAACTGACAGAATTAAAATGAAATTTTTCATAATTTAAAGTGATAATTTGTTAATACCATAGAGTAGCTTGCAACACATTTTCGTTACCAGACAAGTAATGCCTCATAGTCTGAACATTTTCAATATTATCGGCAGGTTGCAAGAGATAAAAATCAACAACACCGGCAATACCACAAATACGCATGGCGGCACCGAAATATTTTAACTGATCGGTTTTCCACATGCTGACAAAGTCCTTATCGACAATACCAGCAGCTAATAGATAGTAGTTATTATATGTTTGAGTTGTTGGTGTTGAAGTGCCTGGTGAATTTTGGCTTTTGTTAATAGGTGAGCCTGAAAACTTTTTGTCCTGGTATTTATAATACCTGTTTTCATTCAAAGAAACAGTCAAATGAGGTTGTTTTTCAACAAGGTTGATTTTTGTTATTTGATCCAAAACATAAATCCCAATGCTTTCTAATTGTTCATCCAGTAGTTCTGTTGATGTTACTGTAATTTTTTTAATACCAAGATCATTTTTTAATGTAAAAGTTATCACACCACCAGGTGTTACTTTTTCAAGCTCACCTAAAACTTCCTCAATGTTTCGCACCTCAATATTATTAATGTGAGTAATGCCATAACCAACATAATTAGAAAATACTGTTGCAGCCGGAGAATTTGGAATAATACCTGAAATGACAGGAATAGAATCGGTTTGCACATAATTATAATCATATTTTCCAACATATTGATAAGTAGATTTTTGGGTTACTTCAATTCCTATATAGGCTCTACGTACCCTTCCATTATTTGTAATAATATCATTAACAATTCTTTCAGTCAATTTTGCTTCGAGAGCAAAATTTATTTGTGATTGAATAACCTGTTCTCCCGTAGGTGCTGTAGCATAGGCAATTTTTGTATTTACACCTGCTACTTTGCCAAACTGATCGACCAAAGGACCACCACTGTTTCCCCAAATTATTGTTGCAGTAGTTTGTAGAAAACCAAATTTACCGGTATAACCATTTCGCACTCTGTTTTTTGCACTGATAATGCCATTTGAAACAGAGTAAGGAAACTCACCCAGAGGATTTCCTATAGCATAAACAGATTCACCAATACGTGGTTCAGTTTTTTTAAATTCAAGTGAGGTAATTTCAATCCCTGGTGTTGTCAGAAACTCGAGTACAGCAATATCATAAAATGAGTCGCCCCCAATGATTCTTACATCATAAGAAGTTCCATTGATACTGAATACTTTAATACTTCCCTTTTCATCAGAAGCATCCTGCACTACATGTGCATTGGTAATAATATATTTTTTTCCATTTTTAACCACAACAAAGCCTGAACCTGAACCTTTAGCACCTGCCAGTTTCAGCGCTCTTTCATAAGCCATGTCAACATTGTTGTCACCCCTGTAACCAAGCGTTTTATTAGCATAATCCATTTTATAAACAGCCACTGTAACCACAGCACTAAGAACATTTTCGAGCATGTCAGAAACAGTCTGTGCCTGTAAGGTAAAACCTATGATTGCGAGTAAGAATATGCTTGATAACTTTTTCATTTTTATCGATTTAACTTTTTTTTGAATAGTGAATTTACACAGCGGGCACCGCCAGTTGAATAACTAAAGCGATGCCCGTATGTAAAAAATCAGATTAGTAAAGTGTTACTGTCCATTCCTGATTGTTGCATGATTTTGTTTGAGGGCCCCAGGTAAGTTTACTACCATCGTCAAATGTTGCTTCACCAAATACTTTAGTGTCGCCACCACTGACAGTTACAGTACCTTTACCCCAAGGTGCTACATAACCCTGAAGATTGTTATTTACATAGCAATCAATGTAATAATTGGTCCAGTTGTCGAATATAACTTCACAATATCCACCACGTGATGCTGTTCCACCTTTTGTTGCTGGTTGAACTGCTGCCGGGGTTTTTGTTGCACTGTTAACTGGCTTTTCAACGGCTGTGCCTCTGCTGGCAGCGCCTTTTGTTGAACCAATCTGATCGTTCAGGGGTAATACTTGTGAATAAAGAAACCCTGTTGCAAGAAATCCTGCGATTAAAGTTAAAACTACTTTTTTCATGATATATAAAATTTATTGGTTAAAAAAATTGTTTACTAATTACAAAAATAATTTACTGCATCTTCAACGGCAGTAAGTCCTTTAAAATAAGCTTTTTTAATATAAAAACAGCCATCGGTTTTGTTGTCCATTTCCAGAAAAAGTCTTCCTTTGTTATACAATGCTATCAGGTAATTGGTGTCGAGAGCAATGGCTTCATCATACATTTTCATTGCTTCTTCAAACTTTCCTTCTTTCATTTTTATCATTCCAATATTATTAAAATAAACTGGTTTCGGATTTATTTTCAGAGCAAGTTCATAGTCTTTTAATGCTTCTGCATTTTGTCCCATATTATTCTTCGCCAAACCTCTCCTGAAAGCAGCATCAGCAAAATCAGGGTTGATTTCAAGGGCCATGCTAAAATAATAAATTGCAGTGTCGAAAGACCTTTCATTAAGTTTTGCCATTCCCATATTGTAGTATTCAGTGGCTTTGTCCTGGCTGAATGCCATCACTGTCATCAGCATCATTGCTGCAGTGAAGATTGTTTTTTTAATTTTTCTTTTATTCATCATAATTAAAATTTATTATTATGCCACTTAAATACCAAAGTATTAAAAAAGGTAAATTTACTTGTTAAATAATTTTAAAATATTTTCTGATGCAATGGAATATGGGTTTTTTGATTCGATTAGTTTTTCAAATTGTGTTTTAGCCAAATCAATTTTTTCAAGTTGTAAATACAATAAACCTATGTACCACATACATGCATGGTAGTATTTTACAGGTTTTAATTTTTCTAATTCTAATAATATTTTCAGGGCATTATTAAAATGACCAATAGCCATTTCAGTCATTGCAAGGTAATATGAAATATCAATATTTTCCGGATCACTTAAATTTAGTTGCAGCAAAAGTTCCTGTGAAAGTTTATATTCCTGCTGATCATAATAATACATAGCCCGAGCAAAACTATCAGAAGGAATTTCTCCCCTGCTCTTTGGAAACACCTTGTTTGGGTATTGTTTATAATTTTGGTCATAAAGGTTCAATGCCAATAGTTTCTCCTCATTTGCATTTTGTTGCTTTTGTTCTTCTGTTATTTTTTCACTCTGCTTGTCTTTATATAACGATGAGTCTTTATCGATTATTTTTTCATTTGCTGCTATTATATCATCATGAGTTTGTTTTTGTTGAAATTTAAAAACAATTGCAACTCCAATGACTAAAACAATAATGGCAGCAGCAGCAAGATACATTACTCTTAAAACAGTTTTTCCTTTAATATTAGATTTATTTTGCTCATCCCATTCTGTCAGCTTTTCTCTTAATTTATCTTCTGAAGCAATTTTTATCCCCATTACAATATCAGAATATAGCTTAAAATCCAATCCGAATGTTTCATCCGAGATAAGTCTGTTTTCAAACTCAACTCGTTCATTATCAGTTAATTCGTTCCGGATATATCGGTCAAAGTATTCGTTTATTTGTTCATTTTCAAGCATTACAGACTTTTAAATTTCAACCTTTGATACCAAAATTAAATGGATTGTAAATTCATTTTACTAAAATTTTTTAAAACCGAATCTTTTAACTTCTGAAAACAGTTGTATTTACTACTTTTAGCACTATCAATATTCACATAATCCATTTCCTTTGCAATGATCTCCATACTTTTCTTCTCAAAATAAAAGGCATAGAGAAGTTTGAAGCATTTATCTCCTAAACGTTTCAGTTCATCTCTAACAAACTGAACAGTTTCATTCATTTCCATTTTTGAAACAACATTTGCATCTTTATCAGCATAAGTATATTCTAGATGTTCGGGCATTCTTACTTCGAGCTTTCTTTTTCTTAATTCCTTTCCAATGAGATGAATGCCAATCTCAAATAAATAAGTTTTTGGTTTACAAGTAAATACAGTTAATCTGCCTTCAATAATGTTATTTCTGAATGCTAGTATTGCATCCTGATAAATTTCCATTAAAACCTCTTTATCCAGCGAATATTTGTTATGAGTATAAGTAATAAAAGCATTTCGGTTTTCAAGATAAAATTCTTTAAATACTTTTTCGTTTCCAATTTTTATTTCCTCTAAAAGTTTTTGAGGATTCATAGTTCAGTTAAATAATAAAATTTATTGCAAAGGTAATTATAATTGAACTTTTAAAAAAGTATAAAAATAGTATTGATTTATCAGCACATATTTAAGTCGTGTCCATTTTGAGTTCGTTTTTACATTGAAAAAACATATTAAAAATGGCATTACGACTTTTTACTTTTTTTATTTCATTTTATGCCAATTTATAATTTTATGAGCAAATCTCCGCTTATAAAACAAATTTTCAGAATTTTACATTTGAACAAATCCATTAAGGGAAAATTATTGTAAATCAACTACTGAAATGAATAATCAACTAATTTCAAAAATTTTGCATTACCATTTAGTTTTAATGCCCTCAATTTTCATCCCATTCAAATTCATAATTTTCATTGACAGTGACAGGTGTTTTCTTTTTCATCATTTGTTGAATTTCGACTTTTTTCTTCGTTTCATTTTCTTTCATCATCTTTTTTGATTGAAATGGCTCAGGTATAATCTTGTAATCATCAACATTTCCAATCATTCTGATATAGGTATTGATCCCGCCTTTTTCGTCAATTTCTCCATTGATAATATCAGCAACAGTTTTTTTATTTTGAGCAAGAAACAAAGATGTCAGATTTACCCTGAAAAGATAATCAATATCGTCATTAAACGAATGAGTTCCGCTTAAAGCAATATTAAATGCAGAGTTTCTTACCTCCATGTAAGGTATTGTAATTAATTGATCTTTAATGAGAATAGTGTTCTCAAAGCGATCAAAATAGATGTCTTTTAGTTTTTTCATTTTTATAAAACCAAATAGGTCAATGATGGGCTGAAAGTCTTTCAAATTACCTTTTTCAACCAGCACATCACCCATACAAAAAAGACTTGAAAAATCAGGAATAAAGTCATAGGTGAAAGCCATGTTGAATTCTACATCTCCTGAAGCAGAACCACTTAAATGTTTGTCGGTTATATAGTCCTGATCAAAATTATTTAGCTGATAAAACACCTGTTTAATATTCATTTTACTAAAATGGCTTATTCCTGAAATAATAAATTGCTGATTTCCTTTATGAAAAACCTTTCCATAAGCATCCAATTTACCATTTGCACTATTAAAAGAAATACTTTTCATACTGATATCACTGCCATTATAAATCAAATGAGTTTTAAGATTTTCACATTGAAACTTATTGTAAATCAAATGTTTGACTTTAATATAGGTGTCATATTTTATCAAATCCGGAAAAAGAAGAAATTTGTAACCTGACTTTGAGGATGTTGATGATGACACAGAAAGATAATTATCTAAATTCAGTTTATCGCAATCGATTGTAAGATAGGCTTTTACACCTTCAGAATTTGAATCAGCAAGATTTAAAAAATCAGTTATATTACCATTCAGTAATAATTTTGAATGATCAAATTGTAAATTTAAATTATTGATATTCAAGTTGTTATATTTAAATTCAAGATTTCCTATTAAATCCTTTATTTTATAGTTTTTAAATTTAAAATTTAATCCCCTGAAATCAGACGAAAAAATTAAATTGGAATCCTTTATATCTCCATTTAACAACTTGTGATAAAATCCTTTAAATGAAATATTAATACTCATATCTCCTTCAACATCTAAGAACATTTTTTGACCACTTATGAGTGATAATGCTTTAGGGGAAACATCAGATTGTAAATTTAAATCGATATACGGTGATTTAAAGTTTTTTAATGCAAGTTGCATATTAAGTTCTTTACCATTACACAGCATTTTTAGTTTATCGATATTAAAAGTACCTGATAATGAATCGCTTATAACTTTATTGGATAAATTCCCTGAAAATTCAATTTTGTCGAATAGAACACCTTCTTTTATAAACATGGCAGAAGCGTCAGCAACTGAGTAATTCAGCGAAATATCAGGGAAAGTCTCATTTGTTATTTTACCTTTAATATCAGCTATGAAATTGCATTGACCTGATAATTTAATATTTTCAGGATTATATACAGAATCAGGTAGTAATGGCAAAATATCGTTAAATGTCATTCCTTTTGAGGAAATATGCAGATCAATTTTATTTTCAGATTTGATATTTTCAATATTTCCTTTTATATCTAACAAAATTGCATCCAGTCTGGCAGTAAAATTTTCAATTAAATATTTCCCAACTGAATTGTCAATTTTTAAAGTTGTTTCGAGTTCCAGATGATTATTTGACAGAGCCTTAACATTTAGATAATTTAAACTGTCTATATAAACATCTGTTTTAGCTAAAAGATCGTATTTTTCATTTTGGAATGAACCTTTAAAATACGATTTTTTCATCTCGCAGTTTAGAGTTAAATTTTGTTTTTTGTTTTGATAAATAATCTTAACATGATCTAATGTAATTTTTTGAAGATCAATAGAATAGTTATCGCTTGTATTTTTACCTTTTTTAAAAACATTATAGTTTGACTTCCCGTCTTCATTAGTGAATAAATTTATTCGTGTGTCTTTTAATTCAATACGGTCAATGATGTACGTTTTTTTTAACAATGAAAATATACTCATTTGCAGATATAATCCTTTCGTTTTTAAAAGGCAATTGTTACCAAAATCAGGATGTTCAGATACACTAAAATTAGCAACAACCACTGAAACACGTGGAAAATGTCTGAAAGGGTTTATTTTAATATCACCAATCTGATAATGACTACTAATGTATTTTCCTACTTCTTTATTAACAATCTTATGAATTTCTTTTTCATAAGTTAATAAAAACGTGAATAATACAGCACTACAAGTCAGTATGATGGCTGAAAGAATCAGTATTATATTAACTCTTGTTCTATTCATTATAAAAATTTGATACAAATAAAATGCTTGTTTGCATTAAATATTGCATGAGTTATTCACAATTACTTTAAAAAAAATCGAAAGAAGGGAGGTCTTAATGATTTTATTTTCAATGATTTGAAAAAAAAATAGTATCCTTTGAGTCATTGAAAGTATAAACCAATGAAACTAACATTTATTTTCTTAACTTGAAATACTAACATTAACATGAAAAATTCATTAAAATTAATTACTCTGGCTTTTTTGCTGGTAATACTCTTTTCAGGCACTAATGTTACAGGTAAAACTTATATTACTCAGAAAAATGGCAATTGGGACGATAAATACTCATGGTTATTTAATGATAAACCTGCACATAAAATCAATCAGTATGACACTATTATTATTAAAAATTTAATTTCATTAAATGAAAATCTACTGGATATTAAAGGTGTTATAATAATCATGAAAGATGCAGAACTTTCAGGTTTAAAAAAATATTTTAGTGTGAAAGAAAATGGAACAATATTATTGGATGGTATTATGTCAGTTAAAGCAATTGCATTATATAATAAAAGTTGTATAAAAGGCTTTGGAGAATTAAATGTAGCCAGAGATTTAATTATCGAAGGAAATGTATATGTGGAACTGGGAGGACAAGTTTGGATAGGTGATAATATGGCTGTTAATTATCATAATAATACAGGCAAATGTGGTGCTGAAATAATATTTTATAATGATGTAAATATTGATGGTGATTTTATGCTGGGTTATCTGAGTTATGCAGAATTTAAAAAGAATACAATAATTAATGGCAGTTTAGTCGAGTTTTCAGGTAATGCCACTTTTAGTGGCAATACAGTTGTTAAGGGCAACAACAACAATATTTCAAATTCTGATTATTTATTTATTCATGGCAGTCTATACCTGGTAAACTCTTTGGTGTTAAAAAACTCAAAAATATTTGTCAGTGGAGAACTGTGCTCATCTGATCAAATTGTATTTCAAGGCAATGATTGCTCAATAAAGAATTTTGGTATCATTAAAGCATATAATAATATTTATCTTAGAGATGGTATTCTTTATAATTTTGGGAATATTGGCTCATTAGCCTATTTCAATTCTCATTCAAAATTTGTTGATAGCAAAGGTTATCAGGTAGTCAGAAACAGATCAATAAAAGACAGAAATTTAGTATTAAATACAGAAAATCAGTAATATAAAGTATGCAAATAAAATTTGATAAAATTTTTAAGCATATTTTAATAGTTGATAAACTTGCATATCTTTGTGACCTCATTTGCACAGGCAAATTTCAATAGAAAGTAAATTTTCATTAAAGGGCGCTTAGCTCAGCTGGTTTAGAGCATCTGCCTTACAAGCAGAGGGTCACAGGTTCGAATCCTGTAGCGCCCACCTCCCCTCCTGATTAAATGTGTCAATTATATACCTTAAATTCCAACAAAAATTGATGCTTTAAAGCGAGAGAAATTATAAGTTGGAAAAACAAAAAAATGATTGAAATATTTATAAGTTCAGTTTGTTTAGAGCAGCCCGATCTTGTATAATGAGGGTCACAGGTTCTCCCGAAAATCGGGATGTAGCTATAACACAGATTATCAATTAGTTACTAACTACACTATCTCCCATTTTGCTAAAAGTGCCTAACAATTTGGATTACATTTTTTGAAGAAAATCACTGTTGTCCAAATAAAATCTAAAGAAGCTGTGGTTTAACAACCTTATTTTTAAAAAGTTTAATTTAAATTTTTTATTTAATGTTTTATAATTTAATTATTATTCTGATATTAGCTGCTTCTATATTTCCAACAATTATTTTATTGTATGCAGGGATTAAAAAAAATAAGAATCTTAATTGTTTGTTTTGATACCGAACTTAGAGCATATGAAATTCCTGCTTTTAGAAGTGCAATTATTGAAAAAGCAGGACGTGAAAATATATTATTTCACAATCACTTAAATGATAAAGATTACCTTTACAAATATCCCTTAATTCAATACAAACAGATAAATCTTAACCCAACAATAGTTTGTATTGATTATGGGGTTGATGAAATTCATAAATATTTTGAAAATAAAACATGGGATATTCAGATTGGTGACAGATGGTTAGATATGAAAATCAAAAAACTGAATATGAATCAGTTTAACATGCAGGTATGGGAGAAAATGTTTGATTACTCTATTATCAACTGGATAGCACTCAATCAGGAAAATTATAAGAAGTATTTGCAGATTGAGAGCATGGCCGAAAAAATTATTTTTCTAGAAAACACATTGAAAGCCAATATTATATCATTTGCAAAAGGAATTGAATGGACAGTTGAGAAACCAATTGAATTAACAATTAAAAAAATAAATGAACCTAAAATCATAAAATTAAAAACTAAAAAAATAATAGGTTTTGACTGTATTTTCAGCACAAATGTTTTTTTACCTAACTATATTGGACTTGGAAAAGCAGTTAGTAAGGGTTTTGGAGTGATAAAACAGATACGAAATCATCATTCAAATACAGAAAATATATATAATGGATAACACAAGGCAACAAATTTATCTGGCGGCTTTGCTGCATGATATTGGGAAGTTTGCATTCCGAAGCAAAGAAAGAAAAGAAGGTAATAACCATGAAAAGCTTGGGGAAGAATTTATTCGGGAACATCTGGGGAAAATTAGTATGCTTATAAATGACATTGAAACAATTATTGACGCGAGTAAACACCATGACACTTCAACCTATACACGAATTGCTGACCAGATTAATGCCGAAGAAAGGGAAAATGACGATAACAAACAATGGAGAAGATATTTAACTTCCATTATTGCAAAAATTAATATCGGTGAAAAAATTAATGGAATTGGAGTAAATTTTTATACTCCCGAGCATATCCAGCAATTCAATGTAATTCCTGAAACGGATAAAACAGTAGAAAATACTGATAGAGGGAAGGTTAATGAGATAGAAAGCATAAATAAACATTTATTTGAATATAACCTCTTTATCAATGATCTGAAAAAAATTACGCAAATAAAAGATTATGTAAGCTTAGCAACGACCCTTTATTTTATTCTAAATAAATACACATCAAGAATTTCATCTGCCGGATATTTAACGACACCAGATATTACTCTTTTTGATCATTCAAGGGCAACTGCTGGATTAGTTAACTGCCTTACTTCTTTAATTCCAATAGAAAAGATCAAAACCGATAACCCGCAAAACATTAAAACAGATTTCGTTTTACTTAAAGGTGATATCTCTGGT
>Ga0172370_10000227_pt1 | contig 83949 bp, 76 predicted proteins | sample LakKiv5m_FD_114538 | JGI IMG/M metagenome (GOLD analysis project Ga0172370, IMG submission 114538) | Freshwater microbial communities from Kabuno Bay, South-Kivu, Congo - kab_022012_11.5m | ecosystem: Environmental > Aquatic > Freshwater > Lake | place: Democratic Republic of the Congo... | reverse complement strand
CTCCCTGTCAATTCAAGCCATCGGACAGGCCATCCTGCCTTTTTCCTTCTCAGCGCAATCATGGCTGCAATCATTGACGGTCCTGATCGCAATGACAGCCGGTACCATGTTCGCCATCTGGTTAGGTGAACTGATTTCAGAATATGGAATTCGCGGACAGGGGCTTTCCCTGGTCATCTTTGCGGGTATCGTTTCGCAAATGCCTTCAAACCTGGCCTCGCTGCTGGCGGATCAAGAGACGCGCTGGTTCATGCTCATTTTCACCATTGTGATCATTGTGCTGACAGTATTCGCCATCGTCTTTGTTCAACAGGGACGCCGCAATGTGCCGGTCATGTACCCTGGACGGCGCATGGGCAGCCGTATGTCCATGCCGGTCAAAGGTACCCTGCCATTGATGGTCAACCTTTCTGGCATGATCCCATTGATTTTTGCAAGCGCCATTCTACAATTTCCAACCATCGTCGCCAGCTATTTTACGCAAAGCGCAAATAAAGCCATCGCCGATTTCTTTGTTGGGATGCAGAATTTCTTCGGCGCCACTGGTACGAGTAACTGGGGCTACTGGACGGTCTACTTCTTCATGGTGGTTATCTTCACGTTCTTCTACACCTCGGTATTGTTCGATCAGCAGAATTATGGCGATAACCTGAAGAAAGTTGGCGCAACCGTGCCGGGTGTACACACCGGTGCTCCAACACAAAAATATTTGAGCACAGTCCAGAGGCGTATTACCCTGGTGGGCGCAGTGTTCCTGGGCATTGTTGCGATCATGCCGTTTTTACTCGGCTTGTTATTGAAGCTTTTCAACCTCGGTGCTGCCAGTTCGCAGACCGGTATTTTCCTTGTTTCGTCATCCGGTTTGCTCATCGTGGTCGGTGTGGTGCGGGATACTTTCCAAAACATCGATGCCGAGCTCAAGCTGCATGGCTATCAAGACTCATTGCTGGTGCGATAAGGAATCATAATGTCGACCTTTATCGTCCTGCTCGGTCCCCCCGGTGTTGGTAAAGGAACCCAGGCCAAGATTTTGGCTGAAAAAACAAAACTCGCACACATCTCTTCAGGAGACCTTTTCCGCGAGAACCTTAAAAATCAAACAGAGCTTGGCAGGCTGGCCAACTCCTTCATGGATAAAGGCGAACTGGTACCGGATGATGTGACCATAAAGATGATCCGTGACCGCATCTCCCGTCCGGACTGTAAAGCTGGTGCAATTCTGGATGGATTTCCCCGCACCCCGGCCCAAGCTGATGCACTTAAGAAGACACTTGCTGATTTTGGCGATGAAGTAAAAGCAGTTCCTTATATCACTGCAGCCGAGTCGGTCCTGGTTAATCGTATAGGCGGACGCTGGACCTGTCGCGAGCAAGGCCATATTTACCATCAGATATTCAATCCGCCAAAAATGACCGGTGTCTGCGATATCGATGGCTCGGAACTATATCAGCGTGATGATGATAAGGTTGAAATGGTTAAAAAACGGATTCATGTTTATCTCGAACAGACCATGCCTCTGGTTGAGTATTATCGCAAAGACGGTAAATTGTTCGAGATTGATGGAACACAAACCGTGGAGCAGGTGACCGAGGAACTGCTCTCGGCCTTGAATAAATAAATTAATTGTGAGTATGCAGAGTCGCAAATTGCTCTGTTGAAAAGTAGGTTTGAATGAGTCAGGAACGGCAGATCAATATTAAAACGCCTGCGCAGCTTAAGATCATGCGGGAAGCAGGGCGCATCAACGCAACCGTTCTGGCTACGGTAAGAGAACGTTTACAATCAGGTGTGACAACAGCGGACCTCAACGCGGCTGCTGAGGAAGTGCTGAAGTCATACGGCTGTGTATCGCCATTCAAAGGGTATGGCCGCCCGCCGTTTCCTGCATCCATCACGGTCTGTATCAATGACGAGATGGTGCATGGTGTCCCTCACCCGAAACGCAAGTTGAAGGAAGGGGATATTGTTTCAATAGACTGCGGCACCATCTTTGAAGGTTTCGTGGCAGACTCCGCTTTCACTGCCGGAGTAGGGGAGATCTCTCCCGAAGCTGCGAAACTGCTCCAAGTTACCGAAGGCGCTTTGTTTGCTGGAATTGAAAATATGCGCAAAGGCAAACGCACAGGTGATGTTTCGGCGGCGATACAGAATTATGTGGAAAGCAATAGTCTTCAGGTAACCCGTGAATATACGGGGCATGGCGTCGGGAAGGAAATGCACGAAGGCCCGCAAGTGCCAAATATCGGCGTGGCGGGTAGCGGCATTTTTCTTCGCCCGGGCGTAACCATCGCCTTGGAGCCAATGGTGCTTATCGGGACGCATGAAACTCGCGTCCTGCCCGACCAATGGACGGTTGTCTCTGCTGATGGGTCTTTGACGGCGCATTTTGAACATACGGTGGCCGTCACCGAAGGAGCACCTCTCGTCCTGACTGTCCTGTGAACCTCACAGACGACCGAAAAAGTATGGACGATTTGTAAAACAAACAGTATAATCAGACCTTTGGCTGTCAAAAGGACAGCCGCAAGCAAGGAGTTTTTCATGAAAGTTTCGCCCTCCATTCGCAAGCGTTGTGCCAAGTGCCGGATCGTTCGGCGCAAGGGAGTAATCTTTATCATTTGCGAAAATCCAAAACATAAACAAAGACAGGGGTAGTGTGGTGACCTATGGCGAGAATTGAAGGTGTTGACCTGCCCCGCAATAAGCGGGTTGAAGTTGGACTGACCTACCTTTTTGGTATCGGACCAACGCGCGCTCAGAAAATTTTGGCTCAGACCAAAGTTAACCCTGATACACGCATCAAAGATTTAAGCGAAGCGGAAGTTTCCGCAATTCGCGAATTTATCTCCAAAAATTTCAAGCTCGAAGGTGATCTGCGCCGCGAAGTTCAAATGAACATCAAGCGTTTGATCGAAATCGGCTCTTATCGTGGCTTGCGCCATCGCCGCAACCTGCCTGTTCATGGCCAGCGCACGAAGACAAATGCGCGCACCAGAAAAGGCACCAAGAAAACGGTTGCGGGTCGTGGTCGTCGTAAGGGCGCCAAGAAATAATCCTGTCCGAAAGGTAAATAAAGAAACATGGCTCAGAGTGTTCGTTCTACCCGCCGCGCCAGTGGCGCGAAAAAAGGGAAGCGTACCCTGTCCTCCGGACAGGTTCATATCTTTGCTTCCTTCAACAATACCATTGTGACCGTTACAGATACCGAAGGCAACGCGGTTGCCTGGGGTTCAGCGGGTTCCGCAGGCTTCAAAGGCTCGCGCAAAAGCACGCCATTTGCCGCGCGCCTTGCCGCTGAACAGGCTTTGAAAGCCGCCCAGCAGTTAGGCTTGCAGGAAGTGGACCTTTTTGTGAAAGGTCCCGGACCCGGTCGTGAGAATGCGATTCGCGCTGTTCAGTCGATGGGATTGAAAGTTCGTTCCATTTCAGATATTACGCCGATGCCGCATAACGGCTGCCGTCCGCCTAAAAAGCGACGCGTGTAATCGATGAGGTTCTTGATATATGGCTAAATCATTAAGTCCGGTTTGTAAATTATGCCGACGCGAAGGCGAAAAACTTTTTCTTAAAGGCGAGCGTTGTTTTACCCAAAAATGCTCCTTTGACAAGCGCAGCTTCGCGCCCGGCCAGCATGGCCGCACTGCAGGACGCGGCGGCGGGAAAGGCATGGGTACGGGGCGCGCCTCCGACTTTGCCCGACAGTTGCGCGCCAAGCAGAAGGCCCGCCGCATCTATGGCGTGCTGGAACGCCAGTTCCGCCGTTATTATGACACTGCTATTGCGCGCAGCGGTATTACGGGTTTGAACTTGCTTCAAATCCTTGAGTCTCGTCTCGACAACGTGATCTTCCGGCTTGGCTTTGCATCCAGCCGCTCTCAGGCTCGCTTGCTTGTATCTCACGGCCACTTTATTGTAAATGGCCGCCGCACAGATGTCCCCTCCATGCTTCTTGGTGAAGGCGATACCATAGCGGTACGCGAAGGTTCCAGCAAGTTGACCTACTTCAAGGATTTGAACGTTTACACAGAAAAACGTAACGCTCCAAGCTGGCTCAACCGCGATGTTAAATCGATGGCGGGCTCCGTGGCTCGTATGCCGGAACGCGCTGAAATTGACGGAAGTCTCGACGAACAATTGATCGTTGAATACTACTCCAGACGATAATTCCTCCAGTTGCGCCTCGGGTCGGACCGGTAAGCTGGTCTATGGCCCGGCGCGCTTTATCAAAAGGGACAGGTGAACCGTGACGGGTATCATTACGAACATGGTTATGCCAAAAATCGAGCGCGAAGCAGAAGCTCGAAATTATGGCAAATTCACAATCAGCCCGCTAGAGGGCGGCTACGGCGTGACGTTGGGCAATGCCCTCCGCCGCGTATTGCTCTCCTCTCTGGAGGGAACCGCGATTACTTCCTTGCGCTTGTCGGATGTCCTGCATGAATTCAGCGACATCCCCGGCGTACGGGAAGATGTCATCCAGGTTATGTTGCAGGTAAAACAGGTCCGCATCAAAATGGATGGCGTGGATAGCGTCCGTATGCAGCTTGAAGTGCGCGGCGAGGGAACGGTTACTGCGGCGGATATTATTACTCCCGCTGAGATCGAGATCGTCAACCCCGACACATATCTTTTTACCGTTGACGGCGCAAAGACAAAACACGATATCGAATTCGTAGTGGAGCGTGGCCGCGGCTATTCTCCAGCCAATGATCGCGCAGGCCACATGCCCATTGGCGAACTGCCGGTGGATGCGATTTTCAGCCCGGTAAAACGCGTCAATTGGGAGGTGGTGTCCGCCCGCGTGGGCCAAAGCACCAACTACGATAAATTAATTTTGGAAATCTGGACAGACGGAACAATTTCGCCGGAACGCGCGCTCAGTTCCTCCGCCCGCATTTTGATCGATCACCTGCGCTATGTCGCCGGGATCAACGAAGAGATGCTGGCTGTGGCCGTGGAACGCGAAACCTCCGGAAGCCGTTTGAGCAGTGAGCTGGCAGAAACGCCAGTGGAAGCCCTTGACCTTTCCGTGCGCGTTTTCAATTCCTTGAAGCGCACCGGCATCACCACGGTAGGGGATGTGCTCGACCTGCTTGAAAAAGGCGAGACCGCGGTCATGTCCATCCGCAATTTTGGCGAGAAGAGCCTCGATGAACTTCGCGACAAAATGAAGGAAAAAGGCTTCATGAAAAACGATTCATCCTCGGAGAGTTAAGAGATGCGACATCAAGTAGCAGGTTATCGATTGGGACGCACGAAGAGCGCACGCATTGCTCTGCGTCGCAACCTGATCAAACAATTCTTTACGCACGAACGAATTCAGACTACCAAGGCCAAGGCCGCCGCAATCCGCGGTGATGCTGAACGCTTGATCACACTTGCAAAGAACAGCGAAAGCGGCACACCCGAACAGAAAGTCAATGCCCGCCGCCTGGCCGTCTCCAAATTGGGCGACAACCAGATCCTCAAACGCCTGTTTGATGAAATTGCCCCCCGCTTTGCCACCCGCAAAGGCGGCTACACCCGTGTGACGAGACTTGGCCCCCGCTTCGGCGACTCCGCCGAAATGGTTGTCCTTGAGTTAGTGGAAGAATAAAGAAACATCTGGCGTTCAGCTAATTGCTAATTGCTAAAGGCTAATCGCTATATGGCACGTTACCAAGTGATTCTTGCCTATGATGGCTCCGGTTTTACCGGTAGTCAGCGGCAGGCGAACTCCCGCACAGTGCAGGGCGAGTTTGAAAAAGCCCTTCGCAAGTTTGGATGGTCTGGGAAGTCAGTCATCATGGCTGGCAGAACGGATACTGGAGTTCACGCAACCGGGCAGGTGGCCGCATTTGACTGTGAGTGGGCGCACGCGGCAGAAAAACTGCTCAAAGCGCTCAATGCGGATCTTCCACCTGACCTGGCTGTAAAAAGCCTGCGCCCAGCCGCGGCGGATTTTCATCCGCGCTTTGATGCAGTCTCACGGAAGTACTGTTACAGGTTGTTTTGCGAACCCATCCGTGACCCGTTACGCGAGAGGTATGCATGGCGAATCTGGCCATCCTTGGATGGAAATGCCCTCAAACAGAACGCAGGCCTCTTCCTCGGCACACATGATTTTGCCGCCTTTGGTTCTCCGACAACCCCAAAAGGGACGACGGTACGAACGGTGACAAAGACCGAGTGGAGAAAAATGCCGCAGGGTGAGTGGCAGTTTGAGGTCCAGGCGGATGCGTTTTTATATCGCATGGTAAGAAGGCTGGTTTTTGTGCAAGTGTCGCTTGCTCAGGGAAAAAGTTCGGTCGAGAAAGTCCAAAATGCTTTATCGAAGCAGGGAAAGCTTCTCGCTGGGTTGGCTCCCGCACATGGGCTGACGCTGGTTGAAGTAACGTATGGATCACATGATTAGATTATGAAACGGAGTGACGAAAGTGCAACAGAAAACATATTATCCGAAAGCCGCTGAAATCCAGCGCGACTGGGTTGTATTGGATGCCGAAGGGCAGAATTTAGGCCGCTTTGCCGCCCGCATCGCGCATATTCTGCTTGGCAAACACAAACCGACCTTCACACCTGGCGTGGAGATGGGAGATTTTGTAGTAGTTGTTAATACCGAGCGCGTGACTGTGACCGGTACCAGAACCCATAGTAAACTGGAAAGCAAGGTCTACTATAGTCACTCCGGTTATCCAGGCGGCTTGAAGAGCATTTCCCTGCGAGACCAATTGGCCCAACATCCTGACCGCGCTTTGCGCGACGCGGTATGGGGCATGCTCCCGCACAACCGCATGGGACGCGCTGTGCTCAAACGCTTGAAGATTTACGCTGGTCCCGATCATCCACACCAGGTACAAACCCCGAAAGTTTCGGAATAAAGAGGTAAGTGAATATGGTTCAATATTATGAAGGCATTGGCCGTCGCAAGGAAAGCACCGCCCGTGTGCGCTTGATGACCGGCTCCGGCAAGTTCACCATCAATGAAAAAGACAGCGCGGCATTTTTCACACGCATGGGCGACCTTGAAGACATCATGCGTCCATTCGGCGCAGTGGGTCAGGAAGCGACGAAATACGACGTGAGCGTACTCGTTAACGGAGGTGGCACGACCGGGCAAACCGAATCGGTGCGTCTTGGCATCGCCCGCGCGCTCCAGCTCATCAACGCGGACTGGACTTCCGCTTTACGCAAGAAGGGCCTGCTCACCCGCGACGCCCGCGTCAAGGAACGCAAGAAACCAGGTCTTAAGAAAGCCCGCAAGGCTCCCACTTACACCAAGCGCTAGTCTTTCGTTACTGGATATCTGGTTAATCCGTAATGCGTAATCCGTAATAAATTTGCGAGTTACAAATTGCGGATTACGTATTTAAGCAAGGAGACAATTATGGATTTCTCCCTCGTCACTTCCACATTCGACGCGCTTCGCCTCGACCCGCCCTCAAAGCTGAGTCTGCTCGAAGCGCATGAATTTTCATCCGCGCATTTTCCTCCCACCCCGCCCGCTGTGGATACATTGATCCTCGGCATCGATTCCCAGCAACTTGCTTTGCAGGTAAGGAAGGTATTGCTGGCTGTATATCCGCGAGAGCATATTATCCAGGTTGTGGAAGATGGAAGGCGGAAGGATATAACTCTCAATGAGCTGGCTGCCTTTTCCGTGAATGCCTGTCTGTATATTCCATCCCTGGGAGCCGGGACATCGTTTGAATCATTCGCCGAGATCGTGGCTCATTTGCGCGCACCGGATGGCTGTCCATGGGACAAGGAGCAGACTTACCAAACCCTGCGAACGCATTTGCTTGAAGAAGCCTACGAAACATTAACTGCCATGGACGAAAATGATCCGGCCGGGATGTGTGAAGAATTTGGCGATCTGCTTTTGCAGATTGTATTGAATTCCCAAATTGCAAATGAAATCGACGAATTTTCAATGACGGAAGTCATCAAAGATATTTACGACAAGATCGTGCGTCGTCATCCGCATGTATTTGGGGATGTGAAGCTGGATGGTGTGAAAGGTGTCTTGCAAAATTGGGAGAAGTTGAAGGAGAAGGAACGAAAGGCCAACGGGGACGACAAAGAAGAAAAAGGATTGTTGGATGGCGTGCCTGCGGCGTTACCCGCGTTGACTCAGGGGCAGGAATATCAAGACCGCGCCGCGCGTGTTGGTTTTGACTGGCCCGAAATAGAAGGCGTCTTGGATAAAATCCGCGAGGAAATAGAAGAGATCAAACAAGCGCAGAATCTTGAGGAAGTGACAGCCGAACTGGGCGACTTATTCTTTGTGCTGGTCAATCTCGCCCGTTGGCGCAAAGTAGACGCCGAATCCGCCCTGCGAGAGGCAAACCTAAAATTCAAAAAGCGCTTTGCATATGTTGAAAAGGGCGCAAAAGGGCAGGGTCGCAATTTGTCCGACATGACCTTGGATGAAATGGATGCCTTGTGGAATGAAGCCAAGAGACTGGGGTTGAATTAAACTCTTCCGTTCCGGTCCCTTCGGGTTTATTGGTGTTTAATTCTGAAAGTCCTGCGTTTCACAAAACGATTGTATAATTTTGCCGGATCGGACTACGGCAATGCAAACCGTTCTATTATTACTCAAGGAGAGAGAGAGTATATGCATATTAACTTCGCCATGTGGCGCAAAGCCTCGTGGCAGCTCGTCAAGATAGATGACAAAAAAGAGTGGGAGGCATTGGATCTTGTTTCCAAATGGTTGATCGCCACCCGTTCCGCTGTGACCCTTGTCACGGTTTATTCCTGCGTCATCGCGGGAATCCTGGCCGCCCGCGACGGAAATTTTTCCTGGCTCCCATTCCTGGTCGTTACCCTGGGCCTGTTTATTGCGCACGGCACAAACAATATCCTCAACGACTACACCGACTACAACCGCGGTGTGGATAAGGATAACTACTTCCGCACACAGTACGGCGTACATCCCCTCGTTCAAAAATTTTGGGACAACGCCACCTCGATTCGTTGGTTCATGGTCAGCGGCCTGCTTGCGGTATCGGCCGGTGTGTATGCCGTCATTTATACAAACTTTTCAGCCACCACCATCGGCTTGTTTGTATTCGGCGCGGTGGTATTGCTTGCATACACCTACCCCTTCAAATATTGGGGACTGGGCGAATTGATGATCTTCCTCATCTGGGGACCGATCATGATCACCGGCGTGTACTTCGTGCTTTCCGGCGGGTGGAATTGGAACGTTGTGCTCGCGGGTATCCCGTTTGGATTAAGCGTTGCCAGCATCAACGTCGCCAAGCATATTGATAAACACGACGACGACGAAGCCAGAGGCGTCGGTACTTTCCCTGTCCGCGCCGGTGAAGCCTTTGCGCGTCGCGTGAATCAATTTGCCATCGTGATGATCTACCTTGTGATCGCATATCTGGTTTTTGTGCCGCGCTATTTCACCCCTGCCATGCTGATCGTTTTTCTTGCTTATAAGGAAGCACTTATGGCGCTGGGCGTGATGAACAAGCCCAAACCCGCCCAGGCTCCCGAAGGCTGGCCCGCCTGGCCCGTTTGGTTCTCTGGCTTTGCCTTCCAGCACAACCGAAAATTCGGCGGTTACCTGATCCTCGGTCTCATCATCGATGCTCTTCTGCGGGCCTTCCTGCCGCAGTTCTGGCCGGGCTGGTTCTAAAATTAATTCCCAACTTGTTATAAAAGACCCCGTGATCAAAACGGGGTCTTTTATAAAGGATGTATTTCCACATCTGCAACTTCGATCCATGCTACCGGCCCTTCCAATACCCCAAAAGAAAATCTTCCCTCAGGCGTAAACGCCGCAAATTGATTATCGATCCAGATGACCAAACCCAGCGGCGGATTCGGACTCACAGGCGACTCGAACGCCAGTGTCTGATCCACATACCAAATCACGCGCCCCGGACTCCACTCCAGCCTGTATCCATGCCATTGAGTGACATCCACGCTGAGGGCGGCTGAATCTTCGTCAATTACTCTGCCTAACAATTTTCTTGTGGTTTTACCTGAAAAGGGGAGTGCGAATCCCGCAGGAATTAATAAGGGATGAAATTTCGGCGAGCGAAACGATTGCGCCAAAAATCCATGAGCAGCTTCCGCTGGTTGAGTGGGGCGAGCGCTCTTCCCGCCCGTATCGAAACCAGCAGGTATCGAAGGACTTTTGAAAGATAAATAATTTTCCTTCGACGCCGAGAAAAACCAAGCCGCATTTGGCAGGGCTGGCACCTGACGGCGGTTTCCTCCAAACCCAAACGATACTCCAAATGGATCATTCCACAACCCGAAGCCCCAGGTTCCAGGGAGGGAACTGCTTGAGGCTCTGGCGCGCAGGCTGAGGCTTAAAGAATGATGCGGAAATTTCCTCCTCGAGAGTCCGAAATAATCATCCAGCTGGGCAAAGCGATAGCGAAGGGCATCCCCTTCTGGAATCCGAAGAAGCCAGCCATTCCGGTTTTTTTCAACACTTGCGTTTTGCGTGGCGCGTGCCTTCATCATTCTTCTATTTTCCTTTTCGATTCACAAGCCATACGCCAAAGATAATGATCGCACCGCCGATCAATGAAATGGCGGTGATTGCCTCGTTGATCATGAAGGCTGCCAGGAGGGCAGTGACCAAAGGCTCGATATTGAAGAATGCACCGAGTTGCGAAGCAGGGATGGCTTGAAGCGCATCGTAGAATGCGATGTATGCCAGTCCCGAGCCGAAAATGCCAAGGACGAGGACTGCGTTCCAGCCCGAGGTTGTGAGATTCTTTATTTCGCTTATACCAGGCCCGAAACCGAAGATCCAGATATTTGTAAAGAGCCAGCCGAGCAGCATGACAAAAAACATCATGCGTGCCGCGGGATGACGCGCCAGCTCGCGTCTTGAGAGGATGGTATACACCGCCCAATTGAGCGCGCTGATGAAGATGAGCAGGTCGCCGACGGTCCCTTCCTTGCCCGCGAATAGCGCGGAGAAGTTCCCTTTGCTCACGATCAACAAAACGCCCAATGCCGCCAGCACAACCCCGCCGCTTTGTATGCCGTTGAGTTTTTCCTTCAATACCAGCCAGCCGAGAATGGCGATGAATACTGGCGTGGTTGCGACGATCCAGGCAGTGGTGGTGGCTTTTGCAGTTTGCAACCCTGTCGCCTGCAGCCATTGATGAAACGTCACACCGATGAAACCAAGCATGGCCAGATAAAGCCATTCGCGTTTTTCAGGCAGGGCAAATTGCTTGCGGGCAATTACCACCGCGCCAAGAATGACCGTTCCCATCGCGAAGCGCAGCCAGACGATCGTGGCAGGGGATACCTCGCGTAAAGCGATTTTTGTGGCGATAAACGTCCCGCCCCAAACAACGACGGCGAAGGTGACTTCGAGATAGGGAAGTAGTTTTGTTTTTGGCATTTGAATCCTCAGATTGAGATTGCCTATTATACGGCTGGATGTAAATCCTGACATTCTCAATCGAGGTGTGCGTAGGAGCTCTTATCCCGAATGTACGAGTTTGGCTCATCAGGTATAATATCCCCTTCGGAGGCACTACATATATGGAAATTACCTGGTACGGACATTCCTGTTACCGTCTCACAGAGCGAAATTTCGCAACAGTGGTGACGGATCCGTTTGATCATAAGACAGTCGGGTATGATGCGCTAAAACTCAAGGCTGAGATTGTCACAGTCAGTCATGAAGCATCCGGCCACAGCTATAGTGACGCAGTAAAAGGCGTAACCCATGTCCTGACGGGCGCGGGCGAATTTGAGATTGGGGGCGTGTTTATCACAGCCGTTCAAACCGCGGGTGCTGGCAGGAAGAACAAGGACAATATTCGCAATATACTTTATGTGTTTGATTATGACGGCATCACCGTGGCCCATCTGGGCGACATGCAGGAGGTTCCTCCTCAAAACGAAGTGGAAGCCCTAGGAACGGTCAACGTGCTTCTGGTCCCGGTGGGAGGCGGAAGCGGTCTTAACGCCGCCAAAGCCGCGGAGGTGGTCAGCCTGCTGGAACCGAATATCGTCATTCCCATGCACTATGCCACGCCCGATACAAAAGTGAATCTCGATTCGCTCAACAAGTTCCTGAAGGAAATGGGCCTTGGCAAGATCGAATCACTGCCTTCATTAAAAGTAACCCGTTCGAGTTTGCCTGACGAAACAAAAGTGGTCGTATTGGACTATCAAAAAGGATAACGCCCGCAGGGTATAACATGCCAGTTAAAGTTATCATGACCTGGGATATCGCCGCTGAACATGATCAGGAATATTTTGAATTCATCATCGGCGAATTTGTGCCCGGCGTACAGAGGCTTGGTTTGCAGCCTGCCGAAGCATGGGCGACCATTTATGGGTCATACCCGCAAATTCAGGTCGGCTTGCTTGCCACCGATGTTCCCCAGGCGCGCCGCATCCTTGCTTCGGCGGATTGGGTGCTCCTGCAGGAACGTCTGTTCGGCTATGTAAAAAATTATTCATACAAGGTTGTGCCTGTCCGTGGCGGCTTCCAGTTCTAAACCAACCTCAAAAAAATTCTCAAAACTCTGGCCGTGGTAGTTCTTTGCCGCGGCTTTTGAGTCTCTTATTGCCATTATTTCGCTGTTGTTGATTCCATCCGAAAACGGACTTTCACCTGCGCGTATGGCATTGATCGCAGTTTTGCTCGCCTTCTTTTTTGCGGGTATTTATTTGGGATTCATCGCCCGTCGCGATCCTTCCAAATTTGACGTCCTGGCCCGCACGCCTTATATACTTTCATCCACGCTTCTTTTCCTGACCTCAGGCCTGTCCCTGTTCCTTCTGCGTTATCTCAACCCCGAGGGACTCCTGCCATATTATGAACGGTTGAGTCCCTTGTTATGGTATTTTTCTGTAATTGGAATTCAGGCTGTATTATTCCTGCTGCTCGTAAGAAATGGTTTCAATATACAGGAGTTGTTTAAGCGTAAACCAGTTTACATTTCCGCGCTTTTTGCCTCCTGCCCTCTTTTTGTTGTGCTTCTCTTCGTTGCCGCAACGAAGATCGGCGTCACAGCGGACACTGGCTATTGGGGCGAGCCCGGCGTTGCCATACAAGGCTGGCAGTTTATGCTGGCCATCCTAGTTGGCTTCGCAACCTTGCTTTACACATCCCGAATCACGGATTCCCGCCCTGAGAAAAGTCGCGGAGACAAATTACGATTTACGAATTTCATAATTCCCCTCGCGATTTACATAACCGCTTCTGTCCTTTGGCTTGGCGTCCCTGTTGATGTTCTGACAGGCAGTTTTTATGCCCCCATTTCACCGCCCGCGAATATTCCATTTCCATATTCGGATGCGGGTTTCTACGATTATCTTTCTCAAAGCCTGCTTATCGGCACAGGCTATTTGGGGGGCATTCCGCCAAGACCGTTGTATGTAGTCTTTCTGGCTTTGCTGCACTTGCTCTTTGGGCAGAATTATTCCGCCATGATTTCCGCACAAACTCTCGTACTGGCTTTTTTCCCGGTAGCCTTATATTTTCTTGCCAAGAAGTTACATACCCCTGCCGCCGGTGTGACGGTCGCCTTGTTCGCCATATTTCGTGAATTGGTGGGATTGTGGATCTCATCCAATACCCGTGTGGTAAATTCAAAAATATTTACCACTGATTTCCCCACAGCCATGGCTATTGCTCTGATGTGCCTGGTTGCCATCTGGTGGCTGGAGAGACGCGATTTCAAATCCACATTTGTGGCGGGCGGGGCCTTTGGTCTGTTGCTGCTGTTCCGTACCCAATCATTGCTTACCTTGCCGGTCCTGTTTATCCTGGCCTGGTTTGTCTATCAACGTAAAACCAAAGAATGGATCATGGCCGGCGCTGCCTTTGCCTTGATGATGACGCTCACTGTTTTGCCGTGGTTGGCGCATAATTACACAGTCGCAGGCCATTTTTCATTTGACGACCCCAGACAGACGGCGATTATGTACAGCCAATATTCCTTTTCAGGGAATTTGGACCTCAGTCAGTTCGATCCTGAAAAGGAAAGCGCAGGTCAACGCATCATTTCCTTTACACTTGAGAATCCAGCTTATGTAGCCAAATTTATTACGGCTCACTTTTTGAATACGGAGATTGGCGGTTTGCTTGCGCTGCCCCTGATAAAGGAATTTGACGGTTTGCTTGCTCCTGTTAACCTGTATTGGATGAATTGGGATGGCTCGCTTGAATGGTATAACCTTGTGCTGGTCATCATTTATCTTGGAATTCTGGCTGTTGGGCTTGGTACAGTATGGCAGCGGATGGGGTGGATTGGGCTCCTGCCGCTGGCTTTCAACCTGGGATATGCGCTTGCGAATGGCATTGCACGCTTCTCCAGCTGGCGTTACAACCTGCCCGTGGATTGGGTGATCTATTTTTATTTTGCCATTGGCGTAGTTGAGATATTGGGTGGATTCGCGCTGTTATTTGGCGCAAAACTAAATCCTTTGGAAACGGAAGATGAACGGATTCAAACATTTACTTCGATAATGCCGAAGAAATTCCAACTTAAATATGTGCTTATCCTTTCGGCATTTGTCTTTATGGGCGCGCTGCCCTGGCTTGCCAAGGGATTTGCCCAGCCTCGCTATACCTCTTCGCAGAGTGACTTGATCGCAAAACTGGAATCAAATGGATTTGATCGGGCGGAAATTCAATCCTTTCTTTTGCAGCCTGACAGTGTTATTTTGGAAGGACGTGTATTGTATCCGCGTATGTACCGCCGCAATGAAGGGCTTGCTTCGGCGCATCCCTGGCCTGCGTATGCAGAAAGGGATTTTGCGCGGATTGGCTTTACCCTGGTAAATGACGGTTTCCATAACCTGATCTTTGCGACAAGAACCCTGCTGGATTTTCCACAAGGCGCGGATGCGGTCCTGCTGGCCTGTAAAATTGACGATACTCTGGATGTGCGCGTGATCGATTTTGGAGATAAATCCTTTCAAAGCGCGCCGCTTTCGCAGGCCTGTCAATAAATGGGGTTCTCCTCAGCCCTGCTTAATTGGTATCGTAAACATGGACGTGCCATGCCCTGGCGCGAACATCCCGACCCGTATGCGGTCTGGGTTTCCGAGATCATGCTTCAGCAAACGCGGGTGGAAACGGTCATTCCATATTTTGAAAAATGGATGAAGTTGTTCCCTGATGTAAAAGCATTGGCGAAAGCTTCCGAGCAGGAAGTGCTAAACGCCTGGGAGGGGCTTGGCTATTACAGCCGCGCTCGAAACTTATATAAAGCGGCTAGGATCATCGCCTCAAAATTTAACGGACAGCTGCCTCGTGATCTGACAGATTTGAGAAGCCTGCCGGGGATTGGCCGCTATACGGTTGGGGCAATCGCATCCATTGCCTTCAAGATGGATGTGCCGACTCTCGACGGCAATCTGCGCCGTGTGTTTTCCCGTTTATATGATGTAGCAGAGTATGCGGATTCTCCAGCAGGCGAGAAAATATTGTGGGAATATGCCGCACAAAATTTACCCGAAGGAAAAGCGGGTGATTACAACCAGGCGCTTATGGATTTGGGCGCGACGATCTGCTTGCCAAAGAATCCAAAGTGTCTGCTGTGCCCATTATTAGTGTTCTGCAAGGCTCATGAAAATGGAACAGAGGAGCTACGGCCGGTACTGAAGCTGAGGAAGCAGGTTCCACACTATATTCATGCGGCGGGGGTGATCATTGAACGAGGGCGCGTGCTGATAAGTCAACGCCCTGCGGACGGACTGCTGGGGGGGATGTGGGAATTCCCAAACGGGCGAGTCGTTCCTAAAGCCGGGGATAAAGGCGACCCCGCCAAAGAGCTGGTAAAAGTCCTTAACGCCGCATGCAGGATAAAGGTCAGGAAGAATGAAGCGCTGGGAATTGTTCAGCATGCGTACACTCATTTCAAAGTGACGGTCCATGCGTTTCGTTGTACGTCTGTATTGATCCCCAAAAATAAGAATTTGAAATGGGTGAAAATAAGCGAGTTGGATGATTACCCGATGGGGAGGGTGGATCGGCAAATTGCACGGAAAATAAAATGACCGCCTCACATGTTTCGTGAGGCGGTCATTTTATTTAGGATTTGCTCAATGTCACGAAGACCATTGGCCTGCGTTTCGTTTCCTGGTGCAGGTAACTTTTTACCGCATTGACGATGTCTTTTTCATCATCCAGTTTGCCATCATGGACTATATTCATGACACGTTTTTGAACTTCGGGCAGAAGTTTTTCCGCATCTTCCGGTGAGACAAAACCGCGGGTGATAATTTCGGGATGATGCAGCAGGCGGCCCGTTAATTTATCGACACTGATGTCAATTAATAGAATGCCGTTGCGTGCAAGTTGACTGCGTTCGCGCATCACATCGTGATCGATATCGCCGATGGATTCGCCGGTGACAAACACATAATCGCCTGGAATCCGTTCGCCCAGCTGAATCTTGTTGCCAATCAGTTCAACGACCTGTCCGTTCTCAACCACGAGGGTATTTTTTTCATCAAGGCCCACCTGTCTTGCAAGCTCAGCGTGGCGTTTTAACATGCGTAATTCGCCGTGAATGGGTATGAAATTTTTCGGGCGTACCAGGTTGATGAGCAGTTTTTGCTCTTCCTGCGCGGCATGCCCGGATACATGGATGGGGGCAACGCTGTCATCGACCACTTTGGCGCCGCGGCGCAGGAGCCGATTGATGGTCTTGCTGATGGACTCTTCGTTACCCGGAATGGGGTGTGACGAAAGCACAACCGTATCATTGGGCTTGAGGTCAAACTGACGGTTGGTGCCAGCGGACAAACGCCCAACGATGGATGAAGGTTCACCTTGTGAGCCTGTACACATCAAGACTACTTTATGGTCCTGCATTTGCAGCGCCTGGTCAATTGGCACGATCATTTCATCTGGAATATCCAGATATTCCATTTTGCGCGCGATTTTGACGTTGTCCACCATGCTGGGACCCGCGAATGCCATTTTGCGGCCGTGTTTGGCGGCGGCATCCGCCACTTGTTGAACGCGAGAGATTAATGAAGCGAAGGTTGCGACGATCACACGCCCTTTGGCTTCACCGAAAACCTTATCGAACGCAGGACCGATCACAGATTCGGAGGGAGTCCAACCAGGGCGTTCTGCGTTGGTTGAATCGGAAAGAAGCAGGTCTACGCCGCGAGTGGCGAACTCTGCCAGTTTTGCAAAATCAGTCGGCCAGCCATCCACGGGTGTGTGGTCAAACTTGAAATCGCTCATATGAACGACCAGACCCGCAGGTGTGGTAATGCCAAGTCCGACTGCATCGGGTATCGAGTGGCTCACATGGAAATACTCGATCGTGAAAGGGCCAACCTTGTTCGATTCACCCGCCTGGATGGTTTTGATCTGGGCTTTGTGCTGCGAATTATTTCGCAGCAGCTTGCCTTCGATCAACCCGCGCGTGAGCGGCGTGGCATAGATGGGCGCGGGAATATCCGCGATAATATGCTGGATCGCACCGATATGGTCTTCGTGTCCATGCGTGATGAAAATCCCCAATACTCGTTTGGATCTTTTCTTTAGATACTCGTAGTCTGGGATGATGTAATCCACACCGAGCATGTCGTTCTTGGGAAACATAATGCCGGCGTCCACTACAATGATGTCGCCTGCGAATTCGTAGGCCAGCATGTTCTTTCCCACTTCGCCGAGCCCCCCGAGCGGGATAATTCTTAACTTGTTTTTCTTGCTCATATAATTTTATATACCTCTTAGGTTAAAAGATTTATTTAAACCGCCTGTGGCGGATAAGGTCAATGATTGTGTAGAAGGCGTTCTTTTGCGCCAACTTTGAATAAAAAAAGACCTCCGCTGACTTGCTCGCGCGAGGTCCCTGTGTAGATTTCAAACACAAATGCCTTACCAAACAAACTGCCAACCCTGTGACAGTAAAAAGTCAACTCAAACTGTGATGAGTATAGCAGGGCCGCAGGGATTTGTCAAAGCCAAACACCCCCCAATCTGGAGCAATTTGGGGAAGCACAGGGATGGTATAACTTATTTTGCTTTTCAAGTGGTCACGCCAGGTGCAAGCGGTGTTGCGGTTTTGGTTTCTTCACAAAAATCGCTGGACCGGATTACATCGCAAAAAAATATGAATGCTTGTTCTGTTTTCACCTATCTTCACGGTTGAGGACTATAATAAATAAAAAAAGGAGTTGCATATGAATATTGGGATTCTTGGGACGGGAATTGTTGGACAGACAATTGGAACTCGTTTGATCGAACTTGAACATAATGTCAAGATGGGGTCTCGCTTGCCTAATAATGAGGATGCCAGGGCGTGGGCTAAAGTGAGGGGAAAACACGCCTCCCATGGCACATTTACAGAAGTTGCCGCATTTGGCGAACTCTTGTTCAATTGCACAGCAGGCCGCGGGTCACTCTCAGCTTTGGAATTTGCCCATACCTTGGATCTTAATAACAAGGTGTTGATCGACGTAGCCAATCCGCTTGATTTTTCACGAGGCCCTTCGCCCACGTTGACGGTGTGCAACACTGACTCGCTGGGCGAACAGATCCAGCGCGCCCACCCGCTTTTGCTGGTGGTCAAGGCGCTCAACACGATGAATGTGGATGTAATGGTTCATCCAGATCGTATGCATGGACCGCATGATGCTTTTATCTGTGGGAATGACGCCGCGGCCAAGAGAACAGTCACAAATATTCTGGTCGACTGGTTCGGTTGGGAATCCGTGATCGACCTGGGTGACATCACCAACTCTCGCGGCATGGAGATGGCTTTGCCCTTGTGGATCTCGCTGCAAAAGAAGTTAGGAACCAACATCTTCAATTTCAGAATAGCGAAATAGAAATCTCCGCTTTTTGATTTGGAAGCTCACATCGAATATTCATGTAGGAAACTGCACTAATAATTTAGGCAGTTTTTTTATTCCAATAGCACTCTTCAAAAAAACGTTCATTGGACCAGATCTACTATTATAATATAACGATAGATTGGCGCGTGCCGATCCACTTTATAAATGGAGGTTGAGATGGATTTTAGTTCTATTAACTGGTTGGCTGTTGTGGCTTGTGTTGTGGTCAGTATGGTTAGCGGTTCCCTTTGGTATAACCCAAAAACTTTTTTCCCCGCTTGGTGGAGTGTTGTTGGCAAGGGTCGTGAACAACCCGGCATGGAAAATATGGGTACGACATATGCGTTAACGGCGCTTGCATCTCTGGTTCAGGCTGTATTTATGTCCCTGATGGTCACTGCCATGGGGAGCATGACCGGAGGAGCAACCCTCAGCTCTGGTGCAGCGACCGGTTTTATGCTCTGGCTTGGTTTCATAGCACCCACGTATTTGGTCAATAAACTGTTCGCGGGTCATGGATATAAGATCTGGGCGATTGAAGCTGGCAACCATCTGGTCAATTTCATTCTTTTCGGGGCGATTTTTGGCGCCTGGCATTAGTTTACAAATTCAAATCGAAATCCCTGAAGGACTTATCTGTTTTTCAGGGATTTTTTCATGAGTCGGGTATACTCATATTATGCAATCTATTATTCGGTTATATAAACCTGAAGATTTTGAAGATATTACCCGTCTGTGGTTTGAGGCAGAAACGGCGGCCATGCCTAAACTCATGGCGCGCATGGGACATAAGCTCGAGGAGGCGCGTGAGTATTTTCTGAAAGCCGTCGTGGTTGAAGATCAAATTTGGGTCTATGAACGGGGCGGTACCCCGCTGGGTTTTCTGGCCATTCAAGGCGAATTCATAGATCGCCTGTATGTTGACCCTGCCTATCATCGTCAGGGTATTGGGCAGGCATTGCTTATGAAGGCGCGCGAACTATTACCAAAGCATATGTGGCTGTATACCCATGTCGCTAATAAGATGGCGCGTTCATTCTTCGAAAAGAACGGTTTTGCCCTGGAAAAATTTGGCGTCAGTCCTGAGCCTGAATCTGAACCGGATGTCGAATATCACTGGTGGGCAAACCCCCTTCACAAATAAATTATGCGTCCTACATATCTTGAAGTCGATCTCAATCAACTAAAACAAAATCTTGAAAACATCCGCGCGCATGTTGCGCCTGCGAAGGTCATGCCGATGGTCAAAGCCAATGCATATGGTCATGGCGTGGAGGGCGTCGCTCCGTTTATCGAACCATATGTGGATTACTTCGGAGTCGCGCTTGTGGAGGAAGCGATTCAATTGCGCGAACTCGGCATCATGAAACCGATCCTGGTTGCTGGGGGAACATTGGTCGAACAGCTGCCATTATTTTTTGAACACGACTTAACTCTCACCGCTTCATCCCTGGAACTGTTAACTGCTGCTGAACAATTGGCTGAGTCCATCCGTAAGCAGCTCAAAGTCCACTTGAAAATTGACACAGGCATGGAGCGGGTGGGTGTTCACGAATATGAAGCCGAAGAATTCATTCAGAAATCCATTGCGTATAGTCACTTGGATGTAGATGGTGTGTATACTCACCTTGCAAATTCCGAAGTATGGTCATTACGAAGAGAAGCAGACCCGAAGCAATCTACTGCTGAATTGGGGATTGCTTCGACGGAAGCTCTCCCTCTCGTGATGACATCAGCTGCATTACAACTTGAACGTTTTCAGGAAGTCTTGCGTTTCTACGAAAAGAACAGTCTGCCCATGCCGATCCGCCATGTCTGTAATTCGGGCGGGATTTTGAATCTGCCCGAAGCCCATTTTGACATGGTGCGCCCCGGCGTTTTATTTTATGGCGTCTATCCCGGGCGCGATATTGAAAAAAAGATTGATGTGCAGCCAGCGCTGAAGTGGAAATCGAAAGTTGCTTATAGCAAGGTCACATTGCCTGGGCGTGCCGTCAGTTACGGGTCGTTGTGGCAGGCTGAGGCGCGAACCCGCATCGTCACCATCCCGTGCGGCTATGCCGATGGATATTTCCGCCGCATGACGAATCGAGCACAGGTCATCATCAACGGAAAATCGTATCCGCAAGTGGGGCGCATCTGCATGGATCAATTTATGGTGAATGTTGGCGATGACGATGTGAAGGTGGGGGATGAGGTGATTTTGTTTGGCGGGGGGATTTCTGCCGAAGATCTCGCTGATTGGGCAGGCACGAATGAATATGAGGTGATGACAAATATCAGCGCGCGTGTGCCAAGGGTATTTGTATAGGGCGAGAGGCCGGCCCCGGGTTGCATGAGTTACAATAAATGAACTATTCGAAAATTGAGGTGTAAATTGAATTCTAAAGTAAGAGATTATTCGATCTTATTGGGCGTGGCAGGTGCAGTGGTAGCGCTCGATCAGTGGACAAAGTGGCTGGTGCGCGAGAATATTGATTTTGGCGGAACATGGCTGCCCGATGGGTTGTTGTGGCTCAGTCCTTACGCCCGCATCGTGCATTGGTATAACAGCGGCGCGGCATTTGGAATGTTCCAGAATGGAAATTTGATTTTTACAGTTCTGGCATTCATTGTGATCGGCGCCATCGTTTATTACTATCCGCGAGTTGAAAACGAAGACTGGTCATTGAAACTGGCGATGGGCTTACAACTCGCAGGTGCGGCTGGGAATTTGGTTGACCGCCTGATCATGGGCAAGGTGACCGATTTTATTTCCGTTGGTACATTCCCTGTTTTCAATGTGGCTGATTCGTCCATTACGATTGGTGTGGTCGTTCTGCTGCTGGGTGTGTGGATCAAGGAAAGGAAAGAGAAGAAAAAAGCAGTTGAGCAGGTTTTGAGCGAGAATTCATCCGAACAAGGCTTGGAGGATAAGGATCAATTCTCTGTGAGTAGTGAGCAATCGTGATCAAGCGTATTGAAAAGTACCAATACAGCGGGGAAAAATCAGAGCGTCTGGATAAGTTCCTTGTCACCTGCCTGCCTGAGTTTTCACGGGCGCGTTTGCAGGGATTGATCGACGATGGGTTTGTTTTGGTAAGCGGAACGCCTGCCAAAAAATCAGGTCAGATGTTGGAAAATGGAATTGAGGTGGAGGTGCGCATCCCGCCGCCCGTCCCAAGCGGGTTAACGGGCGAGGATATTCCACTTGATATTATTTTTGAAAATGACGATTTGATCGTTGTTAATAAACCTGCGGGCATGGTGGTGCATCCTGCCGCAGGACATGCTTCGGGAACTCTGGTGAACGCCGTTTTGGGTTATGACCCTGATATGGAAGGCATTGGCGGCGAGGAGCGCCCCGGCCTTGTGCATCGACTTGATAAAGAGACTTCCGGCTTGATCGTACTTGCAAAAAATGAACGCGCACATAACTGGCTGCAGGAGCAATTCCGTTTGCGAAAAGTGGAAAAGACCTACCTTGCACTGGTAGATGGAAAGCCGCCCACACCCGCGGGTCGCGTGGAAGCGCCGATTGGCCGCGACCCCGGCCATCGCAAAAAGATGGCGATTGTCTCGGCAGGGAAGGGGCGCGAAGCGGTCAGCGAATATAAAACGCTTGAAGTCTTCAAGGAACATACGCTTCTGGAGTTCCATCCACAGACGGGACGCACGCACCAGATCCGTTTACATTGTGCTTTTTTGGGCTGCCCAATCGTGGGGGATTCTGTGTATGGCAAGAGGAATTTCACGCTTGAGATCAAGCGTCACTTCTTACATGCTTTTCGTCTGAAGATTACGCTTCCCAATGAAAAACAACCCCATACCTTTGAAGCTGAGTTACCCGATGAGTTGAAGAAAGTCTTGGATGATGTGAAAAGGGTACAGTAATTAGGAGAAAACCGCAATGAATTATGTAGACCTTCGTTCGGATACCGTCACAAAACCCACCCCTGAAATGCGTGAAGCGATGGCCGAGGCCGAGGTGGGGGACGATGTTTATATGGATGATCCCACTGTAAATGCCTTGCAGGAAAAGGCGTCGTCCATGCTTGGCAAGGAGAATGCGCTTTTTGTCCCCTCGGGCACGATGGGTAATTTGCTTGCGCTGCTTGTCCATTGCCAGCGCGGCGATGAAGCGATCGTTGGGGATAAGTCGCATATTTATATTAATGAAGCAGGCGGGATGTCGGCGCTGGGTGGGATTCATCCGCACCCGGTTATGAATCAAGCCGATGGTACGCTTGCCCTGGATGATATCCGCGCCTCAATTCAGACCGAGGATGTGCATCACACTATTACGCGACTCATCTGCCTGGAGAATACCCAGAATGTTTGCGGAGGTATTCCTTTAACAGCCGAATACACGGCGCAGGTCGGCAGGATTGCAAAAGAAAACAACCTGCTCTTTCATATTGACGGTGCGCGCATATTTAACGCCGCCGCGGCTTTGAATGTTGACGTGAAGGATTTGACTGCCCCGGCTGATTCGGTGATGTTTTGTTTGAGCAAGGGCCTGGTTGCGCCTGTCGGTTCGATGCTGGTTGGTACGAAGAAATTCATTGCACGGGCGCGCCACTTGCGTAAAATGCTTGGCGGCGGGATGCGTCAGGTGGGAGTTCTGGCGGCGGCGGGACTTATTTCGCTGGAGAAAATGACGGGCAGGCTTGGGCAGGATCATGCCCGTGCGAAGAATCTGCTTGAGGGGTTGAAGCAGGTCAAGGGATTAAAGCTGGATGCGAGTTCTTCGTCCAATATGGTCTATTTTGATCTCGCCGATCACGTTACGTTGACAGAGGGTCAAATCATGGATGAGATGAAAAAGCGGGGTGTGCTGGTGGATTGGGCGGGGGTTCGGCGTTTTCGTTTGGTGACGCATTATTGGGTGGATGATAACGGTGTGGAACAGACGATCAAGGCCTTTACAGAAGTCTTGAAATAATATTAAGTTAAAACTCTGGCTGCTGAAATGCGAGCGTGAGTTCGATTTGGCATTCTCCTAAAATGCAGCGGATGCCACGTAATGCATCAAGATAAAATGTTACTTTGGCGGGTCCATAAAAGGCAGTTTTGATTTCTGATATAATCCCAACGCGAATCGGTCTTTTCGGTGGGGATGCGGCCGTTTGTATACAACACATATACAGGTAATCATAAATGCAAAATTATATCTCCCTTGCTCAGATTGACGAAACCGTACAAACGATAAGAAAACAGATCTCGATCCAGCCTGTCGTGGGGATTATCCTCGGTACCGGGATTAACGATCTGGCTGATTCCGTCCAACAGGCAGTTCACATCGCTTATGGCGACCTGCCCAACTTCCCTGTCTCAACTGTTTTTGGGCATGTGGGGCGTTTTGTAATCGGCGAATTGGAAGGCAAGCCCGTGCTGGTCATGCAGGGACGCATCCATTATTATGAAGGTTACACCATGGGGCAGATCACTTTGCCGGTGCGTGTCATGCAAAGGCTGGGCATCCCCTCCATGATCGTTACCAATGCCGCAGGCGGCGTACACCCCGATTTTATTCCTGGCGATGTCATGTTGATCACCGACCAGCTTAATCTCATGGGTATGTCCGGATTGAATCCGCTCATGGGACCAAACCTGGATGAGATCGGTCCACGCTTTCCGGATATGAGCCAGCCCTATGACCACGAATATTGCGAGCTTGCCAGAAAAACTGCAAAGGAAAAGAAAATTACCCTGCGCGAGGGAATATATGCCGGCTTGAGCGGCCCCTCCTTTGAATCCCCTGCCGATTTGCGGTTCTTACGTCTGGCAGGCGCAGATGCAGTGGGCATGTCCACAGTACCGGAGGTGATTGTTGCGCGGCACGGCAATATGCGTGTGCTTGGGCTTTCCGGCATCAGCAACAAAGCCAACCTGGATGGTTCCACGATCACGACCCATGAAGAAGTAATGGAAGCAGGCAAGGTAATCACCCCCAAGATCGAGAAGATCATTCGTGGCGTCTTGCGCGAATTGTAATTAAGTTTCATAAATGGCAGATTTTTATAAATTCCTCGCCTCGAATGAGGTGCTGATCTATATCCTGCTGGCAATCGGCGGCATGTTTTCTTTCCGCTGGTTGTGGCGCTCATGGCGTGAATGGCAGGTGGCTGTCTATAAATTGGAGCGTGAATTTTCCGCCCGTCGTCTGGGACGTTCTGCAGCGATATCGGCCCTTATTATCATTGTGCTCTGCGGGGAATTTTTTATCGGCTCCTTTATTATTCCCGGACTTCCCGCGGATTTCTTTATTACCACGCCAACCTTGGATTTGATCTCAACGCCCACAGGCACACTTTCTCCGCAAATGATGACCCAATTTTCAGGTGTGTTGCCACAGACTGTGGCGGCAGGCAGTACAGGTTGTGTGCCAAACCAGATCATGATCACATTCCCTGAAGCAGGGAGTGAAATTAAAGGCGCTGTTGAATTGCTGGGTACTGTCAACATTTCAAACTTTGGGTTCTATAAATACGAGGTTGCGCCTGCTGGAAGTGATACCTGGGTGACCATTTCCGCCCAGCGTACTCTGGTAAACAATGGCTCCTTGGGACGCTGGGATACCACTTCCTTAACCCCCGGCGACTATCAGCTAAGACTGGTGGTTACGGATAATCAGGGACAGATATTGCCAGCCTGTATCGTGCCTGTGCGGGTGGTGCCTTTACAATAGAGAATGGGATATTCAATTCATGCCTGATATTCAACTTCGTCCCACTGTTGCCACCGATCTTTCACACCTGATGGGGTTTGATCATTCCATTCACAGTGAATCGGTCTGGCAGTTGGAATTTCGCCGCGATGCGGGGCAGGTAATGACCACCTTCCGCGAGGTGCGTTTGCCTCGTTCCATTACTGTGGCATATCCTCATAACCCGTTCGCGCTGGCCGATGATTGGCTGCATAAATCCATGATGTACACGGCTGTGATTGGAGACGACCTCGTCGGGTATATCGGCTTGTTTGAACGTGGAGCCGATTCAGTGGCCTGGGTCACTGATCTCGTGGTGGATGCGGCTCACCGCCGCCAGGGGGTAGGGAGAACCTTATTGGCGGCCGGGCAGGATTGGGCGGCCGCCAGATCGCACCGTCGTATTATTTTGGAGATGCAGTCAAAGAATCTGCCCGTCATCCGTCTTGCGCAAAAGTTTGGCTTTGAGTTCTGCGGGTATAATGACCATTATTACGTCAATCAGGATGTGGCTTTATTTTTTGCGAAGGTATTAAAATAAGACCAGCAGCGGATATGACCGTGCTGTGAAAATTTATTGGAAGGGTTTGTATGATTAACGGTTGGTCGGTGAGTTTTTTGGCGGGGATCCAGACACTCAACCAGATATTAACGGCGGGGATCGCCATTACAGCGTTTTCGCTGTTTCTCTACGCGCTTTCGTTTAATTTGCGTGACAGGGTGGCGCGTTCATTCGCGGTTATCTTGCTTTGCGTGGTGATCGTTTTTACCTCCGAGGCATTGCAGGATAAATCGCTGTCAACTGAGGCGATCGATCTGTTGCTGCGTTTGCAATGGTTCGGCATTGTTTTTCTTCCGGCGTCTTATCTACACCTTTCTGATGCATTGCTTGTGACGGCAGGTCGTCCTTCGCGCGGGCGCAGGAGACTCGCTGTGCGCGGTATGTATGCTGTGTCAGCGGTATTCCTTCTATTGCTGGCGCTAGGCTATTTGCTCGGTCCGCTCGTGCCGGATGGGAAGCCTGCTCCTTATCTCTTGCGCACCATCTGGACCGAGGCCTTCACGTTATTCTACGTATCCATCATGGTCTGGGCGGGAGTGAATTTTGCACGCGCTTACAGCCTTATGTTGACGCTTTCAGGGCGCCGCCGCATGTTGTATCTGATGGCTGGTGCAACCGCTCCTGCTCTTGGCTCCTATCCCTACCTTTTATTTGGTTACAGCCTTGCCTCGCAGCATCAATATTTGTTTTGGGGCGCGGCGACTGTCATTAATTTACTGGTCGGCGCATTGGTGATCGTGATGGCCTATGCGGTGGCTTTCTTCGGGGTTTCATGGCCTGATCGCGTGATCAAAAGCCGCCTGGTTAAATGGATCATGCGCGGCCCGGTAACAGCCTCTGCCGCACTGGCCTTGATGACTGTTGTCCGCCGCGGCGGGGAAGTGCTTGGCACGCCGTATAACGCGTTTGTACCGTTTACTGTGGTGGTGACCGTTTTGCTGCTTGAACATGCCATTACTTTTGCCGCCCCTCTTTGGGAGCGCTGGTTGTTCTATGGACGTGACCGGACAGAATTGGAACTACTCCAAAATATTGAAGAGCGTTTATTGACCCAGAGCGATTTACAGCAATTTTTGGATGCGGTTCTGGCGGCTGTGCGCGATCACCTGCAATCCCCATCCGCTTTTGTAGCCGCCCTGGATGATGAGACATTATTGCCGATTGTGGTGGCCGGCACTCGTTCGATGCTCGATCAGGAAAGTTTGACAGAAGCCCTCGAACAGGTGAATGGCGATACGCGGCGCGAGTTCCAATGGGGAAATTACTGGGTCCTGCCCTTACATCACCGCAAACACCAGGAAATGGATCGGGATGAATTGCCGCCCTTGCTTGGCCTGCTCGGTGTGGCAAGAGGCGAAAAGCAGGTCATGGAAAATGACCAACGCGAGGCTTTGTGGCTGTTGGCTGACCGCGCTGCCATTGCGTTGGAGGATCGTCAATTGCAACAGCGTATGTTCCGTTCCCTGGCAGATCTGCAGCCGCAGGTCGAGTTGATCCAGCGGATGCGCGCGGCAGGGCGTTATGACACCCGCGCCAGTTTAATGAATGAACCTCTTCTGCAGGAGGTGGACCTGGCGAACTGGGTCAAGGACGCGCTTACTCATTACTGGGGTGGACCGAAATTTACAAACAACCCATTAATAAAACTCCAGGTGGTGCGTGACCTTGCCGAAAAAGATGATGGTAACGTGGCAAATGCTTTACGCGCATTATTACGCCGCGCAGTGGATCAAGTCAAACCGCGAGGCGATAGAAAGTTCACTACAGAGTGGATCCTGTACAATATCCTTGAAATGAAATTTATCGAAGGACGCAAGGTGCGCGATGTTGCCGCGAGGCTGGCAATGTCTGAAGCAGACTTGTATCGAAAACAGCGTGTGGCTGTGGAAGTGGTTGCGAAGGCAATTCTCGAAATGGAAGTGAACCTTCTGGATCAATAACGGTATAGAATCAGACGGATATGGATATTTATAGTACAGAGAAGGAGTCCATCATGGTTGGCCAAAAGAAAAAATTTGATAATCCGATGCCTGTCATTGACGAGGGCTGGTGGACATCGGTGCTGGCGGAGGAAAGCCGCTCGTCGGTGCCTCCCCAAACCCGTTTGGAGGGGAGCAGGACCGAGGTCGGTGAAGAGGCGAAGAGTACTTCGTCAGAACAAAGGTCCGCCGCTGATTGGACTCAGGTCAAGGACCTTTATATGCGTGATCAAATCGTTGATCTGGCTGTTACCGGGCATAATCGGGGCGGCCTGCTTGTGGAGGGTGACGGGCTTTATGGATTTGTACCCTTCTCACACCTGATCGACTTGGCGGGCAGGATGGAAAATCTTGATCGCAACCACGACCTTGAAGCTTATGTGGGCCGCTCACTGCGCTTAAAGGTTATTGAATGTGTTCCTGAGGATGGGCGCGTGGTTTTTTCAGAGCGTGCGGCTCAATCGGAGCCCGGCAAACGCGCTGAATTATTTCATGCGTTGAAAGCCGGCCAAAACGTTCAAGGCGTGGTCACCAATATCACAGATTTTGGTGTGTTCGTTGACCTTGGCGGTGTGGAGGGTCTGATCCATATTTCGGAATTATCGTGGGGACGTGTTTCACACCCAACTCAAATTGTGAACATGGGCAGTACGATCGATGTGCAAGTATTGGATCTTGCGCCCGAAAGATGCAGAGTTGCCTTAAGTTTGAAACGGTTATTACCCAACCCCTGGCAAAACGCCTCGGTTGAATTTCCGGAAGGTTCCATCAAGCCTGCCATTGTGACCAGCGTGCTTTCCTTCGGCGCCTTTGCACGGCTGGAGGCCGGCGTGGAAGGGCTTATTCACATCTCCGAAATTCCACAGGCGGAAGGTACGCCTTTACGCGAAGTTCTTTCTGAAGAACAGCAAGTGCAGGTGCGCATATTGCATTTGGATGCCGCGCATCAGCGCCTGGGTTTAAGCATGAGGCTTGAATAATTCGAATGCCTGAAAATCGATATCCTCGTAAGAGGCAATACTCACAAACCGAATTGCCTCCCCAAAACACCTGGCTCGACAGGCTGGCCCGTTTCAACACGCAGTTTGGGCGCTTTCTGCGCGATGCGATTGGTGTGGCGCTCATCGCCTTTGCCCTGATGTCTTTGCTGGCCGTATGGGAATTCACCGATGGCATTCTCCTCACGCCTTTTTCCATCCTGCTTCGACGCTGGGTTGGCTGGGGCAGCCCGCTGGTCATCTTTGGCATTGGATATTTGGGATATTCGGTTCTCAGGCGCGATGGTAGCGAAGTGAATTGGGTGCGCCTCATTTCACTGGAACTCGCCTCGCTCTTAACCCTGGGCCTGCTGGCGGCTTTCGGAGGCAATAACCTCTACCGGGCAGAGTCCGGCTGGGACGGTGGACGCCTCGGTTGGGGAATGCTCAAACTGGCATGGCAATCTCTCGGAGCAATCGCTGGCACACTGGTTATATTTCTATTGTGGCTGCTCGCGGCGGTAACCGGTTTTGGTCTGTGGGCGAAACTGGAGATTTGGTTACTGAAAATCGCCGGCGAAGCTCCTCCTGTAATTATGGCAACCCCGCTGCCGCTGGAATCGGAACAGGAGAATGAGCAATCTTCAACCTCCAACACGCCAAAAAAGAAAGCGCAGCCCTTAGCTCCCGAATTTCGCACTTCACTAAAGGCCTCCAATAAAAAGGAGGAGAAACCACTCAAGCCGCCCCCACGCGGAGAGGATCTTCCGCCTTTGCAGATTCTGCTCGCTGAATCTGCAGTTCGCGCCGATGACCGCACCATTAATCAAACAGCCGGACTTATTATGAAGACCCTCGCTGAGTTTGGTATTCCTGCTACGGTGATCGGTTATCGTGTGGGTCCTGCGGTGACACAATTTGCAGTCCAACCGGGTTTCATCAAAAAACCTGGCTCAGATGAGGAAGACGCGCAGCAAATGAAAGTGCGCGTCGCGCAGATCGCTTCACTGGAAAAAGACATCGCGCTGGCCTTGTCCGCCCAGCGTTTGCGAATCGAAGCGCCTGTGCCTGGCAAACCGTACGTCGGTATCGAAGTGCCGAACACACAGAGTACGGTGGTCCGCTTGAAGACCCTGCTTGAGTCGGATGCTTTTTATAAAATGGGAGCGCCCCTCACCATTGCCTTGGGACGGGATGTTTCTGGGCAGCCACTGATTGCGGATCTCGCACGCATGCCGCATCTGCTGATTGCAGGTTCGACAGGTTCGGGTAAATCGGTCTGTATTACCTCGATTGCCTCCTGTCTTGCCATGAACAACACCCCCGAAGACTTGCGGATGGTTATGATCGATTCCAAGATGGTGGAGTTGATCCGCTTCAACGGTTTGCCGCACTTATACGGAAAAGTGGAAACCAATCTCGACCGTATCATGGGCGTCCTGCGCTGGGTGGTCGTTGAAATGGAACATCGTTATCGCCTGCTCGAATCGGCTCATGCCCGTGATCTGGATGCCTATAACCACAAGGTTTCGCGTAAGGCAGATGGTAAACCTTTGCCGCGCATCGTGGTGTTGATCGATGAACTTGCAGATTTAATGATGTCTGCCCCGGATCAAACGGAACATAACCTTGTCCGCCTTGCTCAAATGGCACGCGCCACAGGGATTCATCTTGTGGTTGCCACGCAGCGTCCTTCCACGGATGTGGTTACAGGTCTCATCAAAGCCAATTTCCCGGCGCGTCTGGCGTTTTCAGTTGCCTCTGGCATAGACAGCCGTGTTATTTTGGATTACACCGGCGCCGAGACCTTGCTTGGGCGCGGTGACATGCTCTTCCTCAATCCCGAGGTTGGCAACCCCGTTCGTGCGCAGGGTGTGATGATTACCGATATGGAAATCGAACGGATCATTTCACACTGGCAAAAGAATGGCGACAAGCCAGCCGATGATTCCCCGCCCTGGGAAAAACTTTTACAGGAACCCGGCGAAGGCGAGGATGACGGACTAATCGAACAAGCCATCTCCATTGTCCGCCACAGCCAACGCGCTTCTGCTTCATTGCTCCAACGCCGTCTGCGGGTCGGTTATCCACGCGCCGCACGTCTGCTCGATCAGCTTGAGGAAATGGGAATTGTAGGACCCTCTCAAGGCGGAGGCAAGGAGCGTGAAATCCTTGTCAGTGAAGATAATTTGGACGAAGAGAAATTTCAAGAATAAATACACCTTTCTTGAAGTCCACGCATTCCAAATGAGCGCATATTTTTATTAAAACTATCGAAGGACAAGTGTGAACCAATCCATGAATCCAAAACCGACCTTTACGGATAGACTGAGAGTTATTTTTAAAGGCATTTTAGATCCCATCGGCGCGTTCCTGAATCGACTCGGGTTAACTCCCAACGCGATAACTTTAGTAGGCCTGGGCGGCACGACGATTGGGGCATATTTTATTTCGCAAGCCAGAATGACAACGGGCGCTTTTGTCCTTTTGGCATCTGTACTTGTGGATACATTGGACGGCACGATGGCGCGTCTGCGCGGTGAATCCAGCGACTTTGGTGCATTTGTGGATTCGGTCAGTGACCGCTATGCCGAGTTGATCACCTTTGGCGGACTTTTATATTATTTTCTTTCGCTGGAAAATTATCCCGGCGTCATGGTCACCTTCGCTGCGGCCGCTGGTTCAGTGCTTGTTTCATACGTTAAAGCCCGCGCAGAGGGGCTGGGTTTTACTGCAAAGATCGGGATCCTCTCACGCGTTGAAAGATATATTGTATTAATTCCCCTGCTTGTATTTAATCAGCCTTTCATCGCCGTTTGCCTCATCGCCTTGCTCGGCAATTTCACTGCCTTTCAACGCATCCTGCACGTCCGCGTGCAGGGACATGCGCGCATGAGAAAAGCCGGGGAAAATAATAAGAAATACGTACACTGATCCATGGCTGAAGGATTTTTGATCGGCCCCTGGTTAATGCGCTGGCATGCTTTTCTGCTTGTGCTCGGCCTCATAGCCGGCGCCCTGCTTGCTGCATTCGAGACAAAGCGCCGCGGCCATGATCCTGAGGTCATCTATTATCTTTTTCTGCCTTTGATGGTATGGGGGACCGTGGGTGCGCGTCTCTGGCATATTCTAACCCCGCCTCTTTCTTCGGTTCAGCTAGGTCTGACCACCATGTATTATCTCAGCCATCCATTGGACGCACTGGCATTTTGGGTTGGCGGATTTGGAATCCCTGGTGCAATCGTGGGCGGCTCGCTGGCCTTGTTGGTTTTCGCGCGCAGGCAGGGAGTACCCTTTTGGGACCTGGCTGACCCGCTCGCACCCGGTCTTGCTCTTGCACAAGCCATTGGCCGCCTGGGAAATTATTTTAATCAGGAACTTTATGGCTTGCCTTCAAGGTTGCCTTGGGCGATATTTATCCAACCCGCCAATCGTTTGATCGGCTATGAATTAATTGAGTTTTACCATCCATTATTTGCGTATGAAATGATCTTGAATCTTGCAAATATGGTTTTGTTATTATGGCTTGCACGTAAATTTGCGGGACGGTTGAAGCCCGGGGATCTTTTTCTTGCATATCTGGCTATTTATTCCATCATCCGTTTTTCGCTCGAATTCCTGCATCTTGATACCGCGCTGGTGAGTGGAATTAATATCAATCAATTATTTTTTGCATTTCTGTTCGTCTGTGCAGGAATCGGCTTGTATATGCCGCATCAGGCTGCACGGAAATTGTAAGGCCTCTGTGAAGGGGATATTGCATGGCGGGTAATAAAATAGAGTCCACTTGTTTCTTAAGTATTAAGGAATAGAAAATGATAGAAACTCACGATCTAAGCAAGCAGTTCCATGATTTTATGGCTGTGGATGGCCTCGATCTTTCCGTGCAGTCCGGGCAAATATTGGCGTTGTTGGGGCAGAATGGCGCAGGAAAGACCACCACTGTCCGCATGTTGACAGCCTTGCTGCAGCCCTCGCGCGGCTGGGCGCGCGTGGCTGGATATGACGTTGTTAAGAATGGGCATGATGTCCGCGCTTCGGTGGGGGTATTAACAGAACAACACGGCCTTTACATGCGTATGACTGCCATTGAATACCTGGATTTCTTTGGACAGGTATACAGCCTTTCGCCATCAGCCAGGAAGTCACGCAGCGATGATTTGCTTGAATATTTTGGCCTTGCAGATGCGTCACGCCGCAGGATTGGCGAGTACTCAAAAGGGATGCGTCAAAAACTAGCCTTGGCGCGCGCCATGATGCACGACCCCGGCGTGCTTTTACTGGACGAACCCACCTCTGCCATGGATCCTGAATCTGCGCGGTTGGTGAGGGATGAGATCTCGCGTTTGAAATCGTCCAAGCGCACGATTGTCATTTGCTCGCATAATCTTACCGAGGTGGAGACGCTGGCGGATAAGATTGCGATCATCTATCGGGGGCGTATTTTGTTGCAGGGCGCCATGGAAGAGTTGAGGCATAAAGTATTTGGCGTGCCGGAGTATGAAATTAAGTTTGCCAGGGATTGGGATGCGAGCGGATTGGAATTGCCGTCAGGTGTGGAAATGCTTTCGCAAACAGCCACCAGCATGAAGGTCCGTGTGGAGGCGCCGCGGGAATCAAATCCAGGGATATTAAGGGCCTTATCGTCAAGGGCTGCCTCTGTGATGGCTTTCGAAGAGGAAACACGGACTTTGGAACAGGTATATCTTAAAGTGATGGCAGAAGCAAAAGGACGCGAAAATGTTCAATAAACTTAAACCCGTCTGGCTGGTGGCCGGGCGTGAATTGCGCGACCAGTTGCGCGACTGGCGTGTGTTGACCCCGATGGTGATCCTGGTTCTGTGTTTTCCGATCTTGATGAATGAATTTGCAAAACAGACGGTGGATTTTTTGAATCAATACAATGCAAACCTGATCCTTGAAAGGCTTGTCCCGTTTTCGATCATGATTATCGGTTTTTTTCCGATCACGATTTCGCTTGTGGTGGCACTGGAGTCTTTTGTCGGGGAGAAGGAACGCGGAACGATTGAGCCGCTGTTGAGCGCCCCGCTTGATGACTGGCAGTTGTATTTTGGCAAGCTGTTGGTGGGGGTGGTAACGCCCTTGATCGCGAGTTATCTTTCCATCGCGTTCTATCTGGTCATGATTTCTCGCCAGGAACTTACGATCCCGCCTTTGCCCGTGATGGTGCAATTGATCCTGCTCACAACAGCTCATGCGATCTTGATGGTAAGCGCGGCAATCGTGATTTCGGTACAATCCACGACCGTAAAAGCCGCCAATTTACTGGCTTCTTTCGTCGTGATTCCCGTAGCCATTTTGATGCAGGGCGAAGCGGTGATGTTGTTCTGGGGAAATGAGCAGGTGCTTTGGCTGGCGATTGCTGGCGTGATGATCATTGCATTGTTGTTGATCCGCGTGGGTATTGCCCACTTCCAGCGTGAATATTTGCTTGGGCGTGAAATTGATGTGATCAACCTGCGTTGGATCTGGCGCACGTTTTGGGCGAATTTTTTGGGCGGTGCACGTTCACTCGGAGACTGGTATGGGAATGTGCTTGGCTCAGCGTTGCGTCGCATTCTCCCGGCTGTTTTTTTTGTTGCCTTGATCGCCGGGGTCAGTATATGGCTTGGTCATGACTGGGTGATAAGGAATGTATCGGAAACCATCGCTTTGGCTTCTCCTGATGATTTGGATAAGGTGGAGGAACTTGTTCGTGAATTGCCGGATCTGGCGAACCTGCGCGAGCATATCAGCGCCTCGTTCTTATTCTTAAATAATACCCGCGCGATGGTTGCCATTTTTCTTGCGGGACTGGTCTCTTTTAGCGTACTAGGTGTTTTATTTTACATGGTGAATATCGGCTTGATCGGCGGCGTATTCGCCATATTCGAACTGCTGGGTCTTTCCCCCTGGCCCATCTTCCTTGCAGGTGTGCTGCCGCACGGTATCCTAGAAATCCCTGCCTTGATGATCGGCAGCGCGGCGGTGCTTTACCTCGGCGCTGCCCTCGTCACACCGCAGACAGGTAAGTCGATGGGCGAGGTCGTCCTGATGCTGCTTGCAGATTGGACCAAGATCTTTGTTGGCGTGGTCGTACCCATGCTGGCCCTTGCCGCGGTGATTGAAGCGTATGTCACTCCCGGTATTTTGTTGAATGTGTTGAAATAAGTGGATCGAAACTGTGATTTTCACCAATGAAAATCAGGTTAAGACAGGTCCCATGTCCAAGGTTATTATCCTTGGTTCCTCCACAGCCCGCTGCTATTTTGGAATGTGTGCCTGAAAGGGTGGCGGGGTTGAAAACAACGGAAACAAAGGATGCGAATTACCAACCTGAGATATAAGGTCCCCACTCATCGTTCTCAGTCAGATGCTTGCCAAAGATATAAGCCGCGTGGGAAGGGGGTTCCTTTGGAATATGCAGGAGGTGCATGTGTGCCTCATCCACTTTACGGCCCCCCTTGCGATGATTACAATAAGAACAGGCAGCCACCAGGTTTGTCCAAATATGCTCTCCTCCCATATGACGCGGAATCACGTGATCCACTGTCAAAGCCCCTTCACGTTTTCCGCAATACTGGCAGGTATAATTGTCGCGGCGGAATATTTCGCGGCGCGTTAATTTTACGCGGGGCCGCGGCCGATGAATTTGAGTTTCCAGCCGAATGACAGATGGGCGCGGAAGCAGTTGCGAGATTGTACGGATATGTCCGCGTCCATTTGCGATCATTCCAGCCTTGCCAGAAAGCATCAGACCTATGGCTCGCCGTGTTGAGCAGATGTGGATCGGCTCAAAATTAGCATTGAGTACCAATACGGGTTCGTGCATGGTTGCTCGGCAATTCTGCGTGATTATACATCCACTTGATTGAATTTGTAAAAGCGTCAAAACGGCGAATTATTACAGGAGCATTTGAAATGAACATCATGATTGCGGGTGGCTCGGGTTTTCTTGGGCGCGCGCTGACAAAATCATTTCTCGCAGACGGGCACCAGGTTTTCATCCTTACCCGCAGCCCCGGCGAAATAAAAGATGTCCGGGTTGTGCTGTGGGATGCGAAAACAACAAGCGGGTGGGGTCATCTCGTCGACGAAATGGATGTGATCATCCACCTGGCAGGGAAAACGCTCGCCTCCTGGCCGTGGACTGCCGCCACAAAACGCGCCTTTCACGACTCGCGCATCCTGCCGGGACTTGCACTTGCTGAGGCCATCCAAAAAGCCTCTCACCGCCCGCGCATCTTCGTCCAAGCCTCGGGCATTAATTACTATGGCTTGAGCGGTGCTCCAGCCGACGAATCCACCCCGCCTGGAGATGATTTTCTCGCTCAACTTACGGTGAAGTGGGAAGCCGCAACCGAGTTTGTTGAAGAATTGGGTGTGCGCCGTGTGGTTGTTCGTACGGCGGTTGTGCTTGCCAGAGACGGCGGCTTGCTCTCGCTGATGGCATTGCCAGTCAAATTATTTGTTGGCGGCTCGCTTGGCGATGGCAAGCATGCCATGCCATGGATCCACATCCAGGATTGGGTTGGGGGATTGCGATATTTGATCGAAGATGAAAATGCGCGCGGCGAGTATAATCTCATTGCACCCATGCCTACATCCAATGCGGAATTTAACCGCACGCTTGCAGGCGTCATTCATCGTCCATACTGGTTTCCCATGCCTGCCTTTTTATTGAGGATCCTTTTAGGGGAAATGAGCGTCTTGATCCTGGCAGGTCGGTTTGCCCAGCCCAAACGGCTGATCGAGTCTGGGTACCAGTTCCAGTTTCCGGGTCCGCGTGAAGCGTTGGCCGACTTACTTGGTTAATGTCAAAGGAGAAAAATCCTATGAATAAATTCACCCTGTTGTCCCTGGTTTTTATTACCGCGTGTGCGCCTTTTGCACAGAAACCGGCCGTTGTTTTGCCGCAATTTCTGGCGACTGCCACCCCATATATTGACCCATCCTATCCGAGCGCGCAAGTGGAATTGGCCGTTCCGAATCAAGTGGCCAGCGGAATCGAAGTCCGCATGGAACGTGTATCGGTCGAAGGAAAAAATGTAAACGCGGATGTATGTTTTACATTGCCTGATGCATCCGATTGGTCGATTTGGTCTGCGAGTTTGAATTATGGCGGAGTGATCCTGCAGGAATACGGCACAACGCTCGCAAGTTTCCAGGAGCCAGCGCAGGGCCAACCTGGTTTGCGATGCGATACATTGACCTTTGTGATCCCGCCCGACGCCGACCTTTCCAATTCGACGATTATTATTGATTCGATTGCCGCAACTCCGCGTGAAGGGGAATACTGTTCTGTTTATATGCCCAAGATCCAACAGGCCATGCTCGAACGCGATACAGGGATTACGTTGGATTGTACGGAAGTGAACGGTTTGTTAACGATGCAAATTACCAGCAAGCCGCCGGAAATGTCGCAGGAACAGGCCGAGCAGATTGTGTACAGCGATGAGTTTTACTCGGTCAAAGGTCCCTGGAGTTTTTCATTCAATTTGTCGCAGTAAAATTCTTGTCGTATAATAGCGGCATGTCCGGCAAGCTCTTTATCAACCAGTATTCTTATTACACTTCCCCTTAATTTTTTGCGGTAGTGTGCTATTAACGCGCCCTAACTATCGCGGGCGCGTTTTTATTTGTCAATCTCCGATATGGACCCTAAAGGTTTTTTCGTAAACCAGGAGACCGTGTTTCAAGATATTCGTATTGGAATTATATTCTTTATTGCAAGGGAAGCCTTTGAGGCTTTTGCCAAGGAGATATTATGAACATTGAAGAACAGGTCGAATTATTAATGCAGGGCACGGAATATGGCGATGAAGACTTGAAGAAAGCCATGACAGCTGAACTTCGTGAGCGCTTAATCCTTGCTGAGAAAGAGGGGCAGCCTTTACGCGTTTACTGTGGTTATGATCCCACCTCCACTGATCTGCATTTGGGACATACCATCTCCATGCGCAAACTGCGTCAATTTCAGGATTTGGGACATGAGGTAACCTTCCTCATTGGAAGTTACACTGCGTTGGTGGGTGATCCTTCGGATAAGAATAAGGCGCGCCCGATCCTGACCGAGGAAAAAGTCGCCGAAAATGCGGTGACCTATGCTGAACAAGCCTTCCGCGTGCTGAACCGCGAGAAGACAAAGATCCGCTATAACGGCGAATGGCTTTCCAGACTTACGCTGCTGGATCTAATTCGTCTCGGCCAAAATTTTACGGTGCAGCAATTTTTAGCGCGCGATAATTTTTCAAATCGCCTGGAAAAGGGCGAGCCAATCTATTTGCACGAAACCTTTTACGCCCTGATGCAGGGGTATGATGCGGTCTCCATGCAAACGGATATTCAGGTTGGCGGTTCGGACCAGTTGTTCAATATCATTGTGGCTGGGCGTAAATTGCAGGAGGCGTTGGGACAAAAGCCGTTGGTTGGCATTATCACCGGCATCCTGCCAGGCACAGACGGCACGCAGAGGATGTCCAAGTCCATTGGCAATATTGTGCCGATCAATACGGGTGCGAATGATATGTTTGGCAAGTTAATGTCTGTGCCAGATTCGGCGATGGGCATTTACATGCGCCTTGTCACGCGTTGGCGACCGCAGGAAATTGAGAAGATCGAGAAGGATGTGACCTCAGGGGAGTTCCATCCGCGTGATGCGAAGATGAAAATAGCGGGCGAGATCACCAGTATTTTCTACGGTGAGGTTGATGCAAAAACAGCCCAGGAGAATTTCATCAAGACTTTCCAGCAGAAAGAAATTCCTGATGAAATGCCGGAATTTGATTTGCAGGCCGGTCAAACCATAGTGGATGTCATTTTGGCGGCGAAACTGGCGGAGAGCAAGAGCAAGGCTCGCGCTCTGATCAAACAGAAAGCCGTTCGATTGGACGGGGAGGTGCTGGAGCGCGGCGATGCTGTCTTTCCCCACCACGGGGTTTTGCAGGTGGGCAAGCGGCGTTTTCTGCGGGTCAAATAAAGACGAGCCTGCATTTGCAGGCTCGTCTTTTAGAGGCGTCGACGGGATTTGAACCCGTGATGAGGGTTTTGCAGACCCTTGCCTTACCACTTGGCCACGACGCCATATATACATGGAGGATTGCCGACTGAAGTGTATTCCAATCTGCAATCCTCCATGTTTGAGCGGGCGATGGGATTCGAACCCACGACCTTCTCCTTGGCAAGGAGACGTACTACCACTGTACTACGCCCGCAGATTACGGCCTTTCGATTTGGCCGAGAGTGCCGAGACCCAGGATCGAACTGGGGACACCGCGATTTTCAGTCGCGTGCTCTACCAACTGAGCTATCTCGGCCAATATATTTTGTTGTTAAGCGTCCGTGATTTTACACGTACTTATATAGATTGTCAAGAAAAGTGTTCTGATATTTATTGGGCGGGTTAAAAAGTTATTAAATAAGCGGTAAAAAGGAGTCCATCTGTTGGGAGGCAGGAAGGTGTAAAAAGGGGCGTAAATGACAAAATGCGATGATCGCTTTGGTGTAGAATTAGCCAATTATCCAGCCCTCGAGACTCGCTCATTCGACCGATGTGTACGAGATAAAAGCGGAATTAATAAATTTTAAGAAGTAGGGTACATGCTGCATATTACGGTTGTCATCCCAACATATAATGAAGCAGAGAACCTGCCCAAACTGGTCTCTGCCTTATTTTCGCTTCCGCTTGACCTGCATATCCTTGTTGTGGATGACGACAGCCCGGATGGTACCGGCCGGATCGCGGAAGAACTTGCTGAGAAATATCCCGGTCGAATCGATATCCTCCATCGCCCAGGGAAGTTGGGACTGCGGTCTGCGTATTTGAATGGATTCCAAAAGATTTTAGGCGGCGACGCACAAGCAATCGTGCAGATGGATGCGGATTTTTCCCACGATCCTTCTGTGCTTGTGGATATGGCGCAACTTCTTGAATCATGCGATGTTGTGCTTGGCTCCCGTTATGTGCAGGGCGGATCAGTGGATGAACAGTGGCCGCTTTGGAGAAAGAAGCTTTCTTCTTTTGGGAACTTTTATGCACGCAGTATTTTGGGACTGCCCTTGCATGATGTGACAACCGGATATCGAATGTGGCGAACCGAAACTTTAAAGCAAATGCCTTTCGAACGCATCCAATCGAACGGTTATATCTTTCTCGTGGAAATGATATATCTGGCCCATTGCCTTGACTATAAGATTGGCGAATCACCGATCTATTTTGCAGACCGGCGCTGGGGAAAATCCAAGATGTCCTTTAAGATCCAATTGGAAGCGGCGCTTCGTGTCTGGCAGGTGTGGTGGAATTATCGTGACTTAAAAAAGGCCGGTCGAGCGGGAAGGTTGTAGGTGGGTATCTGTGAGATGATGACCAGGCCCTACCCAAATCCATGACTCTCTGATAATATATATTCTGCACGCCGAACCACTGATTTCAAGCCCTCGGCCTCCCCGGCGGGGGTTTTTGTGTGTCTTGCTTTGGATGCAGTCTGCTTCCAATAATTCTCATATCAAATATCGACCTTCGATTATTCCAATAAAGAGAAACTTATGCAAATTGAAAGAACTGACCTTCGTAATATCGCCATCATTGCGCACGTTGACCATGGAAAAACCACCCTTGTAGACGGATTGCTTAGGCAATCACATACTTTCCGTGAGCATCAGCATGTTGAAGAGCGCGTGATGGATTCAAACGATCTTGAACGTGAACGTGGAATTACCATTCTCGCAAAAAATACTGCCATTTCACTCAACGACCCCCTTACCAAAAAACCCATCAAGATCAATATTGTGGATACGCCCGGGCATGCTGATTTTGGCGGCGAAGTCGAACGCGTAATGAACATGGTGGACGGCGTTCTGCTGCTGGTGGATGCAGCGGAAGGCCCCATGCCCCAAACCCGTTTCGTCTTAAAGAAGGCGCTTGAGATGGGACACAAAGCCATTGTGGTCATCAACAAGATAGATCGCAAGGACGCCGAGCCCGCACGCGTGCTCAATGAAACCTTTGACTTGTTCATTGAACTTGGCGCGTCAGAGGACCAGGCGGATTTTCCTGTCATTTATGCTCAGGCGACTGCTGGAAAAGCGGGTCATTCCGCGGACCTTGGGCCTGATCTGCAGCCCTTGTTTGATGTGATCCTCAAGCATATCCCCGCCCCCAAAGTGGATCCTGACGCCCCATTACAAATGCTCGTTACCACACTTGGTTATGATGATTATCGCGGCGTGACCGCCATTGGCCGCGTTTTTGCAGGTACGATCAAAGCCGGCCAAAAGATGGCGCGTATTAAATTGGACGGAACAATCCTGCCTGAAAACGCACGCTATCTTTACACTTTCAAAGGCCTGAATAAGATCGAAATCGATGAAGTTAAGGCAGGCGATATTATTTCACTGGCCGGCCTTGAAGGGATTGCGATTGGCGAGACCCTGGCCGACCCGGCGAATCCTGTTGCGCTGCCAACCATCAAGGTTGAAGAACCAACCGTTCGTATGACGTTTGGTGTGAATACTTCTCCGTTTACCGGCAAGGAAGGCAAATGGGGCACTTCACGTAAATTACGCGAACGTTTATTCGATGAACTCCGCACCAATGTTTCTTTGCGTGTGGAAGAAACTGACTCAGCTGAAAACTTTCTGGTCTCTGGCCGTGGCGAATTGCATTTGGGTATTTTGATCGAAACCATGCGCCGCGAAGGATATGAGTTCCAGGTTTCACGGCCTGAAGTCATTTATCACAAAGCCGAAGACGGTGCCTTGTTGGAACCCTATGAAGAAGTGCATATCGAGACCAGCGCTGAGACTGTCGGCGTTGTCGTGGAAATGCTGGGGAGTAGACGCGGCAAATTGATGGATATGCATGATTCAGGTCAGGGCATGACGCGGATTATTTATATCGTACCAACCCGTGGTTTGCTCGGTTTCCGCTATCAATTTCTCACATCTACACGCGGCGCCGGGATCATGCACACGATCTTTAATGGATACGAAGAATTGGCTGGCACAATTGCTTCACGTCCGAGAGGTTCGATTGTTGCCTGGGAAGCAGGCGTGACGACGGCTTATGCACTTAAGAGCGCAGAAGAACGCGGACAGTTATTCGTGGGACCGGGCGTGCATGTTTATGAAGGCATGGTAATAGGCGAAAATGCGCGGGGAAGCGACCTGGCGGTCAATGTTTGCAAAAAGAAACACCTGACCAATATGCGGGCCTCCGGCGGCGATATGGAAATCCGCCTGACACCGCCGCGATCCATGAGTCTGGACGAGGCGATTGAATACCTTTCGGATGATGAATTGCTGGAAGTAACCCCTGAAAACTACCGCATTCGCAAACGCCTTCTTTCCACCGATGAACGCGGCAAACAAACCAAGAAGGTGAAAGAACAGTTTGCCTAAAAGGTATGGATTGAAAAGACAGGTCTCGAATTAGTGGACTTCGAGACCTGTCTTTTTTATTAACTACAAGCATATTGTGCGGCCGCCTTATGGGCATGTCATCGTTGCCACAGTACTGTTTGCCTCACCGGCCGGGTTATAACTCTGGATTTGATACCCCACGCTCTGCCCCGATATCAGGGTAATCGTTTCTGCGAAATAAGTGGAGTTGGCGGGCAATTCAGCAGCCACCTCGCCGTTGCGGAGCACGCGATAACCAGTTTCATTCATTGCTTTATCGTTCCATGAAAGCGTAATATCTGCCTGCCCCGAACTGTAACAGAAAAATGTCCAGCCATTCTTTAGGAATGTTGCCGCTTCGGGCGCATTGCCGGTTGAGGTTGGCGGGGCAGTTACCGTAGGTACAGCTGAAATGTTGCCGGAGGGTGTGACAAATTCAGCGGATAACCAACAATGGCCAAAACTTGTGGATACGACCCAGTAATTAAGGGGGGAGAAACCTACGATCTCGACCGTGTCTTTTGGGAGAATTTGTGTCACCCGCTCGTAATTTAAACCGGGACCCGTACGACAGTTGGTCACATCAGCTACGCTCGCCATAACAGGTTGGGAAGGAGTCGGAGTTGCTTCGATGTGCTCGGATAAAGTTGCGGTGGGCCTTGCAGATGGGGTGATATTGATGACGGCTTGTACAGTCAGCGCAGCGGCTGTGGCGATTTGCGGATCTGGGGTATTTAGACCAGGTAAATTACAGGATGACAGAAACAATCCTGATGCGATCGCCAGACTTACAATTTTCTTCATGATTTTTCTCCAACGATAATTATTTAGATATTCCAGGTTGATTACATCCGCTATTCGGTAGTACCATTTCCTTTCACGCGACCGATGGATTTGAGTCTCATCAATCAATTTTATTCTGCCTGGTTGAAGAACGGATTACGGATTAAAGTTTGGCGACCATCCATGTCCATGGAGGATATCCAGCAAAATTGACTCCTGAGAACTCATTCGCTTTCATGCACGAACCAGGTTTCGCAGGCCTCTGAGTCGTGAGAGAAATACTATGCTGTCCGGGTGATTGTATGTTAAAGAAGGCTTGAGTGCAATGTAATAAAAAACCCAAAAAGGATTAAGTTTAAGTCAGGTATTTTGACTGTGAAATACTAGTGCGAGCCTCAATAAACGGCGATTTTGCGCTGTTTCTTGATGATTCCCAAGGATTGTCAAACGATATTGACAATCTTGGCGTGCATGCCTGTTTCCGGGGATTACCTAAAACCCAGTATAAAACTTGTCATTGTGAGCCCGCTAGGGCGAAGCAATCTCCAGCACGAACAGGGGTTGCTTTGTCGGGCTTCGCCCTCCTCGCACATCGTCCCTGTAAGGGAATGACGAGTCTTTTTGTTATTGATCTTGGGCACTCCCTGTTTCTGTTAAGAATAAACATGCTCAAGACTCAAGGTATAATAAATTGAATTTAAAAACCTGCAGGACGGCGCTATCAATTGATGATTTTGTCTGTTTTAGGAAAGCCTGATAAAAATGGTCAATTATGCCACTTGTTCGTTCATATAAAAGGTAATAATATTTAAGTCAACCTTCCCTCACCTGTAACGAGAGCGTATTTTTAACCGTCATATCCGCATAAAACCTGAAAACTTAAGCAAAAAGGTTGTTTATCTGATATGCAGGGCGCGTAAGGTGAGTCAATGAAATGGATGGAGAGAAATGGAAACCAAACTTTACCTCAAAATGTTACAAAAAGGCTGGTGGCTGATTTTGCTCACTGGGTTAATCGGGCTGGTTCTTTCTCTGATTGCCACGTCTCTGGCCGTGCCTGTATATCGAGCTACTGCAAGATTCATTATTGCCCCCAATGCATCGTTGACAAGTGGCCAGTCCGTACTCGATAGCTTGAATGTTCTTGATAAGGTTACAGTGGTGACCACTTATGCGGAGATCATGAACAGCGAACGCGTTTATGCTGATACGCTGGCATTGTTGAATCTTCAACCCAAGGACATAATTGATTATAGATATCAAGCAGTTGTCCTCCCCAACACCAGCATCCTTGAATTGAGCGCAACGGGACCAAACCCGCAAACCGTTGCTGTGCTCGCTAATTCGGTGGGATATCAAACGATCGCATATACCCAGGAAACAAACCAGGTCTTTGACATTAATTTCCTGGATGTCGCTACTCCGCCAACAATTCCGATCAGTCCACTGCCATTGCAGGATGCAAGCATTGCCTTTGTACTTGGCCTTGTGGGTGGCGCAGCTATCGTCATATTACGGGAACAGCTACGGATCCCGATGGATGCGTATCGCAAGCGTCTGCGGATGGATAGCGTCACTGGTGTATATAACAAACACTATTTCCCGCGCCTGATCGATGATGAACTTGCTGAAAACCCTGACAATCTGCTTACATTTGGTTTCATCGAGTTGAATGGTTTACGAGATATGCTCGGAACCATACCGGTGGCGAGCCTGCATTCGATATTGATAAAGGTGACTGATTCATTGCAAAAGGAGTTGCGTGGTAATGATATGATCGGCCGCTGGGATGATGTGACTTTTGTCGTGATGTTACCCAATACTTCGGGCATGGCAGCGAACCGGATTTTTGAGAGAATTTACCAGGTGCTAATAGCTCCCATGGATCTCAGCCCGTTGGGAACCGCGGTTTATCTTGATCCTCATATCGGCGGGGCTGAATACAGCAACAAGATCACCTCTCAAGAAATACTTGAGAAAGCGGATACCGCCCTGAGTCAGGCGCGTCGTGACAATACACAGCCGGTTTATATTTGGACGTTTAAGAATCCCTTCTGGCAGTGATGTTGAGAACCGAAGGATCGGTATCCTGCTACTTTTGTGATACCGTAACCATCTTTATTGCCCGTATCATGCCCATATAATATAGTAGAAGCATTGTAATTACCTGGATCACCTTGCGCAGTCTCATTCCAAGTGCAGCGAAAAACCTCGGTTTTCCACGGGAGAGACTTTTCACTGCGCTCTGGGAATCAGGGTTGGGTGTGTAAGGCGACTCCCCAGATAGTTAATAAACGTGGACCCTAAAGTTTTTTGGAAAGCCAGGACGCTGATCTCAGTGAGAGTTTCCTTTGAAATATGCGTTCAGTTTGAAAAGGAGCTTTGGGGCTTTGGATGTGGTCGCCATTTATTTTTTATAGTTAATGGAAATGACTAAGTGAAACTATGAATCTTGATTTTGCTACTCTTTTGCCGTTGGTAATTCTGGGTCTGTTCTTGTTGGTTATTGCAATTATCAGACCGGAGTTGGGTCTTTCGGCGTTAATTGTCGTAGTTTACACCAATCTGTCTGATGTGCTCATCGCCCGCTTTGGATTTCCATCCATTACTCAGCCGTTAATAGGGTTACTCGGCGTTGTGATACTGGCCCGTCGATTTATCTTCCAGGATAAATTCGAAGGGTGGTTTCAACTGACTGTGCTGCTTGGAATTTTTATGTTTCTCGGATACTTAACCGTATTCTTTGCTTTCGATCCGGGGCTGGTAAAAGAGACCCTGCTTTATCACCTTAAAAATGCCGTAATTGGCCTGGTTGTTATTTTCCTTCTGCAAAAACAGGTCCAGATCAAATGGGCGATCTGGTCATTAATTGGCGCAGGGATATTTATGGGTACGATTTCCACTTATCAGGTTGTGACCGGCGATATCAGCAATTTATTCTGGGGCTTCGGCCGGGTATTGGAGAAGGGTGGGGGAAGTTTTCGTCTCTGGGGATCCATTGGCGATGCCAACTATTATGCCCAGATTATGGTTGCGCTGGTCCCTTTTGCAGTTGAAAGATTACTGCATGAAAAGAAAATAATCCTGCGGGTTCTGGCGGGGTGGGGATTAATCGTTATATTGGTTACAATTTTATATACATTTTCACGTGGCGGATACCTGGCCTTATTGGCAGTCGGATTCCTTATTTTCTTAATCTTCATTAGACAACCTTCGCGTTCCTATGCGGGTATTCTCGTGTTCGGAATACTACTTTTCCTTACTTTCCAGTATCTCCCTGCCCAGTATACACAACGTTTTACTACTTTGTTCGAGTTATTGCCCGGTGGTAACACATCTGCCAAAATAGATTCAGCCTTGCAGGGCCGTATCGCAGCTAATGTTATTGGTTGGACGATGTTTTCGGATCATCCTATTTTGGGAGTTGGTGTGGGGAACTTCAACACTAATTTTGATTATTATGCGCGTCAATTAGGTCTCTCACATGAAGCTCAATCGGCGCATAACCTATATCTTGAAATCGCGGCAGAGCGGGGCATATTTGGTCTATTATCTTTTCTGGCGATCATTTACTCAACTTTCCGCGTCTTACAACGTACAAATGCATCCTTCTTAAAGAAAAATTTGACGGAGATGGCAAATATCTATCATGCGGTGACAGCGAGCTTGGCCGGCTATCTTGTTGCGGCGACCTTCCTGCACGATTCTCACATACGCTATCTTTGGCTTTTATTGGGAATTGCATGGTCGGCGCCTCAAGTGTTCAAATCCCTGGCAGGCGGGCAGTTGGCTGAGGACAGGTTGAACAATTCGAAGATGGCCTAATATGTATGATTCCTCGCCCCGTTTTGACCTTGGCAAGGCAACAATTCACGGTGCTGCATGGAAGTATTTGACTTTCTTTAGCGGTAAAACGATGGTCCTGGTAAGCACCATTTTGCTGGCCCGCTTACTTTTAAAGGATGATTTTGGTTTGGTGGGATATGCAGTTACCGCAATTAACTTTTTGGACATCATTCGCGATCTAGGGATTGGACCCGCAGTCATCTTTCATTCCGAAGATGAGCGAACCCCTACAACGGCCTTTTGGATCGGATTGCTTTTTGGCCTGGTTCTTCTGGGGGTGGCCTGGGTACTGGCACCTTTTATAGGCGCATATTTCCGCGATCCGCGTGTTGTTCCAGTGATCCGCGCACTTGCTTTTACCTTCCCAATCAATTCATTGGGGAATACGCATGCTTCCGTGTTAAGCAAGAAATTAGCTTTTGGTCGAAGCATCCTGCCGGACCTGTTTATGGCATTTACAAAAGGCGCCACCTCCATCGGATTTGCATATTTTGGATTTGGCGCATGGAGTCTGGTATGGGGACAGATCAGCGGGTCGTTGATTTCATCAATGACCCTGTGGTTTGTCACACCCTGGCATCCGACATTTAACTTCGATCTGAAAATTGCACGTTCACTCATGAACTTTGGAGTCAACATCGTCGGCATGGATTTACTGAGCGTGCTTTTATTGAATCTCGATTATTTACTCGTCGGCCGTTATCTCGGTTCTGAGGCGCTTGGCGCATACACGCTGGCGTTTCGGCTGCCTGACCTGGTTATTTTGATGTTCGCACGTATTATAGGATCCGTCATTTTTCCGGTCTTTACGCACATGCGTGACGTTCCCGGTAGTTTGGGCAAGGAATTTACTTTGGTTGCAAGATATGTTTCATTGATCACCATTCCGATGGGACTGGGGCTGGCCCTTGTCGCCCGTCCGCTTACCCTGACTTTATTCACTGATAAATGGAGCGATATGATCCCTGCCCTGCGGGGGATTGCTTTATATGGCATGTTTCTTTCCCTTGTCTATAATGCCGGCGATGCTTACAAGGCGGATGGGCGGCCGCAGATCATTACCTGGCTGGGCTTAGCGCAGTTGATATTGCTTTTTCCCGCTTTATGGTGGGCTGTTATTTATGCGAAATCGATAGCGGTTGTCGGCTGGGTGCAGGCGGCAGTTGCCTTCGTCAGCGTGGTGCTGAATCTGTATGTCGCATCGCGTATGCTGGACATTTCAATATCAAACCTGGTCAACGCCTTTAAGCCTGCGATCATGGCCGGCGCTTTGATGTCCATCATGGTTGCAATGATATTATTTGCAAGCTCAAGCCTGCCATCCTGGCAGCAACTGACTCTGGGAGTAATTTCTGGCGGGCTCACCTATGGTCTGGCTTTATGGATATTACAACGTCAAGTCGTCCTGGAGATTGTGTTCAGGATGCGTTCTGCTGTAACTGTCAGCAATGGATAACCATGCACATTGCTCATCTGATTGATTCTCTGGTGATTGGTGGTGCGCAAAAATTGCTGGTGATTTTTGCAGAAGAGGCAAAGTTGCGCGCTCTTAAAGTCACAGTGATCAGTCTCACAACGCAAGGTTCGAACGATGGACTCATTGCCGAACTGGAATCTTTGGGTGTGCGTGTTGTGTTTCTTACGATTAACAAACTGTATGACCCTACTGCGTTGCCGAAATTGCTCAAGGTTTTACGGAACGAAAGAATAGATGTGATGCAAACACATTTGCGGCATTCCAATATTCTCGGCGTATTGGCTGGCAAATTGATCAACATTCCGGTGATAGGCACCTTGCATAGTACGCATTTCCACCCGAATGGACGATTTTCCCGTCTTCGCTTTTCAAGCGAACAATTTCTCTTGCGATTCGGCGCTGATCGCGTCATCGCAGTTGGACAAATGACTGCTGAAATTTACCGGAATAGATTGGTTGGCAGGAAGTTGGTCATCGTTTCGAATCCGGTGAAGCGCAGCCCTGGGCTTTCCCGGGAGCAACGCAATAGCCTTCGTCACGAAATTGCCGGGGATTCGCAACGGTTTTTGATATTGACGGTCGGTAGGTTAAAGCCCGAAAAGGGACTCCATGATTTGTTGAGTGCTTTTGCTCAAGTGAGTGAAAGACACCCTTCTGCAATATTAGTTGTTGTGGGGAATGGTGAAATGCTGGGCAAATTAAAGTCACAGGCTGCTTCACTTGGCATGGTTGATGATGTACGATTTACAGGATCGCGTAATGATGTGTCAGGCTTGATGTCTGCCAGTGATATCTATGTCAGTTCCTCATACCGGGAAGGTTTGTCTCTTTCGATGTTGGAAGCGATGGCTGCCGGGCTGCCAATCCTGGCCACAAAGGTCGGGGATACTGAATTCCTCCTGAAGGATGGGCGGGGCTTGATGGTCGCGCCTCATGATACGACTGCTTTAGTAGACGGCATGTGTTATTTAATTGAAAACCCCATGAGAATGAAGGAGATCGGTGGTGCAGCCCGCAGATTTGTAGAGGCGAATTACTCGCCGGGTCAATGGATGGAAAAACTGCTCGGTATTTATGAACAGGCCCGGAACTATGCAAACTGACATGAACATAAAAGGCGTTCTGATGCTTGTTAATCACTTTCGTCCCTTGCCGGTCGGCGGTGCGGAACGTCAGGCAGAGCGCCTGGCGGAGTATCTGTCTGGCAAAAACCTCTGGGTTGGCGTAATCACCCGCAAGGTGGGCAGCCTGTCGAAGGTCGAGAAACGAAACGGATTTATTGTTTATCGGATTCGACAATTTGGATCCGGTAAGTTCAAATCAATCCTATTCACGATTGGCGCCTTCTTTGGAGTTTTACGATTACGAAAACATTTCGATATTCTTCATGCGCACATGGAATTCTCATCGGCGGTCGCCGCGACGATCGCGGGAAAATTGATCGGGAAACCCGTGATCGTAAAATTCAGCAGCAGCGGGTTTTCGAGCGCGGTCAAACAGTCGTCAGCCACCTGGCTCGGTCGTTTGCGGTTGGGAATTTTGCGGCGCTGGGCGAACGCTTATGTTGCCCTGACCAATGAAATGGAAGAAGAGTTGTTGGCGGAAGGCTTTCCTCGTTCCAAAGTGTTCCGCATGGATAATGGAATCAATGCGAATGAATTTTCACCCACAGCAGATAAGGAATCGGCAAAGGCTTTCCTTAATCTTTCCAAAATGAACGTAATCATATTCATCGGCCGGCTTGTGTCTGTGAAAGCACTGCCTGTCTTATTGACCGCGTTCGAACGTGCTTTAAAAGTGGATCCGAGCTTGCACCTGCTCCTTTTGGGCCAGGGGCCAGAGCAAAAAGCGCTCGAGGTTTTGTCTGAAAACCTTGGCATTCAGTCTCGCGTTACTTTTGTCGGCAATGTAGACGACGTGAAACCCTATTTGCAGGCCGCTGATATATTTGTCCTGCCTTCTCTGGGTGAGGGGCTTTCGAATAGTTTGCTGGAAGCGATGGCCATGGGACTTGCGTGTATCGGGACGAGGATTATGGGTTCGATGGACGCGCTCGGGAATGGCGCAAACGGCATCCTGGTTGAGCCAAATAATGTCGATCAATTGGCGGACGCCCTTATTCGGTTGGTGACCGATAAGAATGAGGTGAAGCGCCTGGCCCTGCTGGCGCGTCAACGCATCCTTGAGAATTATGATTTTTCCGTGGTAGGAATGCGCTATTACGCGCTCTATAATCATTTGGTGAATAGCAAATGAACGAACCCATTCGAGTTCTCCATTTTATTGACAGTCTTAAATATGGTGGCGCTGAGACGTTACTGTTTGAATTAACCTCAAGGTTGGATGCGTATGGTTTTCACCCGACCGTTTTTTATTGTGAGCCGGGACCACTTGTTGAAGATTTTGTTAATCAGAAAATTCCTGTTACGCATCTTCCGTGGCTTGCACGCGTTGACCCGCTTCTTTTGGTGAGAATGGTTAAAGTAATCCGAAAGGAACGTCCGCAAATTGTCCATACGCACCTGTTCAAGAGCGATTTTCATGGCAGGCTTGCGGCCCGCATAGCTGGGGTTCCAGTCCTGGTTTCTACATTGCACAACTGTAACGCCTGGGCTCAAAATCCGCTGTTCGGACTGACCTATGGATTTACGGCCAGATTCGCGGACAAAATTATAACCGTTGCAGATGAGGTGCGTGATTATGCAATCCGCTATTTGAGAATTCCCCCGCAGAAACTGTTAACCATTTCCAATGCGGTTTCGATTGAGCGTTTCGAAGGAAAATCACGGGAGGGATTGGCAGTCAGAAAAGAATTCAATATTTCCCCTGATACGCCGCTTCTCGGAATTGTCGGCCGCCTTGAACCGCAAAAGAATCATGAGAATTTTCTGCGGGCCGCCCTTCGAATTTATGAGTATAATCAAAACGTTCGATTCTTAATTGTGGGAGATGGTTATCTGCGAGACCAATTGGTTGCCTTAACCAAGGCGCTGGGTCTTCAGGATGCGGTTATATTTTGCGGTCTACGCAAGGACATTCCGGCAGTGATGGCAGCTCTGGATGTGCTCGTGATCTCCTCTCACTATGAAGGTTTGCCAGTGGCCCTGCTCGAGGCAATGGCCGCGGGCCGTCCGATTGTTTCCACTGCCGTCAATGGAGTCCCCAGTGTAGTGGAAGATGGAGAGAGCGGGATTCTTGTGGAACCTTCAAACTCAAATGCGCTTGCCGATGCCTGTCTGCGCTTGATCGACAATCCTGACCTTCGCCGCAAAATGGGTCAAAATGGTCATGAGCGGATTCAGTCCCGCTATAGCATGACTGCCATGACCGAGAAAACTGTCGCACTGTACAGCAATTTGATCTCAACTCATGGAGTCGCGGCATGATTGACGATCGTATCCATATTCTGCAAGTTGCGAAATCAAGCGGTGGTGTTGGAATGTATACGCGCCGCCTGGTCAAGGCCTTCGATAAATCGCGCTACCGGTTTACAGTGGTCTGTCTTGCGGAAGGCTCCGATATAATGGCCGCTGACCTCAACAAGATAGAAGGTGTGAAAGCGATCAGTATTCCAATGAAGGATGGCATCGAACCGTTTTCGGATATTTTGATCTGCTTTAGACTTGCAAAATTGATCAGGAGCGAAAAATTTGATTTGATCCATGCACATACCTCAAAGCCCGGATTCTTTGCAAGGCTGGCCGCCATTGGGACAGGTATTCCAGTGGTTTACCGCCCGGCAAATTTTGCTTTTCATGAAAATGCGCCTCGATTTCAGGCTGTATTCTACGCATTTCTTGAGCGTATGGCAGCGCGCATCACGGATCGAATCATTACGGTGTCCAATGGTGAGCGCGAACTGGCGAGACGATATTCTGTCGGGAGGGACGACCAGTTCATTACGATCCATACCGGGATCGATCTTCATCCATTCGAGATCTCTGTGGACCGTGCGAAAGTGCGCGAGGGATATGGCATCCCAGCGGATGTCCGGTTGACCGGGATCGTAGCCCGATTTACAGAGGCCAAGGCCCCAGCTGATTTTATCCATGCGGCCGCGCTGGTCCATGCTCGCTATCCCCAGGCCCATTTTCTTTGGGTGGGGGATGGACCTCTGGAGCATGAAGCCCGCTCATTGGTTCAATCGCTTGGCTTGCAGGATGTGTTTCATTTTGCAGGTTACCAGGACAATATTCCGGCCATCCTCATCTCGCTGGATTATTTCCTACTTTCTTCCCATTGGGAGGGATTCTCCATCGCAATTCTTGAGGCGATGGCAGCCGGCTTACCTGTAATTTCAACCAGGGTAACCGGCGCAGACGAGGCGATTGTAGACGGCCAAACGGGCATCCTGGTGAATGTAGGAGACGTAAATGGATTGGCGGATGCCGTGTGTAAATTGATCGAAGATGTGGACTTTGCCAGGAGCATGGGTGTGGCCGCGCGAAAACGTGCAGAAAGCGAGTTTCCTTATGCAAAGATGCTTGACCGTATCGAAAAATTGTATCTTGACTTGATCCAGAGCAGAAGTAATCAAAAAATTCCTGTGAATTTTTGAATAAGTATCGATTCCTATGAAGGAGGAAGCCATGTTTATTAATAAATTGAAACCCGTTCCCGCTTGCCTTGTTTTTCTGGGACTTCTCCTGGGCGCTGTAAATTCAGCCAGCGCTCGAAGTGCATCCCTGGGATTGCCGGAATCTCTGGCGCAAGTATCCGGGAACGCAGCCCAGACCGGAGATTTGGTCACATTCTCCCAAATCATAACCAGCGACATTATGCTTAATGGACCATTTGATGGGACCAGCATTTACTTTAGCCTGCCTGCAAACTGGCGTTTGACGCCGGGAGCGCAACTTAACCTATCCATGACGAGTACATTTAATCAGAATCCTCAGATTGCATCCGGGACATTTAATGGGTCCGCCGGAAGCATTACTGTTTTGCTGAACAATGTCGTGATCGGTGTTGCCTCGATTCAATCGGCAGAGGAGGCAAATTTCCAGTTCCAGATCCCGCCGGAAATTTTTGATATTCCCAGAACGGACGGGCTGTACCAACTTCGTTTTTTGCTTGAGAGTGGCTGGGCATGCGATTTCGATGAGAATATGCTGGTTGCCATCCATACAAGCTCCAGCATGATATTGCCGCACGAGTCAGTTTTGCCGGATACCAACCTGGTTAATTTCCCATCCCCGATCTATCAGGATGGTTCCATTATCACCATCCCAATGCTTGTGGTCATTCCGGACCAACCGACTGCGGCTGAATTGCAAAGCGCCATGACAATTGCGGCAGGTTTTGGAAACCTTTCGTCGCGCAGGCTTGTCACGGATCTAAATACGGTTGGTCATTTAACCAGCGAACAACTCCAAAACAACAACCTTGTGTTGATCGGAAAGGCTGCCACCCTGCCGATTTCTAACCAGTTGAATCTTCCGCTGCCTGCAGCCAATGGCGCTTATTCAAATTCTGGCGGTAATCCAGACGATGGCGTTGTTCAATTGATTAACTCACCATGGAGCGAGGATAAGGTTGTCTTGGTTGTTTCAGGAAATACAGATGCGGCTGTCATCAAAGCCGCTCAGGCGGTCAGCACAGGTATTTTACGGTCGGGTGCATCACCAAACGTATCACTTGTTGATATTGTGAGAACGACCCCTATTTCCACATCACTTCATGTCGATCAAACATTAACTGACATGGGCTATGGAGGCAAGGAGCTAAAGGATGTTGGCCTCAATTATGCAGGATATATATTCTATATACCGCCCGGCCAAACCATCACAAAAGACGCATATTTCGAACTGCAATATGGACATTCCGCCCTGCTTCAGTATGACCGCGCCGGTATCGTTGTCAGTGTCAATGGGAAACCGATAGGAAGTATTTCTCTCACTGAAGAATCTGCCCATCAGGCTATTAATCTGGCCCGCTTCTCGATTCCACCGTCGGCGGTAATAACGGGCAACAACGCTCTCGAATTAAAGGTTAATTTAATTCCTGTTGACAGGTGTATCAACCCGGATCTGGATGGCGTATATGCAAATATTTGGCCTGAATCGAATCTGCATCTCCCGCTCGAGGCCGCAGTAACCAATCCCACCGCAAACTATGATTTAATTTCCTATCCTGCGCCATTTATATATGATTCCACGCTTGGTTCGACGGCATTTGTATTACAACGGGATGATCTTAACTCCTGGCGCGATGTTTTTAGCGTCGCGAGTTATCTGGGCGATCGTTCCAATGGACCCGTGACAACCCTTTCCACATTCTTCGCGGACGAATTGCCTGAAACTGAACGCTCGAAATATAACTTTATTATGGTCGGACGACCCAGTCAATTGCCTGTTGTGAATGAGATCAATAACTTTTTACCGGCTCCCTTCGATCTCGGACAAGATGTAGCCATGGAACCCGAGATGCAGGTGAAGTATCGAATTGATCCGAAGGCGACAGCCGGTTATATAGAGATGCTTTCTTCTCCGTGGAACGGCGATCACATCATTTTGCTGGCCGTCGGTAACGATATCCAGGGTGTCACCTGGGCGGCTTCACATTTGATAGAACCGTCAAGTTGGGTGCTCGCAGGTAATTTTGCGGTGATCAATGACCAGCAAGTCTATACAGCCAATACGCATATGACCACGATCACGCCCGGCATTGCTCCGACTCAAGCTGGAGTATTGGAGGTCGTGCCTCCCTCCATTCAAACGGGAGTTCCAGCCCCATATCTCCCGACCTGGATTTTCCCCGCCCTGATAGTTTCCGTAGTGTTGATCCTGCTGACGATCATCACGGCAGTATCGATCAGCTGGTCTCGTAATCGCGCGGGGCGCAGGCCGGATGTTTCCAAAATAAAACCGAAATAACGTAGGATTAAGCGGGCTTGATCTTGAAAAGGATCAGGCCCGCTTAATATTTATATGGAACTTCCCCTTGGGCGCGGCGAAGAATATCGGTTTAGATCCCCTTTGCTTTACGCTCACTTTTGACACCAACCCATCAGGTGGCTCGCATGAAGGACCTCAATATAAAAACGACGCGTAAAAAATGGCGCGCTGGAACCTGGTTCCTTGTTGTTTTAGGGATCATTATTTTCATTGTCGCGAGTTTTGGTACCTATGTCATTTGGCGGCAATATCGACTTGATCACATCCCACTCCCGGCATTCCCCGGCGCCGAAGGATTTGGCGCGGTGACAGAGGGAGGCAGGTTTGGTCGAATCGTTTTTGTGACCAATTTATTTGATACCACCGATGTCTACAGCCAAAACTATCCGGGCAGCCTGCGCTGGGCAGTAGAGCATACCTGGAAAATGGACCCCCTCGACCCGTATAGTGAGAGGCGGTTTATTGTCTTCCGGGTCGGCGGGACAATAGAGCTGGTGGATAGACTTATTGTCAGGAACCCTTATATTACGATTGCGGGTCAAACTGCGCCGGGAGATGGCATCCTGCTTAAAGGGGATGAATTTACGATTGCGACACATGATGTGATTGTTCGTGGGATCAGGGTTCGGGTGGGAGATCAGGGAACTCCTACTTGTTGCCGCGATGGGATTAATATCGGGACATATTTTGCGACGGGAGATGTATACAATGTGATCGTGGATCATTCGTCGGTCAGTTGGGCGGTGGATGAGAACTTTTCTGTATGGAGCGATCCCAAAGAAAATCATACGGTGCATGATATTACGATCCAATGGAATATTATTAGCCAGGGACTCAATAATAGCATCCATGTGGATGAAGAAGCCATTGGTGGCATGACTGATCCCCATAGCATGGGATTAATCATTGGCGACCGGGGCAGGGATGTAACCATTCACCACAATCTAATTGCGCTCAACAATGGGCGTAATCCAAGAGTTGAGGGCATTATGGGGGCTGAAATTTCGAACAATGTCATATATGGCTGGGGATCTGCAGCGGTGGAATTTGGCCAGGCTGAAACAAGAACGCACATTCTCGGGAATTATTTCAAATTGATCGATTTATCCTCCGCCTATGAAATATTTATACCGGATTTAATGTCATCAGCCAGTTTATTATTTATTTCCGATAATGTGGTAGCCAATCCCAGATATGAGTCGGAACCCGCGGATGTCCGCATTATTTCCCCGGAGGAATTTCCACTTGCCAAAAAATCAGTATTTCGGACAAGCGGCATTGACATTACTGACCCGCAAACCGCTTTTCAGGCAGTGCTGAACAATGCCGGCGCAATTATCCCTGTGAGAGATCAGATCGACAGATGGGTCATTGAGGATGTGATCAATGGAAAAGGCTCGATCATTGATAGTCAAGACGATGTGGGAGGTTGGCCGGTTATTTCAGGTGGTTCTTATCCGCAGGATACTGATGGTGACGGCATTCCTGATGAATGGGAAATCACACATGGAATTGATCCTGATAACCCGTATGACGCCAGCAGTTATACAATTCGTGCGCAAAGCGGATATACCTGGATTGAAGAATATATTAATTTCCTGTTTCCTCTAGATACAGGTGATAAGAATTAATTTCTTATCTCGGAAATGTTAGATATTTTATAGCAGTGGATTGCAGTACAGAATTTTAGTTCAGAGTATTAATTGGAGTGCTTCATGCAACGTAATCAGATTTGGCAAGAGACAATTGTCTTCAGGCTTTAACCCACCGTAAGAGGATCGTAAAATGACAACTGAACCAAACCTATCAACTGTTCCTAATGAAAAATCGAGAATGTATCTTGTCGGCGTTGTTTTGGTTGCCCTGATCCTGCGTGTGTTGTTGTACACCTATAATGTATCCTTACCGATTAAATACTATGCCAACACCGATGCCTATAATTATGAAAATATTGCCGTCAATCTGATGGAGAATCAAATATATTCGGGTGAGTTGGAGCCGCCCTTCATACCGAATATTTCACGTCCGCCGGTTTACCCACTTTTTATGGCTTTGATTTATGGGATCACAAATTCATCACCCTCAGCTGTTGTATTCTTATAAGCGCTGATAGGTACTTTAACGGTATACCTGACTTTCCTGCTTGGACGCACGCTGAAATTCTCGATGTCCGCCTCTCTGATCGCGGCCTTGGTCGTGGCGTTGGATCTGCCTTCGATCCTGCATACAAATTTGCTACTTACCGAAACGCTTTTTACCACCGTTATTATTGGGGGCGTTATTCGCCTATATTATTACTGGCAATTCGAGCGTCAGCGCTGGTTTTTCCTTTCGGCAATCTTGTTTGCTGTCGGAGCTTTGACCCGGCCTATTAGCCAGTATTTGCCGGTTGTGTTGGCACCTTTGTTTCTCATGATAAATAAGTCTTGCAGTAAATGGATTCGACTATCGAGAGCGGCGATATTTGTTATTTTCAGTTGTGGCTTGATGTTCATATGGGTTTATCGGAATTATCAAGTATTGGGAATATGGTCACTTTCGGATACAGACACCTACAATTTAGCTTACCAGGGTGCCGAAGTGGTTTTGGAAAGTGCCGAAGACATTAGCCGCGATGATGCGGTTGCCAAAATAAATGAGAAGATCATTGTCGGTGAGGTCTCAAGCACCGAACGATCTAATTCTGAGCGACGGGTCGCTTTTGAAGTTTTTCGAAAGTATCCGATAACAACGGTTGCCGTCCATCTAGAGGGAATGTTGAAATTCCTCATCAACCCGGGGCTGGATAATATCTGTTCCCAATTGAGTCGCTCCAACGATATAAAGGGTTGTAGGCCGGCAAGCGATGTGCCAAATCCTGGATTGCCCGATCTAATCCGCCTGAAGTTCGGCCGGATGAATAATCTGCAATTGGTGGTTGCCAGTTGGAGCATCTTGTTTTTGATAACTTTGTATATAACCTCGATGGCTGGCGTGTACGAACTCGTCAGGCTGAAACTGTGGAATGTATTGTTGGGCTTGTTGCTCGTAATCCTCTACTTCATGTTGCTATCGGCAGGCGGCGTAACGACAAGTCGCTTTCGTATTCCGACCATTCCCTATTGGGGACTTTTATCGGCTATCGGCTGGCAGGTGGTGGGCCGATGGCTGGTTTCGCTGGGCAGGAAATAAGAATTAATTTCAACCCTCTTGGGGTTTGTTATGATGCGCGCTATGCCGCCAATGAATCTTAATTTCTTATCTCAGAGATGTCATATATTTTTTGATGTGTGCTAAAAAATACAGCCTGAAAATAGGGGTGAGAATTATTGATATCATCCGCTTTATTCCCTTCAGTTTATAAAATACTTCTTCATACATTACCCACTTATCAAGGAAATTGAGCGCGCAGTATAAATCAAGCGATTCCTGCTCTACTGGGTTATTTCCGAAATATCCATCAAGAATGGCATTTTGATATTCTTTCAGTGTATTCTGGCGAATGAAAAGACCAAGGCTGAGGACCTGGGTTATGTAAGTCTCTGGCTGGATCAAAATTATCCCGAGGTCGGAATAAACTGAGGCCGGCTTTGATTTGATATCAATCACAAAAATCGTTTTGTCGGCCGTGTAAAGCACGTTCTCGCATGTCATATCTCCATGTGTAATTGAATACAGGACTCTTTTGTATGGAGGGCGAGGGATTTCCTTCGAGAATAATTCGCAAATGAACCTGGCTGAAATCGTTTTATGACTTGTGATTTCCAACCGTCCTGCGAGATCATTAACATCTGTCATGAATCCTTCTGTAGAAAATTCAACTTCATGCGGCGTGTGAATCGTATGGTGAAAGGCGTATAACCATTGGCCTGTTTTGAATGCCGCATCCAGAAGGGATGCTAGTCCCTCTTTAGATCCTAACATTGCAGTTCGCCAGTCTGCAATCGTTTGACCAAGAGTGACAGAGGAATGTTCTTCCATGACAATTGCATTTAACGGTTGAAAATAGTGCAGTGGACGAATTGCTCCAAGGCCATTTTGGAGTTTTTCTTTATTTTCATATACAATCTTGAGAGAGTTATATTCCACCGGCATGTTGATGTGGAGCTCAGGGTTGTTCATTGTTTGCACGATGGAGTGCATTTTGGGCTGTCGTCTGATCTTGACAAGTATGTTTTTTGGGGGAGCGCTGGGGAACAGGATTGTATATCTCAAAAAAAATGAACTCGGATAGGATTTTATTCCGGGTTCCCGCTTAAGAAATCGGGAGTTATCGCCAAACCACTCATGCAAATGACTTTCCAATTGAGCGGTGATGGATGCAATGATTGGTTCATCTTCTGCGTTGCGTTGATATTTTGTGGGCATGGAGGCCTCCGAATATTAACTTAAACCTAGATACCCAAGGATATGCTTCTGAATATTTTTCCCGACAGCAGGCCAGTTGTAATATTTCTGCACTAACTGAGCCCCTCTTGAACCAAAGAGGCGGCATTGTTCAGGATTTTCAAACAACCTGGTTATCGCATTGGCGATTCCTTCAACATCTCCAGGTTCCACCAGCCAGCCGTTCCATCCGTCCCGGACAAAATCAGGGATTGTGCCAAGTCTTGTGGCTACGATGGGTAATCCTGCGGCCATTGCCTCAAGATACACGATCCCAAAGGGTTCCAGCAAGGTAGGCATACAGAAAATATCAGCCTTTTCATAGAGGACTTTAAGCTGCTCCACTGGCAGAGGACCAAGCACTTTACAATTGGGGTGATTGATCATGGGGCTCGAGCCGGCGATGGTCAGTTGTGCATTTGGATATTTGTTTAATATTATATTAAATGCACTCACAAGGTCCAGTCCACCTTTTCGTTCCCAATCCATTCCAACGAACAGGATACTCCGGGTAAATTCCTTCCTGGGATCGGGTTTGAAGTCATCGATCTTTATACTGCTTCCAACATTTACGCAGGCGACGCGGTTCCTGGGCTGGTTGTATTGATCCACAAGGGAGTGACCGATGTTTGTGCTCCAAACAAAGACAATATCTGCGTTATGGTAAATTTCCTTTTCGAGTTTGATCCATGATTTGGAGAATAGTTTTCTGCGGTCGAAATTCGGGTAGGTTAGGTTGGCCAGATGAGTATGATCGGTATATAGAAAATGGGGCAGACCCCCAATACTTCCATCAAACAGGGATTGCGCCTGAAATGTGAAGTGATAATTTTCCTTTTTTATCTTTCTTCCTAGGGTTTTTCGAATGTGGTGAAAGATGAATGGCGTGTGCCAGAAACTGGACCTGAATTCCTTTTTCCCCGATAATATATCCCAGCCATACATGGCAAAAATGATCAGGCAGTTGATAATAATTGCAAAGGGTTGTCTTTGTAATATATCTTTTATGGTAAAAACATCAAACTCGTAATCAGAGAAATGTGTTCTTAATGTTTCTTCCAATTTTAGATCGTAAATCAAATGGTCATTCAGCCGAATAAAACCGATTCTCTTTTTCATCAACCGTATTCCTAAAGTGATTTCTCAGGTCTCGTCCCGCTCTTTTTTTTCAGGACGGCCTGTTCCAGGATAGTAAAGCCTGTCTCCATCAGTTCTGCGGCTTCCTTGGGTGGAATGAAAGCGCCTTCGTCCATTAGTTCCTCCAGTTTGATTAAGGAACCCCTGGCTCCGCTGGCGCGATGCGCCCAAAATGAATCGGCAGAAATCCTTTCAAGGCGGGCCAGAAGCATGTGGATCAATCGAGGACTTATTGGATGGTCTTCCATGTGAGCATTGTGAAAAAATATTACTAGAATTTACGCCTGCGCTGTTTTGCATCAATTGCCGTTAAGCCGGCTGTATTGTTAAATGTGTGTACGGCAAGAATATTACCTTGATGCGGCGGTTCGAAAGATTGTTCGCAGATTTCGGTATAGTCTGTTTCGGTGAGTGAGACAATGCGATTAAAATTGAGGGCATACCCGTATCGGACGGAACAATCTTGCGAGGGACGGATCAAGCTGCCGTTTTCTAAAAAAATACGCCCGGCAGGACGCGCGGAATGTATATCCTTCACGATCGGGTTGAGTGGATGTGGAGTCCACTGATCTGAAAATGGATGATCTGCATAATAGAGGTGCAAAGAATCCCAGGTTGAGCCGTCTTCTTCCATGTTGGCAAACAACCACCATTTACCCTGCGCTTTCACCAGGGTAGCGTCAACAGCATGGACATTACTGATGAGTGTTTTTTCAAATTCCCATTGGTCCGGGAAATGTGTGCAACGATATAGTTCAATCCCGTTATTTTCCCTCGTTTCAGGGATCATGTACAACTGTTCCTTGTGTTCAAAAAGAAATGGATATGAAAGGTGATATGGCCGCTCCAACACGACCTGATTCGACCGGATGTTCATCTCTTCATCGAGCGTCAAACACGCGATGCGGCCGCGCCGGGTCGAATAAAGCAATTCTTCAATAAACAAATAGGATATATTCTCATGTACCCAGATAAATGGATCTGCCCAGAAGCGATCAAGTGGCGGGCTAAGGGGCTTGAAATCCGTCCACGCCAGGGATGTATACCCAGTGTTGGGTGCAATTAAAATTATCCATTGATTTATAAAGAAATAAGAGCCGATCTTTTTTAATATGCGCTGCAAAAGATGTGGTTTTGTAGGGCGCGATATGAAAGATGGTTTCGTTTGCATATTTGCAGGTTTGGGGATGGTGGGCGCTTATCCACATAAATTAAACAGCGCCTCAGGCAGGAGTCGAACCCACAACCTACTGATCCGAAGTCAGGCGCTCTATCCATTGAGCTACTGAGGCGTAGTCAAAATTATACACGATTTGCTTACAATGCAAGCCGCATGATAGAATCTTGTGGATAGAATCATTCATCTTTCCCCAAAAGGATATTTATCGATGGCAGATATCAGGGCATTTAGCGAGCGCGTGATCGGCAACCTGGAGAAGGTGATCGTGGGCAAGCGGCAATCCATCGAATTGATCGTGATAGGCTTGCTGTGCCAGGGACATGTTTTAATCGAGGATGTGCCTGGTGTGGGAAAGACCATGCTGGCGCGGAGTTTGGCGCGATCACTGGATTGTGTCTTCAATCGCATCCAGTTTACCCCGGATATGCTTCCGAGCGATGTGACAGGCGTATCAATTTATAACCAGCAGAAAAATAAATTTGAGTTCCGCCCAGGACCCATTATCGGTCAGATCATCCTTGCGGACGAGATCAATCGTGCCACGCCTAAAACTCAAGCCGCTTTGCTGGAGGCTATGGAGGAGCGGCAGGTGACGGTGGATGGTGTCACGCATCTTTTGCCAAAACCATTCATGGTGCTTGCCACCCAGAACCCGATTGAATATGAAGGTACTTTTCCTCTTCCTGAGGCACAACTGGATCGTTTCCTGCTTCGCTTGCGCTTGGGATATCCAAGTATGGCGGACGAAATTCGTGTGATGGATGATCAACAATTACGGCATCCGCTTGAGGCATTGAAACCTGTTGCGAAGTTGAAGGAGATTCAGCAGGCGATTGACGAAGTAAAACGTATTTACATTTCGCCAGCGGTCAAGAAGTACATTGTGGAATTGACCACTCGAACTCGTCAAAGCGCGGACGTATATCTCGGGGCAAGCCCGCGTGGCAGCCTTTCCTTGGCTCGCGCAGGTCAGGCGCGTGCTGCACTGTTGGGGCGCGACCACGTATTACCGGATGATATTAAAGCATTAGCTGTCTCTATTTTGGCGCATCGCATTATTGTCAGCCCAGCGGCGCGGATGCGTGACTTAGGCTCAGACACGATTGTGCAGGAGGTCATCCTGGCTGTACCGGTGCCGGGCGGAGCCTTTTCAGCTGATATTTTGAGGAGGAAATCAAAATGAGAGCCGGGCGAATTCTACTGGCCTTATTATTTGGCCTCGGTCTTTTCGGAGCGTTGGTTAATGGCGCCTCCATCTATTCACGCTTTCTGTATATCAGCGCATTGTTGGGAATTATCGGCTGGGGTTGGACGCGCTGGTCAGTCCGCGGGTTGAGTTTAAAAAGACTTTCGCGGGTGCTGCGCGCCAATGTGGGGGATGTATTCGAAGAAACTTACGAAGTGACGAATGGCAGCCGCATACCAGCGCCGTGGATCGAGGTGATTAATCAGTCCACCCTGCCTTTTGCGGCGGGCTCGCGTCTTTTCACCTTTGTGCTGGGGCGTCAAAGACGGAATTATATGGCGCGCACCTGGCTGACTCGCCGCGGTGATTTTCAACTTGGCCCCACTCGAATTTCCACAGGCGACCCGTTTGGGTTATTCAGCGCAGGAAAAGTGATGGAAACCAAGGAAACACTCGTTGTTTTCCCGGTGGTCCATGAAATAGGATCGTTTTTATCTCCGCCCGGGCTTTTGCCGGGCGGTCAGGTCATTCGCCGAAAATCCTACGATATTACGCCTCATGCGGCCGGAGTGCGGGAGTATGTGCACGGGGATACCATGAAACGGATTCACTGGCCCACCAGTGCGCGCCGTAATCAATTGATGGTCAAGGAGTTTGAGCAGGATCCTCAGGCTGAAATTTGGTTATATCTTGATTCTCAAGAGGCGGTTCATTTTGAGAAGCCTCACCAGCAGGAGGAATTACCGCTGGATTCCATGATGTTCAAGAAGCGACCGAAATATAAACTGCCGCCAGCCACGCTTGAATACTCCGTCAGTATCGCGGCTTCACTTGCTCACTACTTTATCGGTCAACGCCGCTCTGTGGGTTACGTTAGCGCCGGGCAAACTTTCACCGTTCATCCCGCTGAGAGGAGTGAAAGGCAGGAAGCGAAAATCTTGGAAACGCTTGCCTTTGTGGAGGCAAACGGCACGCTTTCAATTGCGGCTCTGGTGGCGGCGCAAGCCTCGCAAATGCCGCAGGGTTCAAGTGTTATCCTCGTTACGCCGACTGTACGCGCCGACCTTTTGCACGCAGTGGATGATCTGCAAATGCGTAATCTGCGCCCGCTGGTTGTATTACTCAACGCCGAGACGTTTGGCGGACCTCCTGGCACGGAAACGCTCATCGATGCTCTGCGCGAAAGGCGCGTCCCTGTCTGCCTGATTTCGTGCGATGATAATCTTTCGCAGGCGCTTTCGGAAATCCCATCAACTTTCAACTCACAGGATATACGCCCGTGGCAACCCCCCGTATTCTCACAATCGACTTGAATTTTCAAAATAAGACAGGCGCCATAGCGTCTTATTTAATTCGACATAACGACGGTACAGTTTTAATTGAAAGCGGACCCGGCTCGACTCTTCCCGCGCTGGAAGCTGCCCTTGCAAAAGAAGATTTAACTCCCCGCAACATTACCCACGTTCTGCTCACGCACATTCACCTCGACCATGCGGGTGCGGCAGGCTGGCTGTCACGCCAGGGCGCGGAGATTTATGTCCACCCGAAAGGTGCGCCGCATTTGTTGAACCCTGAAAAACTCATTGCCAGCGCCACCCGCATTTACGGGGATAGGATGGATCAACTTTGGGGCGAGTTTCTGCCCGTTGAACCGGATCGGCTCAAGATCCCGAATGATGCGGAAGAGATCGTCATCGGTAAACTGCGGTTTGTGGCGCTCGATACGCCCGGTCATGCCGAGCATCATTATTCCTATCTGTTTGAGGATGTGTGTTTCAGCGGCGATGTGGGCGGAGTGAGAATCCCCGGCTATCCATACTTGCGCGCTCCCATGCCTCCGCCAGAATTGCATTTTGGACGATGGCATGAATCCATCTCACGTTTACGAAAGGAAAAATTTTCGCGCATCGCACCGACCCATTTTGGCATTTTCGACGATGCAGAGTGGCAGTTGAATGAGTTGGATAAGAATTTGATTGCCATCGAAAAATGGCTCGCAGAAATCATGCCCGCCGGTCCATCCATTGAAGAATTGCGCGCAAAATTTGAAAAGTGGATGAGCGAGCAGGCCTGCGAACAGGGCTTGAGCGAAGATGCGATTCTGGCTTATGCATTATCGAATCCCATCGGCATGAGCGCCGACGGGATGATGCGGTATTGGATGAAATTTAGAAGCGCGTAATTTGTCATGCTGATTGCGTGATGCATTAGACATGGCAAAATGAAATAATAAAGATATACTTTCAACTCAAGGAGAGCATATGAAAGACTTTCTCGCGATCTCCGATTACTCATCGGATGAAATTCAAGACCTGCTCGATGTGGCAGTGAAATTAAAGAAGGAATATTTCGAAAAAGGCAACAAGCCGATTTTTAAGGGCAGGGTGCTGGGGATGATCTTCCAGAAGCCCAGCCTGCGCACCCGCGTTTCGTTTGATATGGCGATGCGCCACTGCGGCGGCGATGCGCTTTACCTTTCGCCGAACGAAATTGGGCTTGGCAAGCGCGAATCCATTGCGGACATTGCGCGCGTTTTATCCGGTTATGTGCAGGCATTGATGGCGCGCACCTTCGATCATGCGCATGTCCTGGAACTGGCGCAGTGGTCGGATATCCCTGTCATTAACGGCTTGAGCGATTACAACCATCCCTGTCAGGGCATGGCGGATGCGCTGACCATTATCGAAAAATTCGGCAGTAAATCCAAAGGCTTGAATATTAGTTACGTGGGTGATGGGAACAATGTGACTGTGTCGTTGATGCACGTTTCTGCCTTGCTGGGCTGGAATGTGACCGTGGGAACCCCCGAAGGTTATGGTCTGAATCCCAGGGCGGTTGAAATAGCCGAAAACATTGCGAAAAGAACAGGCAGTAAACTTACTTTTGTACGCGATCCGCATCAGGCTGTCAAGGGCGCACATGTCATTTACACCGATACATGGACAAGTATGGGGCAGGAGGAAGAAACCGCCAGGCGCGAGCTTATCTTCCCGCCCTATCAGGTCAATGCAAAACTGGTCAACGAAGCGGATAAGGATGTGATTGTCATGCACTGCCTGCCTGCACATCGCAATCACGAATTGACCGATGATGTGGCCGACGGCGAACACTCGGTCATCTTTCAGCAGGCGCATAACCGCCTGCACGCGCAGAAGGCGATTATTGCGCGCTTGTTTGACATGGCGTAGTGCCGCTTCGGTGGTTGAGTAGGCGGCCTTTGTCCGCCGTATCGAAACCACCGCCTTCAAGTTTATATTTTCTTGTTACTGGTGGTTTCGATACGACACTCGCAAAGAACGCTCGTGTCCACTCAACCGCCGGGATATAAAATTCATAAAGGTGAATCAATGAATACCCAAGACTTTATTAATATGGAAGAACAGTACGGCGCGCATAATTATCATCCTTTGGATGTGGTCATCGAAAAGGCCGAGGGTGTGTGGGTCTATGATGTGGATGGCAAGCGATACCTCGATTGTCTCTCGGCGTATTCGGCAGTAAATCAGGGACACGTCCACCCTGAAATCCTGAAGGCCTTGGTTGAACAAGCGAAGAAGGTCACGCTTACCTCCCGCGCCTTCCGCAATGATCAGTTACCGCTCTTTTATAAAGAACTCTCCGAGATGACAGGTTATGAAATGTCCCTGCCGATGAATAGCGGTGCAGAAGCGGTTGAAACTGCTGTCAAACTGGCGCGCAAATGGGCATATCAGGTTAAGAAAGTTCCACGTCATCAGGCTGAGATCATTGTCGCAAGCAATAACTTCCATGGACGCACGATTACCATTATTTCGTTCTCAACGGAGCCTTTGTATCGCGATGACTTCGGTCCCTTCACGCCGGGTTTTGTGGTCGTGGAGTATGGCAATGCCGATGCAGTTAAAAAAGCCATCACAGCCAATACGGCGGCTGTCATGCTGGAGCCCATCCAGGGCGAGGCGGGTGTGATCATTCCTCCCGCGGGATACTTGAAGCAGGTGGCGGAGATTTGCAGGAAGAACAATGTTCTGTTGGTTGCGGATGAAATTCAAACGGGTCTCGCGCGGACGGGGAAACTGTTCGCCTCTCACCATGAAGATGTCCGCCCTGACGTTGTAATCGTGGGCAAGGCGCTTTCAGGCGGCTTTTATCCTGTCTCCGCTGTGCTGGCGGATAAGCCGATACTCGGTCTCTTCACAGCGGGCGAGCATGGCTCCACCTTCGGCGGCAACCCGCTTGCGGCGGCGGTCGCGCGCGCTTCGCTGCGTGTGATCCGTGAGGAGAAATTGGCGGAACGCGCACAGCAATTGGGTGATTATTTTGTGGAACAGTTGAGCGAGATCCCCAGTCCGCATGTGAAGGAAGTGCGCGGTAAAGGCTTGTTGATCGGTGTGGAACTCAAACCTGAAGCGAAAGGCGCGCGTCGGTTTTGTGAGGCTTTGCAAAAGAAAGGCATCCTAGCAAAAGAGACGCATGACAATGTCATCCGTTTTGCACCGCCGCTGGTGATTGACAAGGAAACGATAGATTGGGCGCTTTTATCCATTCGCGAAGTTCTCAATATGGCGTAATCGAAATAGAATAGACCCAAAAAGTCTCCCAGACCTTTTGGGTCTATAAATGGAGGCAGTATGTATATTGGAATTCCAAAAGAAAGCAGGCCTTTCGAGTATCGTGTCGGTCTGTCCCCCGCCGGGGTGGAGATTCTGTCTCAGAATGGGCATCAGATTTTCGTCGAACATGAGGCGGGTGTGGGGGCAGGATTCAGCGATCTTGAATATGAACAAGCCGGGGCGCGCATCGCATATTCCGCCGAGGAGGTCTTTGGCCGCGCGGATCTGTTATTGAAGATTTCACGCCCAATAAAACAGGAGATGGAATGGTTGAAGGAAGGCGCCACCCTGGCGGGTTTATTACATCTGGCTTCAAGTTCACAGGATCAAATTGACCTGCTGCTGGAAAAGAAGGTGACTGCGCTGGCCTACGAACAGATTGTGGATGCCAATGGTTCGCTTCCTGTATTGCGCCCGTTCAGTTTGATATGCGGTACGATGACAGCCCAAATCGTGGCGCGCCTGTTGCAAAACGATTGGGGGGGCAAGGGAATTTTGTTGAGCGGCTTGCCGGGTGTGCCTCCTGCGGAAGTGGTGATTATTGGCGGCGGCACGGTCGGTTTTACTGCGACTCAATCCATGGTCGGCGCTGGCGCGCATGTCACTGTGATCGATAAAAACATGAACGTTTTGGAGAAGATTGTGGGGAAATTTCCACGGGCGGTGACAATGATATCCACCAAACGCAATATCGAACGCGCAACCGCTTATGCGGATGTAGTGATTGGTGCTGTATTGGTCAGCGGACAGCGCGCGCCCATTGTAGTGACGCGTGAAATGGTACGCGCCATGAAACCGCGCTCCGTCATTCTCGATGTGAGTATCGATGCGGGTGGCTGCGTGGAAACCTCGCGCCCAACGACACACGAGCGCCCCACATTTTTCGAGGAAGGTATCGTGCATTATTGCGTGCCGAATATCCCGGGTGTGGTGGCGCGGACAGCCAGTCATGTATTTCTAAATGCGGCCATCCCTTACATATTGGATATTGCCAATAAGGGAGTGGAACAAGCCATGAAGGAAAGCCCGTCCATTGAAACCGCGGTTAATACCTTCAATGGGAAACTACTCCACCTTTTACGGTTGAGCGCGCAGGAATAATAAAATGACTGATACAAGTATTTATCAATCACGAGTGACCACTGCGCAGGAAGCAGTGAAGGTGATTAAATCGGGTCAGCGCATCTTTCTTACGGGAAATGTATCCGTCCCTCAGAAACTATTAGCGGCGCTGGTGGAGATGGCTCCCACATTAAAAAATGTGGAGATTTGCCAGGCGCTGACGGTGGGTACGGCAGACTACGTCGACCCTGCGATGGAAGGTCATTTGCGGGTGAACTCCATGTTCATCAGCGCCAACATCCGCAAGGCGGTGCAGGAGGGCCGTGCAGACTTCACACCTGTGCTGCTTTCCGAGTTCCCTTTGCTGTTCAAGCAGGGTATCCTGCCTTTGGATGTTGCCATCATTCACGTTTCAACTCCCGACGAACACGGCTTTTGCAGCCTCGGCGTGGAAGTCGGCTTGACCAAGACCGCGGCGGAATCGGCAAAGGTGATCATTGCGGAAGTGAACGATAAGATGCCCCGCACTTTGGGTGATTCCTTCATCCACGTCAGCCGGCTGACGCATATTGTGCCCGTCAATTACGATATTCCGGAACTCTCCATGGTTGATGAAGGCAATACGGAAGTTATCCAAAAAATAGCCGGGCATGTGGCGGCGTTAATTCCCGATGGCGCCACCATGCAACTGGGTATCGGTGGAATTCCCGATGCAGTTTTGAAATATCTTTTTGATAAAAGGGATTTGGGTATTCACACAGAACTATTCTCGGATGGCGTGATTGACCTGGTCAATGCCGGCGTGTTGACAAATGCCCATAAATCCCTGCACCCGGGCAAGATCGTGGCCGGTTTTATCCTTGGTACGAAGCGGTTGTATGAATGGGTGGACGATAACCCCATGATCGAACTGCATCGCACCGAGTATGTGAATGATCCATTTGTCATCGCACAAAATGACCGCATGGTGGCTGTCAATTCTGCCATTGAAGTGGATCTCACGGGCCAGGTTTGTGCTGACAGTATCGGACCCAAATTGTACAGCGGCGTTGGCGGACAGCTTGACTTTATCTACGGCGCATCCCGTTCAAAAGGAGGCGTACCGATCATTGCCCTGCCAAGTACGGCAATGATGAAAGATGGCACACTTATCAGCAGGATTACAGCCATGCTCAAGCCTGGCGCTGGTGTGGTGACCAGCCGTAACCATGTCCGCTTTGTGGTGACCGAGTATGGTGTGGCAGATCTATATGGAAGGACCATCCGTCAGCGTGCGCAGGCTCTCGTCAAGATCTCACACCCGCAATTCCAGGAAGAATTGCAGAGACAGGCGAAAGAATTGCACTACGCGTAACTTAAAGAGCGAGCCCGAATAGCCGCGGAGTGAAAAACCCAACTTTGCGGCTATTTATTATTAACCTGATAATAAACTTTCCACCTTGACACCATGCCATTTTTTATCTATTATCAAGGTGAATTGAGATGAAGCCGTTGACCACGCGGGGATGCTTAATAATTAATATGTAAATTTAAAGGATATATAAATAATGCGTAGAGCAAAGATCGTTGCAACGATTGGACCTGCATCTGATTCTGAACAGGCGCTTGAGTCCCTTATCCATGCGGGAATGAACGTGGCCCGCTTGAATTTTTCACACGGCACACATGAACAACATGCGTCGCGCATAAATACAATTCGTGCTGTTTCTAACAGACTGGGCGTACCGATTGGAATTTTACAGGATTTACAGGGGCCGAAGATTCGCGTTGGAAAATTAACCGCCCCGCTCCAACTATCCAACGGGGAACAAGTGTGTTTATATGCCACGCAGGACGAAGCGCCGAAGACGGATAATCAACTCCTGCCTGTTGATTTTCATGAACTCTTTGATTCGGTCCAGACTGGCGACAAACTCCTGCTGGATGATGGCCGTCTGGCGCTTGAAGTGCTCCTGGCCGAGGGCCGTGTGATCCATGCAAAAATTTTGGTAGGCGGCGAGCTTTCTTCTCACAAGGGCATTAATTTGCCGGGTGTGAAACTCCGCATTGCCGGCTTTACTGAAAAAGATAAAGTTGACCTGGCCTTTGGCATTTCACTGGGTGTCGACGCAGTTGCCATATCCTTCGTGCGCAACGCCGATGACGTCAAGTGCGTGCGTGACGCCATGCGAACGTATTCCAAGGACAAACACGCGCCTCTTCTGATCGCCAAATTGGAAAAGCCTGAGGCCATGAACGAGTTGGACTCCATCCTGGATGTGGTCGATGGTGTGATGGTTGCCCGCGGCGATCTCGGCGTGGAACTTCCGCCTGAGCGGGTGCCTTCGCTGCAAAAGATGATCATCCATGCCGCCAACGCGCGCGCCAAACTTGTCATCACTGCCACGCAGATGCTCGAGTCCATGATTCAAAATCCGCTTCCCACCCGCGCTGAAGCCTCGGATGTAGCCAATGCCATCTTCGATGGCACTGACGCGGTGATGCTGTCCGCTGAAACTGCCTCTGGCGATTATCCGAGCGAGGCGGTTGCCATGATGTCGCGCATTGTGCTGGAAGCTGAGACCCATTTTCGGGAATGGGGAAGCCGTCAGGATAGCAGGGCAGGCTTGGGTGAGAGTGATGCGGCTTCCATGGCGCGCGCGGCGAATGCGCTGGCGAAAGATCCCGAAGTCCGCGCGGTGGCTGTCTTTACGATGCAGGGCCGCTCTGCCTGGCTCGTATCAAAGGCCAGGCCGTCGAAGCAGATTCTGGCCTTTACGCCTGAGGTTGAAACCTATAATCAGCTTGCGTTTTTATGGGGCGTCCAGCCGCATCTTGCAAAATATGCCAACAGCATGGACGACATGCTTTCGGATGTAGACGCTGCGTTATTAATCTCCGGCATTCAACCCGGCCAGCAGGTTGTGTTGATCTGCGGATATCCCGTTGGCGCACAGCGCCCGCCCAACATGGCTTTGCTGCACACAGTCGGAAGTGAGGCCACCGTAAACCTGGCCCGCAAACTTGCCGAAGGCAATCTAAAGAAAAAATAATCTTCTTTGGATTTCCACCTTATAGGAATTTACAAGCGGATGTATTGATCTTTTCAATTGCATCCGCTTCCTTCTTAACCGATAGTTGATCCTAATCAAGAAGTGACAGGCACCTTTAAGGTGTGTCACTTTTGTCACTCCCTCGTTGCGATCAAAATCCCAATGCCGATCAATACACCGCCTGCGATGAAGAGTGGCGTAATTGTCTCAGCGAGGAAAAACCATCCGAGCAATGTGCCCACAACCGGCTGGGCAAAGAACGTCAATGAAGCGACGGCGGCGGGCAATTCGGCAAAAGCATAATTCCAAAGGAACATTGCGAAGGCTGTGGATATGATCCCCAAAAATAAAAGGCCGCCGATGATGCCGATTGTGATTTCTCCGACGCCCCGGGTATTGATTTCAAAAATCCCAAATACCAAACCGGATGGCAGGCCGCCCAAAAACATGATCATGCTGGAGGTCAGTAAATCAGTGGACTTGGAAAACTTGCGCACCAGCACCGAGTACAACGCCCAGGTCAACGCCGCCGCCAGCAGACTCATGTTGCCCCAAAAAAGGGAGGGCGAAAGTTCTGCGTTACGCGGATCGATCACAGCCAGCACGCCGAGCGTGGAAATAAACAATGCAATCATGCGGCGGGGCGTTACGCGCTCGTCCAGTAGAAAGGGCGTGAAGAGTAAAACAAAGGCAGGCGTGGCAGATGTGACCAGCGAGCCATTCGACGCGGTGGAAAGTTTTGTCCCCACGAATTGAAAGCCAAGTGAGATGCCATAACCGACAAAGCCAACGAGCAAACTTTTCCAAATTATGTCTTTCGTAGGGGCGACCTTTACGGTCGCCCCTTTCATGATGGTCCTTCTATTCCGAAAATAAATAACACCCCCCAAAGCCATTACACCCAGGACAAGTCGGATCGTAAGTAATGCGAAAGGTGGGATGACCTCAAGCACAATTTTACTAACAACATACATCCCGCCCCAAATGGATGCGGCGGTGAGACCCGCGAATAAACCTGTGAGTGTGTGGTGTTTGTGCATAGTCCCCCATTATATCGAATAGACGCCTATTGAATAATTTCGCTCATGAAGAAAACGTATAATAAAGACAATGGTCAAAATTGTAAGCAGAATCCAAATTGCGATGATGACGGCAGCTGCTATCCAGTTTATAGGATTATCTTGATGGATATGCCCCTGTGCTTTTTTGCGGCTCTCGGTCATAATTTCTGCTGGAATCATTGCCAGTGCCGCTTTGACTCCCAGGGGAATTAAGATGAGGTCATCCAAATACCCGAGGATGGGGATCGGGTCCGGAATTAAGTCTATTGGGCTGAATGCATAGGCAACCACACAAGCTGCAAAAACCCTGGCATACCAGGGAACCCTTGGGTCTCGGTATGCCAGATAAAGCGCATAGACTTCAACTTTAAGTTGTCTGGCTTGCTGTTTCCACTGTTCAATAAATTTTCCCATATTCTTTAATCGAAATGAGCGTTTCCAGTTTTTCGCGTTTTCTTGATCTCGCTCCGCTTCTTTTTCCGTTTCAATCTTCTCTCTTTTGAAGCCTTGGTCGGTTTGGTTTTATGGCGCAGCTTCGGCTTTTCGCTTGCTTTTCGGATCAATTCATAAAACCTCTGAATGGCGTCTGCGCGGTTACCTTCCTGGGTGCGGTATTTTTTCGCTTCGATGACGAGCACTCCGTCAGCGGTGAGGCGTTTCCCAGCCAGCCGAATCAGACGTCCCTTTAGGTCTGAGGCGAGGGAGGGGGAATTTGCCACGTCAAAGCGCAGTTGCACGGCTGTCGCGACCTTGTTGACGTTCTGTCCGCCAGGGCCTGAGGCGCGGATGTACTCCAAATGCAATTCCTGTTCCAAGGATTTCATAAAGTGGATTATACGTGCAAGGAACAGACTCGTAAACAATATGGATTGGCAAACATGTAGATCAGGAAAAGCGTGGAAGGCACTTTGCAAATCCACGCTTTTGATGTATTGAAATTTTTTATTTCCCCTCCTGCACGCAAAGGGATTATCCTTTTATTGCCCTCGGCGCTGCCAGCCACAAGATCGCCAGGATCAGCCCTCCCACAAAAAATGGGACGGGTCCGCCAAACCATTGGAATAAGGCCCCGTAAAACAAGGGCGCAATCGCATTGGCTGCGCTGTATGCTGCGGATGATACGCCCAGCGCGCCACCCACTTCGCTTTTATCAGAGGCTTTTGTGATCAGGCTGTTGACGGCGGGATGTAAAACTCCGCCGCCTAATGCCGCCGGGAAACTTGCGATCAAAAGCCAAATGATCCCCAGCCAGCCGCGCGCAGTTTCGTCGGGCAAATGGATGTTGATACTTGAAATGGCGACGCGAAATTGACCTTGTCCGGCCATGCTTTCCAATACCCTGGCTTTGTCATACCACGGGATGGGCACCGCGGGAGTGAGCGCGGTTCCGATCAAGCCGATGGCCAGGGCTCCGATTCCCATCAATACCAACCAACGGTCACCTTTTAGTTTTGACCACCTGCCGATCAATCCGCCTTGCACGATGATGATGAATATCCCTGCCAACACGAAAAGACCTGAAGTGTCGCGGGCATCCATGCCGAGGTGGGTGAGAGTGAAAAGTGAAAAGAGTTGTTCGTATCCGCCGAAGGCCACCTGGTAGAAGAACATCACCATGAGCAGAAAGCTGATGTCAGGGCGGCTGAGGATTTCGCGTAAAGCTCCAAAGGAAAATGGACGGCGCTTGCGGGAGGCTTCTGGATTTTCGACTTCCGTGTAGGTTTCCTTGAACCAGAAGGTGGTCAGTAATATTGAAACGAGTGAGAAGAAGGCCGCGGTAAATGCAACAGCTTGATAATTCTGCCCGCTTGCAACCAGGACGATAAACGCGATGATGGGACCCAGCACAAATCCAACGCCGAATGCGGCGCCGACCAATCCCAACCCTTGTGTGCGTGTCTTTTCAGTTGTGCTGTCTGCAATGGCAGCCTGCGCGGTGGCAATATTTGCCCCGGAGAGACCGTCAATAAAACGGGAGACAAACAGCAGGAGGAGTGTATTTGCAAAGCCCAGCAGGATGAAACCCGCCAGCGTGCCGATCTGGCTGATGATCAAGATGGGTTTTCTGCCGAAGCGGTCAGATAACCTGCCCAAAATCGGTGCGCCGACAAATTGCATGAGCGGGTAGGCGGCCTGCAAAATTCCGATCACGAATGGATCTGCCCCAAAGCGCGCCGCGTATAACGGCAATAATGGAATGATGATGGAGAGTCCCATCAAATCAACCAATACGATCACCAGCACGGGCAAAATACGCTTGAAATCAAGTTTTTCGTTTGTCGTTTCAGTTGTCATGCTTTCCTTATACAAAACCCTCCCCCAAATCTGCTCTTTTGATTTGGGGGAGGGCAGGTTGTAGGTTCGCGGCTAGAACATCAAGGCGTTGACTTTGTCAATTGCTGGGCGATCAGGCCTGAGATCCGCTTCGGTGAGGCGGTTGAGAGGTGTATCCACCAGATTATAGATCGAAGTCAGGTTGGGTTTGGATGTATCCAGATAGAGCAAGCCAGTTAACATCCAGTTATTGCTTTGCGCTTCTTCCATTACGCGTAAAGCCTCATAGCGATCGGACGGGTTATAACCTTTTTCGAGATTCTTCAAGATCACAACTGAACCATCGTGTAAGGCAACTTCGCGCACTTCGCCTTCCGCCATTTCGCCTTCGAGCATGATCTCATTGCGCGGTGCAACGTAGGAAATTATTTGTAAAGGTTCTTCGTGATCCTTGCCCCACGCGTAGGAGTGATATGCATCCCTCTGATTATTGAACGTAACGCATGGACTGATAATATCCAGTATCGCAATGCCGTCGTGTGAAAGCGCGATTTTGAGCAATTCCTTCACCTGTTTGGGATTTCCCGCGAACGAGCGTGCTATAAAGGTTGCATTCGACACAAACGCTTCCATGCAAATATCCACTGGCATGTATGGATTTTCACCTTGTTTTTTCAAACCCAGGCCTCTTTCGGCGGTTGCGGAAAATTGACCCTTTGTGAGTCCGTACACGCCGTTATTCTCAACGATGTACACCATGTTCACATTGCGGCGCATGATGTGTTTGAATTGCCCCATGCCGATGCTGGCCGAATCGCCGTCGCCTGAAACGCCAATGCCTTTCATTTGAATATTGGCAAATAATGCGCCTGTCGCGATGGAGGGCATACGTCCGTGCAGGCTGTTGAAGCCAAAGGTGCGGTTCAGAAAATAGGTGGGCGATTTGGATGAACAACCGATACCGCTGAATTTCATCACATCTTCAGGAACGACGTTTGTTTCGTATAAAGCCGAGATGATCTGGTTCGAGATCGAATTATGGCCACAACCCTGGCACAAAGTGCTGGGAGCGCCGCGATAATCATTTTTGGATAAGCCAGCGAGATTGACGTTTGTCGATGCGCCAGCCATGGGGAGAGCTTCTGTCATTTTATTTGCTCCTATTGGTTTAGTCGCTGCGAGCAGGGGGTTCTCCCTGTCGAAACAATTTCCTCATCAAGTGGGGGATCGTTTCGGCAGAGTGCGGCTCGCAATGATATGGGTTAAGTTACTTTCGCTTCGCCTTTGCCGATGACTTTGATCTGGCCGCCACCTTCTTAACAGGCTTCTTCGCCACTTTCCTGGGTTTTGCACCCGCCTTTGCCCTGGATGAAGTTTTCGCAGTTTTTACAGTTGAGGCTTTTACTGCCTTTTGCCTACTGATTAATGGCTTGGTGTACTTTGCCAGGATCCCCTCGCGTACCCATTTTGCGGAAGCAGGCAAGCCATCATGATATGCAACTGACTTGAACCTCATCGCAAATTGCGGATACTCGGTCAAGAGAATTTGATACATCTGCCCATCGCGGTTCATTTCCACAACAAAGACCTGGTCATATTTTTCAATAAATTTGGTCACTTCCTTTGTGAAAGGAATGGCGCGTATGCGCAGGAAGTCCGCTTTGATCCCGTCTTCTTTTTGAAGAAGGTACTGTGCCTCAAGCACGGCGTTTTCCGTGGAACCGTAGGCGAGGATGCCGATGGTTGCGCCTTTGATCGGATGGGATACAGGTTTGGGCATGTAATTTGCAGCGTTGTAGTGTTTGGTTTTCAGGCGTTCCATGTTCTTCATGTATATATCAGAGTCTTCGGTATATTTTGCATGCTCATCGTGGCCTGTGCCGCGTGTAAAGTAGGCGCTCATCGGGTGCTTGTTGCCGGGGATGGTGCGATAGGGGATGCTGTCGCCATCCTTGTCGAGGTAACGTCCCCAATTGCCTTTGAGCTCTTCCAAATCCTTTTCCCATAAAATCTTGCCGCGATCCATGGGAGTTTCGGGATACTGAAAGGGCTTGCTCATCCACTGATTCATACCCATATCGAGGTCGCTCAAAACAAAGACGGGGGTTTGGACGCGTTCGGCAATATCAAAGGACTGCCAGCCGAAATCAAAACATTCATTCACGTCCCCGGGCAGCAGGATAATTGAGTGTGAGTCACCGTGACCGATGAAATGCGTAAATATCAAATCGCCCTGCGATGTGCGGGTTGGCAAACCTGTGCTTGGACCGATGCGCTGCACATCCCAGATCACGACCGGCACCTCGGCATAATATGCAAGTCCGGCGAACTCGGTCATCAAGGATAGACCCGGGCCGGACGTGGAGGTCATTGCCCGTAAACCAGCCCAGCCCGCGCCAATGGACATACCCAGCGCAGCGAGTTCGTCTTCAGCCTGGACAACCGCATAAGTATGTTTGCCATCTTCGCGTTTGCGCAGTTGCGGCAGGTAATCGTTCAGTGCCTCTGCGATCGAAGTTGCAGGCGTGATGGGATACCATCCTACAAATTGTACGCCGCCAAAAATAGTACCAAGCGCGGCGGCGGTATTTCCATCTGCCATGATGAGACTGTCAGTCTTATCCATGGGCTCCAGAAAGAAGGGATCCTTCTTTTCGAGATTCGTTTTCGCCCATTCTGCGCCGGCTTTCAAGGCATTGAAGTTCATGTCAATCGGCTTTTGCTTGCCCTTGAAATGGAAGGTCAGCGCGGCAAGGATCTTGTCCATATCCATGTTGATCATTTGCGCCAGCACACCGACATACACCATATTGCCCACCAGGTCGCGATAATCCGTGGGGACATTGGGGTCGTTCTTCACAATGCTCTTGATCGGCATGGGGTAGACCGAAATGTCCACACGGGTGATCGGTTGGCGAATATCGTCAGAGTAGAAAAATGCTCCGCCCGGTGAAACAGATGCCAGGTCGTGCGCGAACGAATCGGGGTTTATTGCAATTACGATGTCATTGGTATCCTGCCGCGCAATAAATCCATCTTTATTCACGCGGATGGTGTACCAGGTTGGCAAGCCTTGAATATTGGAGGGAAAAAGGTTCTTGCCCGAAACAGGGATGCCCATCTTGAAAATGGAGCGCAGGATGGTGTTGTTGGCGGTGGAACTGCCTGAGCCGTTCTTGGTGCCAACGGTGATCGAAAAATCATTAACAATCTTATTCATGGAACTCCTCGTTGGATTCGTCATTGAGACGAAGAAATTAATTGATGAATGAGATCAGTATGTTCGGAGAGGGCCTTGTAGCCCGCTTCCACATCGTTTGAGCAAATGGAGTCGACCATTTGTTGATGGAAAGTCCAGACCTCGGTGAGATAGTTGTAATCGGTAAAGAAATTCAAGCCCACGGTTTCGTAGGCATCCCAATAGGATTGAAGCAGGCCTGTGACAAATGGATTGTCCAGGCGGCGGTAAATGGTGAGATGTAATTCGCGATGTTCGGGGTGGGGGATTTCGATTGGGTTGCCGCGCAATTTTTCCCAGGCGCGCGTCAAAAGTTCCTGCAAAGCGGTGTGATCTTCGGGGGTGAGTAATTTCACGGCCTCATGCCAGTACGCGGTTTCAATATGCTGGCGCAGGTCTGCAAAGGCGATGAAGTGGTCCTTATTCAACGCAATGGCGTAATCGAGACTTATCTTTACGGCTGGTGCGAAGGTGTAAGGCTTGCGCCTCATGCCCGTCCGCGGCCTGACTTCTACCAGCCCAAGCGAACGCGCCACTTCGAGCTGTTCACGCAACGCTGCCACGCCAACGCCCAACTCGCGGCTGAGTTCGGTTAAAGGAGGCAGGTTATCCTCTGCCTCCGGGTGCGCGGCAAGAAATCGTAAAAACTCAGAAACATTCGAAAAAACACGCTCGCGTAACATAATAATATGATTAATCCGATTAATCGTATTTTACAACGCAAGTCAGGAGGTGTCAAGGTTTTGGCTGGTAGTTTTATCAATTGGGATGAAGAGAAACACCGACAAGATGGTTTATTATTTGAAATAAAGTTAACATCCTTCCTTCCGAACGATTGGCTGGATTCAATTCACCAAAACATAATATGGTAACTCGAGAAGACAATGAAGAAATCATATGATTTCTTCCGCCTATTGAAATTATGTGCTTTTTTTCGCAATGTATAGTTAGTCCGGGCAAGGTAAGGTATAATCAGTGCGCCGCGCGTTAGGCGCAAATTCATTACAAGGCTGAGTATGGCAGGCGCATTTAAACTTCCCAACGAATATTGGTTATCCATTCAAGTCACCCCGCAAGACGTTGAAAACCTACACACTTTTCTATTTGAGCGTGAGACGCCCTTAACAACGCGCGATCTTTCTGCTGAATTTGTAGAGGCGCGCATCCGTGCAGAACGTAATGCTGCCGAGAGCAGGCAAACAGCGGCTGGTAAAAGCTTTCTTCCGAAGGAAAAATATGAGGTTGGCGATGAGCTTGTTTTTCCTGCATTGGATCAGAAACGCGGAAAAGTAATTGCGGTGCGCCCAGGCGAGAATCCATCTGTCAGCGATTTTGATGTACTTACAGTCGAAATGGAAGACAGCCAGGAGCGGATGTTTGCCGCCCGGCTGGATTCACATCTTTTGAACGATGCGCCGCTTTCCATACCCGAGAGCGACGAGGTCAGTTCCGCTTTTATTTTACGTGAACATGGTGACGCAATCGAATCGAAGTTGGAGGCTGCATTCAAATCCGACGAAGGTTTGGTGAAGATCGCAGGACGTTGGTTCCCGCGTGCACTGTTGATCGATATCAATCAGGGACAGTTAAACCTTGCTGAGGCAGTTTTGGATATGTCCAGCGGCGAGCCGCTTCTCACTGAAGCATTGATGAAGGACATCGAACTGCCCGCCGGTGTGAATCCGAAACTGGCGGAATTCTCTTTGAATTATGCTTTGCAGGATGATGACCGTTTTGATGAGGTTGGTCCTGTGGGTCAGGTGTTGTGGTGTTTACGCCGCCTCGAACCAGACTATGTACGGGAAGTCCCGCCGCCTCTGCGTTATGTTGAAATCGAGCATGACCGCTCTGTTTTGAGCCCGGAGATGGAGAACCTCGAATCACAACTGGATGATGAACTGACTCCGGTCAGGGAACTTGACCCTCGCGAGGAGATTGCCTCGATCACGATCTCGCTGATCTATCCCCACCTGCGTGCGGGGACATTACCCATATCCGCGCGGGCACGTAAGTTGTTTCCGACCGCTTATGAAACGTCGCGGGTGCGTTTTACCCTTGTGGATGGCAAGACCAAACAGCGTATCCCTGCCTGGGTTGTGCTTGAGCATGGCTATGTCTTCGGCTTGCGCGAATGGTACAAGTCACATCAATTAATTCCCGGGTCGCTTGTGCAGATACACAAAGGCGAACAGCCCGGCGAAGTGATTGTTGGAGTAAAAAGCCAGCGCTCATCAAAAGATTGGGTACGCACGGTCATGGTCGGCACGGATGGCGGATTCATTTTCGCGATGCTGAAACAGCCCATTACTGCCGAGTTCAATGAGCGTATGGTGATCCATGTGTCTGATTTCAAAACATTGGATCCCATATGGGAAAAGAAACGCTCATTTGAAGATTTGGGTTTATTGGTGATGCGTGAATTGGCAAAATCAAACCCGCAGGGACATGTACACGCGCAGGAGTTGTATGCGGCCGTGAACCTCATCCGCCGAGTGCCACCGGCGCCTTTGTTCGCCTTGCTGGAGACCAATCCTGTCTTCAAACATGTAGGCGATTTACATTTCCGTCTCGATGAGGAGAATATATGAGCCTGCTAAAACCCAATGCAAAAACACCATTCCATGTCGATTTTGAATGGTGGAAGAAGAACGAACGCGACTGGCACGTCTTTCTGCGTTCGTTATTGTGTGCCGAGCATCAGGAGGCTTTTGCGAATATCGAAGAAGGCGGAATCATCGATTGGATCGACCCCCAAACCGCCGAAGTAAAGCCGGTGGATGGCGTCCAACATGCCTTGATGAGTCATTGCGCGTTGCTGCCTGATTTCACGAGTGAACGAACGGCAATGGTCGAAGCAGTCTTTCGGATATTTCTGATAAATGGCAATATCCCCATGTCCGCCGAAGAACTTGGCAAGAGACTCGGCCGCTCTGCCGACATCATCTTAAAGACAATTGCCGGCCCACGCGTCTATCGCGGGTTAAGACCTTATCAGGCTCAGGAACCAGCCCCATCATTTGACGGGTAAAATAATGATGAATTGCCCCCGTAGCTCAATGGACAGAGCAACTGCCTTCTAAGCAGGAGGTTGTGGGTTCGAATCCCGCCGGGGGCGCTGAAGAATAAATGATCCAAGCGAAGCAGATGGAGAAAGCTCAATGCCTACCGTTATTCGCAAATCCAGTGAAACAGTGGTCAAAACCAGGCGTGATATTCTGCGCATGGTGAGTTGGCAGGTACGATCAAACGCCTGGAGTCCTCCAACCGATGCATATGAAACACAGGATGCCTACATCGTGCGGATGGAAATAGCGGGGATGCGCGAAGAGGATTTTGAAGTCTCCCTTGAGAGGGATACCCTGCTTATCATGGGCTCGCGTCCTGATTCAACCGAGCGGCGTGCGTATCATCAAATGGAAATAAGGTTTGGAAAGTTTGCAACAGCCATTGGCCTGCCTGATTCTGTCAATTCTGAACAGGCGCAGGCGGAATATACAAATGGTTTCCTGACCATTATTCTTCCGAAAGCAACCTCAAAAATAGATCAAGGTTAAACAAAATTATGCCTGCACAAAGATGGCAATCCGGTATGCAGCAATTCTTTCAATCGATGGGCGAATCTGACGACGAAATAATGAACACATTTATGTCGTCGGCCTTTTCGCATTTTCAAAAACGGGATGACGCTTCATCCGAACCCAAGACTGAAGATAAAAACGAAGGACAGAAGTTTCCCGATGTGCTTCCGATCCTGCCGTTGCGCGGGGTTGTTGTCTATCCCAACACTGCGGTCCCGCTTACAGTAGGGCAGGCGCGTTCCATCAAATTGGTGGATGATGTGGTAGGCGGCGATAAATTGGTGGGTCTGGTCGCTGCCCTTAACCCGGAACAGGAGGCTCCGGGTCCCAATGAGTTGTACAAGGTCGGCACGATTGCAACTGTGCATCGTTTGCTGCGCGCCCCGGATGGCACAGTCCGTTTGCTTGTACAGGGCATGGAGCGTTTCCGTCTTGGCGAATTTGTAGAAGAGGAACCTTATCTGAAAGCGCATATCCACCTTGTGCCTGAAATGGAAGAAAAAAATATTGAAACGGATGCGCTGGCGCGCAATGCCCGTGATCAATTCCAGCAGATCACGGAGATGATTCCCTCCTTCCCGGATGAACTGGTAAGCTCGATCACCTCACTGGACGACCCTCTTCAAACCGTATATACCATTGCTAATTTCCAGCGGATTGACTTAAAAGATGCGCAGGAAATCCTTGAATTGGATTCCGCCTACGATAAGTTAAAAAAACTGATCGGCCTGCTCGTCCGCGAAGCGGAAGTCCTGCAGATTGGGCAGAAGATTCAGAACGAGGCGCGCGGCGAGATCGAAAAAGTCCAACGCGATTACTTCCTGCGCGAGCAGATGAAAGCCATCCAGCGCGAGTTGGGTGAGAAGGATGAGCAATCTGAAGAGACGGAAGAGTTTCGCAAGAAGATCGAAGATGCGAAAATGCCCGAAGAAGCGCTGAAGCAGGCAAAAAGGGAACTGGATCGTCTTTCCCGTCTGCCGACTGCCGCCGCAGAGTATGGCGTCATCCGCACCTATCTGGATTGGCTGGTGACTCTCCCATGGTCAAAATCGACAGAAGATAATCTGGATATAAAGCACGCCCGCGAGATTCTAAACAAGGATCATTACGGGCTTGAAGATGTCAAGGATCGCATTCTTGAATTTCTTGCCATTCGCAAATTGCGTATTGACCGCAAGGATGAAGTAAAGGCGCCTTCCGAGGATGCCATTCGTCACGAGCGCGAAGGCGTGATCTTGTGTTTTGTAGGCCCTCCCGGGGTTGGCAAGACATCTCTTGGACAATCCATTGCGCGCGCCATGGAACGAAAATTTATTCGCGCCTCGCTGGGTGGTGTGCGGGATGAAGCCGAAATTCGAGGACATCGCCGTACATACATCGGCGCCATGCCGGGACGGATTTTGCAATCTTTGCGCCGCGTGGATTCGAAGAACCCCGTCTTCATGTTGGACGAAGTGGATAAACTCACCAATGATTTTCATGGCGACCCGGCTTCGGCATTGCTTGAAGTGCTTGACCCCGAACAGAACAGCGAATTCCGCGATAATTATCTTGAAGTCTCCTATGATCTTTCGCAGGTATTCTTCATCACTACCGCCAATACGCTGGAGACCGTTCCGCGCGCGTTGCTTGACAGAATGGAAATCATCTATCTTTCGGGTTATACCGAAAATGAAAAGATGGCGATCGCGCGTGGATATCTTATTCCGCGCCAAATGCGTGAAAATAGTTTGCATGAGGATGAGGTTAAATTCACCGATGAAGCCTTGCGGATGGTCGTGCGTCAATACACGCACGAGGCCGGTGTGCGTAATCTGGAGCGCAAAATTGGCGCCGTCTGCCG